>Ga0116181_1000287_pt1 | contig 45478 bp, 40 predicted proteins | sample AD_UKC075_MetaG_FD_89752 | JGI IMG/M metagenome (GOLD analysis project Ga0116181, IMG submission 89752) | Active sludge microbial communities of municipal wastewater-treating anaerobic digesters from USA - AD_UKC075_MetaG | ecosystem: Engineered > Bioreactor > Anaerobic > Digestate | place: USA... | reverse complement strand
CCGAGCCGCTACGAACAAGCCCCAGGCGCACATTGACAACAAATCGACAACACCTACGCCCCCGTAGCTGCGGGCACGCGATCGCCACCGAACGCAACTTCGCTCCCGAACGGGACTCCCGCTCCCGAACTATCGGGAGCGAAGGTTCCTTTCGGGAGCGAAGTTTGGGGCCGAAGCGAGACCCAGGCCGAGCGTTTACTCCGGGGTCGGGGTGGTCTTCTGGATCACCATCAGGAACTCGCGGTTGCTCTGGGTCTTGCGCATGCGGTTGAGCAGCATCTCCAGACCTGCCTGCGGATCCTGCGCGCTGAGCACTCGGCGCAGCTTCCAGATGATCGCCAACTCGTCGCGGGCCAGCAGCAGTTCCTCACGCCGGGTGCCGGAGGCCACCGGGTCGATCGCCGGGAAGATGCGCTTGTCGGCAAGGTCGCGCCGCAGCCGTAGCTCCATGTTGCCGGTGCCCTTGAATTCCTCGAAGATCACCTCGTCCATCTTCGATCCGGTCTCGATCAGCGCCGTGGCCAGGATGGTCAGCGAGCCGCCGTCCTCAATGTTGCGCGCCGCGCCGAAGAACTTCTTCGGCGGGTAGAGCGCAGCCGAATCGACACCGCCGGACAGGATGCGTCCGGACGCCGGCGCGGCCAGGTTGTAGGCCCGCCCCAGCCGCGTGATGCCGTCCAGCAGCACCACCACGTCCCGCCCGAGCTCCACCAGGCGCTTGGCCCGCTCGATCGCGAGTTCGGCGATCGTGGTGTGGTCGTCGGCGGGACGGTCGAAGGTGGACGCGATCACCTCGCCGGACGTCGTCCGCTGGAAGTCGGTGACCTCCTCGGGACGCTCGTCGACCAGCACGATCATGAGGTGTACCTCTGGGTTGTTCACCGTGATCGCGTTGGCGATCGCCTGCATAACCAGCGTCTTGCCGGCCTTCGGCGGCGACACGATCAGGCCACGCTGGCCCTTGCCTACCGGAGACACGAGGTCGATGATTCGGCCGGTCATGTTGATTCCGGTGGTCTCAAGGCGCAGCCGCTCCTGCGGGTACAGCGGAGTGAGCTTCTGGAAGTCGGGACGGTCCTTGGCCTTCTCCGGCGCTGCGGCGTTGATCGTGTCGATCCGCACCAGCGGGTTGAACTTCTCCCGCCGCTCGCCCTCCTTCGGCGCGCGGATGGCACCGGTGACGATGTCGCCCTTCCGCAGGCCCCACTTCTTGACCATCGACAGCGAAACGTAGGCGTCGTTGGGTCCGGGCAGGTAGCCGGTGGTCCGCACGAATGCGTAGTTGTCGAGGACGTCCAGGATGCCGGAGATCTCGATCACCACATCGTCTTCGGCCAGCACCGGCTCGGCTTCCATCCGGTCGAGACCGGCGGGCCCGCCGACGGCACGGCCACCGCGACGGTTGTTGTTCTGCCGGTCACGGTTGCGGCGACGGCGACTGCGCCGGCCACTGCCGTAATCGTCGTCGTCGCGATCGTTGCGGTCATTGCGCTGCTGGTTCTGCTGCGATTGCGAGTTCTGCTGCGGCTGGCGCGCCGTTTCACTGTTGCGAGCCTCGGCACCGTCGGCCCCGTCCCCACGATTGCGGCGCGGACGGATGGACTCCTCAGCCTTCAGCGCATCCAGTCGGGCTGCGACATCGTCAACGCCGGCGCTGCCTGCGTCAGCGGTGCCGGAATCGGCACGGGCCGCAGGCTCACGATCGGTGGTCTGGGTGCGCTCAGCCTGGTTGCCGCGCGCCCGGGAACGGCGGGCCGGCGCCGCTTCTGCCGTCCGTTCGGCAGAGGCTTCGCCGACGGTCGCGTCCGCCTCGGCGCTGCGCGGGAGCGTGGGCTGGCCGGCGTCCGCGGCCTCGCCGGACGGTGCGGCCTTGGCGCGGGCGCGACCACCCTTTGGTCGCTCGCTGGCCGGGCGTTCAGGCTTGGCCGAGCCCTGCGCGGTCTGGATCGCCTCGATCAGCGCACCCTTGCGCATGGTGCCGGTGCCCTTCAGCCCGAGGGAAGCGCCGAGCTGCTTCAGCTCCGGCAGCAGCATTCCGTCAAGGCCAGCGCCGGAGCGCTTGCGGGTACCGGCTTCGATGGTGTCGGTCACGGGTTTCCTTTCAATCGGGCGTCCGCCGGCATGGCCGTACGGGCTCCGCCCGGTGCCCACAAAGAGCTCTTGTTTGACAGCCAGATCCGAGATGCCAGGATGCTCTGAACAGCTACTGGGATCTCTCGACGAGTGAGGACGTCTGCTTCGCGTTCGTCTTGCCCGATCTGAGGGGCAGCCACGCCTGAGGCGCGAAGCCAGCTTAGCACCCGGCGGCGAGCGCAGGCGCAGAGCTGCCGAATATCTTCACGTCGAGGGGAAATCTGCTGCCCAGCTGTGGCTAGAGGGCCGAGCTGAACGCGTTGCGCAGCCCGGCGTAGTCGGTGACCACCGGGAATTGCGGGAACTCGGCGACCACATTGGCCGGTGGCCGGAACAGGATGCCCGCGTCGGCTTCGGCGAGCATGGCGGTGTCGTTGTAGGAGTCCCCGGTGGCCACCACCCGGAAGTTCAGCTCGTGCAGCGCTCGGACGGCGGTCCGCTTCGATTCGGCCTGCCGCAGGGTGTAGCCGATCACGCGGTCGTCCTGCACCTGCAGCCGGTGGCACAGCAGGGTCGGGAAGCCGAGTTGGGCCATCAGCGGCATGGCGAACTCATAGAAGGTGTCGGAGAGGATCAGCACCTGGAAGCGTTCCCGCAGCCAGTCTAGGAACTCCGCCGCGCCGGGCATCGGTCCCATTTCGGCGATCACCGCCTGGATCTGGGTGAGGCCGATGCCGTGCGCGTCCAGCACGCGCAGCCGGTGGCCCATCAGCTCGTCGTAGTCGGCGATGTCCCGAGTGGTCAGCCGCAGTTCGTCGATCCCGGTGGTCTCGGCGACATTGATCCAGATCTCCGGAACGAGGACGCCTTCCAGATCGAGGCACGCCAGATCCATCAGGCCCCCTGCACCCGCATCACGGCGATGCCGGGATGCACTTCGGGCATTCCGCCCAGTTCGGCGATGGCCGCGTCCGTCTGCTCACCGAGCGCGAGGTGGGACATGACCCCGAGGCGGGCCTGTGCACCGGTGCTCTCCTGGCGGACGGCCTGCAGCGACACTCCGTGCTTGGCGAACGTCGCGGCCACCTTGGCCAGCACGCCGGGCTCGTCGTGCACGGTGAGCGAAACGTAGTAGCGCGAGGCAACCTTGCCGGGCGGCGTGATCGCGCGTCCCGAATAGGTCGATTCGGCCGGTCCCCGAGCACCACGGACGCGGTTTCGCGCGGCTGTCACCAGGTCACCCAGCACCGCGGACGCGGTCGGCGACCCACCTGCGCCGGGCCCCATGAACATCAGCCGGCCGGCGTGCCGCGACTCGATGAAGACCGCGTTGTACGCACCTGGAATCGCGGCCAGCGGGTGCGCCACCGGCACCATCGTCGGGTGCACGCCCACCGCGATGGTGTCGTCGTCACTGAGCGTGGCACTGGCCAGCAGCTTGATCACGCAGCCCATCTCCTTGGCTGCGGCGATGTCCTCGCCGGTCACGCCGGTGATGCCCTCGCGATCCACGTCGGCGAGGTTTACCCGGGTGTGGAAGGCGAGACTGGCCAGGATCGCGGCCTTGGCTGCGGCGTCGTGGCCTTCGACGTCCGCGGTCGGGTCGGCTTCGGCGAAACCCAGTTCCTGCGCCTCGGCAAGGACCGCGCCGAAATCGGCGGAATCGGTGTGCATCTTGTCCAGGATGAAGTTCGTGGTGCCGTTGACGATGCCGACCACCGCGGTGACCTCGTCACCGACCAGCGACTCGCGCAACGGCCGGATGATCGGGATCGCGCCGGCGACCGCCGCCTCGTAGTAGACGTCCACACCGGCCTGCTCGGCGGCGGCGTAGATCGTCCCGCCGTCCTCGGCCAGCAGTGCCTTGTTCGCGGTGATCACCGAAGCGCCGGCGCCGATCGCAGCCAGGATCAGGCTGCGCGCGGGCTCGATGCCGCCGAGCAGTTCGATCACCAGGTCGACGTCGGTGCGGCTGGCGAGGGCGAGCGCGTCGTCGGTGAGCAGCGCGCGGTCGATGCCGGGCCGCTCGACTTCGAGCCGGCGCACCGCGATACCGACCAGTTCGAGCGGACGTCCGATCCGGGCGCGCAGGTCTTCGGCCTGTTCGATCAGCAAGCGGGCGACCTGGGAGCCGACCACTCCGCAGCCGAGCAGGGCCACCTTCAGCGGCGTGGAATCCGTCATCATGCTTCCTCGTCAGCGAGCCCGGCGTCGAGCGCCAGGAGGTCGTCCAGGGTTTCGCGGCGCACCATGACGGAGACCGTTCCGTCCTTCACCGAAACCACCGGCGGCCGCGGGGTGTGATTGTAGTTGCTGGCCATCGACCGGCTGTACGCCCCGGCTGCGGGCACGGCCAGCAGGTCACCCACGGCCACGTCCGCGGGCAGGAACTCGTCGCGCACCAGGATGTCGCCGCCCTCGCAGTGGACGCCCACCACCCGCGACACCACCGGCGCGGCGGCGGAGGTGCGGTTGGCCAGCGCTGCGGAGTACTCCGCCGCGTACAGCGCCGGACGGATGTTGTCGCTCATGCCGCCGTCCACCGAAAGATAGCGGCGGCTCAGTCCCCCGCCGACGTCAACGGGCTTGACCGTGCCGACCCGGTACAGCGCCATGCCGGACGGGCCGACGATCGCGCGCCCGGGTTCGATGGAGATCGCCGGGACGGCCAGCCTGAAGCCCGCGCACTCGTGCGCCACGATCTCCCGCAACCCGGACGCGAGCTCGGACGGGGACGCCGGCGTGTCCTCCTTGGTGTAGGCGATGCCGAAGCCGCCGCCGAGGTCGAGCTCGGACAGCTCGATGCCGGTGGCCTCCTTGAACTGGGCGAACAGCTTGAGCGTGCGCCGGGCGGCCACCTCGAAGCCGTTGGTATCGAAGATCTGGCTACCGATGTGGGAATGCACACCGAGCAGGTTCAGCCGCGGACTGTGGTGGCAGCGGAACATGCCGACCAGCGCTTGGCCGCCGGTAATCGAGAAGCCGAACTTCTGGTCCTCGTGGGCGGTGGCGATGTACTCGTGGGTGTGCGCCTCGACGCCGGTGGTCACCCGGATCATGACGTTGGCTGTGGTGTCCAGCTCGGCACAAAGCGATTCGAGGCGAGTGATCTCGTCCGAGGAGTCGACGATGATCCGGCCGACACCGCGAACCAGGGCTAGCCGCAACTCGGCTTCGGACTTGTTGTTGCCGTGCATGCCGATCCGGGCTGGGTCGAAGCCCGCTCGCAGCGCCACGGTCAGTTCACCGAGCGAGCAGACGTCGAGGTTGAGCCCCTCCTCGCCCACCCAGCGGGCGATGACGCCGCTGAGGAAAGACTTGCCGGCGTAGAACACCGTCCAGCCTTCGAAGGCGTTGCGCCATTCGCGCGCGCGTTCGCGGAAGTCGTCCTCGTCGATCACGTAGGCGGGGGTGCCGACCTGCTCGGCCAGCTCGGTCACCGGAATGCCGGCAACCTGGATCACGCCCTCGTCGTCGCGCTTGACGGTCTTGCTCCACAGCTTGTCGGAGAGGGCATTGACATCCTCGGGCCGGGTCAGCCACACCGGTGCGGGCGTGGTGACGTCGGCGTGGATGGAGCCGGCGACGTGCATGTGGGTCATGGCAGGCAACTGTGCCAGAAGTGGCCGCTCAGCTGCCGCTGGCCGCCCGGATCTGGACGTCGGACACCTCGGCCAGGCGGAGCTCTGCCGGTGTCGCAACCGCGGCACCGTCCGCGCTCACCTCGACGCCGCCGCACGCTGCACCGAGGCAGCGCTCATCGAAGCGGACGCCCCAGATCGTGAAGAATTGGCCGAGCGTGACGTCCTGGACGCCCTGGCCCTCCAACCAGACCGTGCCGCTGGCATCGTGGGTGTGCACCGGCGCCTGGAGCGCGCGCGGACGGTCGACACCGATGTTCGGCACCAACGGGACGCCGACGTCGTCGATGCTGATCGCCACGGTCACGACCCGCTGGTTCGAGCGGTCGTCCAGACGGGACGCGGGCACACCCGCCGCCTCGAAATACGCGATGCCGTCGCGCGGTGCGGGCCACGGCGGTGGGGTCTGGCGCAGTACGGCCGGGGCCGGCGCGGCCTTGGCCACGCAACCGGACAGCAGGACGAGCAGCAGCGCCGCTGCGAGCAGTCTGCGGGCCCCGGACACGGCCACAGGATAGGCCCGCGAGACGCACCGCGAATCTTTGCTAAGGTGTCCAAGCCCGCAACGCGGGTGTGCCCCCGTAGCTCAGGGGATAGAGCACCGCCCTCCGGAGGCGGGAGCCGAGGTTCGAATCCTCGCGGGGGCGCCACATCGGTCCAGGTCAGAGACACTCTGGCCGGGACCGCTTACTTGATGCCGACAAGCTCGACCACCCGAAACCCGACCGACCGGCCGCAGCTCGATCGATCATCGGAGTTCCATCGACTGGTCAGACCTCGATTGACCAGCCGAGCCGTGGGACTCGCCGCCTTGTTCGTTCAAATCCGGTGGTGGTTGTAGGTAGCATCACCCAAGAGCCGAAAAGACAGCGTGGACAAGGAAGAAGGCGACTGTGGCCACACCTGGTTCGGGGGTCGACACGAACGATTCATTGGCCGAATTCGGCGCAAACGACTGGCTGATCGAGGAGATGCGCGAGCAGTATCTCGCCGACCCCGAGTCGGTGGACGCAAGCTGGGTCGAGTACTTCCGCAGTCACCAAGGTGCTTCGGCGGACGGGACGCAACCGGCGGCTGCACCGTCCGCGGCTCCGACCGCCCCCGCTGCGGCGACCCAAGCTCCGGAAGTCCAAGCTCCGGCGACCTCCGCTGCCGCAGAGACCGTGCAGGTCGTGCAAGTGCCCATCGTGGACGTGGCCGAACCCGAGCCGGAGTCCCGTCCGCTGGCCGAAGCCCCGGTGAACGAGCCGGCAGTCGAGGCCGTCCAGCCGAACGCAGAGAACGCGCCCCAGATCACTGGAGCAGCCTCCGGCGTATCCGCGAACCGCCCGAAGCAGGCGCCGCAGCCAACCAAGGATGCAACCGAGCCCGTCCGCACCCCGCTGCGCGGCGCCCCGGCCCGCACCGCGGTCAACATGGACGCCTCACTGTCGATGCCGACCGCGACCAGCGTCCGCCAGGTGCCGATGAAGCTGGTGATCGACCAGCGGCAGATGATCAACGCGCACCTGGCCCGCTCCACCGGCGGCAAGGTCTCCTTCACCCACCTCATCGGCTGGGCCATGGTTAAGGCCCTGCTGGCCGTGCCGGAGATGAACAACTCTTACGAACTGGTCGACGGCAAGCCGAACCTGGTGACGCCGCCGTCGATCAACCTCGGCCTCGCGATCGACTTCAAGAAGGCGGACGGCACCCGCCAACTCCTCGTACCGAACATCAAGAACTGCGAGGACCTCGACTTCGCCGGCTTCTGGGCGGCCTATGAAGAACTGGTTGGCAAGGCCCGCAGGGGCGAGCTGACCGTTGCTGACTTCGCCGGCACCACCGCGACACTGACCAACCCGGGCGGCATCGGCACCAACCACTCGGTGCCCCGCCTGATGGCCGGTCAGGGCCTGATCCTCGGCGTCGGCTCCATCGACTACCCGCCGGAGTTCCAGGGCGCCAGCCAGGCCCGGATCAACCAACTCGGCGTTTCGAAGGTGACCACGCTCACCTCGACCTACGACCACCGGGTGATCCAGGGTGCACAGAGCGGTGAGTTCCTGAAGGTGCTGCACGAGCTGCTGATCGGTCAGCATGGTTTCTACGACGAGATCGTCCACTCCCTGCGCGTGCCCTACACCCCGATCCGTTGGGCCAACGACGTCAATGACGAACGGGTCGGCTCGATCCCGCGCAGCGCACGAATCTTCTCGCTGATCAACGCCTACCGGAACCTCGGTCACTACATGGCCGACATCGACCCGCTGGAATACCGGCAGCGATCGCACCCAGAGCTCGACCTGGAGTACCACGGCCTAACCCTCTGGGACCTGGATCGCGAGTTCCCGGTTGGCAGTTTCGGCGGCCGAAGCGGTGAGGTGCACACGCTGCGCGACCTGCTGGTGATGCTCCGCGACTCCTACTGCAGCACTGTCGGTGTGGAGTACATGCACATTGCCGACAACGAGCAGCGCACCTGGATCCAGGACCGCTTCGAGCGTCCGTTCGTGCCCTGGCCGCGCGAGGAGCACCTGCGGATCCTGGACAAGCTCAACGAGGCGGAGATCTTCGAGACCTTCCTGCAGACCAAGTTCGTGGGACAGAAGCGGTTCTCCCTCGAGGGCGGCGAGTCGGCGATCGTGTTCCTCGACGAGGTCTGCGAGCAGGCCGCGGACGCCGGCCTGAGCGAGGCCATCATCGGCATGCCCCACCGCGGCCGGCTGAACGTGCTGGCCAATATCGTGGGCAAGTCCTACGGCCAGATCTTCCGCGAGTTCCAGGGCAACTACGACCCACGGCTCTCTCAGGGCTCCGGTGACGTGAAGTACCACTTGGGCTCCGAAGGAGAGTTCAAGGCAGCCAGCGGCCGGACGATCAAGACTTCGGTGGCCGCGAACCCGTCCCACCTGGAGGCGGTCGACCCGGTCGTGCAGGGCATCGCCCGGGCGAAGATCGACCAGATCGGCAAGATCGAGGGCTGGCCGGTGCTGCCCATCCTGATGCACGGCGACGCCGCGTTCGCCGGCCAGGGCGTGGTCTACGAGACCCTGCAGATGAGCCAACTGCGTGCCTTCAAGACCGGCGGCACGGTGCACGTCGTGGTGAACAACCAGGTCGGCTTCACCACCGCGCCGATCGAATCCCGCTCTTCGGTCTACTGCACGGATGTCGCCAAGACCGTGCAGTCGCCGATCTTCCACGTCAACGGCGACGACCCTGAGGCCGTTGCCCGGATCGCGCAGGTGGCCTTCGACTTCCGACAACGGTTCGCCAAGGACGTCGTCGTCGACATCGTCTGTTATCGCCGCCGCGGCCACAACGAGGGCGATGACCCCAGCTTCACGCAGCCGCTGATGTACGACCTGATCGAGCAGAAGCGGAGCGTCCGCAAGCTCTACACCGAGGCCCTGATCGGTCGCGGCGACATCTCCACCGATGACGCCGACGAGGTCATCGCGAAGTTCCGCGATCGCTTGGAGAGCGTCTTCAAGGAGGTAAGGGAAGAGCCGCAGGACGAGCCGATCAGCAAGACGCCCTACTACCCGGCGAAGCTCGGCAAGGACGTCGGCACGGCGATCACGGCTGAGGCGATGGAGGCCGTGGCCAAGGCCCACCTCACCTTCCCCGAGGGCTTCACGGTGCACCCGAAGGTGCTGCCCCAGCTGGAGCGCCGCGCCGACGCCATCCGCAAGGGCCCGATCGACTGGGCGACCGCGGAACTGCTGGCGTTCGGTTCGCTGCTGATGGAAGGGCGCCCGGTTCGCCTGGTCGGCCAGGACAGTCGCCGTGGCACTTTCAGCCAGCGGTTCGCGGCGGTCATCGACCGGGTGGACAACCGGGCCTACGTCCCGCTGAAGCACCTCAGCCCCGACCAGGGCCGTTTCCACGTCTTCGATTCCCTGCTCAGCGAGTACGCGGGGATGGGCTTCGAATACGGCTACTCGGTGGCCGCCCCGGACGCCCTGGTGCTCTGGGAGGGCCAGTTCGGCGACTTCGCCAACGGCGCCCAGACCATCGCCGACGAGTTCATCTCCTCCGGCAACGCCAAGTGGACGCAGAAGTCCGGGGTGGTGCTGCTGCTCCCCCACGGCTACGAGGGCCAGGGTCCCGACCATTCGTCCGCCCGGATCGAGCGCTGGCTCACCCTGTGCTCGGAGGGGGCGCTTGCGGTGTGCCAACCGTCCACGCCGGCCAGCTACTTCCACCTGCTGCGCACCCACGCCTACGTGAACTGGCACCGGCCCGTGGTCGTCGCCACGCCGAAGTCGATGCTGCGCTCGAAGGCCTCGATGTCGCCGGTGGAGGAGTTCACCCAGGGAAGGTGGCAACCTGCCCAGGGCGATCCGACGATCACCGACCCGAGTGCGGTGCGGCGCATCCTGCTGTGCTCGGGCAAGATCCGCTGGGAGCTCACGGCAGCGCGCGCCGAAGCCGGGTTGGACGGCCAGATCGCGATCCTGCCGTTGGAGCGTCTCTACCCGCTGCCGACCAAGGAACTGGCCGCTGAGCTGGCCAAGTACCCGCAGGTCACCGACATCCGCTGGGTGCAGGACGAGCCGGAGAACCAGGGCGCCTGGTGGTTCCTGCAGCTGTACCTGGCCGACGCCGTCCGCACGATTCTGCCGGACTACGAGCTGCGCATGACCGGGATCACCCGGGCCGCGGCGTCCGCCCCCTCGGTCGGATCGGTGAAGGTGCACCAGGCTCAGGAAGCGGACCTGCTCGCCCGCGCCATGGCGGACTGATGTACTTCACCGACCGCGGTATCGAGGAGCTCGCCGCCCGCAGGGGCGATGAGGAAGTGACGTTGGCCTGGCTCGCCGAGCAGCTGAGCACTTTCGTCGACCTATGGCCCGAGCATGAGAACGCGGTCGAGCGGCTGGCCACCTGGCTGGCAAGACTCGACGACGAGGAGGATTAGCGTGTTGACCCAGGCTGCAGTGGAGGCCTTCGAGGAGCTCACCGGATCGGCACCGGCCGGTGTATGGGCCGCGCCCGGGCGGATCAACCTGATCGGCGAACACACCGACTACAACGACGGCTTCGTGCTCCCTTTCGCGCTCCCGCAGGCAGCCTACGTGGCCGCTTCGCGGCGGGAGGACGGCCGCTGGCGCTTCCGCTCGGTCGATCTGGACGACACGGTGGAGATCGACGCGGACGGGCTGGTTCCGGGGACTGACGGGTGGCATTCCTACCTCGCCGGGGTGATCTGGGCGCTGCGGCAGGCGGGCCACGAGGTTGGGGGTGCCGACCTGGTGCTCACCTCGGACGTGCCGCTCGGGGCTGGACTGTCCTCCTCGGCCGCGATCGAATGCGCCGCACTAGCCGCGCTGGCCGACCTTTACGACCTGACCATCGAGCCGATGGACCGGGCGAAGCTCGCCCGGGTCGCAGAGAACGCGTACGTGGGTGCACCCACCGGGCTGATGGACCAGGCCGCGTCCACGTTGTGCGTCGCCGATCACGCTTTGTTCCTTGATTGCCGCAGCTTCGACACCCGGCAGGTACCGCTGGCAGTCACCCAGGCAGGGCTCGAGATCCTTGTGATCGACACCCGCACCCGGCACAGCCACGTGAGCGGTGAGTACGCCGACCGGCGCGCCAGTTGCGAGGAGGCCTGCCGGCTGCTCGGCGTGGCGGCCCTGCGCGACGTCACCGACCTGGACGCCGCCCTGGCGGTGCTGCCGGAGGAGATCGGCCGCAGGGTGCGGCACGTCGTGACCGAGGATCGCCGCGTGCAGGACTCGGTGGCGGCACTGGATGCGGACAATCACGCCCAGCTTGGCGCGCTGATGACGGCGTCCCACGATTCGATGCGCGACGACTACGAGATCACCGAGCCCAGCGTCGACCTCGCGGTCGCAACCGCGCTCGCGTCCGGTGCTCTCGGGGCCCGGATGACCGGCGGCGGCTTCGGTGGCTGCGTGCTGGCCCTGGTGGCCGCCGAGCAGGCGGAGGCGGTCGGCGCGGCGGTGACGTCGGCTTTCGCCGGGGCGGGACACGCCGAGCCGGTCACTTTCCTGGCTCGTCCGTCCGCTGGAGCCCGGCGCGTCCGCTGAGGTGCAACGCCCGGCTGGTGGACGGTAGCGCGGCCGCGACCACGGTGGCGGCCGCCACCAGCACCACCAGCCACGCCCAAGGCGCACCTGGGGTGAAACTGGCCGCAGCGATCAGGTTCAGCAGGGCGGTCGCGATCACCGGTCCCCTGCCGAACAGGCTGCCCCGCCAGAGCGCCCAGGTGGCCGCGAGGATCAGCAATCCGTAGACCACGAGGGCGATACCCACCGCCCCGCTGAACTCGCCGTGCCCGGCCGCCAGCGAGGCGATCGCTAGCGCGAGAATGGCCAGCCCGACCAGACCGGAACCGGCCACCGCGACCAGCAGCCCGGCCGGACGCTCCAGTGTTGCTCTAGACACGCCGGCCAGCCTAGCGGGGGTGCGCACGCCCGAACCGAGCGTGCACGCAGTGATAGCGCACCACACAACATGTGCAAATTGCGGCCAAGACCTTGTGCTGACCGGCTAGAGTTGCCACTCTGGACGCCGGGCGTTGAGCAATTCTCGCGCCCGGTGACGTGTGCTTGGGCCGACGTCACGGCCCACCGAACAGGAGTGTTACTTCATGGATTGGCGCCATCAGGCTGCCTGCTTGACCGAAGACCCGGAGTTGTTCTTTCCGGTCGGCAATACGGGACCAGCGTTGATGCAGATCGCGGAGGCCAAGAAGGTCTGCCGTCGCTGCGACGTACGCGAGGCTTGCCTGCAGTGGGCTCTCGATGCCGGTCAGGACCATGGAGTGTGGGGTGGTCTCAGCGAGGACGAACGTCGCGCCATGAAGCGTCGCGCCGCGCGCATGCGCGTCCGCAACGGCTGATCCTGACCGACCGGTCGAGCCCGTCGAGACCCCGGCCTGCGTCAGCGCAGCGGCACCCGGACGGTGGCCGTGGTCGCATCATCATCGGACGCGAGCGTGAACTGACCCCCAAGGTCGGCCACCAGCGTGCTCACGATCGAGAGCCCCAGGCTGGTCGACCGGCCGATGCGGAAGTCCTCCGGTAGGGGCTCGCCGAAGTTCTTCACCACCACGTTGAGTTCGCCGTCCGACTGCTGCGGGATCACCAGCACCTCGCCGGCCTTGTCCCGCAGGCCATGCTCGATGGCGTTCTGGCAGAGCTCGGTGAGCACCAGCGAAAGGCTGGTGGCCACGTCGGCGGGCACGTAGCCGAACGAGCCCTGGAGCACCATCCGCACCTTGCCGCCGGTGGCGGCCACATCGCCCACCATGCGCAGCAGCCGGTCGGCCACGTCGTCGAACTTCACCGAGGAGTCGAAAGCCTGCGACAGGATTTCGTGGACCACCGCGATCGCAGCGACCCGCTTCATCGCGTCGCTGAGGGCGCCCTTGGCTTCGGGTGACTCGATCCGGCGGGCCTGCAGGCGCAACAGCGCGGCCACCGTCTGCAGGTTGTTCTTGACGCGGTGATGGATCTCGCGGATCGTCGCGTCCTTGGTCACCAACTGGCGTTCGCGGGAACGAAGTTCGGTGGTGTCGCGACACATCACCAGCAGTCCGTCCGGCCCGTCCTCGCCGGTGAGCGGGAGAATGCGAAGGCGGACGTTGGCGGTCGTGGTCTCCAGGTCTAGCTCGGCCGAGCCGCGACCGGCGAGGCTCGCGGCAACCGGACGTTCGACCGGGACCTTCTCCCGCAGCAGCGAGCGGGTGACCGCCACGAAGTTCTCGCCGTAGAGATCGCTGGTCAGGCCCAGCCGGCGGTAAGCGCTGAGCGCGTTCGGGCTGGCGAACCGGATCATGCCCGCCTGGTCGACCCGGATCATGCCGTCCCCGACCCGCGGTGAGACCCACGGCACCCGCCGGTCACCGCCCAGCGGGAACTGGTGCCGGTGCACCATCCCGGCCAACACCTGCGCAGCCTCCAGGTAGGCGTCCTCAAGTGCCCCTGGGGCACGGACGCCCATCTGGTTGGTGTGCATCTCCACAACGCCAAGACAGCGGTCGTCCGCCAGGATCGGAATCGCCTGCACGTCCACCGGGATGCCCGCATGCAGCTTGTTGCCGCTGGTGTGGCTGATCTCCCTGGAGAGGTACGCCTCGGTGACCAGGTGCTCGGGGTCGTAGGCGATCTCCTCCCCCACCACGTCATCCTCCAGTGAGGTGGGCCCGGTGGTCGGCCGCACCTGGGCGCAGGCCCAGAACACGTTGTCGTCAGCGTCGGGCACCCAAAGGATCAGGTCGGCGAAAGCAAGGTCGGCGAGAAGCGACCATTCGTCCACCAGCAGTTCCAGCCACTCCCGGTCCTCGTCTTCGAGGACGCAGTGTCGGGCGATGACCTGCTCCATGGTCTGCATGACCGCCACCCTAACCGACTTCGGTTGGACTCCTTCGCGCGTGGGCTGGCAGAATGGGCCCTCGCGCCGCTCGGCGCGAGTCCCGAGTCGACTTCAAGGAGACCACGATGGGTAAGGGTGGCCGCAAGCGCCGTTCCCGCAGGAAGAGCGCAGCCAATCACGGCAAGCGCCCGAACGCCTGAGGATCGCCGCTGTAATCGAAAAGCCCCCGCCGGTTCGGCGGGGGCTTTCGCGTGTTCATCCGTCCCCGCTTCAGGCGTCCCTGGTCAGGCGGACGCCCGGTCGGCGCACCGCGTCCGCTGGTTCCCGCCAGCGAAACTGACGAATGCCTGCGAAGAGTCCCCGGCGTCTGTCAGTTTCGCCGGCGGGAATAGGTGGGGCCGGGCGGGCCGGCGAATCGAGCGGGACCGCGCAGGGTCGGAGGGGCTAGTCGGTCAGCTCGGTGATGAGGATCGTCTGGGAGTAGATGGCCCGGACCCGCAATCGCAGCGACTCGGGTGCCGACTGGCAGCAGGAGCGGCGAACCAGCATCCGCAGCGCGGCCTCGACGTCGTAGTGGTCCAGGCAGCCCTCGCAAGCGAGCAGATGGTGGCGGATCTCGTCCGCCTCGGCCGGAGTCAACTCGTGGTCATGGAACGCGTACAGATTGCGCAGCACCTCGGTGCAGTCTTCGAACTCACTCACCATCAGAGTCCCCGATCAGTCCGTGCTCGCGGGCGAAGTCGGCAAGGTTGGCGCGCAGCTGATTGCGGCCGCGGTTCAACCGGGACATGACCGTGCCGATTGGAGTGCCCATGATCTCGGCGATCTCCTTGTAGGCGAAACCTTCGACGTCAGCGAGGTAGACCGCGAGCCGGAAGTCGGGAGCCAGCGCGTTCATCGCGTCCGTGACCGCGGAATGCGGCATCCGGTCGAGCGCTTCCATCTCCGCCGACCGCAGTCCGGTCGAGGTGTGCGCCTCGGCGCGAGCAAGCTGCCAGTCCTCGACCTCCTGCCCGGAGTGCTGCGGCTGGCGCTGCTTCTTCCGGTAGGTGTTGATGAAGGTGTTGGTCAGGATTCGGTATAGCCAGGCTTTGAGGTTCGTTCCTGGGGTGAACTGGTGGAAGGAGGCGTAGGCCTTCGCGAACGTCTCCTGCACGAGGTCTTCGGCATCGGACGGGCTACGGGTCATCCGCAAGGCTGCGCCGTAAAGCTGGTCGAGGTAGGCCAGAGCCTCAGTCTCGAAGCGGTGGTCGCGCTCGGCCTTGCTCTCGTCCAACCCGGTATCGGTTTCGCTGGGCTTTGTCGGCAGGTTCATCACGAAGGAGCCTAGCGGGTGCTCCTGGCGCCGGTGGACGTCTGCTGCCACCGGTTGGCCAAGGGTGCCGATCATGCTTAGTGAACGGAACCGGACGGCTCTGCTATTCCCGGACCGCTCGGTTGGTCAGCTCAGCGGCGTGATCAACTCCGGGCCGTCGTTGGCCACCTTGTTCACGGCGGTCGAGACCGGGTAGTAGGTAAGGCTTGGCGCCGGCACGGTGAGCAGAGCGCGCGCGTCCATGCCGAAGCCCGGGTCGAGCCAGGCCTCCCAGTTCTCCGGCGCAACCACCATCGGCATCCGGTCGTGGATGTGGCCGACCTCGTCGGCAGCCGCGGTCGTGATCACGGTCGTGGTGGCCAGCCAGGTACCGTCCGGGGCCTTCCAGAACTCGTAGAGCCCGGCCATCACCAGCAGCCCGCCTCCGGCCGGACGGATGAAGTAGGGCTGTTTCGTTTTGCTGTCGGGGAGTTGGTACCACTCGTAGTAACCGTCGGCGGGCAGCAGGCACCGCCGCGCCGCGAAGGCCCTGCGGAAGGCCGGTTTCTCGGCGAGCGTCTCGACTCTGGCATTGATCAGGCGAGCGGCGCCGGTGGCGTCCTTCGACCAGGACGGCACCAGCCCCCAGCGCACCTCGGCCAGCACCCGTCGGCGGCCGTCGGCCCGGTCGCGCTCCATGATCGCCGGCACGGGGTCGGTGGGCGCAACGTTGTAGTCCGGCCCGGGCAACGGTCCGGCCACCTCGTCGATCTCGAAGATCTCGGTCAGTTCGTCCACATCCGCGCTCACCGCGTACCGTCCGCACATGCCGAAGAGGCTAGCGCGCAGAATGTGCGCTGAAACTCCCCAGTTGGGTCGCGCCGAGGGCAATGATCGGGGTAGGAATAGGGCATGAGTGTTCTGCGGTTCGTCGCCCGTTCGATGCTGGCCAGTTACTTCGTGCTCAACGGGGTGCGCGCCTTGGCGCACCCTGAAGACCTGGCACCCGCCACCGCTCCGATCGCGGAGAAGCTGATGCCGAAGTTGTCTGCCGCGCTGCCCGAATCCGCGCGCGCTTTCGTGCCCACCGACGCGACCGGCCTGGTGAAGCTGAACGGCCTACTCCAGATCGTGGGCGGGGCGAGCCTGGCCACCGGGTTCTTCCGGCGAATCGGCGCCGGGGTGCTCGCGGTGACCACCGTGCCCAACCTGCTGGCCGCGAACCCGCTGACCAAGGGTCCGGGCCAGGCCGCGGCCCAAGCGGAGTTCGGTACGAACGTGGCCCTCCTCGGTGGCGTGCTGCTGGCCGCCCAGGACACCGAAGGCAAGCCGACACTGGTGTGGCGGCTGCGCACGCAGCGCGAGTTGCTCGCCAAGGACGCGGCCAAGCGCAAGGCCGAACTTGAGCGCGACGCGCGGGCCACCGCAGCGGACGCGGCCAAGCTCGCCCGCAAGTCGGTGAAGCAGGGCCGCAAGTTCGTCGCGGAAGTGCTTTCTTGAGCGCTTGGACGGCACCGGTCGCGACCGCTGGAGTCCGTGGCCACGTAGCTGTTCCGGGTTCGAAATCGGCAAGTGCGCGCAGCCTGCTGCTGGCCGCGCTCGCTGATGGTCCTTCGGTTCTTTCTGGCGTGCTGGATTCGCGTGACACCACCCTGATGCGGGTCGGGCTGAGCACGCTCGGCGCCGCGTTCCATGACCTGCCGGACGGGCGGTTGGAGGTCCGTCCGGCGGTGGCAGTGCAAGGTGGTGGCGAGATTGACTGCGGCCTCGCCGGCACGGTGATGCGGTTCCTGCCTCCAGTGGCCGCGCTGGCGTCCAGGCCCACCCGGTTCTTCGGCGACCCGCACGCTTCCGCCCGGCCGATGACGCCCTTGTTGGGCGCTCTTGCGAGCCTCGGCGCAGCAGTGAGTACGCCCTATCAGCTGCCGTTCACGGTGGCTTCCGGTGCTTTCCATGGCGGCTCGGTCACGGTGGACGCGAGCGGTTCGAGTCAGTTCATCTCCGCTCTGCTGCTGGCCGCTGCCCGCTTTATCGACGGCATCGAGGTGCGCCACACCGGCGCCACCCTGCCGTCGCTCCCCCACATTGAGATGACCTGCCAACTGCTGGAACGTCGCGGCGTGGCGGTGACGCGCCCGGGCATGAACACCTGGCGGGTCGCGTCGGGGCCGATCGCAGCGCTCGACGAAGCCGTTGAGCCGGACCTGACCAACGCGGCGACGCTGCTGGCCGCAGCCCTGGTGACCGGTGGCGAGCTCACCACGTCCTGGCCGGACGGGGTGCAAGCCACGTCTGCGCTGGCCGACGCTTTGGCTGCGTTCGGTGGGCAATTGAGCTACAACGGCGCAGGTGCCGATCGAGCCATCACGCTCAGCGGCGCGGGCGGGCTACGCGGTGCGGACGTCGACCTCGCCGCCATCAGTGAGTTCACCCCGGCAGCAGCCGCCCTGGCTGCCCTCGCACCCGGGCCGAGCCGTATTCGCGGCGTGGCGCACATCCGCGGTCACGAAACCGATCGACTGGCCGCACTCAGCACTGAGCTGGGCCGGTTGGGCGCAGCGGTGCGGCAGACCGCGGACGGACTTGAGTTCGCTCCCGCCACCTTGCATGGCGGCAGCTTCGCAACCCATGCAGATCACCGCATGGCCCACGCCGGTGCACTGATCGGCCTGGTCACACCCGGAGTCGAGCTTGACGATGTCGCCTGTACCACCAAGACCCTGCCGGACTTCCCCGGTCTGTGGGCCCGCCTGATCGGACGCGAAGCGTGAGCCGCAGGTCGCGGGAGGCGATCACCGACGACCCGCACGCCGGTTTCGATCGCCCCGGCAAACGCACCCGGCCACGAACCAAGGACCGCCCCACCTACACGGCGGCCGTGGAAGCGATGGTGGTCACCGTCGATCGCGGCCGCTTCCGCTGCCTGCTGGACGACGACACGATCGTCACCACCACGAAGGCGCGCAGCCTGGGACGCACCGGCGTGATCGTCGGCGACCGCGTCCGACTGGTCGGCGACACGACTGGGGACGAAGGCACCCTCGCCCGGATCGTTGAGGTGCAGGAACGCGAGACCGTACTACGTCGTACTGCGGACGACGACGATCCGTTCGAACGACCCATCGTGGCCAACGCCGACCAGCTGGTGATCGTGGCCGCGCTGGCCGATCCGCCGCCGCGGGTGGGCATGATCGACCGCATCCTGGTGGCCGCCTATGACGCCGGCCTCGAGCCGCTGCTGGTGCTCACCAAGGCCGATCTGGCCGACCCGGAAGGGCTGATGGCCACCTACCGTCCGCTCGGCGTAAGCGTGGTTGCGGTCGAGCCTGGCGCCGACCTGAGCACGCTCCGGGAAGCGCTGGACGGCCACCGCAGCGTGCTGGTCGGACACTCCGGAGTCGGCAAGTCGACCCTGGTCAACGCGCTGATCCCGGGTGTCGATCGGCAGGTCGGCGAGGTCAACGAGGTCACCGGACGCGGCCGGCACACGTCCACCAGCGCTGTGGCCCTGCCGCTGCCAGAGGGCGCCGGCTGGGTGATCGACACCCCCGGCGTTCGCTCGTTCGGGCTGAGCCATGTGACGCCCGATTCGATCATCTCGGCTTTCCCGGACCTCGCCGACATCGTCACCGACTGCCCGCGCGGCTGCCGCCACCTGTCGAGCGACCCGGAGTGCGCTTTGGACGTCGCCATGAGTGAGGGCCGGCTCGCTGCGGAGCGGCTGGAGTCCTTCCGCAGGATGGAGAAGGCGTTCGGCTAGATTCCGCCACCCACGGGCACGGTGTGGCAGGCGTTGGCTGCGGGCGCAGGCAACTAGATTGTCGGCCATGCCCGACCAATCGCTGCTGGACGATCTCCGGCTGGCCCACGTCCTGGCCGACCAGGCGGATTCGATCACAATGGCCCGGTTCAAGGCGTCCGACCTGAAGGTGACCGCCAAGCCCGACCTCACCGAGGTGACCGACGCCGACACCGCCGTCGAGGACGCGATCCGCGCCATGCTGGGCCGTACCCGACCACGCGACGCGGTGCACGGCGAGGAGCGGGACGACTCCGGCTGGGGTCCGCGGCGTTGGGTGATCGACCCGATCGACGGCACGTCCAACTTCGTCCGCGGGGTGCCGGTCTGGGCAACGCTGATCGGGCTGATGGTTGGTGATGAGGTCGTAGTGGGGGTGGTCTCGGCCCCCGCCCTCTCGCGGCGCTGGTGGGCGGCCAAGGGCGGGGGCGCTTTCACCGGCCGATCCCTGCTTCAGGGCACGCCGTGCCGCACGTCCGCGGTGGCCAGCATGGAGGATGCGTCGCTGTCCTACTCGTCGATCCACGGCTGGGTGGAAACGGGGCGTGGTCAGCAGTTCGTCGACCTGATGCGGGACTGCTGGCGGACGCGCGCCTACGGCGACTTCTGGAGCTACATGCTGGTCGCCGAGGGTGCGGTGGACGTGGCCGCCGAGCCCGATCTGGCGCTGCACGACATGGCCGCGCTGGTGCCGATCGTCACCGAAGCCGGTGGACGCTTCACCAACCTGGACGGATCAGCCGGCCCGCACGGCCCCGGCGCGATCGCGACCAACGGACCGCTGCACGACGAGATGGTCGAGCGCCTGGCGCTCTAGGCGTCTGGATCAGTGCCGCTCAACGCTGGCTGAGCCTGCCGAAGCCCCTGGTGATACCGCGTGTGGACGACCCTTCGACGAGCTCAGGGATCGTTGCTCAGAGTGTCTCTGTCCAGCGTGCCCTACCAGAGACCAGTTCCCGGGTAACCCGCTCGGCAGCGAGTTCCAGGTTCCACTCCCCCGCGGCCAGCGCGGCCGGCAGATCGGCCACCGTACCGCTGATCGGGACGTATGCCAGGACGTCCGCTGAGCTGAGTCCGGGCTCGACTCGGCCGGCGAAAACCACCGTCGGCACACCCACGGCAGCGGCCAGCGCGGCCAGGCCGTGCGGCACTTTGCCCGCCAGCGACTGGGCGTCGACGCTCCCTTCCCCGGTGAAAACGTAGTCGGCGCCGACAATGTGCTCGGCGAGCCCGATCGCTCGGCTCACCAGTTCCACCCCCGGCACCAGTTCGGCACCGGTGAAAGCCAGGAAGGCGGCACCCAAGCCACCGGCGGCGCCCGCTCCGGCGCGATCGCGGACGCTCACGCCAAGACTCGACTCGACCACGTCCGCCCAACAGGTCAGGGCGGCGTCCAGTTCGGTCACAGCTGCCGCGTCCGCGCCCTTCTGCGGCCCATAGACCACGCTGGCACCACTCGGCCCGAGCAGCGGATTGGTCACGTCACTAGCCAATTCGATCCGCACTGCGGCCAGCCGCGGATCGAGCCCGGCGCAGTCAACCGACGCCAGCCGTGCCAGCGCCTCACCCCCGGACGGCAGCGGCTCGCCGGCCGAGTCGAGGAACCGCACACCCAGGGCGCTGAACAATCCCGCCCCCGCATCGTTGGTGGCGGTGCCGCCCAACCCGACCAGCAGCTCGCTCGCGCCGGCGTCCAGCGCGGCCCGAAGCAACTCACCCGCACCGAAAGAGGACGCGGTCCGCACGTCCCGTAGGTGCGTCGGGACCAGCTCCAGACCGGCCCCGGCCGCGACCTCGACAATGGCCAGCCGACGATCGGCCACCCATCCGAACTCGCCCACAATCGGCCGACCCAAGGCGTCATGGCACGGCACCGGCACTGAAACGCCTTGCAGCGCAGCCACCAGAGTGCGGCAGGTGCCCTCACCGCCGTCCGCCATCGGCACCTCGACGCAGTCCGCGTCCGGCACGGCCCGACGAATGCCGCGAGCCATTGCGGCGGCCGCCTGCACCGCGGTCATCGACTCCTTGAACGAGTCCGGTACGCAGACGATCCGCAGCGACACGGCTAGCCCACCTTGATGCGTGGGATCGCGGCCAGCAGGGCTCTGGTGTACTCCTGGCGAGGCTGGCTGTAAACGGCCCCGGTCGCACCCGCCTCGACGATCCGGCCGCCGCGCATCACCGCCAGTTGGTCGCACAGATGCCGCACCACCAACAGGTCGTGGCTGACCACGATCAGGGTCAGCCCGCGCGAACGCACCAGGTCGGTCAGCAGGTTCAGCACCTGGGCGCGAACGGACACGTCCAGCGCCGAGACCGGCTCGTCTGCGATCAGCACGTCCGGACGCGGCGCCAGGGCGCGGGCGATCGCGATCCGCTGCCGCTGGCCGCCGGAGAACTCGTGCGGGTAACGGTCGGCGGAATCGGCCGGCAGATCCACCTCAGCAAGCACCTCGGCCAACCGGGCGCGATGGTCCCCGTCCGCCAACTCCTTGCGCACCAGCCGGGAACGCAGCGGCTCGGTGATGATGTCACCCACCTTCATCCGCGGGTTCAGCGACGAACGCGGATCCTGGAAAACCATCTGCACCGCAGCCCGCAGGAAGCCGAGCCTGCGTTCCGGCAGCCCGGTGATCTCAGTACCTTCGAACCAGATCCGGCCCGCCGTCGGCCGATCGAGCCCGGCCAACAGTCGCACCAGCGTCGACTTGCCCGAGCCGGACTCCCCAACGATCCCCAGGCGTCGACCGCGGTCCAGCGTGAGGTCCACCGAATCCAGGGCAACCACCTCCGCGCCGCCGTTGCGGTAGCGGCGGGTCAACCCTTCTGCGCGGAACACCGGTTCGGTCATGGCCGCCTCGCATGGAAGTCCTCGACCGTCGGCAGGCGCTCGCCCGGCTCGATCTGGTCGAGGCGCGCGGTGGCCACCAGGCCGCGGGTATAGGGGTGCTGCGGACGGTTGAACAGGTCGGCGACCGTGCCCTGTTCGACGATCTCGCCGTCCAGCATCACCAGCACGTTGTGGCACACCTGCGAAACCACGGCCAGATCGTGGCTGATGAACAGGCAAGCCGCTGCGGAAGCCGTGAGCACCTCGTCCAGCTTCTCCAGGACGCGAGCCTGCACGGTCACGTCGAGCGCTGTGGTCGGCTCGTCGCAGATCACCAGGTCGGGTGAGTTGATTAGCGCCATGGCCATGATCACCCGCTGCCGCTGGCCGCCGGACAGCTGGTGCGGGAAGGCGTCCGCCACCCGCTGCGGATCGGTCAGCCCGACCTCGCCCAGCATGGAAACCACCCGCTCGCGCGCCGCGCCGGGCTCGGCGCCCTGGTGCAGCCGCAGCACCTCGGCCACCTGCCGGCCCACCCGCATGGTCGGGTCGAGCGCGGTCATCGGCTCCTGGAAGACCATCGAGATCACGTCGCCGCGCAGCCTGGCCATGCCGACTTCGTCCAGACCAACGATCTCGGTGGCGTTCAGGCTGATCGATCCGGTCACGGTGGCGTTCTCCGGCAGCAGTCCCATCACCGCCAGCGCGGTCACGGTCTTGCCCGAACCCGACTCGCCGATCACCCCGAGTCGCTCGCCCGCCGCCAGGTCGAAGCTGATGCCGCGGACGGCCGGCGTCCGACTTCGCCCAAAGCTCACCGAGAGGTCGCGCACGTCGAGAAGCGTCATGACACCTCCCGCAGTCGTGGGTCGAGGTAGTCGCGTAACCCGTCCCCGAGCAGGTTGAAGCCGAGCACGGCCAGCGCGATCGCCAGGCCGGGCCAGAGCGCCTGCAACGGAGCGGTGACGAGGAACTGTTGCGAATCGCGCAGCATGTTGCCCCAGGTGGGGTTCGGACGCGGCGTCGCCAGGCCCAGGTAAGACAGCGCAGCTTCGGCGAGGATCGCCATCGCGAAACCCACCGATGCCTGGACGCCGATCAGCGGCGCGATGTTGGGCAGAACGTGCCGGCCGGCGACTCCCCAGCGGGAGGTGCCGGACGCTCGCGCAGCGAGCACGAAGTCGCTGGCCATCACCTGTTTCGCGCCCGCGCGCGCGACCCTCGCGAAAGCCGGGATGGTGGCGACGCCGATGGCGATCATCGCGGTTAGCGTGGACGATCCGTAGACCGCGGCCAGCAGCGTCGCCAGCAGGATCGCGGGAAAGGCATAGACGATGTCGGCCGAACGCATCACCACCTCGTCGACCCAGCCGCCCAGCTGGCCGGCGAGCATGCCCAGCGGGACGCCGACGATCGATGCGAGGCCGACCGAGATGATGCCGACGACCAGTACCGTCCGGGCACCGATCATCAGCCGGGAAGCGATGTCGATGCCAAAGCCGTCGGTGCCGAGCACATGCGGCCAGCCCGGCCCCAGCAGTCGCTGGGACGGCACCACCCGGATCGGGTCGAACGGGGTCCAGAAGACCGCGACGATGGCGGTGATCACCACCAGCGCAACCAGGACCAGGCCGGCGACCAGCTGTGCCTTCTTCACGAGGCCGCGCCCCCGTCCGCGGAATCGACGGCGGCTTGGCGCGGGTCGATCAGCAGGTAGGAGAAGTCGACCAGAGCGCTGATCAGCAGTACCGCGAGCACCAGGAACATCACGGTGCCCTGCACCACCAGCAGGTCACGCTGGGCGACGGCGCTGAGCAGCATCGAACCCAGTCCGGGCAGGTTGAACACAGACTCCACGACGATCGCCCCGACCAGCACTGACGCGAGCTGCAGCCCCAGCACGGTTACCAGCGAGATGGCTGCGTTCCGGACGCCGTGCCGCAGCAGCGCGCGCATCGGCGTCCAGCCGACCGAGCGCGCGGTTCGGTAGTAGTCCTCGTTCAGCACCTCGATGAAGGCCGAGCGGACGTAGCGGATCAGGATCGCACCCTGCACCGCAGCCAGGGTGACCACCGGCAGGACCAGATGAGCGGCCCACTGGCCCGGATCCTTGGTCAAGGACACGTAGCCGTTGGCCGGCAACCAGCGCAGCCAGACCGCGAACACCAGCACCAGCAGGATGCCGCCCCAGAACACCGGGATCGCCATTCCCACCTGTGCGGCGGCGCTGATCGCGAAACCGGGCCAGGAGCGACGCTTGAGCGCAGCAACCATGCCCGCCGGCAGCGCGATGATGAGTGAGCCGATCATGCCGAAGCCGACCAGCCACGAGGTCACCGCGATCCGTGGGGCCAGCAGGGCAAGCACCGGCTGGCCACTGAGGTGCGAGTGGCCGAAGTCGCCGACCAGAATGCCGCCGAGCCAGCTCAGGTACTGCACGATCAGCGGCCGGTCGAGCCCAAGTTCGCGGCGCAACTCGGCGACGGATTCGGGGGTGGCGTCCGTGCCGAGCAGCACCTGCGCGACGTCACCGGGCAGCGCCTTCGTGATCAGGAAGATCAGCAGCGATGCACCGAGCAGGCTGATCGCGAACACGCCAAGGCGGCGTCCGATCCGCCCCGCAACGTGCATGCTCTAACCCGGCTAGCGGCTCGTGATCGAGGTGAGGTCGAAGCTCAGGCCGGGTGCGTTGGTGGACACCCCGGAGATGTTCGACTTGGTGATCACCAGGTTGGGCAGGGAGAACAGCCAGATCGCGGCGCAGTCGTCGGCCAGGTACTTGACCGCCTGCTTGAAGCCCGCGACCGCCTGCTCGTCGGACGCGGCCGAGTCGGCGGCGGCGTAGAGCGAAGCGAACTCGGGATCGCCGTAGCGCCAGTAGTACTTCGGGTCGGCGAACTTGCCCAGGTCGCGGGGCTCGACGTGCGCGACGATCGTCAGATCGTAGTCGGCCTTGGTGTAGACCTCATCGATCCAGCGGGAGAACTCGAGCTCCTCGATGGTGGCCTTCACCCCGATGTCCCGCAACTGGCTGGCGACGAACTGGGCCGACTTCACCGCGTAAGGAATGACCGGGACGCGAAGCCGCAGGGTGAGCCCGGACTCGTAGCCGGCCTGCTTGAGCAACGCCTTGGCCTTTTCCGGGTCATATGGGTTGGTACCGGTGAGGTCCTCGTACCAGGGGTCGGTGGGCACGGCCATCGAGCCGATCAGGGCGCCCTGGCCGTTCCAGACGGTGTCGCGGAGTGCCTGGCGGTCGATCGCCATGGTCAGCGCCTGCCGCACTTTGAGCTTGGCCAGCGCCTTGCTCTCGTGGTTCAGGCCCAGCACCACTTCACCGTTGGTGGTGCCCGACGTGGTGGTGAACTGGCTGGTGTCGGCGAACTGCGGGAGCGCGTCCGGGGCCTGCAGGTTCGAGATCACGTCCTGATCACCGCTGGAGAGCGCGGCGTTCTCGGCGTTCGGATCGGTGAAATAGGTGAAGGTGACCTCGTCGAACCGGGCGGGATTGGCCCAGTAGGCGGTGTTGGCGGCGAGGATCACGTTCTGGCCGCGGTTCTGCGCCTTGAACACATAGGGGCCGGAGCCGGCGGTGCTGGTGGCCAGATCACCGGTCTCGGCCGGGTCGAGGATCATGCCGAGCGTGGACGACATGTCGTAGAGCCACATGAACGACGGCTTGTTCAGCTTGATCACGACCTTGGTCGCGTCCAGCGCTTCGGCGGACGCGACGACGGCCAGCTGCAGGCCGAGCGCGTCCACGAGCTTGGTGTCGGCCTTGAGCCGATTGATGTTGGCGACGACGGCGGCCGCATCCACTGCGGCACCGGACGCGAACTTGGCCGCCGGGTTGAGGTGAAAGGTGTAAGTGAGCCGGTCGTCGCTGATCTCCCAGGCCTGGGCGAGCAGAGGCTTGAGCAAGCCGCTGGAGTCGACCTTCACCAGGGTCTCGTAGACGTTATAGAGCAGCACCTGCGGAATTGAGGCGGCCGGGTTGTGCCACGGATCCATGGACGCTGGTTCCAGCGTGGCGGCAATTTTGAGAGTGCGTGGAGCCTCGGGCGCGGGGGCTGAGGTGTCGCCGGTGGTCGCGGTGCCGCTCGGTACGGCTGTCGGGGTACAGGCGGAGAGAACCATCATCGACATGGCCAGCATGGCCACGAGTACCTTGGAAATACCGGTTCGCGAACGTCGGGACTCAGCGGCGACGTAGGTCATCTACCCTCCACGGGATCTGTCCCCGCGGCGCGAGGAAGCGCACCGATTCTAGCGGAGCGCCTTCCGGGCACCTCTGAACGCGTTCCACCGGCGGTTCGGCCGCGTCCGCGCTCGCCGTTGCACCCCTCGATTTGGGTATCCAGCGGGTCTGACCTAAGCTGGATTCACCGACGCGGGGTGGAGCAGCTCGGTAGCTCGCTGGGCTCATAACCCAGAGGTCATAGGTTCAAATCCTATCCCCGCTACGAGTGGAAACCCGCTCCCGACTAGGGCTGATAGCCAGATCGGGGGCGGGTTTTTGCATGTCTGAGCAAGACTCAGGTCGCGGCCGATTGGACACGACCGTCACCTCACCGCTGCCGTCGGGCGCTCACAGCCAATCGAGTCCCCAGCGCAGGAACTCGTCCCGCCGCCCGCAAATCTGACGCGACGTCGCCTGGCTGTGGCTCCGCCCACCGTCCTGCGTGGACGCAGCCACAGTTAGCGCTCGCAGGCCTCCTGACCCGCTGAAGCGCTCCTCAACCGCGTTCCTCAGGGAGCAGGTTGCGGAGTGCCCCCGTCCGAGGTGTGGGCGCACGTCTGCTCATATGCGTACGTGTTAGGGAGGGATGAGGATTGATGGCGGAAAGTCTCGCCGCGATAGTCCTAATCCTCTCCTACCATCGGAGGCACTATGCGGATCACCCGCATCATCATCGCGACAGCAGCCATCGCCACCGGAGTCAGCCTCGTCGTTGTGGCCCCTGCGGACGCCCGCGGCCGCAGCCCAACAAGAACCCCACCACGACCACCTCCACGGTGTTGACCACCGCGGTCGGTGCGCCGTTCAACCTGGACGTCACGCGCGGCAAGGTGCTGGTTGCCGACGGCGGCGGACCAGGCGTCCCGATCACGGCCAGCGGCCTGACGATCACCGGACCGGACGGCTTCAAGGTAACCGCTGACACCCTGGCCCACGAGAACGCGAACAACCCCGACGGCAAGGTCTTCTACGGCGTCCGCAACCCGAGCCAGTGCGTGACCGACGAGCTCAACCGGATCCAATTGCCGGTCGCCTATACCGGACACATCGACTCCCACGCATACTCGGTGGCCGCGTACGGCAAGGGCTTCGTCGTGGCTGACGCCGGTGCGAACGCGCTGCTGTGGGTGAGCCGCTCGGGCAAGATCTCGACCCTCGCGGTCCTACCGGCCCAGCCGGCCAGGATCACCGCCGAAGGCGCCGCAACTCTCGGGCTCGCCGACTGCGTGGTCGGGGTCAAGTACCGCTTCGAAGCGGTGCCGACCGATGTCGAGGTTGGTCGTGACGGTTCCTCTACGTCACCACCCTGCCCGGCGGCCCTGAGGACCCGAGCCTGGGCGCCCGCGGCAAGGTGTATCGGGTGAATCCGTGGAACAGGCGCGTGCGAGAGGTTGCCTCCGGGCTGCTGGGCGCCACCAACCTGGCCATCGCGGACGGGAAGATCTACGTCACCGAACTGTTCGCGGGTCGCGTCTCCCTGGTCAAGCACGGCCGGGTCAGCGAGTACGTCTCGCTGCCGGGCGCCCTCTCGATCGAGGCCGGTCCGCGGGGGACCCTGTACGCCGGCACCGGCATCGCCGGGCCGTCGTCCGTGGTGAAGATCTCCACCTCTGGCAAGGGCTGGCGGCACTAGCCGGATCTAGCAGCCGATCCGGCGGGGCGTGCGGCGACGCACCGCCGGATCTGCTGTGCTTGGCTTGGCTGCCGGACCTACCGGACGCACTGCGAGATCCCGGCCTGCACCGGGATGACGCCGTGACGGTGACCAGGAGCGACGTGGTCAAACCGACCAGGCAAGGGGACATCGTTGGCACACCGCTCCGGAAGCGAACTGCTCGCCCTGCACGGCGTCCGGGTACTCGGCGGCCCGAGCGTCGCCGCCGTTGCCGCGCGGTTCCGACTCGCCCCGACCGACGTTCGTGAGCACCTATTGGACGCGCAGGCCTACGGCTGGGTGAACCGTCACGAGCACTACGGCGAAACCTGGTCGCTGACCGCGTCCGGGAAGGCCGAGGACGAGCGCCGCCTGGGCGCCGAACTGGACGCCGTGGGCTGCCGGGATGTGGTCACTGCCGCGCATCGCGCCTTCCTGCCGCTGAATCGCAGGCACGGTGAAGCCTGCACCCGCTGGCAGTTGCGTCCACAGCCCTGGGACGCCCTCGCCGCGAACGACCACACCGACCTGCGCTGGGACCACGCCGTCCTCACCGACCTCGACGGAATCGATGCTGGGCTCACCCACGGCCTGGAACCGGTGGCCACCAAACTGGAGCGCTTCGGTGGCTATGCCCAGCTACACCGTCAAGCGCTGGTGAAGGTCCGCGGCGGCCACCCGGAGTGGCTGGACTCCCCCGCCGTCGAGTCCTGCCAGCTGATCTGGATCCAGTTGCACGAAGACCTGCTCGCTACGCTCGGGATTCCCCGCGGCAGCGACACCGTGGCCCCAGAATGAACCCATGAAGTCCCTGCAGCAGAACCCATGCCAGACGAAGTGCGACTGGTATCCGACCGGCGAGGTGGTGGCCGAGGACCTGGTCTTCGCCTGCACCAGTTGCGGCAGCGAATGGACCCGGCAGGAGGGCTGGAAGCCGCGCAACCTGGACGGGTCAGTGGCCGCCGAGGTTGAGCTCGAGCTCGCTCGGGACGGCTCGTGACTCGACATCACCGGCCTGCGGCGCACTAGTCACTGTCTGGGGTGCCGACCATACTGACGCCATGGCCTACGACCAGGAACTCGCCGGACGCATCCGCGCCGCGCTCTCGTTCCAGACCGGCATCGTCGAGAAGTCGATGTTCGGCGGACGCGCGTTCCTGAAGGACGGTCACCTGCTCGCCAGCGCCAGCGGTCGTGGCGGCATGCTGCTGCGGGTGCAGCCGGAAGTCGCGTCCGCCCTGGTGGCGGAGGGGTCGGCCAGCTTCTTCATGATGCGCGGACGTGAACTGCCCGGCTGGTTGCACGTCGAGTTGGACCCGGCCGACGAACGCCTGACCGCTTTCCTCGACCTGGGTCTCGCCTTCGTCGCCACCTTGGAAAGCAAAGCCGTGAACCGCCTGGGACCCGACCGCAGCCGGATGTGATGAGATGGAGTACGTGCCCGAATCCGTGATCGCCTATCCGATCCACACCCGATCCCTCCCGAACGGACTGCGGGTGGTCGTCAGCCCCGACCACAGCGTGCCGGCGGTCGCAGTCAACCTCTGGTACGACGTGGGCTCGCGGAACGAGCGGCCCGGCGAACGCGGTTGGGCCCACTTGTTCGAGCACCTGATGTTCTCCGGCTCGGAACACGTCGCCAGCGGCGAGCACCTGAATGCACTTCAGGCGGTCGGCGGCATCGTCAACGCCACCACCTGGTTCGACCGCACCAACTACTTCGAGACGCTGCCCGTCGGCGCCCTCGAACTCGCCCTCTGGATGGAGGCCGATCGCCTCGCCACCCTGCCCGACCACCTCACCGAGGCTGCCGTCGACACGCAGCGCGAGGTCGTCAAGGAGGAGAAGCGGCAGCGCTACGACAACGTGCCCTACGGCGACGCCATGGAGCACCTGGTCGAACTGGCTTTCGGGCCCGAGCATCCGTACGGCCACACCACGATCGGTTCGATGGCCGACCTCGACGGCGCCACCGTGGCCGGGGCGGCGAGCTTCTTCCGCACGCACTACCGGCCCGACAACGCCGTGCTTACCCTGGTCGGCGACATCACGCCGAAGGAAGCGTTCAAGAAGGCCGAACGCGCTTTCGGAAAGGTGCCGGGCGGAGCGGCCCGGACGTTCGGCGCGCTGAACTCTTCCCGGCCCAGCTCGCCAGCCAACCCGAGTGTGCCGCCCCTTGCCGGTACACCGACCCGGAAACTGAGCGGACGGGTGCCCGCTGCGGCCACCTACTTCGCCTGGCGACTCCCCCCGCGCGACACCCCCGCCTTCGACGCCTGCGACCTGGCGCTGGCGGCGCTGGGGGCCGGGCAGACTTCACGGCTGCACCAGAGACTCGTCCGGGAGCAGCAGGTGGCCGCCGGCGCCGGCGCGTCCGCCCTGCCGCTGATCGCAGGCAACTCCCTCGGACTGGTGCAGGTGCGCTCGCTTCCCGGCGATGGTGGCGCGGCTGCAGCCGCCGCGGCGCTGGCCGAGGTGGAGCGGCTGGCCGAAACCGGTCCGACCCAAGCTGAACTCGACCGCGCGAAGATCCAGTTCGAGCGCGAATGGCTCACCCAACTGTCCAGGTTCGACGCCCGCGCCGACACCATCAGTGCGTTCGCGGTGCTCCACGGCGACCCCGAACGCATCAACCGTCGGCTCGACGAGGTGCGTTCGATCAACCTTGACGATGTGGCCCGGGCGTGCGCCACCTATCTCCAACCCGCGCAGCGTGCCCAGCTCGACTACAGCCAGGAGGCAGATCATGCGGAAGGCTGACCAGCGTCCGCCGGTGAAGGCCGCGCCGCTGTGGCACTTCCCCGAGCCCGCCAAGTTGTGGCTCGACAACGGCTTCGAAGTGCTCGCCAACCATCGGCCCGGGCAGTACGTCGCGTCCATCGCCATCGTGCTGGACGCACCGCTGAGCGAGGAGCCCGCGGAGATCGAGGGGGTGGCGACCATCACCCAGCGCTGCCTCGACGAGGGCACCCGCACTCATCCCGGCGCCGGCTTCGCCGAAGCGTTGGAGGACATCGGCGCGATCCTCGGGGGTAGTGCGGGCTATTCTGCCAGCGAGCTGTCCTGCGACGTGCCGGTGAGCCGCCTGCCGCAGGCGTTGCGACTACTCGCCGAAGCCGTGCGCGAACCGGAGCTGCGGCCCGACGACATCCAGCGCCACCAGACCCTCCGGCTGGCTGAGATCGAGAACACGCTGGCCAACTCGACCCAGCGGGCCCAACTGGCTTTCCGCGCGGCCTGCGTCCCGGGACGCTTCCGCTCGGCGCGGATGGCCGGTGGGCAGGCTGCCACGGTCAGCCAGGTCACCGTGGACGATGTGGCCGCCTTCCATCGGCGCTACTACCGTCCGGACGGCACCACCCTGATCGTCTCCGGCGACCTGACCAAGGCGGTGTTCCGCGAAGCGGAAGCCGTCTTCGGTGATTGGGACGTGCCCGCCCCGAACACCGTTCGGCACCAGTCGCCGGTCTCCCGGCGTCCGCACTGCTGGCTGATCGACCGACCCGGTGCCGTCCAGGCGGACGTCCGGCTGGGCACTTTCGGGATCGACCGTGGCGACCCCCGCTGGGCGGACGTGCAGGTGGCCACCTATGCGCTCGGTGGCGCCTTCCTGAGCCGACTGAACCGCGAACTCCGCGAGGAACTGGGCTACACCTATGGCGCGCACCTGGTGAACACGCCGATGCGCGATGGCGGCCTGATCTCGGTACAGGGGTCGTTCCGTACCGAGGTGGTTGCGGACGCGGTCAGTCGCGCGCGTGACCTACTGAACGTGGCCAACCGCCCGTTCACCAGCACCGAGGTGGCGGACGCGGTCGCCTACGCCAACGGGGTGTCGCCACTGCGCTACTCCACAGCGCAGGGCGTGACCGATCGGATCGCCACCCTGGTCGCGGACGGCGTGAACCCGGATTTCGTGAACACCAATGCGCTGGCCCTTACTCGGGTCACCCCCGAATCGGCGACGCAGGCGATCACTGAACTGCTGCCTCCCGACCAGCTGTCGCTCGTGGTCGTCGGGGACGCCGCTCAGCTCGCCGAGCCGTTGCGCGACGCGGGCTGGACGATGTCCGTCAAGCCCTGAGCCTTGGCCCGCCGACGTCTCGACAAGATCGACCAGCAGGCTCCTAGCGCTGGCCCAGTTTCTCCAGGGCGGTGGCGACCGCCTCCTTGGCTGCGGTGACCTGCTTCTGGTACTCGGCGAGATCACCGTTGCGCAACGCTGCCTCGGCCGCGGTGAAGGCGGTCTCGGCAGCCTGCATAGCCTCGGTCGCGGCCTTCTGGTCGGCGGGCGTGACCTCGGTGGGCTCAGCCGGTGTGGTCGGCTCCGTCGGGTTGTTCGGGTTTTCGGGCACCGGGTTCTCACCGGTGTCCGCACCGGCGTCGCCGGAGAACACCTGGTCGAGCGCAGCTTGCAGGGTGCTGCCGATGCCGACGTGCTCGCCGAAACGCACCGCGACGTACTGCAGCGCCGGGTAGGTGCCCGAGCCCGATCCGGACTCCCGGATCGTGTAGATCGGCATCACGTAGAGCAGGCCGCTGCCCATCGGAAGGGTCAGCAGGTTGCCGTACTGGGCGGCCGCCGAACCCTGGTTCAGGTAGGGCCGCATCACCTCGGCGAACTTCTGGTCGGTGGTCATCGCGGTCAGGGTCTGGCTGGGACCGGCGATCTGGTGGGTGTCCGACATCCGCAGCACGCGCATCCGGCCGTAGTCGGGGCTGCTCGCCTCGGCCACCACCGAGATGTAGGACGCGAGGTTCGCGCGTCCGTTGGGCACGAACACGCCGGTCTGGCTGAACACTGGCGACGCGTCTCCGGGCCACTTGATCGACAGGTAGTAGGGCGGCTCAGCCGGACCGGACCGAGCCGTCTCAGCGCTCTGGCCGGGGGTCGTCAGGGTGGGATCGGCAGGCACCTGCCAGAGGTCGGACTGCTGGTACCACGAGTTCGGGTCAGTCATGTGGTAGCGCGTGAGCAACTGGCGCTGCACCTTGAACAGGTCCTCGGGGTAGCGCAGGTGAGCCATCAGGTCGGTGGAGATGTCCGCCTTCGCCTTGACCGTGCCAGGGAACGCCTTCATGTACGACTGCAGGATCGGGTCCTCGGCCTCCCACGCGTACAGGTCGACCGTGCCGTTGCTGGCGTCCACGACGGCCTTCACCGAGTTGCGCAGGTAGTTGACCTGTCCCTCGACCTGGGTGCCGACGGCGTCGGACTGGGAATCGGTCGTGGCCGCTCGCAGTGAGGTGAGCTGGCTGTTCGGATAGTTGGCGGTCGTCGTGTACGCATCCACGATCCAGACCAGGCGACCGTCAACCACTGCCGGGTAGACGTTGGAATCCAGGGTCAGCCAGGGCGCCACCTCGGCGACACGCTCCTTGGGCGTCCGGTTGTACAGGATCTTGGACGCCGCGTTCACCCGGTCGGACAGCAGGAAGTTCCAGTCGGCGAAGTGCGCCGCGTAGAGGACCCGGGTGAACAGGTCGCCGATCGGCACGCCGCCGGTACCGGCGTAGACGTTGTTCACCTCGCCGGCACCCTGACCGCCGCCAGGACTGTCGAACTCGATCGGAGCCTGGCCGGGAAGCCGTCCGACGATCGCGAAAGTGGTGCTCTTCTCGCCGAAGTAGATGCGTCCCTCGTAGTCAGGCAGTACGCCTTCGGGCGGAAGGTTCTTCTCGATCCAGACTGGCTCACCGGCCGCACTGCGCTGGTTGCCGTAGGCAGCGACCATGCCGTAGCCGTGGGTGTAAACGGTGTGCAGGTTGTTCCAGGCCTGGTCGGGCAGCCCGGCGATGTTGATCTCCCGAGCCGCGACGACGGCGTCGGTCTCCTTGCCGTCGATCACGTAGCGGTCCACGTCCAGGACCTCGGGGAAGGTGTAGTAGCCACGCAACTGCTGCTGGTTCTCGAAGGTGCGCGGCACCACTGCCGGGTCTATCAGCCGAATGCCGGGCAGCGCCTCAGCGTCCTCCTTCAGTTGCCCCTTGCTGACCTGGGTGACCGCTTCGTACTCCTCCACCTCGGTGTCGGCGATGTCGTAGGCGGTGCGGGTCGCTTCGAGGTGCGCTTGGATGTACGGCCGCTCGAAGTCCGGCTCGTTGGGCTTCACCTGGAAACCCTGCATGATCATCGGGTAGGCGACGCTGAGGATCAGGCTGGAGACGAGCAGCAACACCAGGGCGGTGATCGGGAGCGTCCAGCGCTTCAGGAATCCGTTGGCGAAGAACAGCGCGGCGCACACGAAGGCGATGATCGCCAGCACCAGCTTGGCGTTGAATCGGGAGTGCGCGTCGGTGTACTGGATGCCGGTGAACAGTGCGTCCGGTTGCAGCAGCAGGCCGTAGCGGTCGAGCAGGGTCTGCAGGCCATAACCGACCAGCAGCAGCCCACCGAGGATCGAGAGGTGGATCCGGGCGGCGTTCCCGCGTCCGCTCTGCCCACGATCACGTCCGCCGACAATCCCGCCGACGGCGAAGTGCACGACCGCAGCAGCGACCAGCCCGAAGAACAGTGCGCTCATGATGAAGGCCAACAGGTCGCGCAGGATCGGGTACTCGAACACGTAGAAGCCGATGTCCATCCCGAAGTACGGGTCGGTGGTGCCGAACGGAGTGCGGTTCCACCAGGCCAGGTACTCCATCGACTGGCTGAGCACGGACGTGCCGGCGATCAACCCGAGGAACACCGAAGGCACCAGGATCGCCACCCAGATGTTCGCTTCGAGCAGGTCACGGTAGCGGTCGAGGACGGCGCTCTGCCCGGTGCGGCGGGTCTCGGGACGCAGCCGGAAGGCGATCCACATGTTCAGGCCGACCGAGAGCGCCATCACCACGAAGAAGATGGCGAAGAGCAGCACCTGTGCCAGCAGTTGGGTGGTGAACACCTGCGGGAACGCCACCGAATCGAACCACAGCTTCCGGGTCCACAACTCGGCGAAGATGATGAACCCGGTCACCAGCACGCCGACCACCGCGATCGTCGGTAGCAGGGGACTCCGCCGCACGGCCTGGGACGCCACGTTCACCCGATCTCCTAAAGCTTCAACACCAGCGTTGGTACCGGTGTTCAGTCCAATGTATGTGCCAGTGCCGAAGCGAGCGCTGGAACGAGATCGGCACCACCCAACAGTTCGCCTTCGGAGTCATCGGACGGGCGCACGCGGGCCACCGAATGCCGCCCCCCGTCCCTGGTCACCCCGACCACTACGCGCAGGTCGATTCGCTTGGGGTGGGTGGCGACCAGCTCGGCGGCAGCCTGCGGATCATCGGGCAGGTCGGCTTCGGCGTCCGCCGGAAGGAAGGAACGTTCCAGGGCGAGCGCGCACCCGGAGACCGTGGTCGGCCAGGCGATCCGGCTCAGCGTCACCGCGAGGTCGTCGCCGGCGTGGAACTCCTCCTGCTCGATGGAGGAGAGGCCGTCGGCGAAGCCGCCCTGCAGGTGTTCGGCTAGACTCGGCTCGGCCGCGATCAGGTCGGCGGTGGGCACCAGGGCGAACAGTCGCGCCGGCTGGTCCCAGCCGGATCGCCCGACATGGCGCTCCACTTCGATCAGGGCAGCGGTCAACGCTTCGGACATCAGCACCCCGCTACCGAGTCGGCCTCGGCCGGGTCAGCGAGCTTGGCCAGGGAGTCGGTCGCTTCGGCCAGCGTGTCCACCGGCAGCAGCCGGATCGACGGGTCGGGCGTGCCCGCGTCCGCGCAATTCGCCCGGGGCAGCACGAAGATCGTCGCGTGATCAGTCACCGCGGCTGCGATCTTCTCCTGCACGCCGCCGATCGCGCCGACGTTGCCTTCGGAGCTAACCGTCCCGGTGCCGGCGATCACCCGGCCAGCGGCGATGTCGGCCGAAACCAGCCGATCACTGATCGCCAGCGCGAACATCAGTCCGGCGCTGGAGCCGCCGACCGCAGGGTCGACCGCGAACTCGACCGTGGGCGCGTAGCTGTAACCGACGTCCATGTTGATGCCCACGATCGGCTTGTCCGGCTCATTGGTGGTCGCCCGCGTCGTCACGGTGAGCTTGAGCATCAGGTCGTTGCGCAGCACGGTGAACAGCACCGGATCTCCAGGGTGCCGATTGTCGTTGAGGATCATGTCCCGCACATCCTGGACGGTATGGGTCGCGGTGCCGTCCACCGCCTTGATCAGGTCGCCGGGTTCGAGGATGCCGACGGACGCACCGGAGGTGAAGACCTCAGCGACCCGCGGCCAGCTGGTCACTTCGATGCCGGACTGCCGCAGGCCGGCGACGACCGCATCGGACTGCGATTCCACCATGCGCTGGGATTCGACCTGGCTGATCTCAGTCACGTCCTTGCCGGGCTGGTAAACCGCGTCCTTCGGCAACACCTCGCGCGCGGGCAGCCAGTAGGCGAACAGGACTTCCGGGAGGCTGAGCGTCACTCCGGGGGCGGTGACCGAAACGGTGGTCATGCGCAGTTCGCCCGAGGTCGGGAAGGTCCGGGCACCCGAGATCGTGATCGCTTCGCGCTCCCCCACCCGTCCGAGCAGGTCCGCGGTCGAACCCGGAGCCCAGGTGACGTACGGCACCGGGATGATCGCAATCAGGGCCGCGAGCACGACGAACAGCGCAGCCGACACCGCGGCCGTCCAGGTCTGCTTGGTCAAGATCGCCCTCTCGGGTGCTAGTACTTCGAGGTCCGAGGCTACACCGGCGCCTGGAGTCCAAGCTTGGCAGGTGTTGGACAATGGAGGCCACGAGACGAGGAGTTGCGATGGCCGATGAGGGGTTTGACAATCTTCCCGAGCGCGGCGGCGAGGAGGAGGCGCTGTTGCGGTTCCTCGCCCAGTTCGGCATCACCCCCGGACCGGACGGTCGCCTGGACCTCGAAGGGCTGATGACGCAGTTGCAGCCGCTGATGAGCAATCTGACCGCACAGCTCGCCAGCTTCGGGAAATCGGATGCCAGCGGCATGAACTGGGGCTTCACCAGGGATGTCGTGCGCAAGGTCGTCGGCGCGGCCGGAGACGATCCCGAGCCCACGCCGGCGCAGCTGGCCGCTATCCGGGACGCGGTCGCGCTCGCCGACCTCTGGCTCGATGAGGAGATCGCGTTCCCGCGGCTGAGCGCCCCTGCGCTCGCCTGGCGTCGCGCGGAGTGGAGTGAGCAGACCTACTCGACCTGGCAGCGGCTGGTGCGTCCGGTGGTGACCCAGCTGTCACTCGCACTGCGCGGGCTGATGACGGGCGGCACCGGGGAGTCCAAGGCCGCCGAACCGATGCTGCGGATGGCCCTTTCCGGCATGTTCGCCGCGCAGGTCGGCCAATCGCTCGGCAGCCTGGCCACCACCGTGATCAGCTCTGGCGATATCGGCCTGCCACTCACCGAAACTCCGCAGGTGGCGTTGCTGCCCACGAACGTCGCCGGGTTCGCGGAGGGGTTGGAGGCTGATCCCGCCGACGTCCTGCTGTTCCTCGCGGTCCGCGAGACCGCCAGGCAACGGCTGTTCGGCGCGGTCGGTTGGCTCGGCCCGCAGATGCTGGCACTGGTCGAGCACTACGCCAGGGATATCGAGATCGATCCGGAGGCACTGGAACAGGCGATCGAGAGCCAACTGAACGCGGCTATGACCGCAGGTGAACTGGAGCAGGCGGGCAGCGCCCTAGCGGGCTCGCTGTTCGCGCCACGGGTCACGGACGAGCAGCGCCAGGTGCTTGATCGCCTGGAGACGCTGCTGGCGCTGGTCGAGGGCTGGGTGGATGAGGTGGTGGCCCAAGTGGCCGGCCAGCGGATGCCCGCCGCGGCAGCCCTGACCGAGACGCTGCGGCGGCGACGAGCGGCGGGAGGCCCGGCCGAGTCCGCCCTGAAAGCCCTGGTCGGACTGGAGATGCGGCCACGACGCTCGCGGGACGCCGCCAACCTCTGGGCGGCCACCCGAGCCGCTCGCGGGGGCGAGTCCAGGGACGCCACCTGGGACCATCCCGATCTGGTGCCCACCGCCGATGACCTCGCCGACCCGCTGGAGTTCGCCGCACAGGGGCACCGGACGGCCGCGCCCGACGACCTGGACGCCGAGCTCGCCAAGCTTCTGAGCGAGGAGGGCCGCGGTGAGGGCGTGTCTCCCTAACCGTCACGCGCGGCCAGGGCCGGCGACTAGTCGACCTCTTCAGCGCCCAACCAGTCATCGTCGCCGCCATCCTGGGCGTGCTGATAGCCGGCGAGGAAGGCCTTCGCCTCGGCCGCCTTCGGGTAGCCGGCCTCCAGTCGCCGGAAGGCTACGGAGTGGTTCGGTTCGAACAGGTGCGCGAGTTCGTGGATCAGCACGTAGTCCGAGACCCACGTCGGCATCGTGCGCAATCGCGCGGACAGCCGGATCGCACCGGTGGAACTCGTGCACGAGCCCCAACGCCGCTGCTGGTTGGTCGACCACTTGACGGTGAACCCCGGCAGGGGCGCGGAGACCCGCTCGGCGAGATACCGCTGGAACAGGTCGACCGCCCGCGCGCTCAGTTCGTCGGCGAGCACCGGTGCGAGCCGTCTCGACTCCTTCACCAGGAAGCGTTCCACCAACGGCGGCAGCAGTTCGCGCTCCTGAGCGGCGGTCATGCGCGCGGGCACCAGGGCCACCAACCGGCCGCGCTCCCGGAACACCGTGAGCGTCCGCGTCCGGCGAGCGCTGCGCCGCACCTCCAACTCGGATTCCGCCACCATGTCCCGCAGATTACGACACGCCGCCGACACTTCCAGTTGACCGTGGGCGGGGCGAGCACTAGCTTCTAGACGCGAGGCCTCCAGTGGCCGCTCCGCTCGCAGGGGAAGGCAAGCGGAGTCGCGGTCGCTGGAGGCCCTCGCACGCAAGCGGGCGCTACCGTGTCGTAAGCGTTGCCCAAGACATAGACTGACTCGCAATTCGCTGCTGAGCCCCAGCCGGGGGTGACGCTGATCAACAGGAGGAACAACGTGGCCAAGGACACCTACAGCGGTTCGTTCTACTGCGTGAAGTGCAAGGATCACCGGGAAGCCACCGGCGATGTCGTGGTCAACGAGAAGGGGACCCGGATCGCCAAGGCGAAGTGCCCGGTCTGCGGCACCAACCTCACTCGCTTCCTGCCCAAGGCCTGAGTAACCACAGTCATAGCGCCGGCCATTCGGCCGGCGCTTTGCTGTTCCCAAAGCCAGCCAACTCTGGCCAAACCCCGCCCGGGATCTGCGGCGACGTCGCCCGCCAATCCGGCAACTTTGCTCCCGAATGGGACTCTCGCTCCCAAATATTCGGGAGCACGAGTCCCATTCGGGAGCAAAGTCGGAAACCGACCGGCTCGGGGGGAGTATCTCTGGATGGGTGGAACCCGGCTGCGCGAGGTGTTGTCAATTCCGTCCAGGTGTTGTCAATGTCGCTGTGGCTCTCGCGCCGGGCCATCACCGCGGGCACCATGAGCGCATGCTCCGAGTCAGATTGCGGTCCCCGATCACGTCGCTGTGGCGGGCACCCGGCGTGCTCCAGATCGGGTTGGACGCGCCGGCGGTGGTGCTGGACGGCGTCCCGGCGCAGCTCAGGGACGCCCTGCGCCTGCTGACCAGCCCCAAGAGCGTCGCTGAGCTCGCGGCGCTGCTGCCCAAGCTGGACGCCCGCTGGCTCGGCTGGCTGGTGGCTCGGCTCGATGACGCCGGCCTGCTGGCATTCGAATCAGCAGCGCCGCCCGAGCCCAGGGTGACCGTGGTGGGTGCTGGACCCCTCGCCGAAGCGGTACGGGCAGCCCTGGCCAGCCCCGACGTGTCGGTTGGTGGTCTGGACCACGCCGCCTATTTCGGCGGCAGTCTGGAGGCGGACGGCACACCCGACGACGTGCTGACCGTCGTTGCCGCAGCCAACTCCGAGCCTGACCGAACGCTCACCGATGCGCTCTTCCGCTCCGGCCGGGCGCACCTGGTGGTTCGGCTGGAGTCCGACCGCGCGGTGGTGGGTCCACTGGTGGTGCCGGGGCGCACTCCCTGCGTCCGCTGCCTCGACCTGACCCGCTGCCACCTCGATGCCGACTGGCCGCGGCTGTTGGCCCAGCTCTGCCTCGAAGCCACCGAACCCGAGCCGTCGCTGGTCACCTGGGCAGCGGCCACCGCCATGGCTCAGGTGCGCGCCTGGACGGCGGGGCGGATGCCCGAGACCGGCGGCGGCTCGCTGGAACTCGCCCTGCCCAACTACCTGCTGACCGCGCGACGCTGGCCGGCCCACCCCCGCTGCGGCTGTCTGCAGCCGCTGGGTTGATCCGGTCGGGCAGACTGGCCGCGTGACCAGCCAAGACGAGGAGCGCCGCGTACTTCCGGAGTCGACCTTGACCCGCTCGGCCAAGCTGCTGACGCTTCCGCTGGGCGCCGCCGCGCGCGCCGGCGTCGGCATGGGCCGCAAGCTGCTCGGGGCCCCTGCTGAAGACGTGGACGCCGCCATGCGGGACGCTGCGGCTGAGCAGTTGTTCCAGGTGCTTGGTGAGCTCAAGGGTGGCGCGATGAAGTTCGGGCAGGCGCTCAGCTTGTTCGAAGCGATGCTGCCCGAGGATCTGGCCGGCCCGTTCCGCGAGCGGCTGCGCAAGTTGCAGGACGCTGCCCCGCCGATGCCATCCGCCCGTGCCCAGGGGGTGCTGCGGGCCGAACTCGGGCCGCGCTGGCGCGACCACTTTGCCGAACTGAACCTGCGTCCGGCGGCTGCGGCCTCGATCGGCCAGGTACACCGCGGCCGGCTCGCCGACGGACGCGAGGTGGCGGTCAAGATCCAGTACCCCGGAGCCGACACCGCACTGGCGAGCGACCTGCGGCAGATCCAGCGGCTGGCTGGTGCGGTCTCGCCGCTCACCGGCGGCCTGGACGTCGTCGCGCTCGTCCGCGAAGTCGCCGCGCGGGTGACCGAGGAGGTCGACTACACCCTCGAGGGCGTTTCCCAGCAGCAGGTGGCCACCGCATTGGCCGGGCACCCGCGCTTCCTGGTGCCGAACGTGCACCTGGCCACCCGGCGGGTACTGGTCTCGGACTGGGTGGACGGCGAAAAGCTGACCGCGATCATCGACCGTCCACAAGCGGACCGGAACCGGGTGGCCCTCGACTACGTCACCTTCCTGTTCGCCGGGCCATCGCTGGCTGGCATCCTGCACGGCGATCCGCACCCCGGCAACTTCCTGGTGATGCCGGACGGACGCCTCAGCGTGGTCGACTTCGGCCTGGTCTCGCGACTGCCGGACGGGCTGCCGGAGGCGATGGGTCGGCTGATCCGGCACGCCGTCGACGGTGCCGTGGAGCCGATGGTCGCCGGGCTGGCTGAGGAGGGCTTCGTCGACGACTCGATGGACGGCCGCGCGCTGCTCGACTACCTGGCACCGTTCGTCGAGCCGGCCAGCGTCGAGGATTTCGCGTTCAATCGGGAGTGGGCGCGCAGCCAGTTCGCGCGCGTCCACGACGACATGGGTTCGTCCGGTGTGGCCACGCGCCTGAACATTCCACCGGAGTACTCGCTTATCTACCGGGTGTGGATGGGTGGCATCGCGGTGCTTTCCCAGCTCGACGTGCACGCCAATTTCGCCCAGGTGCTGCGGGACTACCTGCCCGGGTTCGCTGACTGACCGTTCACCACCCACCGTCATCGGCAACCTGCCCCACCGTCATCCCGGCGCAGGCCGGGATCTCTCGGAACCGTCGATGGTGTGTGCTCAGCGGTCGCTGCGACTACAACGGCTTGACCGCAGTGAGCGTGAACGAGGCCGGCAGCCGCTCTGGACGCTCGGCCAGGCGATACTCGTCGACTTCCGGATCGAGTTCCATCAGGCCGGGCAGCGCCTCCCATGGCACGCTCTGGTGCTCGGTCAGGCCGGTGAGGGTCAGCCCGGCTTCGAGAACAGCTGTGACGATCTCGCCGAGGCTGTGATTCCACTCCATCGACTCCGGCGAACCGACCAGGTCCTCGCCGGCATAGGTGTGCTCGTCATGCCAGACCAGGGCTTCGGCACGCTCGTAGTAGGGGAACTCCAGCGCAACCGTACGCGCCCCGGCAGCCGTCATCCACGGCTGCTGCACACGGTCATCCGGGTCGGCGCCGAGCACGACCGGCGCCAGCGCGAGCAGCACTGGGTGCCCGTCCCGGATGAAGAGCCGGCCGCCCGGCCGCAGCAGGTCGGCCACCGTCTGCGCCCAGCGCTGGATGCTGGGCAGCCAGCAGATCGCGCCGATGCCGGTGTAGACCAGGTCGAAGTCGCGACCAGCCAGAGCTTCCGGCGCCGAATAGACGTCCGCCTCGATGTAGTCGATGTCCGCGTCCGCCGCCGCGGCAAGTCGCCGCGCCTGCTCCAGCGAGACCGGCGAAAGGTCGACTCCGGTCACCTGGGCGCCCAGACGGGAGAGACTGAGCGTGTCAGTGCCGATGTGGCACTGGAGGTGCACGACATCGAGCCCCGCGAGATTGCCCAGACGCGGCAGGTCGAAGCGCACCACAGCTGAAAGTGCGGCCGGATCGGCGAGCAGCCCTTCGATGCCGTAAGCCGCGGCGTGGATCGGGGCTCGGCTGTCCCAGTTGGCCTGGTTGACCGAAAGGTAGTGGTCGCTCATGTCTGCTCCTGGTGCTCGGCGACTTCTTCGCTGAGGATGGCCAGCACGGCCTCGGCGTACTGTTCGCATTTCACCTTGCCCACCCCGGGAATGGCGAGCAACTCGGACGCGGTTCGCGGTCGGCTCTCCGCGATCACCATCAGGGTCGCGTCGGTGAACACCACAAACGCGGGCTGGGCCCTCATCCGGGCAACGTCCGCACGCCAGGCCACCAACCGGGCATAGGTCTCCTCGTCGTAGCCGGCGGGGCAGGCCGCGTGCCGCCTGAGCTTTCTCTCGGCGCCGGTGGTCAGCGGCTTGCCGCACACCTGACAGGCCGCGCCCATAGCCGAGACCGGCTTCGGGCCACGACGGACGCGGACCGGTCCGGTCGACGGCCGAGCGGCCAACCCGTCCAGGAAGCGGGACGGCTGGCGAAAGCCGCCCCCACCGCCGCGCCGGGCGCGTGACCAGGAGACGTGGAGCGCGCGCTTGGCCCTGGTGATGCCCACGTAGAACAGCCGGGCCTCTTCCGCCACCTGCTCCGGGCCGGCCGCCAGCGCGAACGGGAGGGTGCCCTCCTGCACACCGACCAGGGCCACTGCCGTCCATTCCAGGCCCTTCGCGGCGTGCAGCGTGGACAGGGTGACCCCCTCCGCAGCGAGCGGATGCTCGGCCTGGGCGCGTTCGGCCAGCTCGGCCACGAACTCACCGATGGTCGCTCCCCCGCCACCACCGGCGTCCGCGACCGCCGTATTCACGTCCTCGGCCAGGGCGAGGATCGCGGCCAGCGACTCCCAGCGTTCCCGGACGCGGCCCTGCCCGGCCGGCGGCGTCCCCGTCCAGCCCAACCGGGCAAGCAGGGCTTCGCAGGCACTGATCGCGGGCACGGACGGATCGCGCCTGGCCTGCTCGGCGAGCGTCCCGATCGCCTGGCGAACTTCGGGCCGCTCGTAGAAGCCTTCGCCACCGCGGACGGTGAACGGCACCTCGGCTTCGGTCAGGGCGGCCTCGAACAGTGGAGATTGGGCGTGCACCCGGTAGAGCAACGCCTGGCCGCGCCAAGGCACGCCGGCCTCGTGCTGCTCGATCAGCCACCTGGCGACCGCGGTGGCTTCGTCGTGCTCGCTGGCGCACGGCAGGATGCGCGGCTGCGGACCCGGAGGGCACTGCGACTCGAGCGTGACCGTGCCCAGCCGGGTGTTGCGGGCCATCCGGTTGGCCAGCTCGACCACCTGCGGCGACGACCGGTAGTCGCGAACCAGCCGCACGACGTGCGCTTCGGGATACCGACTCGCGAACCCGGTGAGGTAGCCGGGGCTCGCGCCGGCGAAGGAGTGGATGGTCTGCGCCGGATCGCCCACCACACAGTGGTCACGGCCCTCCCCCCACCACAGGTCGAGCAGGGTCTGCTGCACCGGGTTCACGTCCTGGTACTCATCCACCACCAGGTGGCGGTAGGTGCCACGCACCTCGTCGGCGATGTCGTCGAACTCACTCAGCAGCGCGGTGGCGCACAGCAGGATGTCGTCGAAGTCGATCACCCCGCGATCGCGTTTGACCTGCTCATAACGGCCCAGTACGCGTCCGACCTGGGCGGGGTCGAGCCCGGAGACTTCGCGGCCCTGCGCTGTGGCCAGATCGGCGTAGTCGGCGGCCGGGACATTGGTGACCTTGGCCCAGGAGATCTCGGTGAGCAGATCACGAAGGGTCGCCGCATCGGGCGACAGCCGCAGCTTGCGGGCAGCTGCGGCCGCGATCGGCAGGCGCTCCGCGGTCACCTCCGGCAGGGCCGAGCCGTACGCGCGCGGCCAGAAGTACTGCGCCTGGCGCAGGGCCGCCGAATGGAAGGTGCGCGCTTGAACGGCGGGCACGCCCAGCCCGCGCAACCTGGACCGCAGCTCCCCGGCCGCGCGGGTGGTGAAGGTGACCGCCAGGACGGCATTGGGGTTGAAGGCACCGATGGCGGACGCGTAGGCGATCCGATGGGTGAGCGCGCGAGTCTTGCCGGTGCCGGCTCCGGCGATCACCACCACCGGCTGCCCGAACGCGGTGGCCACCTGGCGCTGCTCGGGGTCGAGCCCCACGAGCAGTGCGGTCGGGTCGGTGATCACCTTGCACACCTTAGGCTCGGGCACCCACAAATACTGTCGGTGGGGGCCTCTAGGGTGAGACCACCATGCAAGTACAGCACGCTCGCACCGCCGAGGAACTGGTCTCGCGGCTCACGTCGGCCTGGTCGGGGCCGCGGCCCGACCCGTTCGCGTTCGATCTCGCCGTGGTGCCCGGTGCCGGCTTCCAGCGTTGGCTGTCCCAGCAATTGGCGTTGTCCGACGCGGGAATCTGCGCGGGCGTCGAGTTCGTGTCGCTGCCGGCCTTCGAGCGTCGGCTGGGCGGAACCGACGATCCCTGGCAACCCGATCGGCTGGTCTGGCGGGTGCAGCGGCTGGCCCTGGAACCCGACCTGCCCGAACTGGAGACCCTTCGCCGGCACCTGCTCGCCTCCCGCGAGAGCTACACCGCCTGCAACCGGATCGCGCGGCACTTCGCCGGCTACGCGCGCCACCGTCCGAAGTTGCTGGCGGCATGGACGAGGGGTGAGGACGCGGCGCCCGACGGGCAACCGTTGGGCGACGACGCCTGGCAGGCACAGCTCTGGCGGCGGCTGGTGGCCGAGATCGGCGAAAGCCCGCTGGACCGCAGGCTGGCCCTGCTGAGCCGGCTGCGCAGCGGCCCCACTCCCGGGCTGCCCGAACGGATCGCGGTGATCGCGCCAACACAGTTCCACGCCGGGCTGCTCGAATTGCTCGAAGCCGTGGGTTCCCATCACCGGGTCGAGCTGCTGGCCCTCTGCCCGACGCCCTCGCGGCGCCCGGCCCGGGTTACCGCCGAGCTTCGTCGGGCCGACTTCACCCGGCCGGTCGGACATCGGCTGAACCTCTCGCTCGGGCAGCTCGGCGACGAGGCGGCTGCCCTGTTCCCCCCCGTCACGTCCACGACTGCGCCTGAGTCGATCCCCAGCCTGCTTGGCTGGCTGCAGGCGAATCTGCGCGACGACACCGAAGCGGCGCCGCGGGCGCTGG
>Ga0116181_1000285_pt1 | contig 45642 bp, 41 predicted proteins | sample AD_UKC075_MetaG_FD_89752 | JGI IMG/M metagenome (GOLD analysis project Ga0116181, IMG submission 89752) | Active sludge microbial communities of municipal wastewater-treating anaerobic digesters from USA - AD_UKC075_MetaG | ecosystem: Engineered > Bioreactor > Anaerobic > Digestate | place: USA... | reverse complement strand
TTCGGGGTGATCGCCGCGGTGACGGTGGCGGTGAGTGCGCGTCGGGCCCGCGCCGAACTCGATGAGCGCACCGTGCCGTTGGCCGGCTTGGTGACCGCCTTCATCTTCGCGGTGCAGATGGTGAACTTCCCGATCCTGCCCGGCGTCAGCGGCCATCTGCTGGGCGGTGCGCTCGCGGCGATCCTGGTCGGCCCCTACGCCGGGGTGCTGTGCATCGCGATCGTTCTCGTCGTGCAGTCGCTGCTGTTCGCGGACGGTGGCATCAGCGCGTTGGGGACGAACATCACCAACATGGCGGTGATCGGGGTGGCGGCGGGTTATGCGACGGCGGTGGCCGTCGCGCACCTGTTCCGGCGGGCCGGCACGCTGTCCATCCGGCAACTGGGATGTGTCGGCTTCGTCGCGGCTCTGGTCGGAACCGTCTGTGCAGCAATGGGATTCGTTCTCGAATACGCCATCGGCGGCGGGGCTCAGGTTTCGCTGACCGCCGTGGCGGCCTATATGTTCGGCACACATCTGCTGATCGGCGTCGGGGAGGGTGTGATCACCGCACTGACCCTGACCGCGGTGGCCAAGGCCCGTCCGGACCTGATCTACCTGCTGCGGACCCAGCGGCGCTGGGTACCGGCATGACAACCGACGGGCGGCGGCGCGGCCGACGATTCTGGATCGGATGTCTGCTCGTCACGCTGCTGATCGCCGGTGGGCTTTCCTACCTGGCGAGTCCTAACCCCGACGGCCTGGACTCGGCGACCCTTCGGGGCTGCCAGATGGTGGAGGGCAACGGGGCAGAAGCCCTGACCGGGCAGTGCATCGCCCGAGATGCCCGCGAACACGCGATGGCAGGCTCACCGCTGGCCGAGTACTCGGTGGGCGGCGTCGAGGGCAGTGGTGGCCTGGCGGGCGTCATCGGGGTCGTGCTGACCCTGGCTCTGGCGGCCGGACTGTTCCGGATCATCGGCGACTCGAGGCCGGCGGACTCCGCCCCCGTCGTCGGCGGTGACTGAGGGTGGGCGCCGGACCAACCGCGCTGCTTTACCGCGACAACCGGTCCGCCGTCCACCGGATTCCGGCCGAGGTCAAGATCGTGGCGCTGATGGTGTTCGTGCTGGCCGTCGTGGCCACACCCCGCGAACAGTTCTGGTGTTTCGGTGGCCACGCACTGATCCTGCTGATCGTCTGGTGGGTGGCGGGGATACCGATGCGGTGGGTGCTGCCCCGGATGCTCATCGAAGCGCCCTTTGTGGTCCTGGCGGTCCTGCTGCCCTTCGCCGAGGGGGGCGAACGGATCGAGGTGGCCGGATTGTCGCTGTCCCATGCCGGCCTGTACGCCGCCTGGGGGATCGTCATCAAGGGAACCCTGGGAGTCGCGGCGTCGTTGACGGTCGCCGCCACCACCGCCGCACGGGAACTTCCGCTGGCGCTGTCGAGGCTGGGCGTACCCGCTTTGGTGACGTCGGTGCTGGTCCTCGCACTGCGGTATGTCGACGTCCTCGGCGCGGAGGCGAACCGGATGCGGATGGCCCGGTTGTCGCGTGGTGACTCGCCGCGCGCCCTGCATCAGGCCGGTGCGATCGCCGGCAGTGTGGGCGCGCTGTTCCTGCGCTCCTACGAACGCGGTGAACGGGTCTATTCGGCCATGCTGTCGCGCGGCTACACCGGCACCGTGCCGGACCTCGCCCTCGCATCCGGCGGGGCGGTCCGGGCACCGGCCCGGGTCTGGGCGGTGACCATGCTGCCCGCGGCCGCCGCGGTGCTGGTCGCAGTGTCGGCGTGGCTGCTCCGATGACTCCCGCCGTACGGGTCGAACACCTGGTGCACGTCTATCCCGATGGACATCGGGCGCTGGGCGGCCTCACCCTCACCGTCCACCCCGGCGAGCGGGTCGCGGTCCTCGGCCCGAACGGTGCGGGAAAGACCTCGCTGATGCTGCACCTCAACGGCGTGCTCACACCCACTTCCGGCACGGTCGAGATCAGTGGAATACCGTTGCAGCGCAAGAACCTCCGGCAGATCAGGGAACGGGTCGGCGTGGTGTTCCAGGATCCCGACGACCAGTTGTTCATGCCGACCGTCGCCCAGGACGTGGCCTTCGGCCCGGCCAATTTCGGGCTGCAGGGGGCCCGACTCGCCGAACGGGTGCAGAGCGCCCTCGAGGTGGTGTCGCTGACCGACCACGCCGGCCGCAGCCCCGCGCACCTGTCGGCGGGTGAGCGGCGGCGTGCCGCGCTGGCGACGGTGCTGGCCTGCCACCCGGAGCTCCTCGTCCTGGACGAACCATCGGCCAACCTGGATCCGGTGGCCCGCCGGGAACTGGCGACCACACTGGGCGCACTGGAGACGACGCTGCTGATCGTCACCCACGACCTGCCCTACGCGGCCCAGCTATGTCAACGGGCGGTGATCATGGACCACGGTGTCATCGTCGCCGACGGCGACGTTCGGGACATCCTCGCCGACACCGAACTGCTGAGCCGGCACCGTCTCGAACTGCCCTGGGGTTTCGACCTCACGACGCCCTGAACGTCGAGCCCAGCCACAGGTCGAGTTCCCGGTAGGCCCGCGCCCGTGGCCCCGGCAGCGACAGGAACACGTCGTGCTTGGCGTCGGGGATCGGCACGATGGTCTGACGGTTGCCGATGCACCCCGCCCACCGTGCGATGTGGGCCACATCGAGGACGGCGTCGCCGCGTTGCATGACGTCGGTTCCGGCGGTCTCGGCGACGGTGTGGTCGGACAACAGCAGCAGGTTCGGCACACCGACGTCGAGTCCGCGCTGCAAGCGGGCCTGTGCCCGCCGGATCGCGTGAATCCAGCCGGAGGTGATCGGAAATCCCCCCAACGGCTTCCACCGCAGGTCGTAGTCGAACTCGCCGTGGTAGTCGCGGTGCAGGGTGAGTCCGTAGCCGCCCTGACCGGCCGGACGCAGCACCCGGGTGCGGTCAATCCTGGCGACCGCGCCGATCGCGGTGCGAACGGCGCGGGTCCTCAGCGCGGCTGGGCCGCGCAGGTCCAGAAAGGGGCTGTTGAGCACCAGACCCGAAAGACCCCGCGCGGCGGTCTCACCGCGCCTGCGCACCCGGTCCAGCCACAGCGACACCACCAGACCGCCGGTCGAGTGGCCGTACACCAGGATGCGCGCCGCCTGGCCGGCCGGTTGATTCTCGGCGGCGATCAGTGAGCATGCCAACTCCAGCGCCCGGTCGTAGCGGGCCAGATCGGTGGTGAAGTGTGGCGTCTGACCCGTGCGCCACGACCGCCCGCATTTGGGCAGGTCGATCCCGTAACACCGGTAGCCGTGTTCGGCGAAGTGATCGACCAGGGCGGTGTTGAAGAAATAGTCGGTGAAACCGTGCACCGCCAGCACGGTGGCTCCCGACGGTTGTTCCCCGGCCCGGCGCACCACGGTCGCCGACAACTCGCCCTCGCCGTCGGGATCGGGGCCGAGGTTCAGCGTCGTCTGCTGGTAGCCGGGGAGAACATCGTCGGTCCATTCGGCTGCGCCCCCGGTCACGGGCCCACTGTAGAGCGCGGCGGGATAACCTACCGGTATGTCTGCACACGCGAGGACGGATGTCGTTCTGGTCGGAGCCGGGATCATGAGCGCGACCCTGGGCGCACTGCTCCGGCTGATGGAACCGGACTGGTCGATCACCCTGATCGAGCGACTCGACGCGGCCGCCGCGGAGAGCAGCGATCCGTGGAACAACGCGGGCACCGGGCACTCGGCCCTGTGCGAACTGAACTACACCCCGCAGAAGGCCGACGGCACCATCGAGATCGCCAAGGCGGTCAACGTCAACGAGCAGTTCCAGGTCACTCGGCAGTTCTGGTCCTACGCGGTCGAGCATGGCATCATCACCGACGCCCGCAGCTTCCTCAACCGGGTGCCGCACGTCAGCTTCGTGCAGGGCGCCGAGAACGTCGACTACCTCCGCCGCCGCCGGGAAACCCTGGTGCGCAATCCGTTGTTCGCGTCGATGGAGTTCATCGACGACAACGACGAGTTCGCCCGGCGGCTGCCGCTGATGGCGGCAGGTCGCGATTTCTCCAACCCGGTCGGGTTGAACTGGACCGACAGTGGCACCGACGTCGACTTCGGCTCGCTGTCGCGCCAACTGCTCGCCTTCGGCACCACCAAAGGTATGAAGACCCTGTTCGGCCACGAGGTACGCAACCTCAGCCAGCAATCCGACGGCAGCTGGCAGGTCAAGGTGCTCAACCGCCGGACCGGCGAAAAGCACTCGCTGACAAGTAAGTTCGTCTTCGTCGGCGCCGGCGGGGGAGCGCTGCCGCTGCTGCAGAAGGCCGGCATCAAGGAGGTCCGCGGTGTCGGCGGCTTCCCGGTCAGCGGCCAGTGGCTGCGCACCAACAAGGCCGACCTGACCCGCCGCCACCACGCCAAGGTGTACGGGCTGCCACCGCTCGGCGCGCCGCCGATGTCGGTGCCCCACCTCGACACCAGGGTCATCACCGGCAAGGAGTGGCTGCTGTTCGGGCCGTTCGCCGGCTGGTCGCCGAAGTTCCTCAAGACCGGCAAGGTCACCGACCTGCCGCTGTCGGTCAAGCCGAACAACCTGCTGTCCATGATCGGCGTCGGGCTCACCGAACTTTCGCTGGTGAAGTACCTGGTCAGCGAGCTCCTGCAGTCCTACTCCGATCGGGTCGACACGCTGCGCGAGTTCGCACCGACGGCGCAGGGCAACGAATGGGAACTCGACATCGCCGGGCAGCGGGTGCAGGTGATTCGCCGGGACGCGAAGAAACTGGGTGTCCTGGAGTTCGGCACCACCGTCCTGGCCGCGTCCGACGGCTCCATCTCCGGTCTGCTCGGTGCCTCGCCGGGAGCATCCACCGCGGTCCCGGCGATGATCGAGGTGATGCAGCGCTGCTTCCCCGCCGAATATCCCACCTGGGAGCCGAAACTGAAGGAGATGGTGCCCTCGCTCGGGACCAAGCTCTCCGAGGAGCCGAAGCTGTTCAATGAGGTGTGGGAGCACGGCACCAGAGTTCTCGGACTCGGCGGCCGTACCGCGGACGTGGTGTGACCGCTGCGCTGCGGCGGAGTCTCGGCCCGGACCTGGACGCGGCTACCCTGTACGCGCTGTTGACGCTGCGCGTGGGGGTTTTCGTCGTCGAACAGCAGTGTCCCTACCCCGAACTCGACGGGCGGGACCTCGCTCCCGGCACCCGGCACTTCTGGCTGGAGAGCGGCGACGGGTCAGTGATCTCCACGGTGCGCCTGGTCGAGGAGTCCGAGGACGGCGGCACGGCTTTCCGTATCGGCCGGGTGTGCACCTCCGTCGCCGAACGGGGCAAGGGCCACACCACCCGCCTGATGGCGGCGGCACTGGCCGAGGTGGGCCCGAACCCCTGTCACCTGAATGCCCAGACGTACCTGACAGCGATGTACGCCAAGCACGGATTCGCCTGCAGCGGAGCCGAATTCGTCGAGGACGGCATTCCGCACGTCCCCATGCTGCGGGTGCCCCGACCGTGAGTGCCCCGGCTTATCCCTTCAGTGCGCTGGTCGGCCATGATCGTCTGCAGCTGGCGCTGCTGCTGTGCGCGGTACGGCCTGGCATCGGCGGGGTGCTGATCCGGGGCGAGAAGGGCACCGCGAAGTCAACCGCGGTGCGGGCCCTGGCGGCGGTCCTGGCTGCCGCGGACCCGGACGCCGGACTGGTCGAACTGCCCATCGGCGCCACCGAGGACCGGGTGGTGGGATCACTGGACCTGCAGAAGGTGCTACGCGACGGTGAACACGCCTTCTCGCCCGGACTGCTGAGCCGCGCCCATCGCGGTGTGCTCTACGTCGACGAAGTCAATCTGCTGCCCGACCATCTGGTCGATGTGCTGCTCGACGCCGCCGCGATGGGCCGGGTGCACGTCGAGCGGGACGGGGTGTCGCGTTCCTACGAGTCGCGGTTCGTCCTGATCGGCACGATGAACCCGGAGGAGGGCGAACTGCGGCCGCAACTGCTCGACCGGTTCGGCCTTACCGTGGATGTGGCGGCCTCCCGGGAGGTTCCGGTGCGCAGTGAGGTGATCCGTCGCCGATTGGCCTACGAGGCCGATCCGGCCGGATTCGCCGCCGCCTACGCCGAGGCCGACAGTGACCTCGCCCGGCGGATCGCGGCGGCCCGGCGGATGCTGGGACGGGTCGTCCTCGGCGACGCGGAACTGGATCGCATCGCCGCGGTGTGTGCGGCCTTCGACGTCGACGGTATGCGTGCGGACCTGGTGGTGGCGCGTACCGCGGTTGCGCACGCGGCGTGGCGCGCGGCCAGCATCGGGGCGAGGGGAGATGCCGCCGACCGGGGCGAAGACCTGCGGGTCGGGGTCGAGGACATCAGGGTGGCCGTCGAACTGGCCCTGCCGCACCGGCGCCGACGGGATCCGTTCGACGATCCCGGCCTGGACTCGGCGGAACTCGACGCCGCACTCTCGGCGGCCATGGGCCTGGGTGAGGACCCGGGTCCCGACCCCGAGCCGGAGCCGGACCCGCCGGGCGGCGGTCCGGCTGAGTCCACCGCGGAAAGCGCTGTCCGCCAGCAGAACTCGAGTTCGGCCACCCGCCCCTCGGCGGCCCCGTCGAAGACCTTCCGGACCCGCTCTCTCACCGTTCCCGGGGTGGGGGAGGGCAGCGCCGGCCGCCGGTCCGCGGCACGCAATTCCACCGGGGCAGTCGTGCGACCTAGTGCAACCCCCGGTGCTGGGTACGGGGTGCACCTGTTCGGGACGCTGCTCGCCGCCGCCGGCAACGCGGCCGGCCCGGGGCCCCTGCGCCCTGAGGTGGGCGATATCCGCCATGCCGATCGGATCGGCAGGGAGGGCAATCTGGTGATCTTCGTCGTCGACGCATCGGGGTCGATGGCCGCCCGCGACCGGATGGCTGCCGTGGGCGGGGCCGCCCAATCGCTGTTGCGGGACGCCTATCAGCGTCGGGACAAGGTCGCCGTGATCACGTTCCGCGCCGGCGGCGCCCGCGTGGTGCTGCCACCGACCACCTCCGCCTACATCGCCTCGGGACGGCTGCGGCGGTTCGACACCGGCGGCACCACACCGCTGGCCGAGGGCCTGCTGGCGGCCCGTGACGTCGTCGTGCGGGAACGGGTCCGGGACCGGACGCGGCGCCCGCTGGTGGTGGTCCTCACCGACGGCCGCGCCACCGGCGGGCCGGACCCGTTGGGGCGCAGCCGGATCGCCGCGTCCCGACTGGTGGCCGAGGGCGCCGCGGCGGTGGTGGTGGACTGCGAGACCGGTTTCGTCCGTCTCGGCCTTGCCGCGGAACTGGCCGGTCACCTCCGGGCTCAGGTGCTGCGGCCGGATCAGTTGCGGGCCGACTCCCTGACGGCCGCCGTGCGCCGGGTGGCGTGATGCCCGAAGGTCGCCCGGTGACCGTCCCCGACGACGGACTGACCACCCGCCAGCGCCGGAACGCTCCCGTGCTGGCGGTCCATACCGGCGCCGGAAAGGGAAAGTCCACCGCCGCCTTCGGGATGGCAATGCGGGCCTGGAACGCCGGTCTGAACATCGGGGTGTTCCAGTTCGTCAAGAGCGCCAAATGGAAGGTCGGGGAGGAGTCGGTCTTCGGCCACCTCGGCCGACTGCACACCGAGCAGGGACTCGGCGCGCCGGTGCAGTGGCACAAGATGGGCCAGGGCTGGTCCTGGAGCCGCAAGGCCGGGTCAGCCGAGGACCACGCCGCCGCGGCCGCCGAAGGATGGGCTGAGATCGCCCGCCGGCTCGCCGCCGAGGAGCACGACTTCTACGTCCTCGACGAGTTCACCTACCCGCTGGTCTGGGGCTGGGTCGATGTCGGGGAGGTGGTCGACACCCTGCTGGCCCGGCCCGGTCGCCAGCACGTCGTCATCACCGGCCGCAACGCGCCCGCGCCGCTCATCGAGGCCGCCGATCTGGTGACCGAGATGACCTGCGTCAAGCACCCGATGGATGCCGGCCGCAAGGGTCAGCGCGGGATCGAGTGGTAGCGGCGGCCTGACCCGGTGAGCACCGTCCCCGCCGTGATCGTCGCCGCGCCGGCCTCCGGTAGCGGAAAGACCACCATCGCCACGGGTCTCATCGGGGCGTTGCGCCGGGCCGGGCACCGGGTCGCCCCGTTCAAGGTGGGACCGGACTTCATCGACCCGGGCTATCACGGGTTGGCGGCCGGCCGCGCGGGCCGCAATCTCGACCCCGTCCTGGTGGGCGAGGATCTGATCGGCCCGCTGTTCCGGCACGGCACCCGTGACGCCGACATCGCCGTTGTCGAGGGTGTCATGGGCCTGTTCGACGGGCGCATCGACGACCATCTGCCCACCCCCGCACGGGGATCCACCGCGCAGGTTGCGGCACTGCTGCGGGCGCCGGTGCTGCTGGTCGTCGATGCCCGTGGGCAGAGCCAGAGCATCGGTGCCGTGGTACAGGGGTTCGCCACGTTCCACCCGAACGTCCGGGTGGCCGGGGTGATTCTCAACCGGGTCGGTTCCGACCGGCACGAACGGATCCTGCGGCAGGCGTGCGATGCGGTGGGGGTGCCGGTACTGGGTGCGGTGCCGCGCGCGGAGGCGTTGAGTCTGCCCTCGCGGCACCTCGGTCTGGTCACGGCGACCGAGCACGGCGGTCAGGCGCGGGATGCTGTGGCGGCGATGACCGACCTGGTCGCCGGGTGTGTGGACCTGGGTGCGGTGGTCGCACTCGCGGGCGCGGCGGTCCCGGTCCCGGCCTGGTCGCCGGAGGCGGTGACCGGGGACCCGGTGCCGGGCCGCCCGGTGGTGGCCGTCGCCGCCGGCAGTGCGTTCACGTTCGGCTACGCCGAACGTGACGAACTGCTCCGGGCGGCGGGAGCCCAGATCGCGGAGTTCGACCCGATCACCGAAACGCTGCCGGCGGACACCTCGGCACTGGTGTTGCCGGGCGGCTTCCCCGAGCAATACGGCGCCGAACTCTCCGCCAACGTCGCTGTGCGCGAAGAGATCTCGCTACTCTCCCGGCAGCGTCCGGTGTATGCCGAGTGCGGTGGTCTGACCTACCTGATGTCCGACCTCGACGGCCATCCGATGTGCGGGGTGCTGGCGGGGACGGCCCGATTCACCTCCCGGCTGACCCTGGGCTACCGCGACGCCGCCGCCGCCGCCGACTCCCCGCTGTTCGACACCGGGCAGCGGGTCACCGGGCATGAGTTCCACCGCACCGCGGTGCAGTTCACCGGGGCGGTGCAGCCGGCCTGGCTGTTCTCCGCCCCCGACGGCACCCGACGCGCCGACGGTGTGGTGCAGGACGCCGTGCACGCCGCGTACCTGCACACCCACCCCGCCGCTCAGCCACAGTCACTCCGACGCTTCGTCGAGCGGGCCGCGGATCTAGGCTTGCCCCGGTGACCGAGAACGCCTACCTCGTCGGGCTGAGACTGGCCGGGAAACGCGTCGTGGTGATCGGCGGCGGGACGGTGGCGCAGCGCCGGGTACCCGTGCTGATCGCCAACGGCGCCCACGTCCACGTCGTGGCCCGCGCCGCCACGCCCGCGGTCGAGGCATTGGCCGAACAGCAACCCGGGATCACCCTGGAGGTGCGGGACTATCGCCCCGGCGATCTCGAGGGTGCCTGGTACGCCATCGCCGCCACCAACGACCCCGAGGTCAATGCGGCGGTGGTCGAGGAGGCCGATCAGCGGCGGATCTTCTGCGTCCGGGCCGACGCCGCGCGGGACGGCAGCGCCGTCACCCCCGCCTCCTTCGACTACCAGGGTCTGCTGGTCGGTGTGCTGGCCGGCGGGGAACACCGTCGCTCGGCAGCGGTTCGCTCGGCCATCCGCGACGCATTCCAGCAGGGCAGGATCGCCCCCGACGTGGTCGCTGCGACCGCGCCCGACGTCGTCCCGGGCGGTGTCGCCCTGGTCGGCGGCGGCCCCGGTGACCCCGAACTCATCACGGTGCGCGGCCGGCGTCTGCTCGCCCACGCCGACGTGGTGGTCGCCGACCGGTTGGCGCCGCCGGAACTGCTGGCCGAACTGGCCCCGCACGTCGAGGTGATCGACGCGGCGAAGATCCCGTACGGCCGGGCGATGGCGCAGGAAGCCATCAACGACGTCCTCATCGCCCAGGCCCGGGCCGGCAAGTTCGTGGTCCGGCTCAAGGGTGGGGACCCGTTCGTCTTCGCCCGCGGCTACGAGGAGGTGCTGGCCTGCGCCGAGGCCGGGGTGCCGGTCACGGTGGTGCCGGGTGTGACAAGCGCCATAGCCGTTCCCGCCATGGCGGGTGTTCCGGTCACCCATCGGGCGGTGAATCACGAATTCGTCGTGGTCAGCGGCCATTTATCGCCGGATGATCCGGAATCGCTGGTGAATTGGCCGGCGTTGGCCCGATTGACCGGAACTCTGGTTTTGCTGATGGCAGTCGAGCGCATTGACTTGTTTTCCGCGGTCCTGATTCAGGCGGGAAGGCCTGCGGAAACACCGGTTCTCGTCGTCCAGCACGGGACGACGGCCGCGGAAAGGGTTTTGCTGACCACCCTCGCGGAGGTGCCGAAAAGAATTCAGGACGAGGGTATTCGGCCACCTGCGGTGATCGTTGTGGGACCGGTCGCGGCGTTCCGAGACTTTATCGAGACTTTAAAGTCTTCTTAATTTTGAGGTAGGGTAGGCCGTTATGACGGCTCTTAGCGATGCCGACCGCGCCACACAGCGCCGTTCCGGTTTCCGTAACTCCGGTGGTTCAGACCGGCCCGTACCGGCCCGGCGGGACCCCTCGGAACTGGAGCGCACCGGCCCGAATACCTGGTTGCCCTCCCGGCGGTTCATCGCCGCCGTGGTGGCTATCGGCGGCATGCAGTTGCTGGCCACCATGGACTCCACCGTGGCCATCGTGGCGCTGCCGCAGATCCAGAACGAACTGAACCTCTCCGACGCCGGCCGCAGTTGGGTGATCACCGCCTACGTGCTGACCTTCGGCGGCCTGATGCTGCTCGGCGGCCGACTGGGCGACACCATCGGCCGCAAGCGCACCTTCATCGTCGGCGTGTCGCTGTTCACCATCGCCTCGGTGCTCTGCGGTGTCGCCTGGGACGAGACCACGCTGGTAATCGCCCGGCTGCTGCAGGGTGTGGGCGCCGCGATCGCGTCGCCGACCGGGTTGGCCCTGGTCGCCACCACCTTCCCCAAGGGTCCGGCGCGCAACGCCGCGACCGCGGTGTTCGCCGCCATGACGGGCGTCGGCTCGGTGATGGGGCTGGTCGTCGGAGGGGCGCTGACCGAGGTGTCCTGGCGGCTGGCGTTCCTGGTCAACGTGCCGATCGGCATCCTGGTGATCTACCTGGCGCGGACCACGCTGCAGGAAACCCACCGCGAACGGATGAAACTCGACGCCGCCGGCGCGCTGCTGGCGACCGTCGCCTGTACCGCGGCGGTGTTCGGCTTCACCCAGGGCCCGGAGAACGGCTGGCTGGCCCCGATGACGCTGCTGTCCGGGGTGGCCGCGGTCGGCGCCTTCGCGGCCTTCGTCCTCGTGGAGCGGACAGCCGTCAATCCGGTGGTGCCGTTCAGCCTGTTCCGCGACCGCAACCGGCTGGCGACCTTCGCCGCGATCTTCCTCGCCGGCGGCGTGATGTTCACCCTGACCGTCCTGATCGGCCTGTATGTCCAGGACATCATGGGCTACAGCGCCCTGCGTGCCGGGATCGGCTTCATCCCGTTCGTCATCGCACTGGGAGTCGGTCTCGCCGTCTCCTCGCAGCTGGTGAACTACTTCCCGCCGCGGCTGCTGGTCATCGCCGGCGGCGTGCTGGTGCTGGGCGCCATGATCTACGGATCGACCCTGGACGCCGGCATCCCGTACTTCCCGAACCTCGTCCTGCCGATCACCATCGGCGGCATGGGCATCGGCATGATCGTCGTGCCGCTGACGGTGTCGGCCATCGCCGGAGTCGGACTCGACCAGATCGGCCCGGTGTCGGCCATCGCCCTGATGCTGCAGAACCTCGGCGGACCCGTCGTGCTGGCTGTCATCCAGGCGGTGATCACCTCTCGCACGCTCTACCTCGGCGGCACCACGGGACCGGTCAAGAACATGAACCCCGCCCAGCACCACGCCCTGGACCAGGGCTACACCTACGGCCTGCTGTGGGTGGCCGCCGTCGCGGTCATCGTCGGCGCGGTGGCCCTCTTCATCGGCTACACCGCCCGGGAAGTGGCGCACGCCCAGGAAGTCAAGGAAGCCATCGACGCCGGGGAGATGTGAGCCGGCCGTCCGGCGGCGGTCCGTGGGCGGTGTCGCCCGCGGCCGCCGACTAGGGCCGCAGGAGGGCGGACGCTCGGTAGGGTGACTACCCATGGCCGGTGTCAGCGTTCCCGATCCGCCGGCCAAACCCCTTGCCTCCAGCGTGCTGGGGGTGGCCATAGTCGCCATCACCGGCATGCAGCTGATGTCGACGCTGGACGGCACCATCGTCATCGTCGCGCTGCCACGGATGCAGGCCGATCTTGCGCTGTCGGAGGCGGCCAAGAGTTGGGTGATCACCGCCTACGTACTCACCTTCGGCGGTCTGCTGCTGCTCGGTGGCCGGGTCGGTGACGCGATCGGGCACAAGCGGGCGTTCATCTCCGGAGTCGGTGTCTTCACCATCGCCTCGATGGCGTGCGGGCTGGCCACCGACGGCCCGTTGCTGATCGCCGCCCGGGCCGTCCAGGGCATCGGTGCGGCGGTCGCCGCGCCCACCGGCCTGGCACTGATCGCCACCACGTACGCCGTCGGGCACGCCCGCAACCAGGCGATGGCGATCTCGGCCGGCATGCAGGGGCTGGGCTCGGTCCTCGGCCTGGTGGTCGGCGGCGCGCTGACGGTCATCTCGTGGCGGCTGGCCTTTCTCATCAATCTGCCGATCGGCATCCTCATCATCTGGATCGCGCTGACCCGTCTGGACGAAACCCGGCATGAACGCCTCAAACTGGACATCACCGGGGCCCTGCTGGCCACCCTCGGCTGCACGGCGGCGGTACTGGTGTTCACTCAGGGGCCCGCGCGTGGGTGGACCGATCCGTGGGTGATCGTGGCCGGGGCCGCGGCGGTCTTGCTGGGCCTGGGCTTCTTGGTGGTCGAGCGCAGCGCCGACCACCCGTTGGTACCGCTGTGGCTGTTCCGGGACCGCAACCGGGTCGCGACGTTCGCCTCGCTGTTTCTGGCCGGCGGCGTGCTGCTGACGCTGACGGTGATGATCGGCCTGTACGTCCAGGACGTTCTGGGCTACTCGGCGCTGCACGCCGGCATCGGTTTCATCCCGTTCGCGGTGGCGCTCGGGATGGGCAATCTGCTGACCACCCGGCTCGCACCGCATATCGCCCCGCGCTGGCTGATCATCGGTGGCGGGATTTTCGTGCTGGGGGCCATGCTCTTCGGTTCGACGCTGACCCGCACCATCCCGTATTTCCCCGATCTGCTGCTTCCGATCGTGATCGGCGGATTCGGGATCGGGGTGATCTCGGTCATCCTGCCGCTGTGCGCGGTCGCCGAGGTGGGTCCTCGTGAGATCGGACCCGTCAGCGCCATCACGTTGATGGCGCAGAATCTCGGTGGACCCCTGGTGCTGGTGGTCATCCAGGCCGTGCAGATCTCCCGCACGCTGTACCTGGGCGGGACCACCGGCCCGGTTGCCGACATGACCCCGGCCCAACTCGACGCCCTCGACGCCGGCTACACCTATTCGCTGCTGTGGGTGGCCGCGGTCGCCGTCCTGGTCGGTATCAGCGCGTTCTGGATCGGGTTCACCGCCCGCCAGATCGCCACCGCCCAACACACCCGCGAGGCCGTCGAGGCCGGCGAACTCTGACGAGAGACGCTACGAGAAAGGAGCATCGGATGGTCATCCCCACCGCGTCGGTCATTCTCACCGCGCCGTCGGTCATCACGATGAACCCCGCCCAGCCGCGGGCCGAGGCGATCGTGGTGGACCCCGACTCCGGCTGCATCGTCGCGGTGGGTTCGCTCGCCGAATGCCGGGCCGCGGCCCCCGATGCGTCGGTCGAGGATCTCGGCGGCGGGGTGGTGATGCCGGGCTTCATCCAGGCGCATGACCATCCGGTTCCGGCCGCGGTGCTGTGTCAGCTACCGGCGCACTGGATCGCGCCGTTCGTCGGGTTCCCCACCTGGGACGACGTCGAAGCGCTCTTCGACCGGCTGCGCCGGCAGACCCCGGCGGGGCAGCCCCTGCTCTTCAACGGCCTGGACCGCCTGTTGCTGTCGATCCCGATGCCCGACCGGGCCAGCCTGGACCGGTACTTCCCGGACCATCCGGTGCTGATCTTCGACATCACCGGCCACGCCCTGTACTTCAACTCCCGGGCCACCGTGTTGTTCGGCTGGACGAACGCCACCCCGCCGGCCGACACCCCCGACGCCCGGTGGTCCCGGCGGCCGGACGGCACGGCCGGCGGTGTCGGCTACGAGACCCAGGCCACGCTGATGGCGATGGCCGCCTTCCTGCCCGGTGTCGTCCCGTCGCCGCTGGTGAACCTCGGGGCGTGGTACTCGACCCTGGCGCGCAACGGTTTCACCGCCGTCGGTGACCTCGGTTTCCTCACCAGGCTGCGGGCCCCGATGGAGGCACTGGCGGGGATACCGGGCTGTCCGGTCCGCTACTCGCTGTACCAGGCCACCTATGACCCCGCCGCCAAGTCGGCGGTGGACTTCGGCCCGCTGTCCGGCATGATCCAGCGGATCGGCTACAAGATCTGGATGGACGGCAGCCCGTCGATCGGTACGGCCGCCATCAGCGTCCCCTATCTCGATTCGGCCCGGGCCCGGATCGCCGACGTCCCCGTCGGGACGGCGCCCGGGCTGTCCGTTCTGAACTACACCCCCGACCAGTTTCTGAGCCTCATCGAGCAGTTCGCCGATTCCAACACCCAGATCGCGACCCATATCAACGGTGACGCCGGCATCGACGTCGTCCTGGACGGGTACGAACAGGCATTGACCCGGCTGGGGCTGAAAGGCTCGGATCACCGCTGGCGGGTCGAGCACTTCGCCACCCCGACCCGGGAGCAGTGCATGCGGGCCGGGGCGCTGGGTATCAGCGCGTCGATGTCGCCCTTCCAATCGCTGTACTGGGGCGATCTGTACGACGGGGTGATTTTCGATCCGGCCTACGGTGCGCGCTGGCAGCCCTACCGGGACGCCTATGACGGGGGTGTGCGACCGACGTTCCACAACGACGGCTACCTGTCGCCGCCGTTGCCCTGGCTCAACATTCAGAACGCGGTGACCCGGGCCAGCGCGTCCGGCGCGGTCCACGGTCCGGAACAGGCGCTGTCCCTGGACGAGGCTCTCCAGGCCCACACGATCAATGCGGCCTGGCAGCAGAAACGCGATCATGAGATCGGCTCCATCGAGGTCGGAAAGCTCGCCGACCTGGTGCTGCTCAACACCGACCCCTACACCGTGGACCCGGCCCGCCTGCAGGAGACCATGGCCGTCCAGGGCACCTGGATCTCCGGACGCCGGGTCGACCTCGACGCCTTCATGGACTCCGTCGCACACCTGGCCCGCAACTTCGACCAGGTGCTGCTGGGCGGGTCGAGCCCGCATCAGTGCTGAGCGCGGCGCGACGTGGGCACGCGATCCCGATCGGTTCTCGAGGTCTGAGCGCCGGCCGCGGATTCCGCACTGACTAAGCTGGCCGGCTGTGATCACCCGCATGTCCGAGCTGTTCCTGCGCACGCTGCGCGACGACCCGGCCGACGCCGAAGTCCCCAGCCACAAGCTGCTGATCCGGGCCGGATACGTCCGCCCGATAGCGCCCGGTCTGTACAGCTGGCTGCCGCTGGGCCTGCGGGTGCTGCGCAGGATCGAGAACGTGGTGCGCGAGGAGATGGTTGCGATCGGCGGGCAGGAGATCCTGTTCCCGGCGCTGCTGCCCCGGGCGCCCTACGAGACCACCAACCGCTGGACCGAATACGGCGACGGGGTGTTCCGGCTCAAGGACCGCCGGATGAACGACTATCTGCTCGGACCCACCCACGAGGAACTGTTCACCCTGACCGTGAAGGGCGAATACAGCTCCTACAAGGATTTCCCGGTTCTGCTGTTCCAGATCCAGACCAAGTACCGCGACGAGGCGCGCCCCCGCGCCGGTATTCTGCGCGGCCGGGAGTTCGTCATGAAGGACTCCTACTCCTTCGACGTCGACGATGAGGGACTCGGCCGGGCGTATCTCGCCCACCGCGAGGCGTACCAGAAGATGTTCGCGCGCATGGGGATTCGCTACGTGGTCGTCTCGGCGGTGTCCGGGGCGATGGGCGGCAGCGCCTCGGAGGAGTTCCTGGCCGAATCCGACATCGGTGAGGACACCTTCGTCCGCTGTCTGGAGTCGGGCTATGCCGCCAACGTCGAGGCGGTCACCACGCCCGCGCCCGCGGCCGCACCCATCGACGGCCTGCCCGAGCCGGTTGTGCACACCACCGGCGACACCCCGACCATCGCGACCCTGGTGGAGTGGGCCAACGGTGCTCTGGGCCGGACCGTCACCGCGGCCGAGACACTGAAGAACGTCCTGCTCAAGGTACGGGTGCCCGGCGGGGACTGGGAACTTCTCGCGATCGGTCTGCCGGGGGACCGCGAGGTCGACGACAAACGGCTCGGCGCCGCGCTGGATCCGGCCGACTACACACTGCTCGACGACAGCGACTTCGCGAGGTACCCGTTCCTCAAGAAGGGGTACATCGGCCCGAAGGCTCTGCAGGCCAACGGGGTTCGCTATCTGGTGGATCCACGGGTGGCGACCGGGACGTCGTGGATCACCGGTGCCGACGAGCCGGGCAAACACGTCGTCGGTCTGGTCGCCGGACGCGACTTCGTCCCCGACGGCACGATCGAAGCCGCCGAAGTCCGCGACGGAGATCCCTCACCCGACGGTGCCGGCCCCCTGGTCAGTGCCCGCGGCATCGAGATCGGACACATCTTCCAACTGGGCCGCAAGTACACCGACGCGTTCGCCGTCGATGTCCTCGGTGAAGACGGCAAGCCCGTCCGGTTGACGATGGGCTCCTACGGTGTCGGGGTATCCCGGCTGGTGGCGGTGATCGCCGAACAGCACCATGACGAACTGGGGTTGCGCTGGCCGGCCTCGGTGTCGCCCTTCGACGTTCACGTCGTCATCGCCAACAAGGACGCCCAGGCCCGAGCCGGCGCCGAGGCACTGGCCGCCGAACTCGACGCTTCCGGGCATGAGGTGCTGCTCGACGACCGCACCGCCTCGCCGGGGGTGAAGTTCAAAGACGCCGAACTGCTGGGCATGCCGTGGATCGTCGTCGTGGGCCGCGGTTGGGCCGACGGGACGGTCGAGTTGCGCAACCGGTTCACCGGCGAGAAGCGGGAGATCCCGGTTGCCGGGGCTGCCGGTGAGATCGCCGCAGTCCTGGGGCACTGAGCCGTTCGCGGCGGCTGACTCGCTTGGGCCTACTCGCTACCGCCGGGGAAGGGCCGGGTCACGGGCCAGGCTCCGAGCACCTGGCGCCACTGGGCTGCACGCACCGCGCACTGGGTCAGTGCGGTGAGGGCGAACCTGCGGTCGTCCTCGGATTCGGACTGTTCGAGCACCGCTCGCCAGGCCACCGCACAGTCGTCCTCGATCCGGACCGCCAGGCGCGCGGCTTCGGTCGGTGACCCGACCTCCATCGGCAGCTGGTACCCGGCGGCGGGCAGCGGGGCCGCGACGTCCCGGTCCGCCAGCATCGCCAGCACCGCCTCCCGACGCTCGCGATGCTGGGCCATCGATTCGGAGATGAGATCGTTGCGGGTGGGCAGGCTGTGGGCCGAGACCACTCCGTATCCGTAGATCGCGGCGTGCTCGGCGGCGACCGCGTCGTAGAGCGCCGCCTGGTCGGGGGACTCCGGGCGGTCCGGCCCGTTCGGCGCCGTCATCGCGCCTCCCCGGCGGGATTCAGTCCGACGGTGTGGGCGGCCGTGCACGCCGCCGCGATCGAGCCGACCAGCCCGGCCCGGTACCCGGAGAGCGTCGGGACGAGTGCGGCCGCGCTGTCCGCGGAGCGGCGCAGGGCTTCGGCAACCTCCCGGACCCCGGGCGGGGGGCCGGCCGGACCAGGTGCCGCCGACGTGCTCGCTGCGGTGGCATCGGGGGAGTCCGGCGCCGGCGTGGGCTTCCCCGCGGCCCGGGCCAGTTCCTCCACCAACGCGGTGGCGTGACGGGTCCGTTCGTCGGCGATCACCCGCAACGCCGGGGCCAGGGCCGGGGCGGCTTCGGCCGCGGCCGTGGCCAGCGCGGCGTCGGATCGGGCAGCGGCCAGTTCGGACTCCAGCGGGTCGGGACCGGAGGACTGATCCGAACCGCAGGCGGGAACCAGCGCACCGAACGCCGCCAGCACCAGCAACCCCTGCCCGCCGCGGGCCAGAACCCGTCGCCGGCTCAGCACGGAATCCAGCGGCGAACCCGACGTGGTGCGGGGCGGGGCGGGGTGCACGCGAATATCCTGCCATTGTCGCCGGGATCACAGGCGTATCGTGGGAACCCGGCCTCACCCGCCGGCCACAACTCAAGAGAAGGAGCTCGCCGTGACTGGACGGAGTCCGGGCTCATCCTTATCTGGCATACCGACTCCAGAGCAGGTGGCCGACCTCCTGGCCGAGGCTTTCGAGCGATCCGGATACGAGATCGACGATGTCACGGTCGACGCCCGAAGCCGGCCGCCGCGACTGCGCATCGTCGCCGACGGTGACACCCCGCCCGACCTCGAGGCTCTTGCCGAGCTGTCTCGGACCGCGTCGGCGCTGCTGGACACCATCGACGGCCCGGCGGGCGCCTACCTCCTGGAAGTCACCTCACCCGGGGTGGACCGGCCGCTGACCGCCGAGAAACACTTCCGCCGGGCCCGCGGACGACGGGTTGAGATCGTGCTGGCCGACGGATCCACCATGACGGGGCGACTGGGCGAGGTGTCACAGGGTTCGGCCGATCTCGTGGTCCGCGACCGATCCGGGTGGGCGGTTCGTCGAATTCACCTGGCCGACGTGCGCAGCGCCGTCGTCCAGGTCGAGTTCTCCCCGCCGAGCGCTCGTGAACTCGAACTGGCCGGACTGGGGAAATCGGGGACAGTCGAAACGACAGACAGGGGCGTGAGCCAGGCATGAACATCGACATGGCCGCATTGCACGCAATCGAGGTCGACCGGGGAATCTCCGTCGAGGAGTTGCTCGACACCATTTCGACCGCGCTGCTGACCGCCTACCGGCACACCGAGGGGCACCAGCCCGACGCTCGAATCCAGATCGACCGCAAAAGCGGATCGGTCAAGGTCATGGCGCGCGAGACCGACGAGCACGGCAATGTCGTCGCCGAATGGGACGACACCCCGGAGGGCTTCGGCCGGGTGGCGGCCACCACGGCGCGCCAGGTCATGTTGCAGCGGTTCCGCGATGCGGAGAACGAGCGGGTGTTCGGCGAGTTCTCGGCCCGCGAGGGCGACATCGTCGCCGGGGTGGTTCAGCAGAACCGCCGAGAGAACGACCGCGGCAACGTGGTGGTGCGCCTGGGTACCGAGGCCAAGGGATCGGAGGGCACCATCCGGCCCGCCGAGCAGGTTCCGGGCGAGCGCTACGCGCACGGCGAGCGACTGCGCTGCTACGTCGTCGGTGTCACCCGCGGTACCCGCGAACCGCGCATCGAACTGTCCCGAACCCACCCCAACCTGGTGCGCAAGCTGTTCTCGCTGGAGGTGCCCGAAATCGCCGAGGGGTCGGTGGAGATCGTCGCGGTGGCACGGGAGGCGGGGCACCGGTCGAAGATCGCGGTGCGTTCGAAAGTGCCCGGACTGAATGCCAAGGGCGCCTGCATCGGTCCGATGGGACAGCGGGTACGCAACGTGATGAGCGAGTTGTCGGGGGAGAAGATCGACATCATCGACTACGACGACGATCCGGCCCGTTTCGTCGCCAACGCGCTGTCCCCGGCCAAGGTGGTCTCGGTCGAGGTCATCGACGCCATGGCGCGTGCCGCCCGGGTCATCGTTCCCGACTTCCAACTGTCGCTGGCGATCGGCAAGGAAGGTCAGAACGCCAGGTTGGCCGCCCGGCTGACGGGCTGGCGCATCGACATCCGCAGCGACGCACCGGCACCCGACAACGCCGGCCGTCAGTCCTAGGGCAGCGGCCCGGGCCTGATTCAGCGATACGGCGGTCGTGACGGTAGACTCACCTGTGATCCAGCGCGAGAGACTGGCTCCGGTGCGTACCTGCATCGGTTGCCGGGAGCGAGAGTTGGCCGTCGAATTGCTGCGGTTGGTGGCCGTGTCGACGGGGAACGGTCAATTCGCCGTCGCCGTTGACACTGCAAGACGCCTCCCGGGCCGCGGTGCCTGGTTGCACCGTGATCACCGATGCCTGTCGGCAGCGGTCCGGCGGCGGGCGTTCGCGAGAGCACTGCGCATCACCGGTTCACCGGATACGTCCGCGGTGGACGAGCACTTCGAGAGGTTTCGAGAGGCGCCCGCCCGCCCGGCACACGACAACTAGGTAGCGAAGAACATGAGCACACCGTGAAGTCCCGACGATGACCATGCGTCGTAGCTAAACCCGAGGCGCGGCTTACCCACCGCTCCTCTAGAGATGGAGATGTAGTGGCAGCAGGTAAGGCCCGCGTACACGAGTTGGCGAAGGAACTCGGTGTCACGAGCAAGGAAGTTCTGGCCCGGCTGAGCGAGCTGGGAGAGTTCGTCAAGTCGGCGTCCTCGACAGTCGAGGCGCCGGTGGCCCGCAGGCTGCGGGAAGCATTCGGCGGGGCCAAGGCGCCCGAGAAGGCAGCCGGCAAGGCCCCCGCGGCGGCACCGGAGAAGGTCGCTGCCGCGGCACCGGCACCGGCCCCCACGGCCGCGCCCGTTCCCAGCGCGCCGACCCCGCAGGCCCCGGCGGCTCGCCCCATCCCGACAGCCCCCAAACCGGCTGCTCCGGTGCCCACTGCGCCGCCGGTCCAGGCCGCGCCCTCGGCACCTGCGGCCACCGCGGCACCGGCCACACCCGCCGCGCCCGCGGCACCGGGGCCGCGCCCCGGTCCCGCCGCGCCGAAGCCGGGCCTGCCCCGCCCGCCCCGGGTCGGCAACAACCCGTTCTCCTCCGCTCAGCCCGTCGAGCGCCCGGCACCCCGGCCACAGGGACCGCCAGGTACCGGTGCTCCGCGCCCCGGCCCCGGCGGCATGCCGCCCCGGCCCGGTATTCCCCGGCCCGGCGGAGCCAGTCCCGGCAACATGCCGCCCCGCCCGCCCGGCGCCCGTCCCGGTGCGCCCGGCCGTCCCGGCGGACCCCGTCCCGGCGGCGGGCCACGGCCCGGTCCCGGTCAGGGCGCACGTCCCGGCGGCGGTGGCGGCGGCTTCCGAGGTGGTGGCGGACCCGGTGCGGGTGGAGCCGGAGGCGGCGCTGCTGCCGGCGGCTTCCGCGGTCGGCCCGGTGGCGGCGGTGGCCGCCCCGGTCAGCGCGGCGGTGCGGCCGGTGCCTTCGGGCGCCCGGGCGGCGCCCCCCGCCGCGGCCGTAAGTCGAAGCGGGCGAAACGCGCCGAGTACGAGAACATGCAGGCCCCGGTCGTCGGTGGTGTGCGGTTGCCGCACGGCAACGGTGAGGTCATCCGACTGGCCCGCGGCGCATCGCTGAGCGATTTCGCCGAGAAGATCGACGCCAACCCGGCCGCGCTGGTGCAGGCGCTGTTCAACCTCGGTGAGATGGTCACCGCCACCCAGTCGGTGTCCGACGACACCCTGGAACTGCTGGGCGGCGAGATGAACTACGTCGTTCAGGTGGTCTCCCCGGAGGACGAGGACCGCGAACTGCTGGAGAGCTTCGATCTCAGCTACGGCGAGAACGAGGGCGGCGAAGAGGATCTCGAGCAGCGTCCGCCGGTGGTGACCGTCATGGGTCACGTCGACCACGGCAAGACCCGACTGCTGGACACCATCCGTCAGGCGTCCGTCCGCGAGGGCGAGGCCGGTGGTATCACCCAGCACATCGGTGCCTACCAGGTGGCCGTCGAGCACGACGGTGTCGAGCGGCTCATCACCTTCATCGACACCCCGGGTCACGAGGCGTTCACCGCCATGCGTGCCCGCGGTGCGAAGGCCACCGACATCGCGATCCTGGTGGTGGCCGCCGACGACGGCGTGATGCCGCAGACGGTGGAGGCGATCAACCACGCCCAGGCGGCCGACGTGCCGATCGTCGTGGCGGTCAACAAGATCGACAAGGAGGGCGCCGATCCCCAGCGGATCCGGGCCCAGTTGACCGAATACGGGCTGGTGGCCGAGGACTTCGGCGGCGACACCATGTTCGTCGACATCTCGGCGAAGAACGGCACCAACATCCAGGCGCTGGAAGAGGCGGTGCTGCTGACCGCTGATGCCGCTCTGGACCTGCGGGCGAACCCGGATATGGAAGCCCAGGGCGTCGCGATCGAGGCGCATCTGGACCGCGGCCGTGGACCGGTCGCCACCGTCCTCATCCAGCGTGGCACGTTGCGGGTGGGCGACTCGGTGGTCGCCGGGGACGCGTATGGCCGCGTCCGCCGGATGGTCGACGAGCACGGCGAGGACGTCGAGGAGGCGCTGCCGTCGCGTCCGGTCCAGGTGATCGGTTTCACCTCGGTGCCCGGAGCCGGCGACAACTTCCTGGTCGTCGACGAGGACCGCATCGCCCGCCAGATCGCCGACCGGCGCAGCGCCCGCAAGCGCAACGCCATGGCGGCCCGGGCGCGCAAGCGGATCAGCCTGGAGGACCTGGAGTCGGCGCTGAAGGAGACCAGCCAGCTCAACCTGATCCTCAAGGGCGACAACTCCGGCACCGTCGAGGCCCTCGAGGAGGCCCTGCTGGGTATCCAGGTCGACGACGAGGTGGAACTGCGCGTGATCGACCGCGGTGTCGGTGGCATCACCGAGACCAACGTCAACCTGGCCTCGGCCTCGGACGCGATCATCATCGGCTTCAACGTCCGCGCGGAGGGCAAGGCCACTGAGCTGGCCAACCGCGAAGGTGTGGAGATCCGCTACTACTCGGTGATCTACCAGGCGATCGACGATATCGAGAAGGCCCTCAAGGGCATGCTCAAGCCGATCTACGAGGAGAAGGAACTCGGTCGCGCCGAGATCCGCGCGATCTTCCGCTCCTCGAAGGTGGGCAATATCGCCGGCTGCCTCGTCCAGTCCGGAATCATGCGGCGCAACGCCAAGGCCCGGTTGCTGCGCGACAACGTCGTGGTGGCCGAGAACCTCACGGTGTCGTCGCTGCGCCGGGAGAAGGACGATGTCACCGAGGTGCGCGACGGCTACGAATGTGGTCTTACGCTGACCTACTCCGATATCAAGGAGGGTGACGTGATCGAAACCTACGAATTGGTGGAGAAGGAGAGGGTCTAGTGGTCGCCCGCGCGCGCTGGACGAAGGTGCATCGTGGCTGACCCCGCGCGGGCCAAGCGGCTGGCCAAGCGGATCTCGACCATCGTGGCCTCGGCCATCGAGTACGAGATCAAGGATCCCAGGCTGGTCGGCGTCACCATCACCGATGCCAAGGTGACCGGCGACCTGCACGACGCGACGCTGTACTACACGGTGATGGGCCGGTCGATCGACGAGGAACCGGACTACGCCGCCGCGGCAGCGGCACTGGAGTCGGCCAAGGGTGTCCTGCGGACGAAGGTTGGCGCCGGCACCGGGGTGCGGTTCACCCCGACGCTGGCCTTCGTCCGGGACACGGTTCCGGATGCCGCCCATCGGATGGAGGAACTGCTGGCCCGTGCTCGGGCTGCCGACGCCGATGTGGCGCGGATCCGGGCCGGTGCCACCCCCGCCGGGGACGCCCAGCCGTACCGGATTCCCGACGATGCGGCTGACGATGCGGCTGAGGATGAACCCGGCGATTCTGTCGACTCCGGGGATTCCGGTGACAGACGCGACGGCTGAGCCCAACAGCCGTGTCGACGCCGCCGGCGCCGTCAAACTCCTCGACGCCGCCGGCAGCGTGGTGGTGGTCGGGCACGTGCACCCCGATGCCGACGCGGTGGGAGCCGGCCTGGCTCTGGGCCTGACGTTGGCCCGCGCCGGGGTGCCGGTTCAGGTCAGCTTTCCGGACCCCCCTCCGGAGTCGCTGCGGTCGATGCCCGGAGCCGAGTTGCTGGTCGATCCGTCATCGGTACGCCGTGACGCCGATCTGGTGGTGGCCGTCGATGTGCCCAGTGCTGACCGCTTGGGTGACCTCATCGACCTGATTGCCGACTCCGAAGTGCTCGTCATCGACCACCACAATTCCAACACCTTTTTCGGCACCACGAATTTCGTCGACGGGGAGGCTGATTCGACGACCCTGCTGGTCGCCGAACTTCTCGACGCCTGGGGCAAGGACATCGACGTCGATGTGGCCCGATGGATCTACGCCGGGCTGACGATCGACACCGGATCGTTCCGCTGGGCCACCTCCCGGGCGTTGCGCCTGGCCGCCCGCCTCGTGGAATGTGGTGTGAACAATGCGGAGATGAGTCGTCTGCTGCACGATTCACATCCGTTCGGCTGGCTGCCACTGCTCTCCCGGGTGCTGGCGACCGCCGAACTGCTGCCGGGAGCGGTGGCCGGTGGGGGCTTGGTGTACGCCGTCGTCGAGCACGCGGACTGGCATACCCACCGGCCCGAAGAGGTCGAAAGCATCGTCGAGATCGTTCGGACCACCCGGGAGGCCGAGGTGGCCGCGGTCTTCAAAGAAGTCTCCCCGCAGTGCTGGTCGGTGTCGATGCGGTCGCGGGTCTGGGACGTGGCTCGGGTGGCGACCGGTTTCGGCGGCGGCGGTCACACCCTGGCCGCCGGCTACTCGGCTGCCGGCCCGATCGAGCGGGTGGTGGACGATCTCGTCCGGGCCCTCAGCTGAACCTTGGACCCGCGGTTGACCGCGGCCCCTCGGCCGATATCCGCGGGGCTCGGGAGGCGGATCATCGCCCTGGCACTGCCTGCCCTCGGAGTACTCGCCGCCGAACCGCTCTACCTGCTTTTCGATATCGCGATCGTCGGTCGCCTCGGCGCGGTCAGCCTGGCCGGGTTGGCGATCGGCGGTCTGGTGGTCGCGATGCTCAGTTCGCAGATGACGTTCCTCTCCTACGGGACCACGGCCCGGTCAGCCCGGTTCTACGGCGCCGGTGACCGGGTGGCCGCGGTCCGCGAGGGTGTGCAGGCCACCTGGCTCGCGGTGGGCCTCGGGATGCTGGTGATCGCGGTGGTGCAGGCCGCGGCGATTCCCCTGGTGCGGTTGATCGCCGGGTCCGATGCGCAGATCGGTGCCGCGGCGCTCGGGTGGCTCCGGATCGCCATCGTCGCCGCCCCGGCGATCCTCATCTCGATGGCCGGGAACGGCTGGATGCGCGGCGTGCAGGACACGGCCCGGCCGCTTCACTACGTGCTGATCGGATTCGGAGTGTCGGCGCTGCTGTGTCCGGTGCTGGTGTACGGGTGGCTGGGCCTGCCCCGATGGGGGCTGGCGGGGTCGGCGGTGGCCAACGTGGTGGGGCAGTGGCTGGCGGCCCTGTTGTTCTGCCGCGCACTCCACATCGAACGGGTCTTGTTGCGCCCCGACCCGGCTGTCCTTCGTGCGCAGGTGGTGATGGGCCGTGACCTGGTGGTGCGCACCGTCGCCTTCCAGGCCTGCTTCGTCTCCGCCGCGGCTGTCGCAGCCCGGTTCGGGGCCGCAGCGCTGGCGGCCCACCAGGTGGTGCTGCAGCTGTGGAGTTTCCTTGCGCTGGTTCTTGATTCGCTGGCGATTGCCGCCCAGTCACTGGTCGGGGCGGCGCTGGGGGCCGGGTACGCGGCCGATGCCAAGCGGGTGGCGTGGCGGGTGGTGGGATTCTCCGCGGCGGCCGCGGCCCTCCTGGCCGTGATTCTGGCGCTGGGCGCCCCGGTGTTGCCGTCGCTGTTCACCACCGACCGTGACGTGCTCACGGCCATCGGGGTTCCGTGGTGGTTCCTGGTGGCTCAGTTGCCGTTCGCCGGGGTGCTGTTCGCTCTCGACGGAGTCCTCATCGGCGCGGGCGATGCCGCGTTCATGCGCACCGCGACCGTCCTCAGCGCGCTGGTGGGCTTCCTGCCGTTGACCTGGCTGTCGCTGGTCAACGGTTGGGGCCTGGCGGGGATCTGGGCCGGGCTTAGTTCCTTCATCGGGCTACGGCTGCTCTTGGGTCTCTGGCGGACGCTGTCCGGGCGTTGGGCGGTTCCAGGATCTCAGGCCGTTCCGAGATCGGGGTAGGACGGCGCGCGGTTGCCGCTTCGGGCCGCCATTCATGCGACGATCTCCTGCGTGTGCTTCTCGAAGACAGCGGATCTTGTCACGGGTACCGCGTTGATTCCGGTGGCCGTCCTCACGCTTCGGGAGGTTCGGCATCTGAGGGAACTTCCGTTCGCGATGCTGCCCGCGATCTTCGCCGCCCACCAGTTCTTCGAGGTCGTCGTCTGGGAGGGCCTGGACGGCAATGTGTCGGCCGGGATGGCCAACCTGGCGATGCGGGCGTATCTGTTCATCGCCTGGCCACTGCTTCCCACCCTGGTGCCGCTGGCGGTGCTGCTTCTCGAACCGCAGCATGCGCGCCTCCGGGTGGCGCCCTTCCTGGCGCTGGGTGCCGTCGTGTCGGCCTACCTCGGCTGGGTGGTCCTGCTGAATCCTGTGCAGGTAATCCGGCACCCGTACGGGCTGGAGTACGTCAACGTCGTCCAGCATCCGCTGGTGTGGGCGGTGCTGTACATCGTCGCGGTGATCGGCGCGCCGGTGATGTCCCGCTACCGGTCGATCGTGGCGTTCGGGGTCCTCAACCTGATCGGTCTCATCGTGGTGGCCGTTTTCTACGCCAATGCGTTCGCGTCGCTATGGTGCGTTTTCGCCGCCGTCTGTTCGGTGCTGATGCTGGTGCACATGGTTGGGCGCCGAAAGCTGTCCGATTCGGAACGCCTGCACGGCGTCTCTCCGGCACTCGTCGGCTGACTGCCTTCGATCGGTGGGCGCGGTGCCCCGTCAATCGAGTCTTGAAATCTCCCATCGTCCCTGCGCCCGGCCCAGTCTGTTTGCCGGGCCTGTGCCCGGCTCAGTCTGTTTGCCGGGCCTGCGCCCGGCTCAGTCCGTCTGCCGTGCCTGCGCCCGGCCGCGCTCGATGACCGACGCTCGGCTCGCGGCGATGTCGTCGCCGGTCGCCGAACGCATCCACGCGCGGGCCGCCTCGGCTTCAAGCCACAGACCCGAGCTGGTGACGTCGGCGTCGATCCGGTTGTAGGACGCCAGCAGCGCCCGCACCGCCTTCTGGTTGTTGCCGACGATCGAGGCTGCGACAGCCCGTGCGGCCGGGATCAGCTGGTCGTGGGGGACCACCTCGGTGACCAGGCCCGCCCGCAGGGCGTCGGCCGCGGACAGATAGTCGCCGGTGAGGCTCATCCGGCGGGCCATCCCGATGCCGACCTTCTGTGGAAGCCGCACGCTGAGGCCCCACGTGGGAAGCAGTCCCACTCGGGCGTGGGTGTCGGCGAACCGGGCCCGATCCGAGGCGATCAGGATGTCGCAGTAGAGCGCCAACTCCAAGCCACCCGTCACCGCGGCCCCGTTGATCGCTCCGATCACCGGTTTGGTCATCGGCGGCCACTTCGGGGAGATGTCGGGCAATTCGGTGGTGTTCCCGAGCTCCTTGAGGTCGAGTCCGGCGCAGAACACCGGATCGGCTCCGGTCACGATGACGACATCGACCCCGTCGTCGGTCTCCGCCTCGCGCAGCGCGGCGAAAAAGCGGCTGCGCAACGCCGACGACAGCGCGTTGCGCGACTCCGGCCGGTTCAGGGTGATGGTCCGGACCCGGTCGGCGGTGTCGGTCAGCAGAATGTCCGGTTGGGTGTCGGGGGAGGTCATCATCACACCGTATCCGGCGGATCGGAGCCCAAAGACCCTGGCACCATCCGCGGTGACCGGCCATGCTGTCGTCATGGACGAGCGCCGTGTGGTCAACCCGCGGTTGTTGCTGTCGGTGGGCATCCTGGTCGGATTCCTGTTCTCGGCGATCGCGATCTACTTCGCCGTCATCTACACCCCGGACTCCGGCCGCGAGTCGGGTTCCCGGCCGGCCGCCCCGGTGACCGAGACCTCGACCCCGCAGTTGCAGCCACCGCCACCGCCCGTATTCCTGCCGGGAATGCCCGGCGTGCCGTGTATGGGCTGGTCGGGCGGCTCGTCAACTGGGACTGAGTGCACCCCCACCTCGGTACCCGGGCCGGCTCGCTAGCCCGATATCCGCGGCCGGCAGGATCAGCCGCGACGCCGCGCCGATGCGCAGCGTGTGCACACTGGGCACCATCCGGCTGCCGATGAACGCCGGCTCGCCGGTACCGAGGTTGCGGTCGAAGCGCGGATGGCAGCTGCCGGCGATCAGCAGCCTGATGTGGGAACCGGCGCTGAACCGATGCGCCGCGGCATCGAGTTCGATGCGGATCGGCGCACCGGGCGTTGCGGTGAACCGCCGGTAGCCGTCGCTGACGTTGCGCGCGCGACCGCCCGGGCCGGTTTCGCCGACCCTGATGAAGACGTCGAAATGTTCTGTGTCGCAGTCATAGTCCAGTTCCACGACGGGCGATCCGCAGATCACCAGATCACCGTCCAGGGCGGTGCTGGTGAAGCACAACACGTCAGCCCGGCTCGCCAAAGCGGTGTCGTCGCGGTAGCCGGCCTGCCGCGACAGCAGCCGCCCGCCGATGGTCGGCGTGGGATTCGCCGGATCGAACCGGAAGGACACCGTCGTGCCGGATACGGGCGCGGTGTCGCTCAGACCGCCGTGTGGTTGCGGATGCAGAACCCGTTCCCGGGTGGTCGGTGGCCAGTCCGGCAGGTCGGTGAAGCCCCGACCGGCGCCGGTCACTCTGATCCGGACCGGTGCTCTGTCCTCAGCCTGCCCGCCGAAGTGGCTGTCCAGCCAGGACAGGGTCTCCCGTGCCGTCTGCCCGGTGGCGTGGGTGACCATCCGATCGTGGGTCCACGGACCGATGGTCATCGCGACGTCGACGCCGCGGCGGCGCAGATGGGCGAACTGGTCGAGCGTCTGATCGAGGAAGACGTCCTGCCACCCGGTGAGCAGCAGCACCGGGACGGTACAGCGGTCCAGCGCAACCGTCATCCGTCGTTTCGCCCAGAACGAGTCGGTTCGGTCGGGGTGTTCGAGCCAGGACTCGTACCACGGGGACTCGTTGCCCAGCAGTCTCCGACCTGCGGCGCCCAACGGTAGTTCCCGGGCCGCCCGCTCGAGCCTGCGCGCCGCCCTGACCTGGAAGGCCAGTCGTTTCAGCGGTCCGAGTTGCTGGTGCGCCATCATGTCCGCCCAGCCGAGGAAGTCGTTGAGGGCGAACGCTCCGCTGCCCCAGGTGGAGGTGTGCAGGTCGTGGGGGCCGACGGTGACGACAGCCGTAACCAGATCCGGTGGGGGTTCCGACATCAGCGCCCACTGGGTGTACCCCAGGTAGGACAGCCCGAGCGTGGCGAATGTGCCGGTGAACCAGGGCTGCTTGCGCAGCCACACCACCGTGTCGGCCGCGTCGGCGGCTTCGTTGAGCATGGGCTCGAACGTCCCGCCCGAGCCGAACGTGCCCCGCACGCTCTGGAAGATCACGTGGTAGCCGCGGGCCGCGTAGATCTGCGCATAGATCAGCGAGAACGGAAAGAACCGGCCGTAGGGACCACGGACCAGGATGGTGCCCCGCGGACGGGCGGTGGCCGGTGCGTAGTGATCGGCGAGGAGGTCGATGCCGTCGCGCATCGGCACCCGCACCCCGCGTTCGACGGTGTAGCCCGTGGTCGGAGGCGGAATTCGCAGCACGCGCGCCAACACGCGGTCGGTGACCCGCGGACCGCGAGGGGCGGGAATGGTGACCTCCATGGCACTCGAGGATAGGAACCGCCGTCGTCAGTAGGCTCGTCGGTTGTGGCGGCCACCCTCTGGGCGATCAGCGACCTGCACACCGGGCAGGCCGCCAATCGCCCGGTTGCCGAATCGCTGTATCCGTCCACACCGCAGGACTGGCTGATCGTTGCGGGGGATGTCGCCGAGCGCACCGATGACATCCGGCGGACCCTGGAACTGCTGCGGTCCCGGTTCGAGACGGTGATCTGGGTGCCGGGGAATCACGAACTGTGGACGACCGGCAAGGATCCGGTCCAGATATTTGGGCGAGCCCGTTACGACTACCTGGTGCAGATGTGCGACGACATCGGGATCCTGACACCGGAGCATGAGTATCCGGTGTGGACTGGGCCGGGCGGTCCGGCCACGGTGGTACCACTCTTCCTGCTGTACGACTACACCTTCCTGCCGTCCGGTGCCGCCACGAAGGCCGAAGGACTGGCAATTGCCAAGCAGCGCAACGTCTTCGCCACCGACGAGTTCCTGCTGTCCTGTGAGCCCTATGCCACCCGTGACGCCTGGTGCCGCGACCGCCTGACCTATACCCGGGGGCGTCTGGACGGTCTGGACCTCGGACGGCCGACTGTTCTGGTCAATCACTTCCCGCTCCGGCGGGAACCGTGCGAGGCGCTGTTCTTCCCGGAGTTCGCGCTGTGGTGCGGAACGGTGGAGACCGCCGACTGGCACACCCGGTACAACGCCCTCTGCGCGGTGTACGGCCACTTGCACATTCCGCGAACCACCTGGTACGACGGGGTTCGCTTCGAGGAGGTGTCGGTGGGCTATCCACGCGAGTGGCGGCGGCGCAAGCCCTACCGATGGCTGCGCCAGGTGCTCCCGGATCCCGACTACGCGCCCGGGTATCTCAACGAGTTCGGCGGTCACTTCGTCATCACGCCGGAGATGCGCGAACAGGCCGAGACCTTCCGCGCGCGGATACGCGAGCGGCGGCGATGACCGGGCTCATGCGGGCGGTGCTGCCCGAGGTGCCTGGTCTGGTTTTCGCCGAACTGTTCGGGGACCCGCCTGATCTCAGTCCGCTACCGGCGGAGGAGTCCCTGGTCGTCCGCTCGGTTGCCAAGCGGCGCAACGAGTTCGTCACGGTCCGGCACTGCGCCCGGCTGGCGATGCGGGATCTCGGGGTGCCGCCGTCCCCGATTCTGAAGGGCGGCAAGGGGGAACCGCTGTGGCCCGAGGGCGTCGTGGGCAGCCTCACCCACTGCGAGGGCTATCGCGGCGCCGTGGTGGCCCGTAGCGCCGCGGTGCGTTCGGTCGGCATCGATGCCGAACCGCACGGGGCGCTTCCCGACCGTGTTCTGGAGGCGGTGAGCCTGCCGGGGGAGCGCGACGAGATCACCGCATTGCCCGATCATCTGCACTGGGACCGAATCCTGTTCTGCGCGAAGGAGGCGACCTACAAGGCGTGGTTCCCGCTGACCGGCCGCTGGCTCGGTTTCGAAGACGCTCACATCACGTTCGACGTCGACGACAGCGGGTTCGGGGGCGGTTTCGTCTCGCGCATCCTGGTGGATCCCGCCGCCCGGTCCGGACCGCCGCTGGTCGAACTGGGGGGCCGATGGTCGGTGGCAAGCGGTCTGGCACTGACTGCGATCGTGTTGTGATGACGTCAGTGAGTGCAGGGGTTGCCGCCGGGCTTGTCGTCGTCGACAAGCCGGGCGGTATGACCAGTCATGATGTCGTTGCGCGCTGCCGACGGCTCTTCGGCACCCGCAAGGTCGGTCACGCCGGCACCCTGGATCCGATGGCCACCGGTGTGCTGATCGTCGGGATCGAGCGCGCCACCAAGATCCTCGGCCTGTTGACCGCCACCTCGAAGTCGTATTCGGCCACCATCCGTCTGGGCCGGACGACATCGACTGATGACGCGGAAGGTGAAGTCCTGCAGGACATTCCTGCAGAGGACGTGGCGGAGGACGCCATCCTGGCGGGGATCGCCGGACTGCGCGGAGAGATCAGTCAGCGGCCGTCGGCGGTCAGCGCGGTCAAAATCGGCGGAAAACGCGCCTACCAGTTGGTGCGCGAAGGCGAGGACGTGGAGATTCCGGCCCGGACCGTGCGGATCGACCGGTTCTCCCTGCTGGAACTGCGGCGGGTGGGGTCGTTCACCGACCTCGATGTCGAGGTCGACTGCTCGTCGGGCACCTACATCCGGGCACTGGCCCGCGACCTGGGACACGGTCTCGGGGTCGGGGGACACCTGACCGCGCTGCGGCGGACCCGGGTCGGCTGCTTCGGGCTGGATCAGGCCCGCACCCTCGACCAACTCGCCGAGCACCCCCGGCTGAGCTACACCATCGACGAGGCCTGCCTGCTGGCGTTCCCCCGCCGGGACATCACCGCCGCGCAGGCCGATGACGCCAGCCATGGGCGTCCGCTGCCGGCCGCCGGTATCGACGGGGTGTGGGCCGCTGTCGACACCGGCGGCCGGGTCATCGCGCTGTTGGAGGACCGCGGCCCGGCGACGAAGTCCGTGGTGGTGATCCGCCCGGCGACGATGCAGGGTGGGGTTCTCTGAGGAGGAGCCGGGCTGTTGGGTGGGCCCGGCGACGATGCAGGGTGGGGTTCTCTGAGGAGGAGCCGGGCTGTTGGGTGGGCCCGGCGACGATGCAGGGTGGGGTTCTCTGAGGAGGAGCCGGGCAAGAGGGTGCGACGATGGACGAATGAAGAAGAAGTCCGTTCCCGCTGCCGCCATCACCATCGACACCCTCATCGGCGGGGGAATTGTGCGGGTGGCCGCTGACGCCACGGTCGCCGACGTCGCCAAGGCCATCGCCGACCAGAACATCGGTGCCGTCGTGGTCGGTGACGAGGAGCGTCCGACCGCTCTGGTCAGCGAACGTGACGTGGTCCGCGTCGTCGCCGGCGGGCGGGATCCGGCCGCGGTGCTCGCCCGGGAGATCGCCAGCACCTCGCTGGTGTGGTGTGAGGCCGATGACACGGTGGAGGAGGCCGCACTGCGGATGACGGACCGCGAGATTCGCCATCTGCTGGTTGAGCGCGACGGCGCGCTGGCCGGAATCGTCTCCATCCGCGACCTGCTCGGCGTGTACGCCACAGACGCCGACCATGCACTCTGACCGCTCTCTGACCCGCCGTTAGGCTTGGACACGTGCAGCGCTGGCGCGGGCAGGACGACATCCCGACCGACTGGGGTCGCTGCGTCCTCACGATCGGGGTCTTCGACGGTGTTCACCGCGGGCATGCCGAACTGATCGCACGCGCCGTCACGGCCGGTCGGGCCCGAGGTGTTCCCACGGTGCTGATGACCTTCGACCCGCACCCGATGGAAGTGGTGTTCCCGGGCAGTCATCCCGCCCAGCTGACCACGCTGACCCGGCGCGCTGAACTCGTCGAGCAACTCGGTGTCGACGTCTTCCTGGTGATGCCGTTCACCCCCGACTTCATGAAGCTCACTCCCGACCGCTACATCCACGAACTTCTCGTCGAGCGGTTGCACGTCCTCGACGTGGTGGTCGGCGAGAACTTCACCTTCGGCAAGAAGGCCGCGGGAACGGTGGCGACGTTGCGCAAGGCCGGCGAGCGGTTCGGCTTTTCGGTCGAGTCGGTGTCGCTGGTCGCCGAGCGGCACCAGAGCGAGACGCTCACCTACTCGTCGACCTACATCCGGGCCTGTGTCGACGCCGGCGATGTGGTTGCCGCCGAGGAGGCACTCGGCCGCCCGCATCGGGTTGAGGGAGTGGTGGTCCGCGGCGACGGCCGGGGCCGGCATCTGGGCTACCCGACCGCCAACATCGCGCCGCCGCTGTACTCGGCGATCCCCGCCGACGGCGTGTACGCCGCGTGGTTCACCGTGCTCGGCCCCGCGACGCCCGAAGGTCCGAGAACCGGGGCGATGATCCCCGGCCAGCGCTATGCCGCAGCGGTGTCCGTCGGCACCAACCCCACGTTCTCCGGGCGCACCCGCACCGTCGAGGCATTCGTCCTCGACACCTCCGCCGACCTCTACGGTCAGCATGTGGCCGTGGATTTCGTGTCGCGGTTGCGCGGTCAGGTCAAGTTCGGGTCGGTCGACGACCTGATCGAGGCGATGCACCGCGATACCGATGAGGCGCGCACGGTTTTGGCGGCCCGGGCTTGAGGCCGTAAACTCCGTCGAGCACGTGCTGCGGTCCGCGGCGGCCGTGCCTCGTTTCTTTCGCGGCACTGAAACAGATGGGGTACTGACATGGCGCTGACCGCCGAGCAGAAGAAAGAAATCCTGGGCACCTACGGCCTGCATGACACCGACACGGGTTCGCCGGAGGCTCAGGTGGCGCTGTTGACAAAGCGCATCTCCGATCTCACCGAGCATTTGAAGATGCACAAGCACGACCACCACTCGCGGCGCGGTCTGCTTCTGCTCGTCGGCCGTCGTCGTCGTCTGCTCAAGTACGTGGCCCAGGTGGACGTCGAGCGCTACCGTTCGCTCATCGAACGCCTCGGCCTGCGTCGCTGATCGCAACCCGTGCGGGCGGCCGGTGTCCACCGACCGCCGTGTAACATTAGGCCCGTCACAGCCGCGCCGCGGCTGATGACCTGCGTCTCCCAGCGAGACTCGCCCCGATCGGGCGGTCTTCGGTAGTGGCTGCCGGGAGGACTTCCCCCCGGCCGCTTCGATCGACGGCCGTAGCCGTATCCGGGCAGGTTCTGCGCTCGGCATCGGTCGAGTTCACTGTGGCGACGCGAAATCCAGTGAACTGCAGAAAGGCTGTTCAGACGAATGTCTGTCGCTGAAATCGACGAGGGCGTTTTCGAAGCCACCGCCACCATCGACAACGGGAGTTTCGGCACCCGCACCATCCGGTTCGAGACCGGTCGGCTCGCCCAGCAGGCGGCCGGTTCCGTCGTCGCCTACCTCGATGACGAGACCATGCTGCTGTCGGCGACGACCGCCAGCAGAAGCCCGAAGGAGCACTTCGACTTCTTCCCGCTCACCGTTGACGTCGAGGAGCGGATGTACGCCGCGGGACGCATTCCCGGTTCGTTCTTCCGTCGCGAGGGCCGGCCGTCCACCGACGCCATCCTGACCTGCCGGTTGATCGACCGGCCGCTGCGCCCGTCGTTCGTCGACGGTCTGCGCAACGAGATCCAGGTCGTCGTCACCGTGATGAGCCTGGACCCCAATGAGCTCTACGACGTGGTGGCGATCAACGCCGCCTCGGCGTCCACCCAGCTGGCGGGCCTGCCGTTCTCCGGCCCGGTCGGCGCGGTTCGGGTCGCGCTCATCAACAACCAGTGGGTCGCCTTCCCGACCGTCGATCAGCTCGAGGGCGCGGTGTTCGACATGGTCGTCGCCGGGCGCGTCGTGCACGGTGGGGACGTCGCGATCATGATGGTCGAGGCCGAGGCCACCGACAACGTCGTCGACATGATCGCGGGAGGTGCTCCGGCGCCGACCGAGGCCGTGGTCGCCGAGGGTCTGGAGGCGGCGAAGCCGTTCATCGCCACCCTGTGCGCCACGCAGAGCGCGCTGGCGGAGAAGGCAGCCAAGGAGACCGCGGACTATCCGGTGTTCCCGGACTACGCCGACGATGTCTACGCCGCCGTCGCCCATGCCGCCGAGGAGTCCCTGGCGCAGGCCCTGACCATCCCGGGCAAGCAGGAGCGCAACGACCGCACCGACGAGATCAAGGCCGAGGTCCTCGGTCAGTTGGTGGAGAACTTCGCGGGCCGCGAAAAGGAGATCGGTGCGGCCTTCCGCTCGCTGACCAAGAAGTTGGTCCGCCAGCGCATTCTCACCGATCAGTTCCGTATCGACGGCCGCGGCATCACCGACATCCGCGCGCTGAGCGCCGAGGTCGCCGTGATCCCGCGGGCACACGGCAGCGCCCTGTTCGAGCGCGGCGAGACCCAGATCCTCGGGGTCACCACCCTCGACATGGTCAAGATGGCCCAGCAGATCGACTCGCTGGGGCCGGAGACCTCCAAGCGCTACATGCACCACTACAACTTCCCGCCGTATTCGACCGGTGAGACCGGGCGGGTCGGGTCGCCCAAGCGCCGCGAGATCGGCCACGGCGCGCTGGCCGAGCGGGCCCTGATGCCGGTGCTGCCCAGCATCGAGGACTTCCCCTACGCCATCCGGCAGGTGTCCGAAGCGCTCGGCTCGAACGGTTCGACGTCGATGGGCTCGGTGTGCGCCTCCACCCTGGCGCTGCTGAACGCCGGTGTGCCGCTGAAGGCCCCGGTGGCCGGGATCGCCATGGGCCTGGTGTCCGACCAGGTCGACGGGGAGACGCGCTACGTCGCGCTGACGGACATCCTGGGAGCCGAGGACGCCTTCGGCGACATGGACTTCAAGGTCGCCGGTACGAAGGAGTTCGTCACCGCCCTGCAGCTGGACACCAAGCTCGACGGCATCCCCTCGCAGGTTCTCGCCGGTGCGCTGTCCCAGGCCAAGGATGCGCGGCTGGCCATCCTGGAGGTGATGGCGGAGGCCATCGACGGTCCCGACGAGATGAGCCCCTACGCCCCGCGGGTCACGGCCATCAAGATCCCGGTGGACAAGATCGGCGAGGTCATCGGGCCCAAGGGCAAGATGATCAACGCCATCACCGAGGAGACCGGCGCCCAGATCTCCATCGAGGACGACGGCACGGTGTTCGTCGGCGCCACCGACGGTCCGTCCGCGCAGGCGGCGATCGACCGGATCAACGCCATCGCCAACCCGCAGCTGCCCAAGATCGGCGAGCGGTTCCTCGGAACGGTGGTCAAGACCACCGACTTCGGGGCGTTCGTCTCCCTGCTGCCGGGTCGTGACGGCCTGGTGCACATCTCCAAGCTGGGCAAGGGCAAGCGGATCAACAAGGTCGATGACGTCTGCAAGGTCGGTGACAAGCTGCGGGTGGAGATCGCCGATATCGACAACCGGGGCAAGATCTCGCTGATCCCGGTCGACGACGATGCCCAAGCCGCGACGGAGGCCAAGCCGGCTGATGCCGCGACCTCGGGCAGCTAACCCCCTTCCTTCTCTTCGCCGTGGCCGGAGCCCCCAAGGGGGCCCGGCCACGGTGGCACGTACCGTCCTGCCGGGCGGACTTCGCGTCGTCACCGAGCACGTGCCGTCGGTGCGGTCGGCCTCGGTCGGTGTGTGGGTCAACGTCGGATCCCGCGACGAGGGCCCGACCGTCGCCGGGGCGGCGCACTTCCTGGAGCACCTGCTGTTCAAGGCGACGCCGACACGCACCTCGGTGGAGATCGCCCAGGCGGTCGACGCGATCGGCGGTGAACTCAACGCCTTCACCTCCCGCGAGCACACCTGCTACTACGCGCACGTTCTCGACGAGGACCTCGAGTTGGCGGTCGATCTGGTCGCCGACGTCGTCCTCAACGGGGTGTGCGCCCCCACCGACGTCGAAGTCGAACGGGACGTGGTGCTCGAGGAGATCGCCATGCGCGACGACGACCCCGAGGACACCCTCGGTGACGTGTTCCTCACGTCGATGTTCGGGGACCACCCGGTGGGCCGTCCGGTGATCGGCAGCGTGGACTCGGTGTCGGCGATGACCCGCACCCAACTGCACTCCTTCCATGTCCGTCGGTACGTCCCCGACCGGATGGTGGTGGCGGTGGCCGGAAACATCGACCACGCCAACGTCGTGGAACTGGTGCGGGAGTACTTCGGCCACCGACTCGTCCACGGCCGGATCCCGCAGGCACCGCGCAAGGGTGCCGGCCGCATCGCCGGCCGGCCGCGTCTGGAACTGGTCCACCGTGACAGCGAACAGACCCACCTCAGCCTCGGGGTGCGGGTGCCGGGCCGGCACTGGGAGCACCGCTGGGCGCTGGCGGTGCTCAACACCGCCCTGGGCGGCGGTCTGAGTTCCCGGCTCTTTCAGGAGATTCGGGAGTCCCGTGGGCTGGCCTACTCGGTGTACTCCGCGGTCGACACCTTTGCCGACGGCGGGGCGCTCTCGGTCTACGCGGCGTGCCTGCCGGAGCGGTTCGGTGAGGTCGCCAGGGTGACTACCGAAGTCCTCGATGCGGTGGCGCGTGACGGCATCACCGCCGACGAGTGCCGGATTGCCAAGGGCTCGATGCGCGGCGGCTTGATCCTGGGCTTGGAGGATTCGGCCTCCCGGATGAACCGGCTCGGCCGCAGCGAACTCAACTACGGCGAATACCGCAGTCTCGACGAAACCCTGGCGCACATCGACCAGGTGACTCTCGACGAGGTCAACGCGGTCGCGCGGCGGGTGCTCGCCGGCGATTACGGTGCCGCGGTGCTCGGCCCGCACCGGGGTAAACGCTCTCTTCCCGCACCGCTACGCGCCATCGCGGGCTGAGCGGCACACCTCATCACCCCAAGTCAGAGAGGTAAGCCACCCATGATGTTGTCGCGGCGCCATCTGCTGCTGTCCACCGCCGTCGCCACCGCCGCCGCTGTCGCGGCGTGCGGGCGTTCCACCACGGCCGGACCGGATGTGAGTGATCCCGCCGAGCCGCTGCCCCCGATCGAGGACCGCCTCGTCGCGCTCGAACAGAAATACGATGCCGTCGTCGGCCTTTACGGAGCCGATCTGGACAGCGACCGGACGGTCAGCCACCGCGACGGTGACATGTTCGCGATGTGCTCGACCTTCAAGGCCTACCTGGCGGCCCGGGTGCTCTACGGTGCACAACAGGGCGAACTCCGGCTCGACGATACGATCGTGGTCAATCGCGAAGCGCTGCAACCTCATTCGCCAGTGACGGAACGTGAGGTGGGACGGGCCGTTCCGCTGGGGACCCTCTGCGCCGCGACGTTGCAGCAGAGCGACAACGCCGCCGCGAACCTCCTGCTCGCCCGGATCGGCGGGCCGCCGACGATCACCGCGTTCGCCCGGCTGATCGGTGATGAGCGCTCCCGACTCGACCGTTGGGAAGTCGACCTCAACAGCGCACTGCCGGGCGATCCGAGGGACACCAGCACCCCCCGCGCACTGGGCGGCGGGATACGGACCCTGCTGACCGGGACGGTCCTCGACGAGACCCACCGCCGGCAACTCGATGAATGGATGCGCGGCAACGTGACCTCGGCGCGCAGCATCCGGGCCGGCCTGCCAGCGGGGTGGACCTCCGCCGACAAGACCGGGTCGGGTGACTATGCCAGCACCAACAACGTCGGGATCGCCTACGGACCCGCCGGTGAACGCATCCTGCTGTCGATCATGACCCGGACCCGGGGCGACGACCCGGAGGCGCCGGCCCTGCAGCCACTGATCGCCGAGGTGACGGCGCTGGTGCTGCCCGTGCTGCTGGGACGCGGTTAAGCCGGCAGGCGGGGTCCCGAATGCGGCTATTCCAAGCCCCCGGCCGCGCGAACCTCATCGGCGACCACATCGACTACATGGGCGGTCTGGTGTTGCCGATGGCGATCGACCGCGGCACCTGGCTGTGGGTCGACGCTCGCCCGGACGCCCTCATCCGCGCCAGTTCGGTGAACTTTCCCCAGGACGGCACGGTCGAGGCGTCGATCGACCAGCAGACCTATGACCCGGCCTCCGGGTGGGCCAACTATCTGGTGGCGATGGTCTACGCGCTGCGCCGCCGCGGCGCCGACATCCCGCACGGCTTCGACGTGCGGGTACGCGGCGACATCCCCAACGGCGCGGGCCTGAGTTCCTCGGCATCGCTGGAACTGGCCTTCGGTGTGGCGCTCAACGAGTGGTTCGGCCTGGGTTTGACCCCCACCGAACTGGCGCAGGCCGGGCAGGTCGCCGAGAACGAGTTCATCGGGGTGTCCAGCGGCATCATGGACCAACTCGTGATCGCCAACGGCCGTCGCGGGTTCGCCCTGGCGATGGACTGCGCGACGCTGGAGGTCACCCCGGTGCCGATGCCGGCCGGGGACGTGGTGGTGGTCGCCGACTCCGGTAAGCGTCGCGGACTGGTGGAGAGCGCCTATAACCAACGGCGCGCCGCCGCCGAGGCGGCTGAGCGTGCACTCGGTGGAGGCCGTCTGGTCGACGTCGCTCCGGATGAGCTCCCAGCGGTGCTGAACCGGCTCGACCCGGCGCTGCGCGGCCCGGCCCGGCACGTGGCCGCCGAGCAGCATCGGGTGCTGGCCGCGGTGACGGCGCTGCGCGCCGGCGACGACGTTCGGATGGGCGAGCTGATGCGTCAATCGCACGAGTCGCTGCGCGACGATTACCGGGTGACCGGGGCTGAACTCGACGCGCTGGCCGAGGCGGCCTGGGTGGCGCCGGGCTGCCTGGGCGCCCGGATGACCGGCGCCGGGTTCGGTGGCTGCACCGTCAACCTCGTCCACGCTGACGCCGTCGACGAGTTCATCGCCGCCGTCGGCCCGGCTTACACGGCTGCGACCGGACTGCACCCGCGGTTCTTCGTCGTCCGACCCGACGACGGCGCCCGCGAGATCACCGACGCGGCCGAGGTGGCGGCCAACCCCGCGCCGGTCTGGGAATCGCGGTGATCGAAGCCGCCGTCGGCAATCTCGTGGCCTACGGCGTCGCCCACGGTCTCATCGCCCCCGAGGATCGGGTGTACGTCCGCAACCGCATCATCGAGGTGCTGGGGCTGGAGGCCTACGACCCGACCGCTGAGACCGCCGACGGAGAGGCCCCCGTCGACGACCTGCTCGCCCCGCTCCTCGATGACGCCGCCGCCCGCGGTCTGATCGACCCCGACACCGTCACCCAGCGCGACCTGTGGGACACCGCGATCATGGGTGTGTTCGTCCCGCGTCCGTCGGCGGTGACCGAACGGTTCTGGATCCTGCACGCCCACGACCCGGTGGCCGCGACCGACTACATCCACACCCTGTCGGTTGCCGGCAACTACGTGCGCATGGGGCGCACCCGGCGCGACATCTCCTGGCAGCAGCAGACCCGGTACGGGCTGATGGACATCACCATCAACCTCTCCAAACCGGAGAAGGATCCGCGCGACATCGCCAAGGCGGCCTCCGCTCCGAAAGTCTCGGGCCCGCAGTACCCGGCTAACCTTCTGGACCGCGACAACGAGGGCTACCCCGGCCGGACCGATTACCCGGCCCGGCAGAACCTGCGACTGGTCCCGATGGACCTCGGCGGCGAGCGGTGGTTCCTGCAGTATTCGCCCTACCAGTACTACCCGGAGCACGCGATCGTGCTCAGCGAGGCGGTGCGGCCGATGAGGATCGACGGGGCGACGTTAGGCCGGCTTGCGGACTTCGTCGACCTGTTGCCGCACTACTTCGTCGGCGCCAACGCCGACCTGCCCATCGTCGGCGGCTCGATCCTGAGCCAGGACCATTTTCAGGGCGGCGCTTATGAATTCGCGCTCGACCGCGCGGCGGTGAGCGCGGCCTGGGATCTCGACGGCCTGGCGCTGGAGGTGCTCGACTGGCCGCTGTCGGTGCTGCGGCTGCGCGGGCCGCGGTCGGAGGTGCTGGCCCGGGCAACCGACCTGCTGGATGTCTGGCGGGACTACTCCGATCCGGATGTCGGAGTCGTCGCCCGCACCGCTGACACCCCGCACAACACCATCACCCCCATCGCGCGGCGACGCGGCCACGACCTGCAGCTGGCACTGTGCCTACGCAACAACCGCACGTCCGCCGAACATCCCGACGGCATCTACCACCCGCACGCCGAGATCCATCCGGTCAAACGTGAGAACATCGGCCTGATCGAGGCGATGGGCCTGGCGGTATTGCCCGGACGGCTCGCGTCCGAACTCGACGACGTCGCCCGCGCCCTGTCATCCGGTGCGGAGTTGCCCGAGACCCTGGCCGCCCACCAGCCGATGCTGGATGAGTTGCGTCGGGTGCACCCGACGGGGCTGGGCCCGCGGCAGGCGCTGGCCGCCGCACGCGAAGCCGCCGGGAGTTTCTTCGTCCGCGGGCTGGAACACTGCGGGGTGTACGGCGCCGACCCGGTGGCGGGCTGTCGACGGCTTCTGGGAAGCCTCGGCTGGATTCCGGAATACCCCGCCCCGGGCGACTGACCGGGCCGGCTCAGGCCAGCAGACCGGCCGGATCGGCGAAGGGCAGGTCCAGGTCGCGGGCGACCTCCTTGTTGAGCAACTTGCCCTCGTGCGTGGACAGGCCCTTGGCCAGCGCCGCGTCGGAGAAGCAGGCGCCCTGCCAGCCCTTGTCGGCGAGCTTGAGGACATACGGCATGGTCGCGTTGGTCAGTGCGTACGTCGACGTCCGCGGGACCGCGCCCGGCATGTTCGCCACGCAGTAGAACACCGACTCGTGCACCTTGAAGGTCGGGTTGTCATGGGTGGTCGGCCGGGAGTCCTCGAAGCAGCCGCCCTGGTCGATGGCGATGTCCACCAGGACAGAACCCGGCTTCATCTGCGCGACGGTCTCATTGGTGACCAGCTTCGGGGCCTTGGCGCCGGGCACCAGGACCGCGCCGATCACGAGGTCGGCCTGCTTGACGGCGTTCTCCAGATCCAGCCGCGAGGAGTAGCGGGTTTCGATGGCGCCGCCGTACTCTGCGTCGATCTTGCGCAGCGTGTTGACGTTGAGGTCGAACACGGTGACGTGAGCGCCCATGCCCCAGGCCACCGCGGCGGCGTTGTCGCCGGCCATACCGCCGCCGATGACGACGACCACCGCCGGCGCCACGCCCGGTACACCGCCCATCAGCACACCTCGCCCGCCCTGGGTGCGCATCAGGTGGTAGGCGCCGACCTGGGCCGACAACCGGCCGGCGACCTCACTCATCGGCGCCAGCAGGGGCAGTGCCCCGTCGGCGGTCTGCACGGTCTCGTAGGCGATCGACGTCGTTCCCGAGGCGAGCAGGGCATCGGTACAGGGCTTCGAGGCTGCCAGGTGCAGGTAGGTGAAAAGCACCTGCCCCTTGCGCATCCGGCTGTACTCCGGCTCGATCGGCTCCTTGACCTTCAGCAGCAGATCGGCATCGGCCCACACCTGGTCGGCGCTGTCGACGATCGTCGCGCCGGCGGAGGTGAAATCGGCATCGGTGATCGCCGAACCGTTTCCGGCGCCGGCCTGGATCAGCACGTCGTGGCCGCGGCGGACCAACTCGCTCACCCCCGCTGGGGTGATGGCAACGCGGTATTCGTTGTTCTTGATCTCAGTGGGGACACCGACGCGCACACTGGCTCCTCGTTCAGGCGGAATGTTCCCTATAGTGTGAAGAAACAGCGATCCGTTGGTATTGAGGCCGACAAAGATTCGGTAAAATAGCGGTATGTCCGAACAGAATTCGACCTCAGGGCCTCAAGTCCGGGATGTGCCGAAGGATGTTCGGCCGGTCGACCTCGATGACGTCGACCGCCGGGTTCTGACGATCCTGCATTCTGACGCGCGGATATCGAACAGCGCGCTGGCGGAGGCGGTCGGGATCGCGCCGTCGACCTGCCATGGCCGGGTCCGTCGCCTCCAGGATCTCGGTGTCATCCGCGGCTTTTTCGCCGACATCGACCCCGCTGCCATCGGGCTGCCGTTGCAGGCGATGATCGCGGTGCGGCTGCACGCCGCTGCCCGCGGCAAGATCCGTGGCTTCGTCACCCAGATCCGCCGCCGGCCCCAGGTGATCGACGTGTATTTCCTCGCCGGCGCCGACGACTTCCTCATCCACGTCGCGGCCCGCGACACCGAGGACCTCCGGTCGTTCGTGGTCGACAATCTCAACGCCGATGCCGACGTCGCCGGCACCCAGACCTCGCTCATCTTCGAGCACCTGCGAGGGGCGGCCCCGCTGTAGGGTTGGCTCCTTGATCATCAGTCACCGGCACCGCTTCGTCTACGTCAAGACGCGTAAGACGGCATCGACGAGTATCGAGATCGCGCTCTCGAAGTTCTGCGGGCCGGACGACGTCATCACCGAGATCGTCGCGCGTGACGAACGGGTGCGGCAGGACCTCGGATATCGCGGACCGCAGAATTTCGCGGCGGTCTCCGTGGGCGGTGAGTCGATCACCGTGGCCAACCACAGCCCGGCCGTTGTCGCCCGGGAGATTCTCGGCGACTCCTGGTCGGAGTACCTGGCGTTCACCGTCGAACGCAACCCGTTCGACAGGGTGATCAGCCAGTACTACTGGGAGTTGCCGCTGTGGGAGCGGAAGGGTGTCGCGCCTCCTTCCCTCGGCGAGTTCCTGGCCGATCGTTCGGCGGAGGTGCTCTCGAACTGGCCGCTGTACGCCGACGGGCCGTCGGTGATCGTCGACCACGTCGGGCGATACGAGTCCCTCGATGCCGACCTGCGGCTGATCTCCGAGCGGATCGGGTTGCCCGAACCGATCGACGTTTCGCAGATCCGGACCAAGACCGGCTGGCGCAAGGATCGCCGCTGCTATCGCGACGTGCTCTCGGCGGCGGACAGAAATCTGGTCGAGAGGATCTGCTATCGCGAACTCGCGGAGTTCGGCTACTCCTGGTGACTGACTATCCTGCCCCCATGCGAGTTGGAGTCCTGGGCGCCAAAGGGAAAGTCGGAACAGCCATGTGCGCGGCGGTGCGCGCCGCTGCCGATCTGGAACTGAGCGCCGAGGTCGACGCCGGCGATCCGATGAGCCTGCTGACCGACGGCGGCACCGAGGCCGTCATCGACTTCACCCACCCCGACGTCGTGATGGACAACCTGCGGTTTCTGATCGCCAATGGAATACACGCGGTCGTCGGCACCACCGGCTTCACCGACGAGCGGTTGGAGCAGGTATCGGCATGGCTGGCCGACAGTCCCTCGACGGGGGTGCTCATCGCCCCGAACTTCGCGATCGGTGCTGTGCTGTCGATGTATTTCGCGCAGAAGGCCGCCCCCTACTTCGAATCGGCCGAGGTCATCGAACTGCACCATCCGCAGAAGGCCGACGCGCCGTCGGGCACCGCCACCCGCACCGCCCGGTTGATCGCCGCGGCCCGTCAAGGGCTGCCGCCCAACCCCGACGCCACCAGCACCGGATTGCCCGGGGCGCGCGGTGCCGATGTGGACGGCATCCCGGTGCACTCGGTACGCGTCACCGGCCTGGTCGCCCACCAGGAGGTGCTGTTCGGGACGATGGGGGAGACGCTGACCATCCGCCACGACAGCATGGACCGCACCTCCTTCGTGCCCGGCGTGCTTCTGGCGGTGCGCGCGATCGCGGCCCGACCCGGTCTGACGATCGGTATCGAACCACTGCTGGACCTGTGACAGGTCAATCCTCGAGTCGATTCGCTCCCGCCCGGGTGCTCGTGCTGATCGGGTTCCTCTGCCTGGCACTGGTGGTGTATTTCGCCATGCTCACCAGCACCGCCGTTGCGCTGCTCCGGGATGGATCACCGGCGGCGGTCGCCCTCGGCATCGGGGTGCTGGGCCTCCCGGTGATCGGCACCTGGGTGATGGTGGCGACGATTCGCGCCGGGCTGGCACACCAGAGGCTGGCCGGACTCGCCGATGCCGACGGTATGGAACTCGACATTTCAGAACTGCCCCGCACGCCGTCGGGGCGGATTCAGCGAGAAGCCGCCGATGAGCTGTTCGCCCGGGTGCGGGCCGAACTCGAGGCCGATCCCGACAACTGGCAGCGTTGGTACCGGGTCGCGCGGGCCTATGACTATGCCGGGGACCGGGCCCGCGCGCGGGAGGCCATGCGCCGTGCCGTCGAGTTGGAACGCCGGTGAGTCGTCTTCTGGTGGTTCACCACACCCCGTCGCCGGTCACCCGGGAACTACTTGAGGCAGTGCTCGCCGGCGCGAATGACCCCGAGATCGCCGGGGTGGACGTGGTCGTGCGTCCGGCGCTGGCCGCG
>Ga0116181_1000284_pt1 | contig 45696 bp, 47 predicted proteins | sample AD_UKC075_MetaG_FD_89752 | JGI IMG/M metagenome (GOLD analysis project Ga0116181, IMG submission 89752) | Active sludge microbial communities of municipal wastewater-treating anaerobic digesters from USA - AD_UKC075_MetaG | ecosystem: Engineered > Bioreactor > Anaerobic > Digestate | place: USA... | reverse complement strand
AGCCCTTGCTGTCGCAGCGCGGCCAGCGTCACGCGCTCTTCGGGCTGCATCTGTCGGAATCTTCTCGTCATCTTCACACCTTACCGGGGCGGCAAGGTGTTGCATTTCAGATTTGAGACCGCCCCCTCTCAACAGCGTCAACTCGCCGCCGGGCGCGTCGTCTCGGACGATCAACTGGATCAAGGTCAGGAAACCAGGACTGGTATACCATTGAGAAAATGTTGGAATGGAGTCCGATATGACGAACGTTGCCACGGTTTCCGACAAAGGGCAGGTGACCGTACCCAAGGCCGTGCGGGATCGCCTGGGTCTGCATCCAGGGTCTCGCCTGGACTTTAGTTTTTCCGGTGACGGCAGTCTGAGGGTGAGCGTTCTGCCCGAGGGCAGCGATGCCTTGTTCGGCCTGTTGGCCCGACCTGGCGAGGCAGCGCAATCACTGGCAGACATGGACGCCGCCCTGACCGATGTCGTCAAGACCCGAGCGCGGCGCGGTCCGTGATCGCCGCCGATACGAATGTGCTGGTGCGCCTCCTGGTACGTGACGATCCAGCACAGGCTGCCAAGGCGCGTGCGCTGTTTGATCAGGCCGCGGTGAGCGAGCAGGCCATCTGGGTGAGCGACACGGTACTGGTGGAGATGGTCTGGACCTTGTCGCGTGCCTATGGCCGAGAGCGCGCAGACATTGCCGCGGCGCTGCATGTCCTGGCATCGCATGCCACCGTCACCCTCGAATCGCCGGAGGCAGTGAGCGCTGCCATCGAGACCTTCGAGCGTGGGCCGGCGGACTTTGCCGATGGGCTGCTGTGTGCCAAAGCGGCCCTGGCCGGCTGCAGCCAGGTGGCCACATTCGACCGTGGCATGAAAGGACTGCAGTTGGTCAGGCTGCTCTGACCGATCCCGCAGCGTTCTTCGTCTTCATCAGCGCTGGCACGCTCAGGCGGGACGGCCTGCGGACCTCACTTCGGCGCCAACCGAATCGCCCCGTCCAGCCGGATCACCTCGCCGTTGAGCATGTCGTTCTCGATGATGTGCTTGACCAGCTTGGCGTAGTCGGCCGGCGTGCCCAGGCGCGACGGGAAGGGCACACCGGCGGCCAGCGCGTCCTGCACCGCCTGCGGCATGGTGAACAGCATCGGCGTGCCAAAGATGCCCGGGGCGATGGTCATGTTGCGGATGCCGTTGCGCGCCAGGTCGCGCGCGATCGGCAGCGTCATGCCGACCACGCCGCCCTTGCTCGCGGCATACGCGGCCTGGCCGATCTGGCCGTCGTAGGCGGCCACGCTGGCCGTGCTGATCAGCACGCCGCGCTCGCCGGTGGGCTCGGGCGTGTTGTTCACCATCGATTCGGCCGCCAGGCGGATCATGTTGAAGGTGCCGACCAGGTTGACCATGATGGTCTTGCTGTAGGTGGCCAGCGGGTGGGCGCCATCCTTGCCCACGGTCTTGACCGCCGGCGCGATGCCGGCGCAGTTGACCAGGCCGAACAGCGGGCCCAGGGCGACCGCGGCAGCCACCGCGGCCTGGCCGTCGGCTTCCTGGCTGACGTCGCACTTCACGAATACGCCGCCCAGTTCAGCGGCCAGCGCCTGGCCCTTGTCGGCCTGCAGGTCGGCAATGACGACCTTCGCGCCTTCGTGCGCCAGCATGCGGGCCGTGCCTTCGCCCAGGCCCGACGCGCCGCCGGTGACGATGAAGACCTTGTTGCGGATGTCCATGGGGTTTGCTCCTGTCTGTCTCTTCAGGGATGGAAAGGCAAAACGGCCACGCTGTGCGTGGCCGTTGAAGGGGAGGGCGTGGTGTGCAGTCTGATCAGCCGGCCAGCGCCGTCATCACCCGGGCGGTGATCTCGTCGACCGTGCCCAGGCCGGCGATGCGGGCATAACGCGGCGCCTGCGCGTCGCCGGTGGCCGCCCAGCTGGCGTAGTAGTCGACCAGCGGCCGGGTCTGGGCCTGGTAGACGTCCAGGCGCTTCTTCACCGTGGCTTCGCTGTCGTCGTCGCGCTGGATCAGGTCTTCGCCGGTCACGTCGTCCTTGCCGGCCACCTTGGGCGGGTTGAACTTGACGTGGTAGCTGCGGCCCGAGGGCTGGTGCACGCGGCGGCCGCTCATGCGCTCGATGATGGCCTCGTCGGGCACGTCGATCTCGAGCACCAGGTCGAGCTTGACGCCGGCGGCCTTCATCGCGTCGGCCTGCGGGATGGTGCGCGGGAAGCCGTCGAACAGGAAGCCCTGGGCGCAGTCGGGCTGGGCGATGCGTTCCTTGACCAGGCCGATGATGATCTCGTCGCTGACCAGGCCGCCGGCGTCCATCACCTTCTTGGCCGCCAGGCCCATCTCGGTGCCGGCCTTGACGGCGGCGCGCAGCATGTCACCGGTGGAGATCTGCGGGATGCCGTATTTCTGGCAGATGAAGCTGGCTTGCGTGCCCTTGCCGGCGCCCGGCGCCCCCAACAGAATCAGTCTCATCCTTGCCTCGTCGTGTGGATTGAAATCTTGTGGTCTGTCCGCCGCGGGAGCAGGCCCTGCACGACGTGTGACTTGTTCATTTGAGAATAGCACGCCATGCCCTGCGTCAAGCTGACGCCAGGGCGCCAGCCAGCGTGGCGCCGGCCGGCTCAAGCGGCTGCAAACAGCGCCCGCACGCGGGCCAGGTCCTCGGGCGTGTCGACACCGGGCCCAGGCCGCTGGTCGCTGACATGCACCGCGATGCGCTCGCCATGCCACAGCACGCGCAACTGCTCCAGCGACTCCAGCGTTTCCAGCGGCGCGGGTGGCAGCGCGGGGTAGCGACGCAGGAAGCCGGCGCGGTAGGCGTACAGGCCGACATGGCGCAGCGGCGCCGGTGTCGCCGGCAACTGGGTGATGCCCTGGGCGAAGCCGTCGCGCCACCAGCCGATGGGCGCACGCGAGAAGTACAGCGCCCGGCCCGCCGCATCCAGCACCACCTTGACCACATTGGGGTTGGTGAACTCGGCCACGTCGCCGATGGCGTGCGCCACGGTGGCCATCACGCAGTCCGGCCGCGCCACCAGCAGGCTGGCGCAGGCGTCGACCATGGCCGGCGCGATCAGCGGCTCGTCGCCCTGCACGTTGACCACCAGGTCGTCGCCGTCCAGGCCGAGCAGGCTGCAGGCCTCGGCCAGACGGTCGCTGCCGCTGGGGTGGTCGGTGCGCGTGAGCACGGCGTCGACCCCATGCGCGCCGCAGGCGGCGACGATGGACGGCGCATCGGCCGCCACCACCACCCGGGCGGCGCCGCTGCGTGCTGCGGCCTGCGCCACGCGCACCACCATCGGCGCGCCGGCGATGTCGGCCAGCGGCTTGTCCGGCAAGCGGCTGCTGGCCAGCCGCGCCGGGATCAGCACCGTGAAGCGCGACGCGGCAGCCATGGTGTTCACAGCGGTGCCGTTGCCGGTGCCGGCGTGTCGTCCAGCGTGCGGGCCTCGGACTCCAGCATCACCGGAATGCCGTCGCGGATCGGAAAGCCCAGCCGGTCGGCGTGGCACTGCAGCTCGGTCGGCCGGTTCTGCGCATCGCGGGCCATCTGCAGCGGGCCCTTGCACAGCGGGCAGACCAGCAGGTCGATCAGGCGGTGGTCCAGGCTCATGGTGGTCTCTTGCGGTCGGCGAAGGGGGCGCACAGGTGGCGCAGGGCATTGGCGAATGCCGGTTCGGGGCGGAAGTCTAGCCGCGCCACCCACACGCGCTGCGTGCCGGCGTGGCCGGGTGGCAGCTTCACCGCGTCCTTCTCGGTGACGACCACGCAGGCCGTCGCCGGCCACGGCAACGGGTCCAGCGTGGCGTGGTCCGCCAGCGGCAGGCGGTCGATGGCCAGGCCTTGGGCTTCGAGCATGCGGAAGAAGGGCTCGGGCCGCGCCAGCCCGGCAGCGGCGAGCAGCGGCGAGTCGCCAGCGTCTCTGCGCAGCGCTGGCCAACCGCCGTCATCGGGCAGTGGCATGCCCGCCCACCAGTCGGCCAGAGCTTGCACGCCAGCCAGGCGACGTGCGCCGGTGCAGCCGGGCAGGTCGGTGCTGGGTGCAAGGGCGTTGTAGAGCACGCCCTGGTGCGGTTGCAGCCGTCGTGGCAGAGGCTCGCGCAGCGGGCCGGCCGGCAGCAGCAGGCCGTTGCCGGCGCCGCGTTCGTCGAAGACCAGCAAGGCCAGGTCGTGGTGCAGGCGGTGGTGCTGCAGGCCGTCGTCGGCGACGAGGATGTCGACCGCCGGATGCGCGGCGCACAGGGCCCGCGCGGCGGCGGCGCGGTCGGCGCCCACCACCACCGGCGCACCGGTGCGCAGGTGGATCAGCAGCGGCTCGTCGCCCACGTCAGCGGCTGCCGACTGCCGATCCACAGGCCGCACGGCGCCGTCGCGCCGCCCATGGCCACGCGAGATCACGCCGGGTGTCCAACCCTGGGTGCGCAGCAGGTCGACCACCGCCATCACCGTGGGTGTCTTCCCGGCGCCGCCGGTCACCAGGTTGCCGACCACCAGCAGCGGCACGGGTGCACGCTGCATGCGGCGCAGGCCGCTGCGGTAGAGCCCACGGTGCAGGGCGGCCAAGCCGCCATAAAGCCACGCCAGCGGCTGCAGCAGCCGCATCGCCAGCGTGGGGCGAGGCCGTGCCCATTGCGCCGTCAGCCAGCCGGCCAGGCGCGTGGACAGACCGGGTGCCGGGCTGCTGCCGGGCATCGGGCGATCAGCGCGGCGCGTCGGCCGGCAGCTGGGCGGCGAAGGTCAGCCGCGGCAGGTTGGCGCGGCGGGCGGCGTCCATCACGTTGACCACCGACTGGTGCGCCGCCAGCGCATCGGCCGAGACGATCACCACCGGCGACTGGTCCGGCGTCGGTGCCGGTGCGCCGGCGGCCCGGGTCAGCGCGGCGGTCAGCAGCTCGATGCTGCGGCCCTCCAGCGGCTGGCGGTTGATGGCGTAGCGGCCGTCGGCCGCCACGCTGACGAGGATCTCGTTCGGCCGCTCGGCCAGTTTGTCGGCGTTGGCCGTGGGCAGGGTGATCTGCAGCTCGGCGTAGCGGCTGTACGTGGTCGACAGCATCAGGAAGATCAGCACCACCAGCAGCACGTCGATGAACGGGATCAGGTTGATCTCGGGCGCTTCGCTGCGGCGGCGGCGGAAGTTCATGGCAACGGCCTCAGCGTGCGGCCGGGGCTGTCGGCTGCGGCTTGACGGCGAAGCGCATCAGCTGCGGCATCAGGCGCTCGGCGGCCAGTTCCAGGTTCATCAGGTGGTCGTCGACCCGGCCGCGGAAGTAACGGTAGAACATCAGCGCCGGGATCGCGATGATCAGGCCGAAGGCGGTGTTGTACAGCGCGATCGAGATGCCATGCGCCAGGGCGGCGGGATTGTTGGCACCGGTGGGCGCCTGCGAGCCGAAGATCTCGATCATGCCCACCACCGTGCCCAGCAGGCCCAGCAGCGGGGCGGCGGCAGCGATGGTGCCCAGCGTGTTCAGGTAGCGCTCCAGTTGCTGCGCAGCGCTGCGGCCGGCCAGCTCGAAGGTCTGGCGCAGCATGCGCTCGGTGGTGCGCGGCTCGACCACCACCGCACGCAGCCCGCTGGCCAGCACCTGGCCCAGCACCGAGTTCTCGTGCAGCTTGTTGACCACGTCCATCGCCGGCAGGCTGGTGCGGGTGATCAGCAGCACTTCGTCGAGCAACTGCGGCGGCGCAACGCGGCTGCGGCGCAGGCTGAGCAGGCGTTCGATGATCAGCGCCAGCCCGATGACCGAGCACAGGATGAGGGGCCAGATCGGCCAGCCAGCGGCTTGTATGATCGACAGCAACAGGGGCCTCTCGGGGTCTCTTCAGGGGCGGCGCCGCCGTCCGGCGGGGCGCCGGAAGGTGCCAGGTGGCCGGGATTATGGCCCCCGGCCAACCGCCTGCGGTGCCCGTGCCGGCGCTGCGATCGCGGCCCCTGCCAGTCATCCACCGCCGCTGTGGACAAGCTTGTGGGCAATCTGCTCGCGGCGCTTCCAAAGCCGCGTCGCTTCTCGCTTTGCATTGGATTGCTTGAAATTGAGGCAGCCGTTTCTTGAATTGAATCAAGCACTTGCCCCATGCGTGCTGGGGTTGCGGTGCGTGCTGCAGCGCATGCCGGGGGTGGCGTCCGCCTGTGGAATTCCGCGCCGGCTGTCCATCGGCAGTCAGGGCTTGACGTGGCAGCGGAGGGCCGATGGCCTGGCCTGATGCCGCGCCGCCAGCCCCTGCCGGGCGGGCCTGGAGCGTCGCCGGCCTGCTGCTGGCCGTGGCCGATGCGCTGGCCGCACGCCTGGGCGCGGTCACGGTGCGCGGCGAGATCTCCGGCTTCACCCGCGCCGCCAGCGGCCACTGCTACTTCAGTCTGAAGGACAGCGAGGGCCAGTCGGCGCTGCTGCGCTGCGCGATGTTCCGCCGCGCCGCCGGCTTGCTCGACTTCCGGCCCGCCGATGGCCAGCAGGTCGAGCTGCGCGGACGCATCACCGTCTACGAATCGCGTGGCGAGCTGCAGTGCGTGGTCGAGTCGCTGCAGCGCCTGGGCGACGGCTCGCTCTACGAGTTGTTCCTGAAACTGCGCGTGCGGCTGGCGGCTGCCGGGCTGTTCGAGGCCGACCGCAAGCGGCCGCTGCCGGCGCATCCGCGGCGCATCGGCGTGGTCACCTCGCTGGGCGCGGCGGCGCTGCACGACGTGCTGACCGCCATCGCCCGGCGTGCGCCGCATGTGGCGGTGGTGGTCTACCCCTGCCTGGTGCAGGGCCCCGAGGCGCCGCCGCAGATCGTGCGGGCCATCGAACAAGCCAATGTGCGGCAGGAGGTGGACCTGCTGATCGTCTGCCGCGGCGGCGGCTCGCTGGAGGACCTGTGGGCCTTCAACGACGAGTCCGTGGTGCGGGCCGTGGCCGGCAGCGCGTTGCCGGTGGTCTGCGGTGTCGGCCACGAGACCGACACCTGCCTGGCCGAACTGGCTGCCGACCTGCGGGCGCCCACGCCCACCGCGGCCGCCGAACTGGCCACGCCGCTGCGCAGCGAGGCCCTGGCCCGACTGCAGGCGCTGGCCCAGGCGTTGCGTCGGGCGGTGCAGCGGCGGCTGGACACGCAGGCGCAACGGCTGGACCGCCTGGCCCTGCAGATCGGCCGGCCGGCGCGTCTGCTGGGCCAGCAATCGGCGCGGCTGGACCGGCTGCGCGCACGCCATCGCCAGGCGCTGGACCAGGTCCTGGTGCAGCGCCAGCGCCGGCTCGACGACCTGGCGCGGCGGCTGCAGGCCGCTGCCCGGCAGCAACTGCGCGCCAGCGGCGAGCGCACCGAGCGGCTGGCGCTGCGCCTGGCCGCCAACGACCCGCGCCAGGTGCTGGCACGCGGCTATGCCTGGCTGACCGACGGCAGCGGCCGGCCCGTGACCCAGGCCGCCGGGCTGGCCGCGGGCCGGCGCCTGTCGGCGCAGTGGGCCGACGGCAGCGCCGAGATGCAGGTGCTGGCGGTGCACGGGCAGGCCGCTGACGCACAGGCCGCGTCGCCGACCGATCTGTTCGGCGACGTGGCGGCCCAGCCGCCAGCAAAGCCGCGCACGCCACGGCGCCGCAAACCGCCGGCCGAACCCGCCGCGTGAGCCGGCGCAAGGCCATTTCCCGCAGCACACGGCGGTCACAGGCCGCTGCCTACAATGCGTGGCTGCACGAATTTCGCAACCCAGGCGCTGACAGCTGCTTCAGCCGCGCCGAGAACCCGCAAGGACGCCTTCCATGAGCTACACCCTGCCCGCGCTGCCCTACGCCACCAACGCCCTGGCGCCGCACATCTCGCCCGAGACCTTCGAGTTCCACTACGGCAAGCACCACCAGGCCTACGTCACCAACCTGAACAACCTGGTCGGCGGCACCGAGTTCGCCGGCCTGGCGCTGGAAGAGGTGGTCAAGAAGTCGTCGGGCCCGATCTTCAACAACGCTGCCCAGGTGTGGAACCACACGTTCTTCTGGAACAGCATGAAGCCCGCCGGCGGCGGTGAGCCCACCGGCGCGCTGGCCGCGGCCATCAACGCCAAGTGGGGCAGCTATGCCGCCTTCAAGGAAGCCTTCACCAAGAGCGCGGTGGGCAACTTCGGCTCGGGCTGGACCTGGCTGGTGAAGAAGGCCGACGGCTCGGTGGACATCGTTAACACCAGCAACGCCGCCACGCCGCTGACCAGCGCCGACAAGGCCCTGCTGACCATCGATGTGTGGGAGCACGCCTACTACATCGACTACCGCAACGCCCGCCCGAAGTTCGTCGAGACTTTCCTGAACAGCCCGGTCAACTGGGACTTCGCGGCCGCGAACTTCGCCTGATCAGCGATCCGCTGAGGACATGACAACGGGCCGGATGGCGTTGCCGTCCGGCCCGTTTGCTTTCGTGCGCAGGATTCAGGGCTTGAAGGGGGCGCCCCCGAGCTTGAACCCGGCCTTGATGCCACGCTTGGCAAACCAGCCCTGGTTCATCTCCAGCACGAAGCGCACCGGCTTGGCCGAGCAGTGCGAGGACTCGTCGAAGGGCTTCATGTCGGCCAGGTTGACGATGCTGCCGTCGTCGGCGAGGAAGGCGATGGTCAACGGCGTGGGCGTGTTCTTCATCCAGAAGCACTGCGGCATCGGCTCCTCGAAGACGAAGAGCATGCCCTCGTATTGCCCCAAGTCACGCCGGTACATGAGGCCCTTCTGGCGCTGGTCGGGCGTCAGCGCCACCTCGGCGCGGATGTTGTGCATGCCGGCATTCAGCGTGATGGCCTGCAGCCGTTGCGGCTGGCCGGCTTCACCCTGGGCGGCGGCGGGGTTGCCCGCCCACAGCAGGGCACTTGCCAGCACACTGGCGGCCAGCGCCCTGGCCTTGACATAGATCATGTTGCTTCCTCGGGAAGACCACTAGATTCCTGCGCATCGGTGCCGGCCCCCGGGCGGTGCCGTGCGCTGACGCCCACATTTCACCATGCCCACCCCGACCCTCGCCGCGCCGCCCGTGCCTGCCGACCTCGGCCTGCCCGCGGCCGCACCGGCACCGGCCGCGCTGGCCGCCGAGGCACTGGCGGTGCTGGACGATCCGGTCGAGCAGCGGCGCTTCACCCGCTTCGCCACGGATGCGTCCGGGCAGCAGCAGGCCGATTCGTCGCTGCGCATCACCGGCATGCACTGCGCGGCCTGCGCCGGGCTGATCGAGCAGGCGGTGCTGCGTGTCGGTGGTGTGGTCGAGGCCAGCGTCAGCGCGTCGGGCGAACGGGCAAGGGTGCGTTGGCTGCCGGGCCGGGCGCGGCTGTCGGACATCGTGGGCGCCATCCGCGCCGCTGGTTATGACGCCACGCCCGACACCGCGGCCGACGCCCGCGAGGCCCGCAAGCTCGAACATCGCCAGGCGGTGTGGCGCCTGTTCGTCGCCGCGTTTTGCGGCATGCAGGTGATGATGATGGCCACGCCCAGCTACGTGGCCACCGGCAACGAACTGGCGCCCGACCTGCGCCAGCTGCTGAACTGGGGCAGCTGGCTGCTGAGCCTGCCGGTGATGATCTTCGCCGCCGGCCCGTTCTTTCGCGGTGCCTGGCGCGGCCTGCGCCAGCGCACCATCGGCATGGACACGCCGGTGGCGCTGGGCGTGCTGGTCACCTTCATTGCCAGCACCGGTGCCACCTTCGATCCCGCCGGCATCTTCGGCCACGAGGTCTATTTCGATTCGCTGACCATGTTCGTCAGCTTCCTGCTGGCCGGCCGGCTGCTGGAGGTGCGCGCCCGCCACCGCGTGGCGCAGGTGCTGGAATCGGCGCTGGACGGCCTGCCCGAGACGGCGCTGCGGGTGGCGGCCGACGGCACGGTCGAGCGCATCAGCGTGCAGCGCCTGCAGCCGGGCGACCGGGTGCGCGTGCCGGTGGGCCAGGCGTTTCCGGCTGACGCCACGGTGCTGGAAGGCAGCACGCGCGCCGACGAATCGCTGCTGACCGGCGAGAGCGTTCCGGTGGCCAAGCCGGCCGGCGCGGCGGTGGTGGCCGGCAGCACCAACCTCAGCGCGCCGGTCGAGGTGCTGGTGCAGCGCACCGGTGCCGACACGCGGCTGGAGGCGATTGTCGCGCTGATGCGCGATGCGATGAGCCAGCGGCCGTCGCTGACCCGCGCCGCTGACCGCTGGGCCGCGCCCTTCCTGTGGGCGGTGCTGCTGTTGGCCGCCGGCGCCGCCGCGGTGTGGAGCGTGGTCGACCCCGGCCGCGCGGTGTGGGTGGCCGTGTCGGTGCTGATCGTCACCTGCCCCTGCGCGCTGTCGCTGGCGGCGCCCTCGGCCCTGCTGTCGGCGGCCAGCGCGCTGGCGCGCCGCGGCGTGCTGCTGCAGCGGCTGGATGCGCTGGAGGCGCTGACGAAGCTGGACCGCATCTGCTTCGACAAGACCGGCACCGTGACCGACGAGCGGCTGCAGGTCAGCGGCCTGCAGCGGCTGGCCGGCGGTGTGCAGGTCGATGCCCACGACGCGCAGGCGCTGGCGCAGGCGGCGTCGCTGGCGGGCTGGTCGGGTCATCCGCTGTCGCAGGCGTTGGTGGCTGCGGCCGATGCCGCCCTGGTGGCCGCGCTGCCGGCCTGGCAACAGGTGCAGGAAGTGCCGGGCCGGGGCCTGCAGGCGCTGGATGGCCAGGGCCGCACCTGGCGGCTGGGGCGTGTCGACTTCGTCTCTGCGGGCGCCGACGCCCATGGTGAGCCGGGTGATGGCCGCGCGGCCGTCTGGTTCGGCGCCGACGGCCAGGCCGCGCTGCGCATCGACTTCGACGAAGCCCTGCGGCCCGATGCCAAGGCTGCCGTGGCCGCGCTGCGCCAGCGTGGCCTGCAGGTGCTGCTGCTGTCGGGCGACCGGCCGGAGCGCGCCGTGCGCATGGGCGAGCGGCTGGCGGTGGACGGCACCATCGGCGGTGCCACGCCCGAAAGCAAGCTGGCCGAGGTGGCCGGCGCCCAGACCCGCGGCCTGCGGGTGGCGATGGTGGGCGACGGCATCAACGATGCGCCGGTGCTGGCGCGTGCCGACGTCAGCTTCGCGATGGGGCAGGGCGCCCTGGTCAGCCGCGCCCAGGCCGACGCCGTCGTGGCCTCGGGCCGGTTGGGTGACCTGGTGCTGGCGTTCGACCTGGCCCGGCGCAGCATGGGCGTGGTGCGGCAGAACATGCTCTGGGCTGCGGCCTACAACGCGGTGTGCATTCCGCTGGCCCTGCTGGGCTGGCTGCCGCCCTGGGCCGCCGGCCTGGGGATGGCGGGCAGCTCGCTGCTGGTGATCGGCAATTCGCTGCGCCTGGCCAGGCCTCTGCAGCCTCATCCTGACGACGGCCTGACGTCCAACTGACGTGGACATCCTTTACCTGCTCATCCCGCTGTCGGCGGTGCTGGTGTTGCTGATCGTCGGCATCTTCGGCTGGGCCCTGCACCGAGGGCAGTTCGACGATGTCGAGCGCGAAGGTTCCCGAATCTTGGAGGGCGATCCGCCGGTGGTTGACGGCGATCAATCGAGGGCAAGGTCCCGCCCCGAACAATCCCCTGCAAGCAAGATTGAATAGTTCTGACGTTCCGGAAGGAGGCCTCTCAATGGCAAGCAGTTCCCCAACAAGCGGACCGGTGTACTACGACACCGTCGTCCGTGGTTTCGCGCTGATGTCGGTGGTGTACGGCATCGTGGGCATGCTGGTGGGCGTGATCATCGCCGCCCAGCTGGCCTGGCCGGAGTTGAACTTCGGCATCCCGTGGATCAGCTACGGCCGCCTGCGGCCGCTGCACACCAACGCGGTGATCTTCGCCTTCGGCGGCTGCGCGCTGTTCGCCACCAGCTACCACGTGGTGCAGCGCACCTGCCAGACGCGGCTGTTCATGCCCGGCCTGGCGATGTTCACCTTCCTGGGCTGGAACCTGGTGATCGTGCTGGCGGTGATCACGCTGCCGCTGGGCCTGACCTCGGGCAAGGAGTACGCCGAGCTGGAGTGGCCGATCGACATCCTGATCGCGGTCGTGTGGGTGGCCTACGCCATCGTCTTCTTCGGCACGGTGGGCACCCGCAAGATCCGCCACATCTACGTGGCCAACTGGTTCTTCGGCGCGTTCATCCTGGCCGTGGCCCTGCTGCACATCGTCAACAGCGCAGCCATCCCGGTCAGCCTAACCAAGAGCTACAGCGCCTATGCCGGCGTGCAGGACGCGATGGTGCAGTGGTGGTACGGCCACAACGCGGTGGGCTTCTTCCTGACCGCGGGCTTCCTGGGGATGATGTACTACTACATCCCGAAGCAGGCCGGCCGGCCGGTCTACAGCTACCGGCTGTCGATCGTGCACTTCTGGGCCCTGATCTTCACCTACATGTGGGCGGGCCCGCACCACCTGCACTACACCGCGCTGCCCGACTGGGCGCAGAGCGTGGGCATGATCTTCAGCCTGGTGCTGCTGGCCCCCAGCTGGGGCGGCATGATCAACGGCATCATGACGCTCAGCGGTGCCTGGCACAAGCTGCGTGACGATCCCATCCTGAAGTTCCTGATCGTGAGCCTGTCGTTCTACGGCATGTCCACCTTCGAGGGCCCGATGATGTCGATCAAGACCGTCAACGCCCTGAGCCACTACACCGACTGGACCGTGGGCCACGTGCACTCCGGCGCCCTGGGCTGGGTGGGCATGATCTCCATCGGCTCGCTGTACCACCTGATCCCGCGCATGTTCGGCCGCGAGAAGATGCACAGCACCAAGGCCGTCGAGCTGCACTTCTGGGTCGCCACCATCGGCATCGTGCTGTACATCGCCGCGATGTGGATCGCCGGCGTCATGCAGGGCCTGATGTGGCGTGCGGTCAACCCCGACGGCACCCTGGTGTACAGCTTCGTCGAGAGCGTCAAGGCTACCTATCCGTTCTACGTGATCCGTCTGGGCGGCGGCCTGCTGTACCTGAGCGGCATGCTGGTCATGGCCTGGAACGTGTTCATGACCGTCAAGGGCGGCAAGGCCGTGCAGCAGCGCGTACCCATGGTCGCCGCCCACGCCTGACGCCACGAGAGAAGGAGAAACGACATGGCATCCCATGCCCCCGTGGCCGGTCACGAGAAGATCGAGACCAACAACTTCCTGATGATCGTGCTGATCCTGGTCGCCCTGGTGTTCGGCGGCCTGGTCGAGATCGTGCCGCTGTTCTTCCAGAAGAGCACGACGCAACCTGTCGACGGCCTGAAGCCCTACACCCCGCTGCAACTGGCAGGGCGCGACGTCTACATCCGCGAGGGCTGCTACAACTGCCACTCGCAGATGATCCGCCCGTTCCGCGCCGAGACGCTGCGCTACGGCAGCTACTCGGTGGCCGGCGAATTCGTCTACGACCACCCGTTCCAGTGGGGCAGCAAGCGCACCGGCCCCGACCTGCACCGCGTGGGCGGCAAGTACAGCGACGACTGGCACCGCATCCACCTGAACAACCCGCGTGACCTGGTGCCCGAGAGCAACATGCCGGCCTACCCGTGGCTGCTCAACGCCACGCTGAACCCGGCCGAGCTGGCGCCCAAGATGCGCGGCCTGCGCACCGTGGGCGTGCCCTACACCGACGACGAGATCGCCAAGGCCGCCGACGACGTCAAGGGCAAGACCGAGATGGAAGCCGTCATCGCCTACCTGCAGGTGATGGGCACCGCACGCAAGTGACCGATCAGGGAGCCGTTCATGGACATCAATGATCTGCGCGCCGTGACCACGGTCTTCATGTTCCTGGCCTTCATCGGCATCGTCGGCTTCGCGCTGGCGCGCCACCGCCGCGCGGGCTTCGACGAGGCATCCCGGGTGCCGTTCCTCGATGACGAACGGGCCCCCCAAGGAGAAAAGCAATGAGTGACTTCATCAACAGCGGCTGGGCCTGGTATGTGGCCGGCCTCACCGTGGCGTCGCTGGCGTTCTGCGTGTTCATTCTCGTGGTGGCCAGCAGGCGCAAGGTGATGGCCGCCGACAACACCACCGGCCACACCTGGGACGAGGACCTGCGCGAGATGAACAACCCGCTGCCGCGCTGGTGGATGTGGCTGTTCATCATCACCGTGGTCTTTGCCGCCGCGTACCTGGCGCTGTACCCCGGCCTGGGCACCAACCCGGGCGCGCTGAAGTGGAGCAGCACCGGCCAGTGGGAGAACGAACAGCAGAAGGCCTATGCCGCGATGGCGCCGGTCTATGCCAAGTTCACCGCGATGCCGGCCGAGGCCCTGGCCAAGGACAGCCAGGCGATGGGCATCGGCGAGCGGCTGTTCGTCAACAACTGCGCCCAGTGCCACGGCTCGGACGCGCGCGGCAGCAAGGGCTTCCCGAACCTGACCGACGGCGACTGGCTCGGCGGCACCGGTGCGGACTACATCAAGAAGACCATCACCGGCGGCCGCGTCGGCATGATGCCCCCGATGGCCGCGGCCGTCGGCGGTGGTGACGACGTGAAGAACGTGGCCAACTACGTGCTGAGCCTGTCGGGCAGCCCGCACAACAACGTGGCGGCCCAACTGGGCAAGGCCAAGTTCGGTGCCTGCGCGGCCTGCCATGGCCCGGACGGCAAGGGCAACCAGGCCCTGGGCGCACCCAACCTGACCGACAAGGTGTGGCTGCACGGCTGGGGTGAAGGGGCTATCACCCACATCGTCACCAACGGCAAGCAGAATGTGATGCCTGCGTTCGAGAAGCGCCTGTCGGCCGAGCAGATCCATGTGCTGGCCGCCTATGTGCTGAACCTGTCGCAGTCCGCCGCCGTGGCAGCCGCCAAGTAACAGGCAAGGTCAGCGGCACTTCCGTCAAAGACGGGTCCTCGCGGCCCGTCACAACTTGCGAACCTGATGAGCGACACCCCCGGCACGCCGGCACCTGCCACCGAACGCGCCGCCTTCATGCCACCCCGAGTGGAAGCGAATGGCCTGAGCGGCGACGACGCCGTGGTGGCGGTGGTGTCGCTTTACCAGAAGCAGAAGAAGATCTACCCCCGCGCCGTCAGCGGCCTGTTCGCCAACTGGCGCTGGGGCATGGTCTGGTTCACGCAACTGCTGTTCTACGGCCTGCCCTGGCTGCAATGGAACGGCCGCCAGGCCGTGCTGTTCGACCTGGGTGCGCGGCGCTTCTACATCGGCCCGCTGGTGCTCTACCCGCAGGACTTCATCTTCCTGACGGCGATCCTGATCATCTCGGCCTACGCGCTGTTCCTGTTCACCGCGGTGGCGGGGCGCCTGTGGTGCGGCTTCACCTGCCCGCAGACGGTCTACACCGAGATCTTCATGTGGGTGGAGCGCAAGATCGAGGGCGACCGCATCGCCCGCATGAAGCTCGACGAGGGCCCGTGGAATGCCAACAAGCTGTGGCGCAAGAGCGCCAAGCAGGCGGCCTGGGTGCTGATCAGCCTGTGGACCGGCTTCACCTTCGTCGGCTACTTCACGCCCATCCTCAGCCTGGTGGCCGAGGCGGCGAGCCTGGGCTTCGGCCCCTGGGAATGGTTCTGGGTGCTGTTCTACGCCCTGGCCACCTACGGCAACGCCGGCTTCCTGCGCGAGCAGGTGTGCAAGTACATGTGCCCGTACGCCCGCTTCCAGAGCGTGATGTTCGACAAGGACACGCTGATCATCAGCTACGACGCCGAGCGGGGCGAGCCGCGCGGCTCGCGCAGCCGCAAGGTCGATCCGCGCAGCATCGGCAAGGGCGACTGCATCGACTGCGGCTTGTGCGTGCAGGTCTGCCCCACCGGCATCGACATCCGCAACGGCCTGCAGTACGAATGCATCGGCTGTGCCGCCTGCGTGGACGTGTGCGATGGCGTGATGGAGAAGATGAACTACCCCAAGGGGCTGATCCGCTACGACACGCAGAACGGCCTGGCCCAGCACCTGAGCCGGGCCGAGCACATCCGGCGCATTTTCCGCCCGCGGGTGCTGGTGTACACCGCCATCCTCGGCGTCATCCTGCTGGCCTTCTTCTGGAGCCTGGCCACGCGCCATCCGTTCAAGGTCGACGTGGTGCGCGATCGCGCCGCGCTGGCGCGCCAGGTCGACGACGGTCAGATCGAGAACGTGTTCCGGCTGCAGATCATGAACGCCACCGAGCAGCCGCAGCGCTACCAGGTCGGGGTGAACGGCTTGCCCGGCATCGCCATCGAGAAGCTGCCCACGCTGGACCTGGCGCCCGCCGAAGCCCGCTGGGTGACCCTCAACGTGCGCGTGTCGCCCGAGACGGCGGCCCAGGCTGGCCCGGGTGCCCACGAGATCCACTTCCAGATCGCGCTGCAGGCGGCCGACGCCAGCGGCCGGCCCGCTGCCGGTGCGGCCGTCAGTGAAAAATCAACCTTCGTGGTGCCACGCTGAGTGGCGCCCACAGGAGATCCGACATGATCCGTTCATCCGCTTCCGCCAACGCCCCGTCGGGCACCGACAAACAGTCGACCGCCTGGTGGCGCGTGGGCATGGTCTGGCTGGTGCTGGGCGGCCCTGCCATCGTGGTCGTGGCCGCCATCGGCACGGCCGTCATCGCCTACCGCGGTGCCGACCCAGTGCTCAGCGAGGCACCGACCGCGCAACAGGTGGTCAAGGACCTCGGTCCGCAGACGCCGGCGATGGCCGCACGCAACCACGCCGCCACGCCCGCGCCGCGCTGACCCGGACGCCGTCCCCATCGCCATGGCCCGCCGCCGTCCCGCCCTGCGCATGCACCTGCTGGCCATCCTGTGGCCGTCGTTCCTGATGGCCGGCGTGCTGGAGATGCTGGTCTTCGCCCTGGTCGACCCCACCACGCTGCGCTGGATGGGCGGCGAGACGCTGACGCTGTCGCCCGGCGCGGTCTACACGCTGGCGTTCTTCGTCTTCTGGGGTGTGATCGCCATGGCCGGCCTGCTGACCCGATTGCTCGAAGGCGACCCCGAGCACATCAACCGCGAAGGTGCCTCAGGGGCCTTCCGGCACTGACCGCCGCAGTCGCGGCGATGCTGCTCAGCAGTTGGTGCCGTTGACCAGGCCCTGCAGCTTGTCCTGGTCCAGGATGCGGATCTGCCGCTGCTTGACTTCGAGGATGCCCTCGTCCTGGAACTTGCTGAAGGTGCGGCTCACCGTCTCCAGCTTCAGGCCCAGGTAGCTGCCGATCTCCTCGCGCGTCATGCGCAGGATCAGCGCACTGGCCGAGAAGCCGCGCGCCTGCAGGCGCTGCGTCAGGTTCAGCAGGAAGGCCGCCAGCCGTTCCTCCGCGCGCATGCTGCCCAGCAGCAGCATCACGCCATGGTCGCGCACGATCTCGCGGCTCATGATCTTGTGGAACTGGTGCTGCAGCTCGCTGAACTCGCGTGACAAGCCTTCGAGCTGGTCGTAGGGGATCACGCAGACCTGAGAATCCTCCAGCGCCACCGCATCGCAGGTGTGGTTGTCGGTGCTGATGCCGTCCAGGCCCAGCAACTCGCCGGCCATCTGGAAACCGGTGACCTGGTCGCGGCCGTCCTCGCTGGACACGCAGGTCTTGAAGAAGCCGGTGCGCACCGCGTACAGCGATTGGAAGGCGTCGCCCGCACGGAACAGCGTGTCGCCGCGCGCCACCTGCCGCCGCGTGGCCACCAGGCTGTCGAGCCGGTCCAGGTTCTCGCGGTTCAGGCCCACGGGCAGGCACAGCTCACGCAGGTTGCAACTGGAGCAAGCCACCTTGAACGGCTCGAGGCGCAACTTCTGGGTGTCGGCAGACGTGTTCATGGGGGTCATTATGGGAGGTTGCTGCTTGTCCGGAATCAAGATTGCGCAGGGTGGGCGCAGAAAGCCCGGCCGCCTCTCGGCGGACTGCAGCCATTGTTTTGGGCTGGCTCGCCATGCGGATTGAGGCAGATCAAGCGATGGCGGCCGCGCTTTGGCACATTGCGGTCATGCCCAAGATCGCTGCCGACACCGTGCCCGAGCTCACCGAGGCGATGCTGCGCCGCCTGGACCGGCCCGGCCCGCGCTACACCTCCTACCCGACGGCCGACCGCTTCGTCGAAGCCTTCGGGCCGGCCGAGTACGCGCAGGCCCTGGCCCAGCGTGCCAGTGGTGCAGTGGTGGGCGGCAAGACGGCGCTGTCGCTGTACGTGCACATCCCGTTCTGCGAGTCGGTGTGCTACTACTGCGCCTGCAACAAGGTCATCACCAAGCACCACGACAAGGCTGCCGAATACCTGGACGTGCTGACGCAGGAGGTGGCACTGAACACCGCCGTGCTCGGGCGAGGCCAGGCGGTGTCGCAGCTGCACCTGGGCGGCGGCACGCCCACGTTCCTGTCCGACGACGAACTGAGCCGGCTGATGAGCATGCTGCGCGGTGCCTTCAAGCTGGCCCCGGGGGCCGAGATCTCGATCGAGGTCGACCCGCGCACCGCCACGCCGCGGCGCCTGCAGCACCTGGCCACGCTGGGCTTCAACCGCCTGAGCTTCGGCGTGCAGGACTTCGATGCCGACGTGCAGAAGGCGGTGCACCGGGTGCAGCCCTTCGAATCAGTGCGCGACCTGATGGCTGCGGCGCGCGAGATCGGTTTCGAGTCGATCAACGCCGACCTGATCTACGGCCTGCCGAAGCAGACGCCCGAGTCCTTTGCGCGCACGGTGGCGCAGGTGGCCGAGCTGCGGCCCGACCGCATCGCGCTGTATGCCTACGCCCACCTGCCGCAGCGCTTCAAGCCGCAGCGGCGCATCATCGTCGAGCAACTGCCGCCGCCCGACCACCGGGTGGCGATGCTCGGCGGCGCACTGGCCGGCTTCATCGCCCAGGGCTACACCTACATCGGCATGGACCACTTCGCGCTGCCCGGCGACAGCCTGGCCGCGGCCAAGCGCCAGGGCCGGCTGCACCGCAATTTCCAGGGCTACAGTACCCAGCCCGACTGCGACCTGATCGCCCTGGGCGTGTCGGCCATCGGTCGCATGGGTGCCACCTACAGCCAGAACGCCAAGACCATCGACGAGTACTACGACGCGGTGCGCCAGGGCCAGTTTCCAATCGTGCGCGGCCTGGCGCTGACCCGCGACGACCTGGTGCGCCGGGCGGTGGTGATGGCCCTCATGTGCCAGGGGCGCCTGGAGTTCGAATCGATCGAGCTGGCCCACCTGATCAAGGTGCGCGAGTATTTCAAGACCGAGCTGGAAGACCTGCGCGAGCTGCAGGAGCTGGGTCTGTGCGAGTTGCTGCCCGACGGCGTGCAGGTCACCGCCACCGGCTGGTATTTCGTGCGGGCCGTGGCCATGGTGTTCGACAGGCACCTGCGCGCCGACCAGGTGCGCGAGCGCTTCTCGCGCATCATCTGACACGTCGCCGCAGTCACCGACGCGACCGCCGCGCATGGATCAAGCGCTGCTGCTCAGCGCCGTGCTGATGGGCTTGGCCGGCACGCCGCACTGCCTGGCAATGTGCGGTGCTGCCTGCACGGCCGCCAGCGGCGGCGGGCAGGGCGGGCGTCTGCTCGCTTTCCACATCGGGCGCCTGGTGGCCTACGCGGCGGCTGGCGCCGTGGCGGCGGCCAGCGTCGGCAGCCTGGCGGCGCTGGGGCAGGCGGTCGGCGCGCTGCGGCCGCTGTGGACCCTGGTGCACATGGCAGCGCTGGCGCTGGGACTGTTCCTGCTGTGGCAGGGGCGCCAGCCCGGCTGGATGGAGCGGCTGGGTCGTGCGCGCACCGACATGGTGCGGCATCGCGACAGCAACGGCTGGCAGGTGGTCCGCGGCCCGGCGCGTAGCGCAGGCATCGGCCTGGCCTGGGTGGCCTGGCCTTGCGGCCTGCTGCAATCGGCCCTCCTGGTGGCAGCACTGGCCAATTCGGCAGCGGCGGGGGCCCTGGTGATGGGTGGGTTTGCCGCGGCTTCGGCGGCCGGCCTGCTGCTGGGGCCGGCCCTGTGGTGGCGCATCACCGGCGGCCGGCCGGGTGCGGCGGCGGCATCGCCCGCGGTTGCGGTGCGCTGGGCCGGCGCGGCGCTGGCGCTGGCGTCTGCCTGGGCGCTGGGCCACGGCCTGTGGATGCGGGTGGTCGCCTGGTGCCTGGCTTGATTGATCTTGCGAATCTGCAGCCAGAAATGACAAACGCCCGGCAAGGCGGGCGTTTGCGCTCATCAGCCTGGCCGCGCAGCGCGACCGGGCGAAAGTGCAATTTACTTCTTGGCCGAAGCGGCAGCGGCGGGAGCGGCAGCCTTCTTGTCGTCCTTCTTGGCGTCAGCCTTCGAAGCAGCGGCGGCGGGGGCCTCGGCCTTCTTGTCAGCGGCGAAAGCGCCGGTGGCAGCGAAAGCAGCGATGGACAGGGCAGCCAGGAGCTTGGTCATTTCAGGATCCTAAAAAAGTTGGTTTGAGACGCCCACCTTCTTCGGGCGAGCCATCCCGAAACGCCGGCTCCAGCCAGTCGGTTGACAAGGTCGGTGACATAAAATTTTTGGGGTTTACCCATCGAAGCGCAGCGCGCGGAGCCATCGCACATGTACCAGCACATCCAGGTGCCCGAGGGCGGGCAGAAGATCACCGTCAACGCGGATTTCTCGCTGAACGTCCCTGACCAGCCCATCATTCCGTACATCGAGGGCGACGGCACCGGACTGGACATCACGCCGGTGATGATCAAGGTGGTCGATGCGGCAGTGGCCAAGGCCTACGGTGGGCAGAGGAAGATCCACTGGATGGAGGTCTACGCCGGCGAGAAGGCGACGCGGGTCTACGGCCCGGACGTCTGGCTGCCCGAGGAAACCCTGCAGGTGCTGCGCGAGTACGTGGTGTCGATCAAGGGGCCGCTGACGACGCCGGTGGGCGGCGGCATCCGCAGCCTGAACGTCGCGCTGCGACAGGAACTGGACCTCTATGTCTGCCTGCGGCCGGTGCAGTACTTCAAGGGCGTGCCCAGCCCGCTGAAGGAGCCCGAGAAGACCAACATGGTGATCTTCCGCGAGAACTCGGAGGACATCTACGCCGGCATCGAATACGAGGCGAAGAGCGAAAAGGCCGCCAAGTTAATCGAGTTCCTGCGCAACGAGCTCGGTGTGCGCAAGATCCGCTTCCCCGAGACCTCGGGCATCGGCATCAAGCCGGTGTCGATCGAGGGCACCGAGCGTCTGATGCGCAAGGCCATCCAGTACGCGATCGACAACGACAAGCCCAGCGTGACCATCGTGCACAAGGGCAACATCATGAAGTTCACCGAAGGTGGCTTCCGGGACTGGGCCTATGCCCTGGCCCAGCGTGAGTTCGGTGCGGTCGAGGTCGACGGCGGCCCCTGGTGCGCACTGAAGAATCCGAAGACCGGCAAGACGATCACGATCAAGGATTCGATCGCCGATGCCTTCCTGCAGCAGATCCTGCTGCGCCCGGTCGAGTACAGCGTGATCGCCACGCTGAACCTGAACGGCGACTACGTCTCCGACGCGCTGGCGGCCCAGGTCGGCGGCATCGGCATCGCGCCGGGTGCCAACATGTCCGACAGCGTCGCCTGCTTCGAGGCCACCCATGGCACGGCGCCCAAGTACGCCGGCAAGGACTACGTGAACCCGGGCTCCGAGATCCTGTCGGCCGAGATGATGCTGCGCCACATGGGCTGGAAGGAGGCCGCCGACCTGATCATCGCGTCGATGGAGCGCGCCATCGCCAGCAAGAAGGTCACCTACGACTTCGCGCGGCTGATGAACGGCGCGACCCAGGTGTCGTGCTCGGGCTTCGGCCAGGTGATGATCGACCAGATGGATTGACCAGGCGCATTCCGCGCCGGTCCCGCCTCGACAAGCCCCGGCCGGCCCGGGCCTCCGGGGCATTCTTGCGCCCGGTCTGCGCACCTGGGGCAACCACCAGGGTGAAGCCGGCTGGAAGCGCCCCTTCGCCAACCGCGCAGTCGGTGTGTGCACGCCCGCGCATAGACTCGCCCGCAATCCGCCGCAGCCAAGGCGATGCAGTTCCACCCGCGAGCAGACACCATGCGCACCCCGATCCTTCCCAACCTCGTCGCCCTGGCGGCCGCCGCGCTCTGCGCTGGCAGCGTGGGCGCGCAGTCCCAGCCGGACAAGATCTCCGACGGCATAGTCAAGATCGGCCTGCTCAACGACATGTCGGGCGTCTATGCCGACATCGTCGGCCCGGGCGCGGTGATCGCCGCGACGATGGCCATCGCCGACTTCGGCGGCAAGGTGCTGGGCAAGCCCATCGAACTGGTGGTGGCCGACACCCAGAACAAGGCCGACATCACCGCCGCCAAGGCCCGCGAATGGTTCGACACCCAGAAGGTGGACATGCTGGGCGACGTGGCCGCCACGGCGCCCGCGCTGGCCGCGCTGCAGGTGGCCAAGCAGAAGAACAAGATCGCGCTGTTCCCCAGCGCAGCAAGTAGCCGGCTGTCGAACGAGGACTGCTCGCCGATCAGCGTGCACTGGACCTACGACACCTATGCGCTGGCCGCCGGCACGGGCCGCGGCGTGGTGAAGTCGGGCGGTGACAGCTGGTTCTTCCTGACTGCCGACTACGCCTTCGGCACCAACCTCGAGAAGGACACGACCGAGGTTATCAAGGCCGAGGGCGGCAAGGTGATCGGCTCGGTGCGCCATCCGCTGAATGCGTCGGACTTCTCGTCGTTCCTGCTGCAGGCGCAGTCGTCAAAGGCCAAGATCGTTGGCCTGGCCAATGCCGGCGGCGACATGATCAACGCGATCAAGGCGGCCAACGAGTTCGGCATCACCAAGAACCAGCGCCTGGCTGCGTTGCTGGTGTTCATCAACGACATCCATTCCATGGGCCTGCCGGTGGCGCAGGGCATGCTGCTGACCGAAGCCTTCTACTGGGACAGCAACGAGGAGACGCGCAAGTGGAGCCGGCGCTTCTTCGAGCAGCACAAGCGCATGCCGAACATGGCGCAGGCGGGCGTGTACTCGGGCATCACCCACTACCTGAAGGCCGTGGCCGCCACCGGCACCGACGACACGGCCACGGTGATGGCGAAGATGAAGGCCACGCCGGTCAACGACTTCATGACCAGGAACGGCAAGATCCGCGAGGATGGTCGCCTGGTGCGCGACATGTACGTCTACGAGGTCAAGAAGCCGTCGGAGTCGAACTATCCCTGGGACTACTACAAGCTCAAGGCCACGATCCCGGCCGAGCAGGCGTTCATTCCGTTGTCCAAGAGCATGTGCCCGCTGGTCAAGAAGTGATGGCTTGATGCAGGTGCTGCGGCGCCTGCAGTGCGGATGCGCCTGGCGGCATGGCCAGGCGCCAAAGACAAAGCCCCTGGCGACTTGCATCGCCAGGGGCTTGTGCTTGGTGGGCCCTGAGTGACTCGAACACTCGACCAACGGATTAAGAGTCCGCTGCTCTACCAACTGAGCTAAGAGCCCGCAACCTGTTCACACGACTTTTAACTGGTGGGTCGTGCGTGACTCGAACACGCGACCAACGGATTAAAAGTCCGCTGCTCTACCGACTGAGCTAACGACCCGTGCCGTGTAAAGCACATGATTCTAGCACGCACTTTCTCGGCTTGTCACCCGGCTGCAGAGATTTTTAGTTGGAGTCCATGCGCATCCGCAGCAGTCGATGTTCGCATTCGGGGCTGTCGCAGGTGTCGCACGACCACTGCCAGGTGGGCTGGGCGGCGTCCCGGTGGGCCAGGCGGGTGAACAGGCCGCCGGTCGAGCCCGTATGCCGGCGCAGCAGCGGCGTCACGGCGTCCAGCGCCGATGCCAGCCGCGCTTCACCCTGGCCGGCGACCAGCGCCCAGGGCAGGGCGTTGTCGATCAGCAGGCGGCGGATGATGCTGTCCACCGGCACGCGCACATGCGGCCCGTCGCGCTGGCCGTCGGCCTGCCAGGCGATGTCGAGCGCGGTGAGCAGCGTCAACGGATAGGGCCGCTGCAGCGCCACGGCAGCGGGCTGCAGGCTGCGGTCACCGAAGATGCGCTCGCTGTAGACGGCGGTCATCAGCGGCGTGGTGTCGCAGACCACCACGTCGTGGCCAGCCGCCGCCGCATCGATGAGCACCTGCTGCTGCGCGGCGATGCCGGCCTGCTCGTCCTGCCTGGGCGTGCGGCCCCGGGCATCGCACCAGGCACGCAGGTGTTCGCCGACCCAGGTGCAGCGCAGGCCGGTCAGGGTGCCGATGCGGTCGGCCAGCGCCTGCGCCAGCGCGGTCTTGCCGGTGCTCTCGGCGCCGACGATGGCGATGCGCAGCGCGGCCTCAGCCATGCGCCCGGCCCTGGCGTGCCAGCGCCGCCCAGCTGCGCCAGCCGGCCAGCGCCATCACGGTGAACAACGCGTACAGGCCCACGGTCAGCCACAGGCCCTTGACCGCGAACAGCGCGACGCTGACGACGTTGACCGCCACCCACACCGGCCAGTTCTCCACCTGCTTGCGCGCCAGCAGGATCTGGCCGGTGATGCTGCCCACGGTGGGCAGGGCGTCGAGGAACGGCACGTCGCTGTCGGTGACACGCTGCAGCAGCAGGCCCAGCAGCGGCCAGGCGGCCAGCGTCAGGCCTGCGGCCAGCAGGCGCTGGCGTGCACCCAGCCAGCGCACCACCAGCGGTGCGCCGCTGGCGCCGGTGCCCCGCAGCCACTGCCACCAGCCCCAGCCGGCCAGCACGATGAACAGGCCCTGCAGGCCGGCTTCGCCATAGAGCTTGCTGTGCAGGAAGAGCACGCCATACAGCGCCGAGCTGAGCATCGCCAGCGGCCAGGCCAGCGGGTGCACGCGGAAGTTGCACAGCACCATCCACACCGACAGCAGCAGCGCCGCCAGCTCCAGCCAGGTGAAGGCGGTGCCGGCCAGGGTGAAGGCGGGGTTGAGCCAGGCCGCCGTGGCGGCCAGCAGGTCATTCATCGGCGCTGCCTGTCGGGGACAGCGCGCATCCGGCAGCGTGGTGCCGCATGTTCAGCGACGTGGTGCGTACTGCACCAGGATCTCGTCGGGCTTGACCATGCCCAGGTCGGCGCGGGCGCGCTCCTCGACCATTTCCAGACCCTGGCGCAGGTCGTCGACCTCGGCGGCCAGGCGCTGGTTGGACCGCGCCAGCTCGGCGTTGGCCTGCAGCTTGGCATCGAGCTTCGCCTGCTGCCTGCGCACCGCCGGCAGGCCGCCATCGCCGAACCACAGCTCGGCGTGGACAGCGCCCAGCAGCAGCAGCAGGGCGATGGTGACGAAGCGCATGGCGGCGGTCCGGACAGCGGGCGATCAGCGCAGGTTGTAGAAGGCGCTGCGACCCGGGTAGCTGGCGATGTCGCCCAGGTCTTCCTCGATGCGCAGCAGCTGGTTGTACTTGGCCATGCGGTCGCTGCGGCTCATGCTGCCGGTCTTGATCTGGCCGGCATTGGTGCCCACGGCGATGTCGGCGATGGTCGAGTCCTCGGTCTCGCCCGAGCGGTGGCTGATGACGGCGGTGTAGCCGGCGCGCTTGGCCATCTCGATCGCGGCGAAGGTCTCGGTGAGCGTGCCGATCTGGTTGATCTTGATGAGGATCGAGTTGGCGATGCGCTGGTCGATGCCCTGCTTCAGGATCCTGGTGTTGGTGACGAACAGGTCGTCGCCCACCAGCTGCACCTTCTGGCCCAGGCGCTCGGTCAGGTGCTTCCAGCCGTCCCAGTCGCCCTCGTGCATGCCGTCCTCGATGCTGATGATCGGGTACTTGTCGACCCAGGTCGCCAGCATGTCGGTCCACTGCGGCGCGGTCAGCTTCAGGCCGCCTTCGCCTTCCAGCACGTACAGGCCGTCCTTGTAGAACTCGCTGGCGGCGCAGTCCAGGCCCAGGGCGATCTGCTCGCCCGGGGTGTAACCGGCCTTCTCGATCGCCTGCAGGATCAGCTGGATCGCCGCCTCGTGGCTCTCGACGCTGGGCGCGAAGCCGCCCTCATCGCCCACGGCGGTGCTGATGCCCTTGTCGTGCAGGATCTTCTTCAGCGCATGGAAGGTCTCGGCGCCCCAGCGGATCGCCTCGCGGAAGCTCGGCGCGCCCACCGGCAGGATCATCAGTTCCTGCAGGTCCAGGCTGTTGTTCGCGTGGGCGCCACCGTTGATCACGTTCATCATCGGCACCGGCAGGCTCATGCCGGCCGCGCCGCCGAAGTAGCGGTACAGCGGCAGGCCGCTTTCCTCGGCCGCGGCGCGGGCCACCGCCATGCTGACGGCCAGCATCGCATTGGCGCCCAGGCGGCCCTTGTTCTCGGTGCCGTCGAGGTCGATCAAGGTCTTGTCCAGGAAGGCCTGCTCGCTGGCATCCAGGCCCAGCACGGCCTCGCTGATCTCGGTGTTGACGTGTTCCACCGCTTTCAGCACGCCCTTGCCCAGGTAGCGGGCCTTGTCGCCATCGCGCAGCTCGATGGCCTCACGGCTGCCGGTCGAGGCGCCGCTCGGCACGGCCGCGCGGCCCATGGTGCCGCTCTCCAGCAGCACGTCGCACTCGACGGTGGGGTTGCCTCGGCTGTCGAGGATCTCGCGGCCGACGATGTCGACGATGGCGCTCATGGTTGTCCTTTGAAGGTGGCGAAGAAGGGAGGGGAGGGTGGTCAGACCGGCGCGTCCACGCCCTCGACCACGACCATGTTGAAGAACTCGGTGGCGCCTTCGCGCAGCGCACGGGCGGCGCGGTACTGCTCGGCGTCGTAGAAGCTCCGCGCGGCTTCCAGGCTGGGAAAGCGCAGCATCGCGATGCGGTTCGGCTGCCACTGGCCTTCCATCACCACATGGCGGCCGCCGCGCACCAGGTATTCACCGCCGAAGGCCTTCACCGCCGCAGGTGCCGCGGCTATGTACCGCTTGTACTGCTCGGGGTCGCTGATCTTCATGTCGACGATGACGTAGGCGACGGGCATGGCGGCGTCCTTGTGTTCAGCAGCTGAAGTCGTTTTCCAGCAGCGGCCGGGTCTTGACGATGCGGTCGAGTGCGACCAGCTGCTCCAGCAGCGCGCGCATGTGCTTCAGCGGCACGGCGTTGGGGCCGTCCGACCAGGCTTTGGCCGGCTCGGGATGGGTTTCCATGAACAGGCCACACACCCCGGCGCCCACGCCAGCGCGCGCCAGCACCGGCACCATCTCGCGGGCACCGCCGCTGGAGCCGCCCAGGCCGCCGGGCTTCTGCACCGAGTGGGTCACGTCGAAGACCACCGGTGCACCCGACTTGCGCATCTCGGCCAGGCTGCTCATGTCGGCCACCAGGTTGTTGTAGCCGAAGCTCACGCCGCGTTCGCAGGCCAGGAAGCGGTCTTCCGACAGGCCGGCGTCGCGCGCGGCGGCACGGGCCTTGTCGATGACGTTGGTCATGTCCCAGGGGGCGAGGAACTGGCCCTTCTTGATGTTCACCGGCTTGCCCGACTGGGCCACGGCGCGGATGAAATCGGTCTGGCGGCAGAGGAAGGCCGGCGTCTGCAGCATGTCGACCACGGCGGCCACCACCGGCACCTGGGCCTCGTCGTGCACGTCGGTGAGGACCGGCAGGCCGGTCTGGCGGCGCACCTCGTCGAGGATCTTCAGGCCGGCATCGATGCCCACGCCACGCTGGCTGGCACCTGATGACCGGTTGGCCTTGTCGAACGAGCCCTTGTAGACCAGGGGGATGCCCAGCGCGGTGCAGGCCTCCTTCAGCGTGCCGGCGACGTCGAGCGACATCTGCAGGCCCTCGATGGAGCAGGTCCCGGCGATCAGGAAGAAGGGCTTGTCGAGGCCGACGTCGAAGCCGCAGAGTTGCATCGGGATGCTCCGGTCAGGCCGCCAGCGCTGGCGCCGTGGCCTTGTGCGCCAGCGCCGCAGCGATGAAGCTGATGAACAGCGGATGGCCGTCCCAGGGCGTGCTCTTGAACTCGGGGTGGAACTGCACGCCGACGAACCAGGGGTGCTGGGCCTGCGGCAGCTCGACCATCTCGGTGAGCTTTTCGCGCTGGGTGATCGCCGAGATCACCAGGCCGGCCTTCTGCAGCGCATCGAGGTACTTCTCGTTGGCCTCGTAGCGGTGGCGGTGGCGCTCGGTCACCACCGGGCCGTAGATCTGGTACGCCAGCGTGCCGGGCTTGACGTCGCTGCTCTGCGCGCCCAGACGCATCGTGCCGCCCAGGTCGCTGCTGGCATCGCGCTTCTGGATGCTGCCGTCGCGGTCCTGCCACTCGTCGATCAGCGCGATCACCGGATGCGGCGCATCGGGTTCGAATTCGGTGCTGTTGGCGCCGGCCAGTCCTGCCACATGACGGGCAAATTCGATGGTCGCCACCTGCATGCCCAGGCAGATGCCCAGGTAGGGCAGCCGGTGCTCGCGGGCGTACTGCGCGGCGATGATCTTGCCCTCGATGCCGCGCTTGCCGAAGCCGCCGGGCACCAGGATGGCGTCGTACTGGGCCAGCGTGTCGGCGGTCTCGGGCGTCAGCGTCTCGGCGTCCACGTACTCGATGCGCACCCGCGCATGCTGGTGGATGCCGGCATGGCGCAGCGCCTCGTTCAGGCTCTTGTACGAGTCCGACAGGTCGGTGTACTTGCCGCACATGGCGATGGTCACCTCGTGCAGCGGGTGGGCCACCTCGTGCACCAGGGTGTCCCAGCGCTTGAGGTTGGCGGCCTTGGTCAGCAGCTGCAGCTTCATGCAGATCTGCTCGTCCAGACCCTGCTCGTGCAGCAGGCGCGGCACCTTGTAGATGGTGTCCACGTCCCACATGCTGATCACGCCGTGCTGGGCCACGTTGGTGAACAGGCTGATCTTCTCGCGCTCGTCGGCCGGCACCTCGCGGTCGGCACGGCACAGCAGCACGTCGGGCTGGATGCCGATCTCGCGCAGCTTCTGCACCGTGTGCTGGGTCGGCTTGGTCTTCAGTTCGCCGGCCGCGGCGATGTACGGCACATAGGTCAGGTGCACGAAGGCGGTGTTGGTCGGGCCCAGCTTCAGGCTGAGCTGGCGCACCGCTTCAAGGAAGGGCAGGCTCTCGATGTCGCCCACCGTGCCGCCGATCTCGACGATGGCCACGTCGACGTCGACCGCGCCGCGCTTGATGAATTCCTGGATCTCGTTGGTGACATGCGGGATCACCTGCACCGTCTTGCCCAGGTAGTCGCCGCGGCGCTCCTTCTCCAGCATGCTCTTGTAGATCTGGCCGCTGGTGAAGTTGTTGCTGCGCTTCATCCGCGTGGTGATGAAGCGCTCGTAGTGGCCCAGGTCGAGGTCGGTCTCGGCGCCGTCGTCGGTGACGAACACCTCGCCATGCTGGAACGGGCTCATCGTGCCCGGATCGACGTTGAGGTAAGGGTCCAGCTTGATCAGGGTGACCTTCAGGCCGCGGGATTCGAGGATCGCCGCCAGCGAAGCCGACGCGATGCCCTTGCCGAGGGAGGACACCACACCGCCGGTCACGAAGACGTACTTGGTCATGTCGAGCAGCACCCCAGGGGGCCGGCCGGTGCCGCTGCGTGTGGGACGCGTCGGGAAGGGCCGCAGGAATGCTCAGGTGGTAAAGCGCGATTATAGGGGTGGGGGTGGGGCGGGCTTGCCGGGATGGGCCGGGCCGCGTTGGGCGGGCAAGATCGCCATCCCGACCTTCCAGGACAGCACTTCCCATGCAGTGGATGCGATTCAGCCATGCCGGCACCGAGGGCTTCGGCCTGCGCGACGGCGATGCCGTGCAGGTGCACACCGGCGACATGTTCGAGGCGCCCCAGCCAACCGGCCAGCGCCTGCCGCTGGCGGATTGCAGGTGGCTTGCGCCCTGTCGGCCGCGCCAGATCCTGGGCCTGTGGAACAACTTCCGCGCCGCCGCCGAGAAGAACGGCTGGGCCACGCCCGCCGAGCCGCTGTTTTTCGCCAAGGCCGTGGGCAGCCTCAATGCGCATGGCGAGCCGATCCCGTTGCCAAGCGCCTACGACGGCCGTGTGCTGTAAGAAGGCGAACTGGCCGTGGTGATCGGCCGGCGCGCCCATCGGGTGGCGCTGGCCGATGCGCCGGCCCACATCTTCGGCTACACCCTGGCCAATGACGTGACGGCGCTGGAAGTGCTGCAGCGCGACCCCAGCTTCCCGCAGTGGACGCGCGCCAAGGGCATGCCGGGCTTCTGTCCGCTGGGCCCGGTGATCGAAACGGCCTTCGACCCGGCCGGCGCCACGCTGCGCACCCTGGTCGGCGGCCGCGAGCGCCAGAACTACGCGCTGGCCGACATGTTCTTCAGCCCCGCCGAGCTGGTGCACCGCATCAGCCAGGACCTGGTGCTGGAGCCCGGCGACGTCATCTTGTGCGGCACCTCGCTGGGCGCGCTGCCGATGAAGCCGGGCACCGAGGTGCAGGTGGTGGTCGACGGCATCGGCACCCTGGCCAACACCGACGGCTGAGCCTCAGGCCGGGCTCAGCCCCACCCTGGCCTTGTGCTGCGCCAGCGTGTGGGCCAGCAGCTTGGCGGTGGCATAGACCGCGTCGATCTGCGGCGTGGGCACGCCGGTGATGCGGCCCAGCTCGACCACCGCGCCGACCAGCGCCTCCAGCTCGGGCGCGCGGCCGGCTTCGACGTCCTGCAGCATGCTGGTCTTGTGGGCACCCACCGCCTCCGCGCCGGCGATGCGTTGCTCCAGGCTGATGCGGAAACGCACGCCCAGGGCCTCGGCCACGGCCTGCGCCTCGGTCATCATGCCGGCGGCCAGCGCCCGGCTGGCGGGAAAGCGGCAGATGTCCTCCAGCGTGGCATGCGTCAGTGCGCTGATCGGGTTGAAGCTCAGGTTGCCCCAGAGCTTGACCCACAGCTCGCTGCGGATGTCCTTGCTGACCGGTGCCTTGAAGCCGGCGCCGATCAGCGCCTGGCTCAGGCGCTCGATGCGCGGTGTGCGTTCGCCGTTGAGTTCGCCGATGGTGAAGCGGTTGCCCTCGACCACCTTGACCACGCCCGGCGCCAGCAGCTCGGCCGCCGGATAGACGATGCTGCCGATGATGCGCTGCGGCTCGATGTGCGCGGCGATGCGGCCACCGGGGTCGACGCTGTCCAGGCCGCGCCCTTCGTGCGGGCCGCCCAGGTCATGGAAATACCACCAGGGGATGCCGTTGATCATCGTCACCAGCATGGTCTCGGGCCCGAACAGCGCCCGCAGTTCGGGCAGCAGGTCGACCACCTGGTGCGCCTTCACCGTCAGCAGCACCGCGTCCTGCGGGCCCGCATCGGCCATGGCCTGCACCGCGCGCACCGTGGGCGCGTGGCGCTCGCTGCCGTCTTCCTCGATCAGGCGGAAGCCGCCGGCATGGATGGCCGCCAGGTTCTTGTTGCGGGCGATGAAGGTGACGTCTTCACCCGCCAGCGCCAGCCTGGCCCCCAGGTAACCGCCGATCGCCCCGGCGCCGACCACTGCAATCTTCATCCGAACGCTCTTTCAGTTCACTTCGCCGAAGGCGCCGCCTTCGCGGCGCGCCATCGACTTCTTCACCAGCCCCCACAGCGGCCACACCAGCATCAGCAAGGCCAGGCCGACGATGCTGCCCACCAGGGGATTCGACCAGAAGATGGCCAGGCTGCCTTGGCTCAGCAGCATGGCCTGGCGGAAGCTCGCCTCGGCCATGTCGCCCAGCACCAGGGCCAGCACCAGGGGCGCTAGCGGGTACTTCAGCTTGTTGAACAGGTAGCCCAGCACGCCGAAGACCAGCATCATCACCACGTCGAACATCGCGCTGTGCACGGTGTAGGCGCCGATGGCGCAGATGACGATGATCACCGGCGCGATCACCGAGAACGGGATCTTCAGGATCGCCGCCCACCACGGCACGGTGGTCAGCACCACGATCAGGCCGACCAGGTTGCCCAGGTACATGCTGGCGATCAGGCCCCAGACGAAGTCCTTCTGCTCGACGAAGCGCATGGGCCCGGGCTGCAGGCCCCAGATCAGCAGGCCGCCCAGCAGCACGGCGGCGGTGGGGCTGCCGGGGATGCCGAGCGTGAGCATCGGCAGCAGGGCGCTGGTGCCGGCCGCATGCGCCGCGGTCTCGGGCGCGATCACGCCCTGGATGTCGCCCTTGCCGAAGCGCTCGGGGTGCCTGGACATGCGCCGCGCCATGCCGTAGCTCATGAACGAGGCCGGCGTGGCGCCGCCGGGGGTCATGCCCATCCAGCAGCCGATGGCCGTGCTGCGCAGGAAGGTCTTCCAGCAGCGGAAGATCTCGGTCCAGGTGTTCCACACCGCCCGGCTGCTGATGCGAGCGCTCTTGCCCTTGAAGGCCAGCCCCTCTTCCATCGTCAGCAGGATCTCGCCGATGCCGAACAGGCCGATCACCGCGATCAGGAAGTCGAAGCCCTTGAGCAGTTCCGGCAGGCCGTGGGTCATGCGCAGCTGGCCGGTGACGGTGTCCATGCCCACGGCGGCCAGGGCGAAGCCCAGCATCATCGCGGCCAGGGTCTTGGCCGGCGGCTCCTTGCTCATGCCGACGAAGCTGGCGAAGGTGAGCCGCTGCACGGCGAAGAACTCGGCCGGACCGAACTTCAGCGCGAACTTCACCAGCAGCGGCGCCAGGAAGGTGATCAAGCGCACCGCGAACAGCGCGCCGACAAAGCTGCTGGTGAACGCCCCCGTCAGCGCCTGCGCCACCTTGCCCTGCTGCGCCATCGGGTCTCCTCGTTCTCGGGCAACAAAAAAGCCGCCGCAGCGGCCTTTGTTCATTCCAATGTAGGAAGACTCGCAGAAGCGGTCAATTCATTTCAGGTTGTTGTCAGCTTCAGGTTGACCTGAATCGACACCTGACGCCGATCAGCCTAGCCCCAGCTTCTGCGCCAGGCCGATGCGCTGCAGCTTGCCGGTGGCGCCCTTGGGAATCTCGTCCATGAACAGGATCTTCTTCGGCACCTTGAAGTCGGCCGCCCGGCCGGCAACGAACTGCTGCAGCGTGCGCTCGTCGGCCTGCTGGCCCTCGCGCAGCACCACCACCGCGGCCACCTCCTCGCCCAGCTTGGGGTGGGGCATGCCGAAGCAGACCACCTGCGCCACCGCCGGGTGGTCCATCAGGATCTCGTCGACCTCGCGCGGGCTGACCTTCTCGCCGCCGCGGTTGATGATCTCCTTCAGCCGCCCGGTGATGCTGATGTAGCCCTCGGCATCCATCACGCCCTGGTCGCCGGTGCGGAACCAGCCGTCGGCAAAGCCCTCGGCATTGGCCTTGGGGTTGTTCTCGTAGCCGGCCGTCACGTTGGGGCCGCGGATCACGATCTCGCCCACCTCGCCCGCAGCCAGCAGGCGGCCGTCCTCGGCGCGGATGGCGATGTCCGGCCCGGCGGCGCGGCCCACGGTGCCTGGCTTGCGCTGGGCCGGCGGCAGTGGGTTGCTGGCCATCTGGTGCGTGGCCTCGGTCATGCCGTAGGCCTCGATCAGCGGCGCCTTGAAGGTGGCCTCCAGCTCGGCGATGACCTGCGGCGGCATCGAGCTGGACGACGAGCGCATGAAGCGCAGCGGATGGCGGGCGATCACGTCCCCGTTCTTCGATGCCCGGGAAATGATGGCCTGGTGCATGGTCGGCACGGCCGTGTACCAGGTGGGTTGGGCCTCGTCCATCCAGGCGAAGAACTTCAGTGCATTGAAGCCCGGCGTGCAGAACACCTGCGAGCCTGCCGCCAGCGGCGCCAGCACGCCGGCGATCAGGCCGTGGATGTGGAACAGCGGCATGATGTTCAGGCCGCAGTCCGTGGCGCTGAACTGCAGCGTGTTGCGGATGTTGGTGGCGCTGGCCGCCAGGTTGCCCTGGCTCAGCGGCACGATCTTCGGCCGCGAGGTGGTGCCCGAGGTGTGCAGCACCATCGACACGTCGCCCGGCTGCGCATAGCCGCCGTTGGCCGCTGGTGCGCCCGGTGCAGCGCCATCACGCGGCTGCAGCGTGAACTGGCCGGCCGGTGCGCCGTCGGCCACCACCAGGTCGACGATGCGCACGCCCAGCTTCTGCGCCACGGCGATGGCCGGCGACGTGCTGTCGCGCTCGACGATCAGCGCCTTCGCATTCAGGTCGGCCAGGTAGAACTCGAACTCGTCGGCGCGGTAGGCCGGGTTCAGCGGCGCGCTGGCCACGCCGCTGGCGCAGGCCATGTAGCAGGTCGCCATCTCGGGGCCGTTGGCCAGCACGATGGCCACGCGGTCGTTGCGGCCGATGCCCAGGCCGTTCAGCGTGGCCAGGGTGTCGCCGATCAGGCGGCGCAGCGCGCCGAAGCTCAGCGCGGCGCGCGCGGGCGCCGAGATCGCCGGCGCGCCATCGGCGCCGGCAGCGAGCAGGGACTTCAAGGTGTCGGACATGGGCGGCTCGGGTTCTGTTGGGGAAACGGCGAAGGCAAGGCGGGCCGTTATACCCGAGCGGTTGCCGGCGGCACACCCGGTCTGGCGTGCAGCGGTGGGGCCGGCCTGTGGCGCGCCAGGGGCTTGCGCTGCATCCGTCGTGACCGCAGCCGCGCTGCGGTCAACCACCACCGCGGCTCAGGGCCGGTAGACCACGGCCGCGGTGAGCGGGCCGCCGTCGTCCAGCACCAGCAGCCGGTCGTCCAGCGGCACCACCCGCCGCGCCCCGGTCAGCGGCGTCATGTCCGCGAACCCGACATAGCCCAGCCGCAGGCGCCGCACGGACGGCGCGGTGGACGCGAGCGCGCCGTCCGGGGTCCAGCCGAGCAGTTCGAGGACGCTGGAGGCGGCAGGGTCCACGCCGGGCAGCAGCACCGTCTGCCGCACCTTGGCCGCCTGCAGCCAGCCGCCATCGGCAAAGACGATGGCGTTCTCCAGGTCGCTGGCGCCCGGGCTGGGGCCGGCGGCATTGACCTGGCTGGTGCGCGCAGCCAGCAGTTCCGCGTCGAGCGACGGCGCCGCCGAGCGCAGCAGCGTCGCGTCGCCGGCCACGGCAACGCCCCGCAGCAGGCCGTCGTCCGGCCCCAGCACACCCGAGAAGCCCGGCTGCACCGACCAGAACAGCGCCTGGCCCGCGGGTGTCGCCAGGGGCAGCGCCATCAGCGCCGGGCTGCGCTGCGGCTCCCCCAGGGCGCGCACCACCGGCGCACCGGTGTCGGTGGCGAGCGCCACCTTGGCCGTGGGCACCAGTGCACCGGTGGGCCAGCGTCCCCAGGTGGCGATCACCCGGCCAGGCGTTGCCGCCAGCGCCAGGTTGCGGAACTGCCGGGTCGGCGACGCGACGTAGTCCACGCTGTCCAGCAGCCGCGGTGCGCCGATGGCCCGGCCGCTGGTGTCGAAGTCCTGCAGCCACAGGCGTTCGGTGCCGCCGTTGTTCGACGACGCATCGCTCCACAGCAGCCACAGCTTGCTGCCGTCGCTGCCGGCCGCCGCGTTGCCCAGCAGCAGGTTGCCCACCAGCACCACGCCGGCGGGATCGCCAACCGGTGCCGCGTCCCGGTCGAAGCGCCGCAGGCGGATCTCGTGCAGCACGAAGGGCGTCGGCGGCAAGGCCTGCGCGTTGATCAGCGCCACGCCGTCGGGGATGGGCAGCAGTGGCGTCGCCTCGCCGGGCGCCACCTCCGTGGAGGTGCGGCTGACCTGGTTGATGCCGTTGGCGTCCAGCGCCGACAGCACCATGCCGGTCCGGGCGAAGTCGTTCAAGATGTCCGTGGCGACAAGCACCCGGTCACCGGCGCGTGCTGCCGAGCGCAAGGCGCCCAGCGGAAAACCGCTGATGCTGTCGCGCACGCGAACGCCCGGCAGCGCACCCAGGCCCCGGCCCACGCCGTCGAAGAAGACCAGACGCTCGTCGGATTCGAAGGTGGCGCACACCAAGCCCGACGCCGGCGCCGTGCTGGCGCTGCGCACGATGCCGATGCCAGCCGCGTCCCACTCGGACTGCACCGTCGTCGTCAGCGGCGGCACCGGTCCGCCGCCGGACGGATGGAAGCGCAGCACCGCGGTGGTGTCCACCCGCAGCGCGGTGATGGACTGCTGCAGGTCGGGCAGGTCGACCGTCTCGTTGCCCACCACGCGGCTGTCGATGAGCACGTCGGCCGCGTCGGCCGTCTTGTCCCCGCCAATGTCGGTGCCGGTCGGCACCTGGGTGCGGTCGGCGATGGTGATCTGTTCGCCCTGGCGCACCGGTGAGCGCAGCACGGTGTAGGTCAGCGGCGAGCCGGGCCCGAAGGCCTCGGGATCCGTGGCGTTGATGGTGCTGCCCGACACCGAGTAGGTCAGCGACTGGTCGTCATCGGCGCTTGAACTGACCCGCGTGGCCCTGATGTCGGCGCCGTCGACGGACTGCCGCACCAGCACCCCGTAGGGGGGTCCGCTGCCGTCGGGCGCGACGCCCCGGTAGTGCCAGGTCGCGCCGGCCTTCAGGGGCAGCAGCGTGGTGGCGTCTGCGTACAAGGTGGCGCCCGGCGTCGGCGCCGCGGGCAGCAGCCCGGTCGGGCTGCCATTGGCGGGCCCGCTGGTGGAGCCGCCGGTGGAGCCGTCAACCCCGGCACTGCCGCCACTGCCACCGCCGCCTCCGCAGGCTGTCAGCAGCCAGCATGACACCGCCACCATCAGCGCGACAAATCCTCTGGACCGCATCGACTCTCCTGCTCGAACTGCCTGGGGCCTCGGTGCGCCCGGGTGATGCGGCGATGATCCTCAGCGGCCGATGCCCGGCCGGGGCGACTGCATGCCTCGCAGCAGGTTCAGCACGGCTTCGGCAGTCTGTTGCGGCCGCTCCATCGGGTAGAGGTGGCTGCCCTCCAGCCACAGCAGGTTGTCGCCGGCCAGCCTGCGGGCGCCCTCGATGCCGCCTTGCCGGATCTCGGTCGAGCGCGTGCCGGCGATGAAGCCCACCGGGCAGCGCAGCGGGTGGCGCCGCAGCACCCGGCCGAGGTGGTGGGGCAGGGTGTTGTAGATGCGGGTCTCGACCTCGCGGGTGAAGCCCAGCACCAGTTCCTCGCCATGTTCTCCGGGTTCGGGCCGCATGCCGCTGGCGATGTAGTCGTCCAGCACGCCCGGCGCCCAGCGGGCGAACTTGGGCTTGGCGGCGAAGTGGTCGTGCGCCGCCTGCCGGCTGGGCCAGGCGTGGCGGCGGGTGGCCGACACCTTGCCGGGGCCCAGGCGCTGGATCAGCCGGCTGCGCTTGAGCACCTGCACCGTGTGGCTGCGCCAGCCGGTGAACACGGGTGAATCCAGCATCACCAGGCCCTGCGCCAGGTCGGGCCGCTTGCTGGCGGCCAACAGGCTGAGCAGCCCGCCCAGCGAGTGGCCGACCAGGAAGGCGCCCTGCGGCGCATGGCCGTCGATGAAATGGATCAGTTGGTCGCGCAGCCGCGGCCAGTTGCTGGTGACCGGATAGGCCGGGTCGTGGCCGAACTGCTCAACCGCCAGCACCCGCCAGCCTGCCCCGCGCCAGAGGTCGAACAGCTGGCGGTAGGTGCCGGCCGGAAAGCCGTTGGCATGCGAGAAGACCAGGGTGGGGCGCATCGTTGGCTAGGGGCTGCTCGGGAAAACCCGGCAGTGTGCCTTGCCAGCGGTGCGCGCTCCTAGACTGGCCACCCGACGCCAACCCGTGCCCCAGCCGCCATGGTCAACCCCATCGTCTATGCCGTGCCGGTGTTCCTGCTGCTGATGGCGCTGGAATGGGTCGTCGCACGCCGGCGCGGCCTGGTGGTCTACCGCGCCGCCGACACGGTGGCCAGCCTGTCGCTGGGCATCGTCAGCCAGGGCGTGGCGGTGTTCAGCAAGCTGGCCACGCTGGGCCTGTACACCGCCGTGTACCAGCATGCGGCGCTGTGGCGGCTGCCGGTGGACTCCATCTGGGTCTGGGTCGGCGCGCTGGTCGCCTACGACTTCTGCTACTACTGGCTGCACCGCCTGGGCCACGAGGTGCAGATCCTCTGGGCCGCCCACGTGGTGCACCACAGCAGCGAGGACTACAACCTGGGCACGGCCCTGCGCCAGACCGGCAGCGGCTTCCTGCTGGGCTGGCTGTTCTACCTGCCGATGGCCCTGGCCGGCGTGCCGCCCCTGGTGTTCGCGGTGGTGGGGCTGATCGACCTGCTGTACCAGTTCTGGGTCCACACCCGGCTGGTCGGGCGGCTGGGCTGGTTCGACCGCGTGTTCTGCTCGCCCAGCAACCACCGCGTGCACCACGGCCAGAACGCCTGGTGCATCGACTGCAACTACGGCGGCATCCTGATCCTGTGGGACCGGCTGTTCGGCAGCTTCGTCGACGAACGACCCGACGCGCCCATCGTCTACGGCGTGCGCGGTGCGCTGGGCAGCTACAGCCCGCTGCGGGCCAACCTGCAGGTCTATGCCGGCATGGCGCAGGACTGGCGGCTGGCGCGCACCTGGGCCGACCGCCTGGGCGTGCTGTGGCGCCGCCCGGGCTGGCGGCCGGCCGGCGCTGAAGACGCCGCGCCGCGGCCGAAGACCGATCTCGACCACTTCCGCCCCGACGACCCGCCGCTGCCCAGGCCGCTGGCGGCGCACCTGCTGCTGCAGTTCGCCCTGCTGATCGCGCTGGCGCTGCACTTCCTGGCGGTGGCGCCGCAGCTGTCGCTGGCGCTGGCTGCCGCCGTGGCCGTGGCGCTGCTGCTGCAGCTGGAACTGCTGTCGCGGGTGGGGGACGGTGGGGGCGACCGCGCCGGCACGGCCTGGCGCACCGAAGGGCTGCGCTGGGCCGTCGGCGTGCTGCTGCTGGCCGTGTCGCCGGCGCACGGCCTGCCGTGGCTGCTGGCCTGGTCTGCCGCCGGGCTGGTGGGCGCCTGGCTGCTGCAGCGGGCGGCCCGGCCCGCTGGCGGCGCGGCCGTCACAGGACCCGGTCCAGCGGCCGGGTGATCGTCGGGCTGTCCGGCGCGTCGGTGCGGCGGGCGGCGGCCAGGGCCTGGTCGCGCAGGGCCTGCGCCCCCCGGGCATCGCCGTTGGCCACCAGCACCGCGGCCCGCACGCGCCACAGGTCGGCCTGCATCCGCACGTCGTGGCGTCCGCTGCGCGCGTCCCAGCCCTGCAGCGCGGCCTGGCTGAAGCCCAGCGCGGCGGGCAGGTCGCCGCGCCGCAGCGCCATCCGCGCCAGCCCGGCCTGGGCCAGCGGCACCTGCACCCAGGCGGGCCGGGCGACACCGGCGATGACCTGCCGGAAGGCAGCCTCGGCGCCGGTGTCGTCGCCCTGGTCGATGAGAAAGCGCGCCCAGCGCTCGCGCGACTGGGCCAGTTCCTGGCTGCCAGGCCGCTCGCGCGCCTCGCTCTCGGCCAGCGACGCCGCCAGCAGCGGCCGGGCCTCGTCGCTGCGGCCCAGCCGGTCCAGCGCATCGCCGATCTGCCGGCGCACCCGGCGCAGGTCGAACACGTAGCCGGGCTGGTGCTGGTGGCCCTGCTTAGCGCAGCTCCACCACCTGGGCCAGGCGGGGTTCCACTGCGGCCAGGGCCGTCAGCGCCTCGTCGACGCGCAGGGCCTCGCTGCGGTCGGGGCCGGCCAGGCCATCGGCGACCACGGTGTCCAGCGTCACGTGGGTGGCGCCGCCATCGCGCCGGTCGGCCTGCCGGGCACGCACCAAGTCGACGATGACCGAACGCATGACCTGCGCCGCGTAGGCATAGAAATGGCCACGGCTGGGGAACTGCAGCGCGTCGATGCGCCCGGCCAGGCGCAGGAAGCTCTCGTGCACCAGGGCGGTGGTGTCCAGCCCGGGGGCGCCGGGCTGGACCGCCTGCAGCCGGGCGTGGGCGATCTTCTTCAGCTCGGGGTAGGCGGCCTGCCAGCTGGCGGGCGGGCCGTCGTCTGGGTCGTCGGACAGGCGGGGGGCGGCATGCGGGCCATGTTCGCATGGCCTCCGCCGGCCCGCAGCCGACCCGGTGCGGCCTGTCGCTCAGGTGCTGGTGGCGGCCGCCGTGCGCGGCGAGCATGGCCGGACAAGACCGGAGACACCACCATCGGCAAGCCCCTGTCCGTACCGGCACCGTCCGGGCACGTTTTGCGCTGGCCCTTCCTGGCGCCGTTCGCCACCCGCAGCTTCCGCTTCCAGTGGCCGGCCGACCTGTGCACCGCCTGGGCGCTGGAGATGGAGACGCTGATCCTGGGCTGGTACGTGCTGGTGCAGACCGGCTCGGTGCTGTGGCTCACCGCCTTCGGCGCCTTGCAGTTCATCGGCACCCTGGCCGCGCCCCTGCTCGGCATGCTGGGCGACCGGCTGGGCCTGCGCCGGGTGCTGGCCAGCATGCGCTTCGCCTATGCGGCGCTCTCCGGTGTCATCCTGCTGCTGGCCGCCGCCGGCCAGCTCAGCCCGTTGGCGGTGCTGGCCGTGGCCGGCGTGGCCGGCATGCTGCGGCCGTCGGACATCGGCATGCGCACCGCGCTGGTCGGTGCCACCGTGCCGGCGCCGCACCTGATGGCGGCGATGGGCATCTCGCGCACGAGCATGGACTCGGCCAAGGTGGCCGGTGCGCTGGTCGGCGCCGGCGTGGTCGCCACCTTCGGCATGGTGGTGGCCTATGCCGCCATCACCGCCATCCACCTGGCCGGCGCGCTGCTGACGCTGCAGGCCGACCCCGGCCACCATGGGCGGCCGACCGCGCCTGGCGTAGCGACCGCCGCGCGGCCGTCGCCCTGGCGCGAGCTGCGCGAAGGCCTGGCCTGCATCTGGCACACGCCGCTGCTGCTGGCGGCGATGGCGGTGGCCGCGCTGGTCAACCTGACCGCGTTTCCGCTCAGCGGCGGGCTGATGCCCTACATCGCCCGCGACGTGTTCCAGCTCGACCAGCGTGGCCTGGGCTGGCTGGTGGCCAGCTTCGCCGGCGGGGCGCTGGCCGGCTCGCTGCTGATGGGCGCGGTGGGGGGCCGGCTGCGGCCGGGCCGCGCGATGCTGCTGGGCAGCCTGGGCTGGTATGCCTGCCTGGCCGGCTTCGTGGCCACACGCCAGCCCGTCCTGGCGATGCTGCTGCTGGCCGCGGCCGGCGCCTGCCAGAGCGCCAGCATGCTGGCGCTGTCCATGCTGCTGCTGCGCCACAGTGCCCAGCACCTGCGCGGCCGCATCATGGGCGTGCGCATGCTGGCCATCTATCCGCTGCCGCTGGGCCTGCTGCTGGCCGGCGCGCTGATCCCGCGCATCGGCTACGGCTGGACCGCCAGCCTGATGCTGGGCGGCGGGACGCTGCTGGCGCTGGCCATCGGCCTGGCCTGGCGCGCGCAGCTCTGGCACCGCGACGCGCCCGGCAACCAGCGGGCCACCACGGGCTGAGCCTGGCACCCGATTCGAGGGGGGAGCGGCATGTCCGGTTGCCGCGCCGGGCTGCGTTGGCTGGGGCGGACGGGTCGGTCGTCGTCGGGGCGACAGGGCGCCGTCCGTGGAGCGATCGACCATGCCCTTGCCTTGCAACCTCAGCCCTCTTGCCCTCGCCCTGGTGACCCGCCAGGTGCCATCAGCCCAGGCCGGCCGCACCCAGGACCGCAGCGTGCCGGCACGGGCCGGCGGCGCGCTGCGGCGGGCCGGCATGGCGGCGCTGGTGGTAGGTGCACTCTGGCCCGCGGCCGGCCAGACCCAGACCTGGCAACTGAGCGCCAACCTGCTGGCCAATGCGATCCAGTTCACGCCCGGGCCGGGCGTGACGGTGAGCCACGACGACAACCTGAACCTGCTGAACCAGGCCGAGGCCAGGACGCTGCAGGTGCGCAGCGTGCTGTCCGAGACGCCGGTGGGCGGCCATGCGGACGCGCGCTTCCGGGGCCAGGTCGGCCTGCTGCAGGCCTATGCGGCCGCCAGCAACCCCTATTGCTGCGATGCGCAGGGCCATCTCGTCACCAACGGCTACAGCAATGCCACGGTGCAGGGCCGGTTCTACGACACGGTGCTGGTCACCGGCGCCGGCCTGGCGATCGGCACCCCGGTCAGCTACCGGGTCGACTTCGACATCAGTGGCAGCATCAGCCAGCCCAGCTTCGAGCTGGGTGGCGCCTACAGTGCGGACGGTCTGGCCGAGGTCCGCCTGCGCGACCTGTCGACCTCCGAGGAGGTGTCGCTCAGCTGGGATGCCAACCGCCACGCCACCGGGCGCTGGAGCCTGACGCTGGCCACCCAGGTCGGCCGCAGCCTGGGCCTGAGCGGCATGCTCTATGCCGGCGCCTACGTCGGCAGCTTTGCACGGTTGAGCCGGTCGGCGGAAGCCGACTTCTACAGTTCCGCCCACTACAGCCTGGCGCCGTCGGTGGCCGGGCTGAACACCCTGGGGGCCAGCGGCCACGACTACCTGGCGCCGGTGCCGGAACCCGCCGCCTGGGCCGGGCTGCTGGCCGGCCTGGCACTGCTGGGTGTGCTGCGGATCAGACGATCCGGTCTTCGGGCCGGGTGATCTTGCCCATCGGCGCGTAGCGCGCACTGGGCTGCAGCGGGTGCTCGGCCGCGCCGCCGTCCCACACCGGGTCGGCGATGCCCTCGAACACCTCGCGCAGGCGCTGGCCCCAGGTGCTGTGGATCATCTGGAAATACGGGTTCTGCTCGTCGATGCAGACCATCTGGTCGCTCTGGAAGCTGCCCTCGCGGTAGATCAGCAGGTCCAGCGGCAGGCCCACGCTCAGGTTGGACTTCAGCGTCGAGTCCATGCTGACCAGGGCGCACTTGGCGGCCTCGTCCAGCGGCGTGGCCGGCGTCAGCACCCGGTCGAGGATGGGCTTGCCGTACTTGCTCTCGCCGACCTGGAAGAAGCAGGTCTCGCGCGTGGCCTCGATGAAGTTGCCGGCCGAATAGACCAGGAACATGCGCATCGCCTCGCCCTTGATCTGGCCGCCGAAGATCATGCTGGCGTTGAAGTCGATGCCGGCGGCCTTCAGGCTGGGGCCGTCCTGCTGGTAGACGCGGCGCACCGCCGCGCCCAGCACCCGCACCGCGTCGAACATGCTCTCGGCATTCCAGATCGTCAGCGCCGGCTGGTTGGGGCCGCGGTCGATCTTCTCCAGCTGCAGGATCTCGCGCACGCTCTGGCTGATCGACAGGTTGCCGGCCGACAGCAGCACCATGAAGCGGTCGTCCGGCTTCTCGTAGACGATCATCTTGCGGAAGGTGCTGATCTGGTCGATGCCGGCGTTGGTGCGGCTGTCGGACAGGAACACGAGGCCGGCGTTCAGGCGGATGCCGATGCAGTAGGTCATGGTGGCGCTTGGTCGGACGGGCGCCGGGCGCCCTGGACGCCCGGCAAACCGGCGAGGGTATCAGCCCGCGCCGAACTGCCGTCGCACCGCCTGCAGCCCGGCCTCGGTCGCCCGCAGCGCCTGCGCGATGTCGGCCTCGGTGTGGGCCGCACTCAGGAACATGTTGTGCTTCGGGTGCAGGTAGACGCCGTGGCGCAGCGCCTCGGCGCAGAAGGCGTTGACCTTGGCGAAGGCCGGGTCGTCGTCGAACAGCACCAGCGGCATCTGCACCGGCCCGCTCTGGCGGATGTGCACGCCCAGGCTGGTGGCCTGCTCGGCCAGGCCCTGGCGGAACAGGCCGCCCACCCGTTCCAGGTGCGCCACCAGCCCGTCACGCCGGGCGACCGCCAGCGTGGCGAGCGCCGCCGCCATCGCCACGCCGCCGGCCCAGAAGCTGCCGGTGGTGAAGATGCGGGTGGCGGCGTCGCGCAGCGCGTCGGCGCCGGTGACGGCCGCCAGCGCATGGCCGTTGGCGATGGCCTTGCTCCAGGCCGCCAGGTCGGGGCGGACGCCCAGCGGCTCCCAGCTGCCGGCCAAGTGCAGGCGGCAGCTGGTGCGCACCTCGTCGAGCACCAGGGCCGCACCGGCACGGTCGCACAGCCGGCGCGCGGCCTGGGCGAAGGCGGGGGCTGGCGCTTCCTGGTCGATGCCCAGGTCGTGGCGGATCGGCGCCAGCAGCACGGCGGCCAGGTCGTCGCCAGCCTGGGCCACGGCAGCCTCCAGGCTGGCCACGTCGTTGTAGCGGCAGCGGATCAGGTGCGCCCGGTCCTCGGCCGTGGTGCCGGCGGCCACCGGCGTGCACCAGGGCGCCGCGCCGTGGTAGCTGCCCTGGGCGGCGATCACCTTGCGCCGCCCGGTGGCCGCGCGCGCCACCATCAGCGCCACCGTGGTCGCATCCGTCCCGTTCTTCTGGAACAGCACCCAGTCGGCATGGGCGATGGTGTCGACCAGGGCCTCGGCCAGTTCGACGAAGCGCGGTGTCGGGCCGTTCAGGCAGTCGCCCAGGGCGGCCTGGGTGCGGGCGGCGGCTTCCACCTCGGAGTGCTGCCAGCCCAGCAGGTTGGGGCCCCAGCCGCACATGAAGTCGATGAACTCACGGCCGTCCACATCCCACAGCCGGCAGCCGTCGCCGCGCTGGAAGAACTGCGGATAGCCGGCCGGCAGCGCCGCGGCGTTCAGGTGGCCGCTCATGCCGCCGGGCACGACGCGGCGTGCGCGCTGGCGCAGGGCCTGGTCGGCGGGGCCGCTGGAGGTGGGCTGGGGATCGCTCATCACTCGCTCCGGCGAGCGCCGGCTGGCCCGCTGCGGTCGATGATGCCAAGCCGTCGCGGGCCGGCGGCCCGGGGTTTTCAGCCCCTCTTCAGCCTCGGTTGGCGAGCGCCTTCAGCCGGTACAGCGCCTCCAGCGCTTCGCGCGGCGTCAGCGCATCGGGGTCGATGCCAGCCAGCGCGGCGTCCACCGGAGACGGCTCGGCCACCGCCGCCTCGGGCGGCGCGGCGAACAGGTCCACCTGGGCATCCCCGGCCCGCTGCTGGGCTTCCAGCGCCTCCAGCGTCGCCCGTGCCTGGCGCACCAGCGAGGCCGGCATGCCGGCCAGCCGCGCCACCTGCACACCGTAGCTGCGGCTGGCCGGGCCGGGCTCGATGGCGTGCAGGAAGACGATGTCGTGACCGGCCTCCACGGCGGAGACGTGCATGTTCAGCGCCCGCGGGTGCTTGGCCGGGAATTCGGTCAGCTCGAAATAGTGGGTGGCGAACAGGGTGAAGGCCTGGTTGCGGTCGTGCAGCTGGCTGGCGATGGCGCCGGCCAGGGCCAGGCCGTCGAAGGTGCTGGTGCCGCGGCCGATCTCGTCCATCAGCACCAGGCTGTGCGGCGTGGCGGCGTGCACGATGGCCGCCGCCTCGGTCATCTCCAGCATGAAGGTCGACTGCGCATTGGCCAGGTCGTCGGCCGCGCCGATGCGGGTGTGGATGGCGTCGACCGGCCCCAGCGTGCAGGCCGCCGCGGGCACGAAGCTGCCGATCGAGGCCAGCAGCACGATCAGCGCGACCTGGCGCATGTAGGTGCTCTTGCCGCCCATGTTCGGGCCGGTGATCACCAGCATGCGGGTGCGGGCGTCCAGGCGGCAGTCGTTGGCGATGAAGTCCGCGCCACCGGTCTCCATCAGCCGCGCCTGCACCACCGGGTGGCGGCCCTGCGTGATGTCGATGCAGGGCTGGGGCACGAAGCGCGGTGCGCACCAGCCCAGCGTGGCGGCGCGTTCGGCCAGGGCGGCCAGCACGTCCAGCGTGGCCAGCGCCCGGCCCAGCGCGGCCAAGGGCTGCAGGTGCGCCTGCAACTGGTCCAGCAGTTGCTCGAACAGCCACTTCTCGCGCGCCAGCGCCCGGTCCTGCGCGCTCAGCGCCTTGTCCTCGAAGGCCTTCAGCTCGGGTGTGATGAAGCGCTCGGCGTTCTTCAGCGTCTGGCGGCGCTGGTAGTCGGCCGGCACCTTGTCCAGCTGGCCCGCCGTCACCTCGATGTAGAAGCCGTGCACCCGGTTGAACTGCACCCGCAGGTTGGCGATGCCCGAACGCTGGCGCTCGCGGCTTTCCAGGTCGAGCAGGAAGGCGTCGCAGTTCGCGCCGATGGCGCGCAATTCGTCCAGCTCGGCATCGTGGCCGGTGGCGATCACGCCGCCGTCGCGCAACAGCACGGCGGGTT
>Ga0116181_1000279_pt1 | contig 46080 bp, 54 predicted proteins | sample AD_UKC075_MetaG_FD_89752 | JGI IMG/M metagenome (GOLD analysis project Ga0116181, IMG submission 89752) | Active sludge microbial communities of municipal wastewater-treating anaerobic digesters from USA - AD_UKC075_MetaG | ecosystem: Engineered > Bioreactor > Anaerobic > Digestate | place: USA... | reverse complement strand
TTGAGTACGGACCGTACATTCCAACATTGGTGAGGAAGCTTGAAGCGGGCGATTTCGCCTGACATTTCAACATGAGAGGTCTTGGGGACCTCTCAACGATTCCACACTGGATTCCGGATACCCTCCAGAAACGCCCCATGCCGTTCAGTAGCCTTGGCTGCATGGATACCAAACACCTCAACCCTCTCCTCGGGGCACTCGACGACGGATATCGTCATCGACCCCATGAAATGCTGGGCTTCTTCATCAGCGGCGTAATGTCACTCTGGGGCTTACCCGAGTGGCAAACCATTCCTGAAGAAACACGGCCCAAAGTCACCGAAGCGATCGAGGCCTACGCCGATATCGTCGGATCTCGCGAACCGTTCGAGGACATCATCGGCCCTCTCTACATGGAGATGGCGTCGCGCGGCGGCCGCCAGCAGCTCGGGCAGTATTTCACGCCCTGGGGCGTGGCCTCGATGATGGCCCAGATGACCGCCGGCGAAAAGCCGGAGGACACCGGGCAACTGATCAAAGTCTGCGACCCGGCATGTGGAAGTGGGGTAATGCTTCTCGCCTTTGCGCACCACGCCCTTTTCAACTGGGGCGAAGACGCCTTGATTCGCCTGGCGGTGACCGGGTGCGACATCGATGCCTATTGCGCCCGGGTTATGGCCCTGCAGCTGGTGGCCAACTGCAACATCTTCAACCTCAAGCTGGGCGAGGTCCTGGTTCTTCGCGGCGACTCCCTCTTCCCCGACAAGGGCATGGAGACCATTGTCCATGCTACGGCGCCCACGGTCCCGAACGTCCTGCCTCCCCAGGCCCCGGAACGCCTGGCTGCCCTGGTGGACGCAGCCCATGCCCATCCAGACGTGTATCAGCACGAGTTATTTGTCGCCTGACGGACCGGGAGAAACGCCGTGCTCAACGAAGCCTACGACCCCCTGATCGACGCCGCCCGAAACAACTCGCCGGCGGGGCCTGAGCTGCTGTGACAGCTGGGCGAAAAGCTATTCGCCGCGAATCACGACCGCCTGGCGTCCATTGACGACGGTATCCGGGCGGCCAAGCGCAACCTGGTGCTCTACGCGAGCTTCTTTCCCCCTGATGTTGCATTGGCTGTGCGCGTCTATTACGGACTGGATGAGCCGCTTCTGCCTTCATGCTCGAGTTCCGCTTCTCCGACGGCCCGATAACTACTTTTTCCAGAAAGGCCGGGGTCAGGTTGGCAAACTGATCTCGTACCAAACAGGAGAACCGCCATGCCCCGTCCTACGATTTCCGGAACCGTCATCCGCCGAATCGATATGCATCACTCCAGTCCCGGCAAGGACAAGGACTATCGGATCACCATTGCGCAGGAGCCGGATGGCTTGTGCCGGGTCTATACGGAATATGGCCCCGCCGGCAAGCTGCAGAACGGCAAGGAGCAGACCAAAAACCTGATTTCCGCCGGGCAGGCCGAGGTCATGGCAGACGGCCTCCGCGACGGGAAGATCAAGCAGACCGACTCCTACGATGTGATCAGCGATCGGCGTTTTTCCGCGACTGCAACGTCGCCGGCCAAGCCCGCCCCCGCCCAAACGCCCCCCCAGGCGCCGGTGCGCAAGCTGATCCGCGCAGATTCCCTTTCCCCCGCCAGCCGCGCCGTGCTGGCCGCCATTTTCTGAGGAGCACCGACATGGAAGCCATTGCCGAAACGACCGCCTCCAAGGCCACTCGCCTCGCCGTCAACCGGGGCATCACCCTGACCACCCCGGTCATTGGCCGCATCACCGCCGGCCATACCGTCGTCAAGAACGACAAGGCCCTGCCGGTGAAAGATGATCACTTCACCCTGACCACGCTCTTCCAGGACAAGAGAACCCGTGTCTGGGAGGAGCATCCCCTTCAAAAGACCCTGACCAAGGGCGAAGAGAAGCTGCGCGCCATCCCCGTGCGGATCGCCTACAACGACGTCAATCTGAACCTGCACAACAGCTTCAGCGCGTTCGACCCCCAAAAGGGGCGGGCGCTTTGCGTCGGCAACGGCGACCGGGCGCGTCGTGTCACGGAAGAAGGGGTCAAGGAAATCGATTGCCCGCGGCCGGAGGCTTGCGAATATGGTCAGCGCCAGCGCTGCAAGAACTTCAGCCGGGCATACTTCCGCGTCGAAGGGCAGGAGGACGAACTGGGCGCCTTTATCCTGCGCACGACGTCGTTCAACTCCCTCGACCGGCTGGGCTCTCGCCTCAATCAGCTCTCGGGCCTCACCGGCGGCGGCATCGCCCATATGCCCATGCTTCTGGTCCTGAAGACCAAGACCACCACTCAGTCTTTCCGCGAGCCGATCTATTTTGCGGATCTGGTAACCCGCCCGGGTATGAAGCTCCTGGATGCCGTCAAGGAAGCACGGGAGTATCAGGAATCCATGGAAAAGGCTGGCCTGTCCATTGAAGGCCTGGAAGAAGCGCTGCGCGCCGGCCTGGCCAACAGCGACTTCGCCGAAGACCTTGAGGACGCCGATGAGTGGCTGTCCGACGAGGACCTGATCGCTGCGGTTGAGCAGCAAGGGCAGCGCACCGGTCTGCGCGGAATGGACAGTTTGACCCAGCGCCTGAATTCGCTCGCGACTCAACAGCCTGGTGGCGAGGAGGATGAACAATCGACCGGCCAGGGCGCCGATGTTTCCCCGGCAACCCCGGACGCCCAGCAACCGGATCTGCTTGTGGCCTGATAGGAGCGAAGCGTGGAATCTCAGCGCTTCCTACTCCGCAGTACCCGCGGCGTGGCCCAGGAACTCGATTTCCGAGTAGAGCCAGTCGCGGGTGGCTATTGCGTCAAGAGCCAACATCGCATCGACGGTTGCCTGCCCCGCTCCGGTCCCTGCATGCTCACCCCTCTCCCGCTGTCCGCGGCGATGACCTGGGCCAACGCTCGAGCTGCAAAGCTGCCCGCTCATCGGAACTGTTGCTGCGGGCAATCGATCATGCAGAGAAAGTAGCGTTCGGCAAGAAAAGCAAGTTTGCCAAGTCGATTGTCGGCGTACCTGGCGGTATGGAACAGCACCCGGCCATGAAGCTCCTGTGCGACTGGTGGGAAACCGTTCGGCCCGATGGCGAACCGTTCAAGCCTGGCATGGCCATGCCCTTGGTGCGCGTCCGCGACGACGGTGAATACTGGTGGGGCGACCGCGAGGTTCCCAATTCTCCCATCAACGGCTTCAATCCGAGCGGACGCAATGCCGCCCGCATCGGCGACCTGATCCTCGTACTCTTCCAGGCCAAGCAGGAGAACGCCACTTTCGACAACGACGGAATGACTGTCTTCCTGCCCAGCGGAGAGCAGTTCAGCACCATCGGGATCGATAAAGAGCAATACCTGAACGGCGAATCGGATGAAGCATGGGCCTGTTTGAATGCTCTTGCTGGCTTCTCTGTTCGTTTCCCCTCAGCATGGGCGTTTCTGAACAAGACTGGTGGCGAATACCTGATGGCTGAACGGGCAAAGGTGGCTTTGCCGGTGGCGCTACAGCATTCGCGAATGGAATGGCCGCACTTGTAAAAGATCGTATCCAGTCATGACTGACAAAGATACGAAGCCTGCTGACAAAACGGCAGCGCTTCGGCAGCAAAGGCGACGTGAGCGCCTAAAGAACATTGAGGCAAAAACGGTTGATGTTCTTCTCTCGAAAGAACAAGGTAAGCGGCTGGATCGATTGGTTGCGACGGGCTATGCGGCAACCCAATCCGCAGTGTTGTCGAAGGCGCTTGATGAAGCCTTCGAGCGCCAAGGCAACGTTGGTTTTGCTCAGGGAATTAAGTAGCAACACGAAGGTCATTATTATTCCGCGAGTCGCCGCAACAGGCTTACCACAGGGCGTTCAATGAACACCATTCCCTTTTCGGTTGAAATTCGCCCATGCTTGCCAGGTGATCTGCCCCAACGATCCCATGACCAGCTCCTCGAGGCGGCCGGCGATGAATTTCCGGATATCGGCAGGGGAGTCCGTCAGGGATCCGGGCTTCGGTGGATCGCAAGGGCCCGGCCCCAGAAGCTGTCTCAACGGAACGCCAGCGGCCTGCGCGAAGATCGCCACCACCTCCAACGTGGTACCGGCAGCATCTGGGTCGGTCAAGTTCTTGAATGCGGCGACACCGGTGCCCGTCTTCTTTTGCAGGCCATAGAAGGTCGACAAGGGTTTCGGCAGCAAAGCCTTCGTGGCGGTGACGTTCTTCGCCAGGTTGGCCATCAATTCTGAGTAGGATTTCGATTCTGGCTTTTTCTTCATTCTGGTTCTCAACGTGCAATCCAAACCAGGAATGCACCGCACGCAAATGCAGCAACAGCAACCCAGTACGGTATTCCAGCACGGGCGCTCTTCAGCAACTCGGTGGACGTCTGGAGTTGAACCTGAGCCGCATTCCGTTCCTTCTCGAGGCTTTCTGCGCGCTCGCGCGCCAGGCGTAGCTCTTTGCCAACTTCGCCCAGCAGTCGCTGTCTCTGCTGGACGCGCTCCCGGACATAGGCTCCGGCCTGCGCCGGCGTATTGGCCGAATAATCGGCAACGAGATCCAGGAGAGTTGCATTACCGGTGTGCCCCAGGCCGACGACGCGGTGCGCTTTCTGTTCCGCCATGGCCGTCAGGACTCTCGGGTCCTCGAAGACTTCAAAGTCAGCCGCATCGCCGCCACCGCGGATGACCATCAGGATGTCGTCGGCGGTGGCTTCCCGGATCGCCGTTGCAATGGCCACGGGATCGAGCATGTTCACCCGGACAGGGAAAACGCCCACCGCGTCACCGAGCTTGGTCAGCTCCGCCATGCAATCGTTGGCAACCTGGGCGGCCGCCGAGGTGGATTGAATCAGGGTGATGGAGATCACGTCACGATCCGGGAACGGAACGCGCCATAGGGATAGAGCCCGCAAGCGCTCGAGTGTCATCCTTCCCTGCTGGACCATCGCAGTTGGCGCCGCCTCTTCCTGCTCCCCAAGCTGGATATCCGTTGCTGCCAGCTTTACCTCGACACCATAGTTGCCGGACTTGATTACCAGGCGGCCGGAGAGGATTACGTTCTGCCCTGGGACGATCCCCCGGCTGGCCACCAGGGAGGCCATGATTTCGACCTTGGCTTGAGCCCCACCATCGTCAACAACCTTTGCCCCGTAGAAATACTTGCCGCTCGCGCGCCCAGGGTCCGTCCAGCGCCCCCGCAAGCGGATCATCCCCGCCATCTCGGGAAGCTGAGTGACAGCCAGGCGCTCCAGGAGCAGCGCTGTGAATTGCTGAAAGGTGCCGGGCGTCACGTCGGCAAAGAGCGCCGCGGCTTCGGGCATCGTAGCGTTATCGTTCATCGTGATCTCCCAACCAGAGGGAAGCCTTTTCGGGCTTGAGGCGAGCAGGTTTCATTGCGGTTCCTTTCCAACCTCGAACGTACCAAAAGGTGGCCACTGGTTCTCAAATTTCTCCGGCGCGAATGTCATTTCTGCTGTCCCGAATGGACGCTGAAATCACTGCTTATGCGTCGTGGCGGAGGCGGTACTTTTTCCAGAAACGCCTATGGCAGGTTGGCAAACTTGGCTCAGTAGAGAACAAGGAGAACCCGCCATGTCCGCCGCCGTTGCCATTGCTGCCGTATCGGAGCCAGTCGTTGCCGATGCGCCGTTGCCATCACTTCTGGATATCTTCGGGCAGTTGCACTGCCGCCCCGATATTCCGAACGAGGTGTATCACGCTGACCGCTCTTGCGTCTCGGTGTCCGGCCTCAAGGAAATCCTGCGTTCTCCGGCTCACTTTCAAGCCTATCTGCAGGGTGCCAACCGCAAGGAAACGTCGGCCATGTTCTTGGGCACGGCGGTTCATACCCGGTTGCTCGAACCCCATCTGTATGCCTCCGAATATGTGGTTGCACCCATCTCGGACAAGCGCCTGAAGGCGTACAAGGAATTCGAGATCGCCAACGCCAACAAGAAGATCCTGACGCCGGACCAGATGGCCGTCATTGAAGGCATCGCGCAAAGCGTATCCCAGCACACCTCGGCGGACACGCTGTTGCGGGCCGGCCTCGTCGAGCACTCGATCATCTGGCAAGACGAAGAGACCGGCATCTGGCTGAAGATTCGACCCGACTGCCTTTGCGTCGACTTCGACACCGGCATTTGTCTGGACGTGAAGAAGACCACGGATGCCTCTAAGCAAGCCTTCAAATGGGCCTGCGACCGCTACCTCTACGACCTGCAGGCAGCGGTGTATCTCGAAGGCCTTCGCCAAGTCTTCAAGCGTGACTTCGACTTCGTTTTCCTTCCGATCGAAGAGGAGGCCCCCTACGGCTGCGCGCTCTATGGCGTCCCCGACGACATGCTGCAAGACGGGAAGCGCCTGTTCCGCAAGGCCATGCGCGGACTCAAGCAGTGCCGGGATTCTGGCCTCTGGCCGTCATATCAGCCCGATGGCGACTACGAGCTTCTGGATTGGCGTCCCCGCCGGAATTATTGATTTTTTGGAGCAGATCTCATGATCGACAAGACCATTTCTCGCCCCGCGTTATCGGCGCCGCCACGGAGTCCCCGTGCCAAGGGAATGACGCACCGGGTTGACGCATGGGTGCATCCGGCCGGCGGCGATGACTACCTCGTCAGTCTTTACGTGAATGGCGCACCCACGAAATCCCTCATCCAGAAGGAGCTGAAGAAGCTGAAAGCTCGGTTCTGGACGACTACACGATCCAGGCCCTCTAGCCTGTCCCTTCAACCACCGCAGGAATTTGCCATGCCCCTCATCCTGATTCCGCTGCTGTTTGCTGTTGCCCTTTTCTTTGCTCCGATCGCTGCTGCGCCGGCGGTCATTTCGGTCGCACAGCTCCCGATCCAGGCCGACGTCGTGGAGCTCCATTACACCCGAAGCGGCATCGTCCGGCTGAATCGGACCACCGGTGCAACTCGCTTCACGCCATACCGGATGGCTGGGGATCTCGATCGCCGCCGTGAAAATCGGATTGCCTGAACACATGCAGGGTTCGTTATCCCTGGATTTCTCCCGCTGCCAGCGATGACGGGATGAACGGGATCGATACCGCCCAGCTGGCGAGGTTTTCGACCACCGGCATGCGAGTGTCGAAAGGATCGATACCGCGACAGCAAAGGCCTTTGTGACCAGGCACCACTATGCCCACAGCTTTCCTGCTGCCCGCTTGAACGTTGGCTTGTTCGTCAGGCGCCACGGCGCCTGGGTGAGTCCGGAGCGGACTACCTAGGCAGGCTTTTGGATGGAGGGTTCTTCCGTCGTCAGCGGCATCCGGCAATTTTGCCTATTCCTGGACACTGAAAATGAAGTAGCTGGTCGCGTATTTTTTGCCCTCTACACAATCAATTGGAGTATTTTTGCAATACTGGGTTTGTCTCGCTCGGACCGCTGGCAGTGGTAAAGGCCGTGCCGTGAGACTTCGTAGTTCATTTCCCGTTTGGACGCATAACCTTTTCCCATGGTGGCGCAACCAACGGCAAGCCAGCTCCCGTGCTCAGTTCTAGCGCCACCGAAGGAGAAAATATGCGCATTCCGGTCACACATTCCGACCTCGAGCAAGGTCGCCTCACCAAAATTTCCCGCGCGCTGCAGAAGCTCTGGCCCCTGGGTAATCTGAGCCTCATGCAGTCCCAGAACACCCTTTCCGGGCTCCTGGGCTACCGCAATCACCACGATCTGCAGGCCCACGCCGTTGCCTCTATCCCCGTGCCCGATAGCGGAAAGCGCCTGTCCCGCGCAGACCTGGTGCATTCGGTTGCGTGGCAGGCCTTCCGCCGGCACGGCGTCAACATTGCCCAAGCCAACGAGATGGCGAGCAAGCTGCATCTCGACACGCTCGATATCGATGCCAACACCTCCGAATCCGCCATCATGGGACTGAGCGAGCAAATGTACTCGCAGGGGCGGCTCCTGATAATGGACGAGGCGCACCATCTGCTGGATGCCCATTGGAATCCCAAGACGCCGCAAATCCTGGATGCCAACGTCCCGGGCTATGAATTCGCCGTCCTGGCCAACCGCCAGGTCTTCCAGTGGAGCCGCCTAGAGACGCTGCTGGGCCTGCTTCCGCAGGACTGCCTGGCCCGCCTGCGCGATGAGCCGAAGTACGCCGCCTTGGCGGATGACGGAGAACTGGAAAAGCGCTTCCTGGCGGATGAAATCTACCCCGACAGCCTGCAACCGCTCCGCCAAGCCACCAAGGAGTCTGCCCTTCGGCCCGACATGACGGCCCCGGTTTGGCTTTTTGACGCGACTGGGCAGTGCTTGGGTCGCGTAATCCACCACAAGGCCCTCGCTGGCATCATCCCGCGCGTCTATGGCATCGCTGACGACTCGATCTTCGACGACATCGGGACGATGCTCTGCGGCGAGATCGTGGCCAGCGAGCCGGCACAGGCCCCCCAGGAGGGCGACGCCCCCGTGTACATGCTCTCGCTCGGCGATGGCTACGACCTGGAGGCCGACATCCGCAGGTCGCAATCGCTCAACAGCGAGAAGTCGGACAAGCCCGATCCGCGCTTCCTTGATCGCGTTCGAGGGGTCACCTGGCAGCAAGGTAGTGGGGGCCCGGCCCTGGTTGGCGCTCGCTTCACCGAGGACGGGCAGGACTATGTTCGCGCCCACACCTGGCTGAAACCTTCCGACACGCCCAGCCACCTGCTACCGCCCGAGGCCGGCCCCGCTCCTATCAGCCAGTCCGCCGACGTCGGCTATACCGACTCCCGGGATGCGCTGCCCGAAGCTGCCTATGCCCTGCAGAAGCTCACCCGGAAACGCATCAAGGACCTGGGGATGGCGGCCCTGGGAGAGTTTACAACTGCCCCAGGCCTGGAAGCCCTGTTGCAGCGGCTGCTGGCAGTGGCGGCGCCGACGGCGTTTGATCGCATCTGCGATACCGCCATCGACGAATACCTCCCCCTGCGCTACGAGGACGACACCGAAGACGATCCCGACCTGATCAGCAAGCGTGAAAACGAGCTCCGGAACCTGACCTGGCTGGGCGAACAGACGCTGCTGGCCGCGCCCGGGCTTGCCCCCTACAAGCCGACCTCGATTGCCTTTGTCCTCATGCTGGCAGAGGGCGAATACCCGGGGAGCCGCTACCGCTACAACGTCTCGGCGCCCGTCCCGGGCAAGAACAAGGCGATCGGCCATTTGCACGCCTACATGCTCCTCATTGCCGCATGCATGTTCCAGGGCTTGCCCATTCCCGAAAAGACGGTCGACGCCCATCTTGTGGTCTATGCGGCTCAACTGGTGTTGTCCGGCGCCCTGACGGTTGAATCCTTGCCGGCGGCCTGCCGGGAGATGATGGCCTTCCTCGACAAGCTCACCGCCCAGGAGAAGGACGTCGAGGACCTGAAGTCCTGGCGCTACCGGGAGAAGAAGCGGGCGGATGTCCGCGCTGCCGGTCGCTACCTATACGTCGGCAAGGAGATCCCCCGCGCGAAGCCCGAAGGGATCGAAGGGATGTTCCGGCGAATGAGGAAGTGGAGCGGCAACACCGCCCAGGTTGCTCAGCACCTACCTGACCTGCAGTAACACCGCCAAGGTAACCACAAGCATCACGGCCATCCGGATAGCCAGCATCACAACTAGGCCGGCAAATCGCCGGCCTTTTATCTGTTTCAGCCTTGTCCATATCGGACAGTTTGCGTCTGCTTCTACGCAGAGCAGATATTCCAGAAATACCCCTCCCGGGTAGGCAAACTCCCTCTCGTCATCAACACGAGTCATCTCACATGGACCGTTACGACGAGAACCATCAGCGTTACACCAGCGACCCGGGCTTCCCTGCCGTCGAGGCCAAAGCCAAAGCGAAAGGATTCCGCAAGGCTACCGCCAGCGAGGTCCGCGCGAGCGCCCAGCGCGCTTCCTGGGCTCCTGATCTGTTCTGTGCGTTCGGCGGCCTGTGGGTCAAGGAAGCCGAGCCGCACAGCACATGAACGACGCAGCAATCAGGGACCACCTGCGGGAAATCATCCGCGACTACTGGGGAATGAGCATGAAGGAAATCGAGCACGTTACTGGCTTTCCGCGCCGGATGCTCCAGAAGAATCTGGACGCCATGCTGGCTGCCAAGACTGTCATCCAGGAGGGAGGGCGCTATGTTGCCCGCTGACCCTTCTCCCACTGAAGCCCGTGTCATCGTCCCCGATGATGACGAGCGCCTGATCGACGTGGCCATCCGGGACGAAATGTTCGTGATCCACAACGGCTCTCAGGTAATCGTGTGCTCCATCATCCCGGTGGGCTGGAAAAAGCTGGCCATCCGGGCAGCTCCTGATGGGCTTGTCGGCGATCCTTCAGTACGTGATTCCGTTCATCTTCGTTCTCGGCGCCGGGGCAATTTGAGCCCAATGGTGGCCTAAAGTCGAACCCGGACGCATTTAGGCGTCCATTCCTACGTTCAAGCCCCCTGTTTCGTCTGCTTTTCCCGATTGCCGCCCCCCTCCCTGGCCCTGAAAATGTCGTCTTCGCCTTGACCAGGGCGAGCAACGACTTCGGGCCTATCAGGGAGTATCTGTGGACAGCAAATCGCAAGTGATCCAACCAGGGATCGAATCCTTCTTCTCGTCCAATCGGGGCGAGGCGTACAAGTCTCGCATGCTGCTTTGGGGCTTTGCCCTGATCGGTTTCACGATCTCGATGCTGCGTGCGCCCCACACGGGGACGAGCGTCGCCGCGATGGTGGTCTCGTTTTTGGTCCTCATCGGCTTGGTGGATTACTTCCTGCTCCGGCAGTTCCGTCCTGGGCAACTGGTGATCCAGATCACCGACGAAGGAATCGAGTCCCCCATGTTGTCCGGGCCGAAGAAGAAACTGTTTTGGGAATCCATCAAAGGCGTCTCAATCCAGGCGATTCATGACCAACCCTGCCTGGTCTTTGCGTTTTCGCCGGATCTGGGCCTGCCCGACAAGAAGCACTTCCTGACGGGCTTCAATCCCTCTCGGCCGAACATCTCCCTTGCGGGGCTGGATGCTCAGGCACAGGACCAGTTGGCAGAAGCGATCGGGCGTCACCTGCGTAACCGGAGTGACCTGTCCGCGGTGGACATCACAAATCCTGTCCGCGAGGTGCGGGAATTCATGGAAAGCTTGCGTGAGATCGCCCCGATGCCCTGGGCTACCTCTTTCCTAGTCGTGGCCAACGCAATCGTCTGGATCGCCATGGTTGCTGCCGGCGCCAATATCCTCGGGTCTCCGATCTCGATGCTCTACGAGTGGGGCGCGAACTCTACCTCGGCGGTCCAGAACGGACAGGCGTGGCGCCTGCTGTCCTCGATGTTCCTTCACGGGAACGTTTTCCACCTGGTCATCAACATGGCGGCCCTGGTCAGTGCCGGCCTGATCGTTGAGCGCATCTATGGGCACCGCCTATACGCGCTGATTTACTTTGCCTCCGGCATTGTTGGCAGTTCGCTCAGCCTGTATTTCGCTTCGCAGACCACCGTTGCCGTTGGCGCCTCTGGAGCGATCTTCGGTGTCACCGGTGCCCTGTTCGTTGCGATCTTCCAGCACCGCAAGCGCCTGCCGAAGTCCTTCAGCAAGCAGATGATCACCAGTTTGAGCTTCTTCATCACCTACTCGATCATCCAGAGCCTGACGAAGACCGGGATCGACACGGCGGCGCATATTGGTGGTCTGGTGGCTGGTTCCGCGCTGGCGTTTATCCTCCCCGAGCGCCTGAATATCGAGGCCTTCCGCCAGCAACGGCTTCAACGTGGCGTCATTGGTCTGGCGCTCGCCCTGCTGGCCACAGTAGGCCTGGTGCATTTCGCCCCCGAAGCGAAGGTCGATGTCGAGAAGTCGATTCACGGTTCGGCGACGGTGGCCACCGGGATGAAGCAGTTTGCCGAGCTGATGGCATCGCTCGATCAGGAGGAAAAAGATGTCGCGGCCGGCAAGATCTCGATCAAGGAAAGCGACGAGCGGAGTCGGAGCGTTTTTGCCCCCAGGATGGCTGAAGTCCTCAAGACCCTCCGCAATGGCTACTTGCCTCCCAGCGACCCGCGCCTGCCGGTGCTCAAAGCAACGATCCGGATGGGCGAGCTGATGGAGGAGTCACTTGCCATGAAGTCGGTGTACCAGGCAGGAAGCAATATCCCGGTGCCCGCCGACCCGGCTAGGGCGGTTGAGATCAAGCGAGAGATGGTGGAGGTGATGACCACGATCAACAAGGCCAACAGCCAATAACTGCGATCCCTCCCCGGATTTTGGACAAAAAAGCAGCCCGAGGGCTGCTTTTGATTTTTGGGTATCCGGATTTTCAGGTGGACGGACGGGGTTAACGGCCTAAAACTGCCCTGAGTCCAAAAGCGCCTCCAAGGTGGACAGGTCGGCTCCAAGGTTGCCCTGGCGGGTCTGAGTTCTGATCTCGTATTCGGCTCTCTCTTCGCAGACGCTCGGTGCCATGAGATACATCCGTGCCATGCCAACTTCCTCGAACTTCGGCTTTTTCTTGACCTTGACCCGCTCCTGGATGGGCACTCGCTTTTGCAGCTTGTCGGTGAACAGCACTTTTGCCCGCAGCCGCTCAAACGTGTAGCCCCGTCCATCCCGATATACGCGCCAGATTTTGGCGTTGAAACTCTCCGTGAAGGCGTTCGTCACACGCTCATCGTCGAAGTAGTTGAGGATGTAGGTCTTCCAGTTCCGGAAGGCGGTCTTCACGGGACGGAAGCGCCCCAGCTTTCTTGAGTAGCCTGTCCATTCAGGACTGCTCAAGAAAGGCCTCTCCCAAAGGGAAAGGCCAGAAGACAACTGGGCTTATTCAGCCGTGATCGTCATGTTGCCGTCTGCGTCGAACTGCACGCGGAAGCTGTTATTGCGGAGGTTGGTCTTGTGACGGACGCCGGCGTTGCAGAGGCACTTTTCAAGGGTCTCCACAGCCGGCTCACCGGACAGGATCGCAACCAGGTCATCAAAGCGATCAGCGTCGATCTCGTAGTCGGTTTCGCAGTACGTATCGTTGGAGTCGGTATAGGTCGATGCCTGGCGCAGCACATACCCGGCACGAGTGATGCCCTTGGGCACCAGGAACGTGCGCGAGCTGCCCCATTCACCGGACCCGACAGCAACGGCCTCGGTCAGAAGATGCGTCACGCCGGCGATCGTAACCGCCAGGTTCTCCATCAACTTCACGTCGCCATCGACCCAGCCACCACTGAAATGATCGCTGGCCATGACGCGGCCGCTTACCTTCACCTCCTCCTCCGCGAGATCCCGCAGGTGCTGTACTGCCCAGTGTTGCTCGGGCAGTTCGTGCGAAACGAAAAGGACCTGGGCCTTCTCCGCCCACATGAGGCGGGTGAAGTCGTCGCCGCGGTCTTCCTCGTCGAAATCCCGGAAGAGCATTACTACTCCCGATACCACTTGGGCTTCAGTTACCTGTTCACGGCTGTGATACAGGAAACTGTCACCGTCGCGTCGCTGCATCGGCGTCTCACCCACGTAGGTCAGGACCTTGGTGGGCAAAACCGGCACGTCCACCATGAGATCGAGGCATCCCGCGCGCTTCGCATTCGACCAGCAGGTCTCTACGAAGTCCGCAGGGGACATCTCCGCCTTCTTTGCCACCAGATGCTCCCGCCAGATCCCCTTCAGGGCCACGTCGAAATCCTTGGCTGCCTGCTGGGGGTCGATGAGGCTGTCGCGGTCCGGCATGCGTGGTGTGTATTGCAGGTGGTCCACATGCACGATCGGACGAATTTCTCCGCCATAGTGCGAGGTGAAGCCTGAGACATTGACCGGCAGGCCCTGGCAGTAGACATAGCCATGAGACTCGAACCCGACCTGGGAATCGTTATGGATACCAGGCACGTGGACGAACCCCACTGACGTTTGCTTTCCGACCAGGTTGGCGTGTGCGTGCGGCCGCGGCAACTCTTCTCCCTGCCAGAAGACGGGGATGGCGAAGCCTTTGGCGTAGGAGGCGAGCGCTTGGCCCACCTTCACTGCATCGAGCTTGCAGTGCTGCAGCGTGATGCGAGTGCCGCCGATGAAGCTGGACGGCTCGACTGCGATTTGGCGCTTGGCAATCAGGTCCTCCGAGGAGAACGCGATCTGCTTGCCTTTGCTTTCGACACGGACGCTCTCGGCGGCGAAACTAACCGAGAAAAAGCCGATGCCGAAAGGACGTTCGCTGTCCATCGTTTCCTGTGACCAGCCCGACTCGGCTACCGTGATGAGAGCACGGAAGTCGGCGATACCGCAGCCGTTGTCCGTGATCGTCAGGGAGGATTCCGAGACGTCGTAATCGAACACGACTGAGCTGGCACCAGCACGCCGGCCGTTCTGCAAAGATTCCGCGAGGACGGTGGTCGAGGTACTGAAGAGCGTTTTCAGGTGCTCCAGGAAGCGGGATTCGTTGACGCCGCTGGTGATGCTGTTGCTTTCTAGTGCTGCTTGATTCATGGCAAATCTCCTTGCAAGGATTTTTGCGGGCAGCACTCCCCGGCAGGGAGGTGCCCCGCAGGGTTGAATATCCCCAAGGCCCGTCGGCCAAGGGAAAAAAGCGGTCCATAACGCAGGACACGCGGGCGTTGGCCTCTCACGAGACAAAACAGGTGGTTTTCTTGAATGGCCTGACCTTCCAGGACGCTCAAGAAAACCGCCCTTGCGGACGGTAAGGAACGAATCCTTAATGGACGGTTTGGCTGTATTCCAGCACCTTGGCGAGCACGATTGCGTCGAGCTCGTCTTCTGCATGCTGGCTGCCGAGATAGCCCCAGCTTTCAGCTTCGTCCTTGATGATCCGGCCGGTGGAGCGATCGATCACGTAGCACAGCACGCCATAGACGTTGCCGTTCACCCAATCGTTGTACTCCTCGAGCACACCCTTGCAGTATTCCACTGCCTTGGCATTCATCATGGAGTCCAGCGCCTTCCGGTCGATGGGCTTGGAACTCGCCGCGACCATTTGGTCGAGCGCTTCACGCCACTTCCAGCTTTTGCCTTCCCCCACCCAGGTTGATCCGTCCAGGGTGAATCTAGCATGCAGCGGATCGGTCTCGCTGCCGAGCGCACCAAACCAGGCGACCTGGCCGATACCCAACTCCGACAGCACATTCGACCGGATGTTGTCGATGGCGTCGTCGTCCGGCACCCAAACCGCGGCGGCGTGGGAGGTATCCCAACGGCAGTTCATCCCGGTACCGCTCACGGAGTAAGCGATGCCCGAGTGCTCATAGATATCGAGCGGAACAGCCAGAGGGGCACCCACTTCGCCAGCTGCGAATGCCTCATCCCAGCAGGCCTCGGCCTCCGATTCGGAGAAGAGATCAGCCAGGGGTTGAAGATCATCCTGCAGCTTGCCGTCCAGTCGATTCCAGAAGCGGACGCTGTAGAGCGCGTCTGCGATGTAATCGAGGGCATATTCCCAGCCTTCCTGGTCGATCGCGAACTGAATCACGGTTTCGAGAGAGGCTTTCGATACGGGACGGTCGGTGGCACGCAAGCGGTGCGTCAGCCGCGTGAGAATCGAGAGATCGTTGTCGATCCCTTCCATCACACGCTTCACGATCCGGTCCGCAACGACTTGGCACGAAAAATCCTTGTTGCCATCGCTATCGAGACCGAGCGCAGCGTAGTAGCTGCGCTGCTCATCGGCATCACCACGCCGTTTGCTGGCGTGATAGATGTTGCCGTTGGCCGTGTCGGGTTCGCATGGATTCAGGTGACTCGAATCCTGGTCATAAGCAAGGCCGCCAGCAATGATGATGTTGCGATGGAGGACCACCATGCGCTCTTCGATGTCCGGAGAGATGCGCATGCAGCGGCGAACATCGATGGTGTCCCCGTCCGGATTTTCGCCGGACATCAGAACCTCGTCGATGCTGTAAGACGCTTCCACGACCCCGGGCAACGCTTGCGCGCGCGTGGAGAAGGGGACGTTTTCCAATGCAACGACCGTTTCCGGCCGAAGAATCTTATTGAGAGCAGCTTCTTTGTTGCTAAACATGGGACACCTCCGATAAACAGGGGCCCATGCTCCCCGGTGGGGAATGTGGCCCCACAAGGGATAGACGATAGTGATACTCGTCAGTGGCAGGTCATAACGCAGACCAGTTCGCGTCCTCGGACACCCGAGAAAACCAGAAACCCCTATGTCAGGGGGTTATGATCTGTTTGGGGGCATTGATTTGCCTCGCAATTCATCACTAGGAGAAAAACCCAATGAATAAATCCGAACTCGTGGACGCCATCGCTGCTGGCGCCGACATTTCCAAAGCTGCCGCGGGCAAGGCCCTGGACGCTGCCATCGACACCATCACCGCTGCCGTCGCCAAGGCGACCAGGTGACCCTGGCGGGCTTCGGTTCCTTCAAGGCTTCCACCCGGGCTGTGCGCACCGGCAATAATCCGAAGACCGGCGCCGAGATCAAGATCCCGGCGACCACGGTACCGAAGTTTTCCGCCGGCGCCGGCTTCAAGGTGGCCGTGGCGAAAAAGAAGAAATAACTTCTCGCTCAGCTTTCCGGACGGTCTGCATCAGGCCGTCTAGAAAACTCCCCGACAAGTCGGGGAGAAGTTGGTGAATCATGTAATTAGGCTGCCTTGAGAGCATTGATACCCTCCAGGACATCCAACCAGTCAATCCCTTTCCTTCCTTCAGGGATATCGCCAGGTGGAAGTTCCACGCCAGCCTGGATACCGCATTTCCACAGCCGCTCCGCCAACGCCTTCGCAGCTTCCTGCCCATGACCGCTTGGGTGGAATTTGCTCGGGCTGTCCTTGTCAGCAAAGATCGTGACGCGCTTGATGCCCGGAGGAGGAACGAATTCCGCCATCAGGCCGGCTGTAACGGTTGCCCAGCAAGGAATGCCAGTCATTTCCGTCACAGCAAGCGCCGTCTCGATGCCTTCGGCCACCGCGAGGGTGTCCGTAGCCGGGAACAGTCGAATGGCCGAACCTTGCAGCGGGCGGTAGCTCGCATGCGGGCACAGCTTCTTCGGCGACTCGACAGGGGCCTTACGACCATCTTCCGAGAGGAACGTCCGGTGAATGGTCACCGGAGTGCCATCGGGCGCCATCACGCAGGCCATGAAGCCTGGGAAATGCCCGACCAGCTCGCCCTTCTCGTAGTAGGCCATCGACGGGTGAAAACGGACACTCTGGAGGTTGCGGGGCAGCTTCAGCCCACGGCTCACCAGGTACATCCAGGCGATCCGAGCGTCAGCACTCTTGATGGACAAACCACCATTCCAGAGAGCCACGAGACGATGCCGGATGGCGGCATCTTCGCGGGCCGTGTCACGCTTGCGCGCTTCACGATGGACAGGAGTCAGCTGGGGCTTGTCACCCAAGATCATCCGACCAATCTCCGAAAGCGAGTCCTTGAACGTCCAGTCATTCACCGCTCCGATCAGCGCTATGCCGTCGGGCCAGTTTCCGCAGGTGCAAACGCCACCACCTGAGTCAACAACGTCGCGATAGACCCGGAAATCGCCAGAACCCCCATGCATCGGGCAGTCGATATGCACCAGACCCGGATGGTCCAGCGCAGAAGATATCGACGGCGCCAGGGACTGGATGATCCGGTCCCACATGCCAGCGGCTTTGGCCTTGACTTCCTTCTTGCAGATATCCGAAAAACGGATGTTCGACATGGTGTTTCCTTCACACAAAAGGGCACCATGCCCCCTGTCGGGAGATGGGCCCGACTAGGGGATCCTCACCAAACATCGGGGAGGGAAGCAGCTCATAACGCAGAGCCGTAAGCGTTTCCGATCACTCGGGAAAACTTTGCTTTTCGCCGCCCCCGTTGGCACAGGGACGTTGAGAAGCCCCCTCCAGAAGGAAGGGGAAAGGTTGCCGAGACTGGAAGCGAAGCGTTAGACCTCCATCGCCAGATCAGCGTAGTAGGCCTCGAGCGCAGCTTCGCGGTCATCCGCTTCAGCCTGGTAGTAATCACGACGCTGCAGCAGGGCCTCCAGGATGGCATCCACCAGGAAGGTGTAGGCCACCTTTGAGGGGTTCTGGTGTCCAGAACTGTGACGCCAGACCACCCGGTACTGCTGATCCGGATAGACACGCACCTCGAGGTGATAGTAGTACCGCCGATCACTGCCGACACGACACGACCACAACGCCGCCCCCTCTTCCGGGATGGAGTTGATAGCGAGCTGGGTCGCTGCTGCCACGGCTGCCGGGTAGGCGGCTTTGGCGAGGGGAATGACCTTGTTGCCGGACTTCCGCAACGTGGCGATCATGGGAAAGCTTTTCATGGTGCAACTCCTTGGTAGAGAGGAGCACCATTCCCTGTCGGGAATTGTGCCCCGACGGGAACCTCACAAAGGTGAGGGGATAGCTGCTCATAACGCAGAGCAGTAGGCGTTTCCGATCACTCGGGGAAACCAGTCATGCAGCTTTTCGGAGCGTCCTCAACGAAGGCGCTTTGAAAAGCTCCCCAACCAGAGGTCAGGGAGAACTGCCGGGCACCACATCAGAACCGCGTGCGAAGAAAGGCGGAACGAGCGGCGCCGTCGATCGCCAAGCGATTACCGATCACCGCGGAGGCAGAGCCGACCGTGGAATCGACGATGATGTTGCCGATGCTGTTTTGCTCGGCGCGAACGGCTTCCTGACGCACTTCCATCGTCTTGTACTGCGCATAGACTTTGGTGAGACGCATCATGACTTCGGGCTTTTGGGCCTCGCGTTGATCTTCGGGATACTGAGCCAGGATCTGGTCAGCGGCCTTTTCAATCTCGGCGTTTTCGCGCAGCTTGCGTTCTTCATCGGTTTCCTTCGGGGTGACAGCTTCCTTCACCGAGGCAACAACAGCGTGGCCAGCCTTGCTCAGGAGACGCGAACTTGCATCAACGAGAAGGCCCGTCAGCAGATCCGCTCGCGCGGGAGCGCAGGCGGCGATGAGCAGAACGAACAGGACGGACAGGGAAAGACGTGCTTTCATGGTGGAACTCCTTCGATAAACGAAAAAGGGCACCATGACCCCTGTCGGGGAGGTGCCCCCATCAGGGAAGTGTCGCCGGCGGCGACGGTGAGCGGCTTCGATCACGTCCGAAGCAGTAAGGGGCGAGCTGATAACTCAGCCAGGTAAAGGGTCTTCTTTATGCGACCGGTGGTCTCATAAAGAAGACCCCTCGAAAAATCGAAAGGGTCTAATGCTGCGAGTTAACGACGATGGGTGGAAAGGGCGTGCTTTGCATCACGATACGCATGGAGCGCAGCGGAAAGCTTGGCACCGACAAATCCGAGGACGAAGCCGAAGAGCACGATTTTTCCAGCAAGCAGAGCCTGTTCAAAAGAACGGCCAGCAACCAGATAGGCGATGCTCAGAGCAGCGATCCAAACAATCATCATAACTTTCATCACTGTGTCTCCAAAAAGGGGACACCGTGATCCCTGTCGGGATGGTGTCCCGACGGGTAGATACGCTGGAGCGGAATAACCCCGTGAGGCTATTCTCGCTTGATCCAGCGGTGATCAACTTCTGCAGAGTCGATCTGAAGTTCCATTCTTGATATGCACAGCACATATCTTCATGGCGAGCGGAGACCGCGCGTCAAACGAACCTGATCCAATCAAGGGTCAGCCAAATAGAAAATTTGGGGAGTCCGATGCGGCTGCATCGAAAAAATCCGTCACAGAAGTGACAAAGAGTTGACCTGGGTGAAGTCCATTGCCAAGAACAGGTCAATAAATAGCCTACAACCGCAGGCCAGAGTCCGGAAGACGGAAGCTTTATGAAAGCTCCGCGACCGAAAAAGCAGGTTGAATATCGACAACCCGTAAGACGCCAGTGAGATTGCACCGGAACAAAACCTAGTGGGCGGTACTCAGCCCTTCGCGACGATCCTATCTGCAATTGACTCAAATTGCAAGCCCCCGATTCACTCATCATCGATTTCAGCCCGTCCGTCGCGGACAGGGCCTTGGCGGCATGCCCGATCGGTATTTTTTCAGAAACGCCCTGATCGCTTCCATAAGCTGCCGAGGCATGAACACATCCGCCTTCATCGACAACGAGCTGCGCAACCTGGAGATTCAGGGCCGTCTGGCCCTCGAGCAAATCCATCGCAGCACGACCATCCGCGAAGTCATTGCCGGGATGAATGTTCCAGTGCCCGCAATGCTCCGCAGCCTCCGCAACTCTGTGTCGTCGCTTAGCCGCATCGAGCGAACCGCCTACGGCCGTGCCGAGAGCATTGTCCGCGCCCAGCTGGCTGCCTTGGCGGAGGAAGACGACGAACAGTCCTTTCTGCGCCACCGCGGCCGCCTCATGACCGAATGGCGCCAGATCCAGGGGCGTTTCCCCCGCCTGGCCAATTTCATCCAGGTTGAGAGCGAGCGCCTTCGTGCGAAGTACCGCGCCCCCCTTCACATCAAAGTGGCGCCCGGCGCCGTCATCCACTCGTAAGGACCCTCCCCCATGGCTATCGTGATCAAGGCTTTCATCCTCTGCGCTACCGACAATCCGGAAGAAGCAGAAAACGCAGTGTTCGCCGCCCTCAACAGCGGTGTATTCGAGTCGGCAAGCCCGATCCTGGATTTCGTCACTGGCGTCGAGCAGACCGTGCCGGTTACCGACGACTACGAAGACGGCACCTTCGTGCGCATGGTCCCCTCGGCGACCTTCCTGCGCACGGCCAATCCCATGCAGCTGCCCTGCTGACCCAACCAGGAGATCGTCATGAAGCTTCTCGGCAAGCTACTCACGCGAGCGTTTTCCCCAGCCAAAAAGCGGAGCGCCCCCGACCCGCATTACAAGGCATTCAGAAAATTGGTTGGCCGGCACAAGCTGGACTACCGGGTCACCGGTGATGGCTATATCGAGATCAAGCCCTGCGCCGCCCCCCCCGCGGCCTGAAGACTGTCCACCACGACTGGCAAGAGACCCAGAACCATATCGAGCTCAGCATCGCCACCCCGGATGCGGTCGATTCGGACGGTTACTACGCAGAGTAGAACTAATTCCAAACGCGCCCAGGTCAGGTCGGTAGCCTTGAAGACAGATCCGAAATCACCGACCGACGTTCATGCTCACCGAAGACACCAAACAAGAAATCCGCGACAAGCTGGCTGCCATCTCCAAGGTCATCCCCGGCTTCCGTTCGCGCTCGGCACAACGGGTGATGATCGCCGAGGTGGCGAAGACCCTGGCCCGCTGTCCGGACCCGAGTCCGAACGCCGGCAAGCCGGTCCCTGGGCAAACCGTTTTGGTCGTCCAAGGTGGCACCGGTACCGGCAAGTCCCTGGGCTATGGACTGGCCGGCATGGTTATGGCCAAGCGCAAGGGCAAGAAGCTGGTCATCTCCTCGTCGACCATCGCTCTGCAGGAGCAACTGACGACCCGCGACCTCCCCCTCTTCAGCCAGGCCGCTGGTCTCAACGTATCGATCGAGCTCGCCAAGGGCCGGACCCGCTACGTGTGTCAGTACAAGCTCAACCAGGCGATTGGTGACATGCAGCAGATCACCATGTTCGACCACAAGGAAGAGCGGGCCGGCGCCGCAGGCGACGTCGATTCCGACTCGATCCGGAAGGATATCGAGGCCATGGCCAAGGATCTTGCAGAAGGCCGCTGGAATGGTGATCGCGACACACGGGAAGCCGTAACCGATGAGGTGTGGAAGTCGATCACCACCGACCGTCATGGCTGCATCAACCGGGCCTGCCCCTCCTACAAGAGCTGCGCCCAGATGGCCGCGCGCAAGCGCTTGCGGGACGCTTCGGTGATCGTGGCCAACCATGACCTGCTCCTCGCCGACTTGGCCATGGGCGGCGGCAAGATTCTCCCGTCTCCGGAGGAATGCTTCTACGTCATCGACGAAGCTCACGGCCTCCCCGAGAAGGCCGTCTCCATCTTTGCGTCTGGTCACTTCATCAACGCCGACCGCCGCTCGGCCGAAAAGCTGGCCAGCCTGGCTGCCGCTCTCCAGGAGGCACTGGGGACGACATACGAGCCCACGTGTGAGCGGATCCACGATGAGGCTGACCGGCTGCGTTCCGATCTCACTGACGCCTATGGCTTCCTCTCGAGCCTTGCTCAGCTCCGGCCGACCACCGAATGCCCTCGGCCGACGCTCGAGTTCGAGGATTCCTGCCTCCCCGAGGAATTCTTCGAGATCGGCGAGAACATCAAGAACCTGACGAACAGCTTGGCCGGCCTCCTGGATGAGTGCCAGGGCGCCCTCAACGACCGGCTCGGCACCGACCGGAGCAAACAAGCGCTGTTCGAGAAGCTGCTGGCCGACGTCGGCTTCCAGCTGGGCCGGATGGAGGAGGTGAACACCACCTGGACCCTCTTCCTCGAGGAGCCAGGCGAGAACGCCCCGCCGGTGGCCAAGTGGATCGAGACCGTCAGCTTCAAAAAGAACAGCGTCGACTACCAGATCAATGCATCTCCGGTCTTCGCCGGCGGCTACCTTCGCAACCTCCTCTGGGAGAAGGCTGCAGGCGTGGTGCTGACGTCCGCCACCATGACCACCCTGGGGAACTTCGACGACTTCCTCCGCCGGACAGGCCTGGCCTCCTACGACGTCTCGTGCGTGGATCTGCCCAGCCCGTTCGACTATGCCACCCAAGGCCTCATCGACATCCCGAAGATGCCGAGCCCCAAGAACTACGAGGCACATACCAAAGCAGTGGCTGATCGCCTGATCGCCGACATGACCAAGCAGGGCCCTGAAGGGATGCTGGTGCTCTTCACCAGTCGGCGCCAGATGGAAGACATCGCAGGCCGGCTACCGAAGGAATTGCGTGCCCGGGTCCTGGTTCAAGGCGAGCAGTCCAAGGCCGCGATCATCTCCGCCCACTGCGCTGCAGTCGATGCCGGCAAGGCTTCCACCATATTCGGTCTGGCGTCTTTCACCGAGGGAGTGGATCTGCCCTCGAGCTACTGCACTCAGGTCGTCATCACCAAGCTTCCGTTTGCTGTGCCCGACAGCCCGGTCCTGCGCACGTTGTCCAGCTGGATCGAGCGCCGCGGCGGAAACCCTTTCATGGAAATCTCGGTACCGGATGCCGCGCGCAAGCTCGAGCAATCCGTCGGCCGTTTGATCCGTACTGAAACTGACCACGGTCAAGTTGTCGTTACTGATCCCCGTCTGTGGGAATCTCGTTTTGGCCGCGCAATGCTGCGCGGATTGCCGCCCTTCCGCGTGATGGCGATGGGCAAGGAGGTAAGACCATGAGCTTGAAATACCCCGTCACCTGGAGGCTGCGCGAATGCATGCAGGCCGCCAAGATTGATACTGTCACCGAGCTGCACAACCGGATCAAGGCGATCGCCCCAGATGCGATCAAGTATGCCCAGCTCGCCTGGATCGTAGAATCGCCGCCGGCGCGCCTCAACCTGCAGACCCTGGCGGTGCTGACCATCGTTCTCGGCTGCCGCCCGGGCGACATCCTGGATCCGCGGCCGGACGATATGGCTCCGACCGAGGAGGATGCGTCGAAGAAAAAACAGAAACGCCCGTGAAGGACCGGTATAAGTGAGTCATGTAGTGGCAAACCGATTTCCCCCGTACATTACGGACGGCCATGCCAAATAGTTTCACAACCCGCTGCTCGCCGATCCCGACAGGGTTTGGCTGTGGCAACAAATTTGGAGCACACTCATGCTAAAGCTGAACATCCGCAGCTCGCTCGCATCGCCTAATCTGCCCACAAGGCGGAACCGCATGCGTTTTCGCGAAAGGAAAAAGGATTATGAACATTCTGGATAGCTTCTTCGGCGCTGGCGCGTTCCAAGAGGACGCTGCTCCGGCCCCCTACGTCGCTCCCCTGGAACGGCGTGACTATGCCGCTGCCGTGCCGCTGCTGAAGGCCGCCATGAACAAGGAAGATGCCCGTGCAATGGGTCTGTTCGCCGCCCTGTCCGCCCTCGGTCGCGGTGTCGAGAAGAACCCGGAAGATGCCTGCGCCTGGTTTCGCCAGGCTGCCAACCGGGATCACGTCCCGTCTCAGGCAGCGCTGGGCATGTGCCTGGCCGGTGGCCTTGGCGCACCGGTGGACCGCAAGGAAGCCTCTTACTGGCTGTACCGCGCCGGTAAGGCTGGCAACATGCAGGCCATCGAAGTGCTGGGTGCTCTCGCCTACAAGGACAATTCAATCGTCGGTGTGCACTTCACCGAGGACGAGTTGTGCAAGCTGGTAATGCAATTGCGCAAGCTGGTGACGCAGAATACCGTCGCGCCGACAGTCTCGTCGCAGTTGCACTGAGCGGAGGTGGTCAAAATGGTTGCTGCAAACACTGCTGAAGTTGTTCAACTGACCATCGGCGCCGTGCTCGGTGTCGCGGTTTCCTTCAACCTCGACCGGTTCCGTCTGACCAGGTGGAAGGCAGCTGGCATTACCGCGGCCTTCCTCTTCACCTTCCTGGTCCTCTCGGATCTACTGATCAACTAGCGCGGGACGCTTCTTCCAGGCCTTTATCGCCCTGGCAGTGGCAGTCCCCGCTTTTCCCATCCATCCCGAAACGGCAGCGTCCAAGGCGGACGCATTTCTGGCTGCAGAAGACCATGGACGATCGACAGTCCAAGAGCCAATAGAACACGATCATCACGAACGGCGGGCCGATCAGCAGCGCATCTTTCATGCACGCGCCCCCGAGCTGCCATACCTTGCCGGACGCCGCCGGCGTCATCAAAGCAATCCCGATATCCGACAGCAGTAGCGTCAGCGTGGCCACCAGGCCAAAGCGTGGCCACGGCCAGTTCGCCAGCGGCTTTTGCCCGGCCAGCCGCCAGACGGCATAACCAGCCAGAAAGATCATGAAGGGTGCGAGGAGCGCGTAGCCCGGGAGCCCGGCGGCGCCATCGGTGACCACCCCGGTCTTCAACACGGCGAGCTGCCCAGCGACCAGCCCGAACACAATGAGCGGATCCACCAAGCCGATCGTTCGCCTCCGAATGCAAAGCACCAGGCAGACGAGCAGGTAAATGGGGACCGCCAGCACCGAAGGGAGCGAGCGCGTGGTGATGGCCAGGTCGCCATGCAGGAAAAGGATGAGGGGCGGAGCTTCGCAAAATACCATCCGGCCATTATGCAACAGCTCCGTCGCCATGACCGGCGGCAACCGGACGGAATTTAAGTGGCCCGTCCGCGCCGGACAGGCTCCGCGATGGACGTGGAATTCTGCTGTTCTGCGCGGTTTCGCGGTTCCGTAGAATTTCCAGAAATGACTATGCCTCCTGCGTAGGATGGGCCGCAGTTACCGACTGCACCGAACCGACGAAGGAGAATCCCATGGTCATTTGGCCGAAAAAGATCAGCCCGGATGATGCCGGCTGGCAGCAGGCCTGCGCCCTTATGCAGGTCCTCGCCCTCGACCCGCGCCGGCCCCCAAACCGGGCCGCTCGCCATCTTGGCCGCTATTTCGAGTCGGCCGATGACATCCTCGAACGCCCCAACATCTGGGTCGACCGTCGTCAGGTCCCTGCTCCCTACTTCAGCTACTGCCTGCGCTTCAACGTGTCGGCCTCTGTCCTCGGATCGATCCCTATCGACGACGTGCAGCAAATTGCCGAGTTCAAACGGGCTGTAAATTCGGCCCTGCGCGGCGAACTGACCACGGCGGAACGCAAGTCCTGGGAAGCCAACGAACAGCGCCTTGTGGTGCTGCGGCAGGCGGACTATCAGCGCCGGCAACCCGCTGATGCTTCTGCCGACGACAAGGCGCACGAGTTTCATGCGGTAGCCGCCGACGAATCGGCGAAAGCCTCGCGCTACTACGCGGCAGTCCGCGATCAGATCGAATCTCCACGCCGTTTCGACGGAGTTGCGCGGGCCAGCCTATCCCGGCATGAAGAGGTCCTGGCCGGGCTGATTCGGCTGGGGACGACGTTCCTGGAGACGGCCTGAAATGTTGAGCGCAACCCAACCTGTGCCGGTGGCCGGCAAGCCTTCCTTGGGCGCTACGGCCTTGGAGGCCTGGCGCGCCTGGCGCTCCCTCGGCTGGCAAGGCCTGCCGTGCTATGGCAACGCCCTTGGCTTGGGCGAATTTACCTGGATGCAGGGTGACCAGCTGCACAAGGTCCTGAATGTCTATTTGACCCGCCCGGCCACCCAGTCCGAGGTGGACGAGGTGTGGGATTGCATGCTGTCCGGCGCGCTGCGCATCTACACCCGCCGCAACAGGGTCGGTGTGAGCTGTATGCCGGTGACCATCCTGCACGAGATGACGGGTAACCCATTGCCATCAGGACTATCGGAATGAGCCAGGAAACCGAGGTTCTTGCCCTTCTCGACGGCGAGGCAGCGGCGCTCGCCCTTTATACGCCCCTCGACGCCCTCTTCGCCGAATACGGCAAGTTGCGTGCTGACATCGAGCAGATCGCTGGCTACGTTGCAGGCGCGTCAGATGTCATGTGCTACTTCCTCACCGGCGCCCAGAAGGAACGCAGCATCGGCAACTACACGGCAACGACCCTGTTCGCCGCCGGCCCCGCTATCCGCGCCCTGGACTCGGACTTCTGGTCCCGCGCGATGAAGCTCACGGACGTCCTGGACTTGATGCCGGCAGAGGTACGCAACGAATGGACTCGCCAGATCCGAGCACACGAAACGCCCCCGTTCGAGCCGGCCAGCGTGCGCGCCACCTTGCAGACCATGATCGCCAGCCGTGCGCAGTTCTTTGCGGACAGGGTGTCTGCCTAGATACAGCCTAACTCAGCCCGATAGCGTCCAATAAAAATCTTCAAGTGCCTGATTATAAGCAACTTGTTTATTGATGGCGTCCGAACCGCTCTAACGGAAGCTAGCCCTTCGTGGCATACTGGATGGCACACCAGCTCTGAGTATGGACATGGCCATCATCACCGACACCAAAGCAAGAAGCATCAAGCCTGACGATCCCGCGATCCCGCACGGAGGAATCACGGGGCTCTCCTTACTGCCATCGAAAACGCGTGGACACGGCAAGTGGGTGCTGCGTTACGTCAGTCCGGTGACAGGTAGCCGTCGGAATGCTGGGGTTGGCGCTTACCCTGAAGTTGGCATCGCAGAGGCGACTAGACGAGCTACCGCCATGCGCATCGAACTCGCCGAAGGAAGAGACCCGCTCGAAGAGAAAGCCAAGATCGAAGCGGCTCCGAAGGCTCCAACGGTCCCGACGTTCAAGGAAGCCGCTGAAACGCTGCACAAGGACCTACTCCCCGGCTGGAAGAACCCCAAGCACGGTCAGCAGTGGATTAACACCCTGACCGAGTACGTCTTCCCGAAGCTCGGTGAAAAGCGCCTGAACGAGATCCAGCCCGGTGACGTTGCCGAGGTTCTCAAGCCGATCTGGCTCACGAAGGCTGAGACGGCCAGCCGGGTAAAGCAGCGCATCCACGCCGTGATGTCCTGGGGCTGGGCACACGGTCACTGCCAGTCGAACCCCGTGGATGTGGTTGGACACCTGCTCGCTCAGCAGCCTGGCAAAGCCATCCGGACCCAGCATCACCCTGCGATGCCCTGGCGGGACATTCCCGAGTTCGTCAAAACAGACCTCAGGCCGGGCAACCGGCCTGAGGTAACGCGCACTTTGCTGGAGTTCATCATCCTGACGGCCTGCCGATCAGGGGAAGCAAGGGGGGTGACCTGGGCAGAGGTTGATCTAGAAAACGCAATCTGGACGATCCCGCCTGAGCGCATGAAAGCGAAGGTGATGCACCGTGTGCCACTTTCGCCCCGGGCGCTGCAGATCCTTGAGGGTCAGAAAAAACAGCACGACACTCTGGTTTTCCCGTCGATCCGGGACCAGGTTGAGCTTTCCGACATGGCGATCACTTCCCTTCTCCGCCGCTTGAAGGCTACCAGTGACACGCCTGGGCGTGTCGCAACGGCTCATGGCTTCCGATCAAGCTTTAGAGACTGGTGCAGCGAGAAGGGGTACTCCCGGGATCTGGCCGAACGTTCGCTTGCACACACGATCAAGGACAAGGTCGAGGCGGCGTACCACCGGACGGATCTACTGGAGCAACGTCGAGAGCTCATGAACGATTGGGCTAACTACGTCTCAGGCGCGCTCTCTTTCGCAGATCTGTTTGCGGCGCACAACCACGTTCTTCGTTAGGCAGCTTGATGACCGGAGAGGCCGGACTCGCTGGAAAATTTCAACGGCATTTCCCCAACAAGGGGAGACAGGTGACAGTTAGATTGCACTTGCAAGCAGCACGCATTCGTCTATGTTGTAGACATTAAGTTTGCGATAGACTCGTTTCGGCCAGAAACGGCCAATCACCGCCTGATGCCGATAGCTGACGCCCAAGCGGCACCGCATGCTAGCCTGCCTTCGGTCGTGATATTTTCTATCTCAGGAACTTCACTTTTCTACAAAATATCCATTTTGACAATGCTTTACGGCATTTGGACGTTATGCATAAGAACTGTCGCCGTAAAATAAAATTAGACAACAAAGCTTGGCGATCTCTTCCAACATGGAGCGATTAATTAGTGATCCAAGCTATCAGCCCAAGTTTGCTCACTTGATTTATCAGAAACCACCAAAGCCAATCACCGAAATACAATAGCAGCAGAATTATCCGATATCCTCTTTTTGGACATAAATGGCACAATGAAAAATTTGAGATCACTCGTCGCTGCAGCGCTCTTGTCCTGCACGCCGCTCTGGGCTCAAGAAGCTTCCACAACAAAATGGCAGCCCATTTCTCCCTCGCTGGAGCAGCTTCTTGGCGACAATTGGCAAATCATCAGCTCCGGCCCTACCTTTACTGAAACCCGACGAATCGACGGCACCGCCGTCTTTATACAACCCGAAGGCTTTTACTTCATCCTGAAGAAGGGCGCTCGGATTGTTTGGTGCGGGGTTCAGGATTTTGAGATCTCGAAGCAAATCGCATCTTCGAGATGCCGCCTCCTCTTGTAATTCAGGCCTCATCAAATGAACTGCTTTCAATTTCGACTCGCCGTTACGGCTTCACTGGTTTTACTGTTTGGATGCAGCACAGCAACGCAGCGGCCACTGGATGTCGATGAGAACATGAGTGCCATAGCGCTTTCGAAGAAGATTGTCTCTTCGAGGTCGCTGTCCACCGATGCTTCGGCAACTTTGCCCTCACCTGTCACTTCGGAAGGTTACGGGCTTCGTGCATCGTCCTTCGTTTTCGAGCTTGGCCTGCCGCCCAAGGAGGTCTCAACCCGGAACTCCGTCTTCAGGCCCGTCGTGAACGACTTCCGAAAACTTTGCGAATTAAGAAAAGGAGTTATCGCGCAGGACCTGTCCTCTGGAAACATCGCGCGATTCGCTATTTATTGCGTCGGAGCTAACGATTCATTGCTGTTTGGCTTCACATTGAAGGACACCCAACCCAAAACACGACTCAATTCGAGCGAAAGTTGCGGTGGTGGGGAGCGTCTGTATCTAATCAGCGGGGTCGCCTTAGACCCCACCCGCCCGATGAAGATCGACGAATATTTATCGACATTCACTAATTCCCTTCAGAGTCGCGAACTCCCCGTTCCACCGAGCCGGACTTGTGGCAACTACAACTCCAGCAACTATCACACATGGACCATCCTGAGCAGGGAGGAAACCCAACAAATCGCCAAGGAGAGGGAAAAAAGAGTTCAAGCAGAGAAGGACAAGATCGAGCATGAAACAAGACGGAAATCTGAGCGCATTGAATATGTGAACAAGAATTACTCGAAAATTCTGGAAAGCGACGCCGAAACCGTGTTTGCCAGAATTGTCAGGGTTTTTACAGCCAATAACAAAGCCAGGGTTGATCTCATTTACAACTTCCGCAGTCCACGCATGGCGCCCAATAAAATGCCTATCCGTTCTTACGAACTAAGGGTCATCTATGACTGTGAAAACTGGACGGAAGCGCCCGTATCTGGAACTTGGTACGAGGGAGAGATGACCACAGGAAACCATGTCGATGGATTTGAAATTCCATACGAAAAACATAAGTTGCAAGATCCATACAAGCGCGAAATGAAGGCCGTTTGCGATGCACTCAGACGAAAATAAGAAGCGCCCTGGAGCATAGAGGCCAAGATGCAGCCACGTTCTTCGTAGTCAGCTTGTCGGCCATGGCTGCCGTTCAACGGGCATTTATCAGCGTCTGCTTTGCAGCGGTTGCAAGCGCTCTGCGCGCCGACGTAAGTTGCAGCTCACCACCCAGTGCGGCACTCCCGCACGGTATCCAGCGAAGAAGGCAACACTGGGATCGTTACGGTCTTGGCCGTATCGCAGCTACAAATACGCTGTAGTGCTGGATGCATCGACTTCTAACAATATAGGGCGTCGCCTCTTTGCTTCTCATCACTTTTCTAACTTGAGAGCGTGCAGTAACTTTTCCGATTCTTGATGTTGAGTGCCCGTGCCCAAACAGCACATACTGATTACCCTCTTCCTGAGCCCGCATTAAAGCCCTTAAAGTTTTCTTCGCAACGTCCTCCATGTTTTCCCAATAAGACCCTAAAGTCTCACTGCTCTCGTAATGGAAGTCCACGTGCATCAGGTCGGGAAGCTCCCTATATTCGACCCAGTTGCCACTCTCACGTTTAAACATAACTTAAAGCTCTTTCGGATGTTGAAAAAGGCTGCTACGTCACCTCTCAGAAAAATATCTCATTAAACGGGACACAAACCCATTAGCTTGAGTTTGACAAAGATCGTCGCTGCCGCACTTCTCACAAACGTCTGGCGGAGTCGTGATGAGAGCGTCAGATGAAGGAGCATAGCGTGCTTCCCAACCGCATCTGTTGCACCGAACGATTAAAGGAAGAAGTTTTATTGGCATCGTAAAATTTCTTCAGATCTTTTGTCATGGAATTGTGTTGCTGCACAACTCTAAAAACGCTTTAAACAATTCAATAGCATGATTTGTATAAATATACTCTTAGCTACTGCTTGCCAAAAATGCTAATAATTTTTACGCAAGCCTCCTGATTAATCGCCACAAAATCAGGCCAATTAAATCTAAATTTGTAATACCTATCGTACATTGTTCGAACATTGCAGACATCAGGGCGATTTTCATACACGGTGCAGATACTCTTATTTTCATCAAAATATCTGCATACACCATCGCCCCTATCTAACCATTTTGTTTGCGCCGATAATAGTATAGATCTACAACAGGCACCACAACCTGTACATGGAAAATCACTACTCATATCTCGATCATGCTGACATTGGGATTGTTCATGTCTGCTATAACTTGGCGCGCTTGAACCAGAGGCGATTCTTTAACGATGGCGACAATGGCATTCAACATCAACCCTACCGCAGCAGTATTCTCATCTGCCAATGCTCTATCCAAACGCTCAAATGTACTTTGAATCGTTTCAGCACGCTCTTGAAAAGAACGCTCTAGATATATTTTTAAAATAGCCGAGTTTTCTTCGATAGCCTTGATGTTAGTATCACGCCAAGACTTAATATTTTCACGCTTCGTTCTTTCAATTTCCGCAGTATTCTTACAGTCTTTCCATGCATTAACCAAATTATTAAAGGCATCGACTGCGGCCGTTGCGGGAATAGGAATTCCTTTAACAAAGCTTGGTGATTTTTTGGGTAGGTTTTTAATCATCATAGAATTCTCTGATTAAATTTCTAAGTAACCTGAAATTTTGGTCGCAATGTGCTCCGATGCAGTGCCGTCACTTTCCATAATGGGTGTGTCGGCAATAGATTTAAGAGCCATTCCAAGCATGCACATCTGCTCAAATGCCGCAGCGTTGCTGTCGTCACTGACTTTTACGGCATCAAATCGTCGTGCCGTTTCAATTAAGGCGGCAGCCATTTCCTCCGCATTGACACTGAGTGCCGCCAGCACAATTTTAGATGCCTTTATCTTTGCAATCGCAATATCTACTTCAGCTTCGTACTTTCGCGCCTGTGTTAGCGCTTCTTCGGCCTTGCTCGCCAACATAAATCCACCGACGGCTAATGCTGGTCCAAGAACGATTCCGCCCAAAGCTATTGCGCCACCAGCCATTCCAAAACCGCCTGTTGCAAGTGATCCACCACCTAACCAAGCCAGCGTAGCATTAGTAGCCGCGACTCCGCTTAAGCTGGAAATAGCAGTACCGGTTGACGCAGCAGCCAAAGTACCAACGCTACTATACGCGCCGAGGCCAGCTAGAACACCAGTTACCGTGCCTGATGCAATGCCATTTTCGATTTTTAAAGAGTTGAGAACTACTGCCTCCATCTCTCTTAGGTTCTCAACCGAGAAGTTTTGGTTAAATTGACTAAGCTTAGATTGGGCATTCTTTCCTGAATTCTTTATCGCCTGAACAAGAAATTTGATTTGGTTGGTAAAAACTGAAAGCTTGATCTCCCCAAGCTTTTCAAAATCGGCATTTGTCTGAACACGTTGCTTCTCTAATTTAGCTTCAGCTTTACTGTGACGTTTCTCGGCAGATTTACCGATTTTTTTAGCATCATCAAAATCGCTCATCGCACCGACGCCTTTTACGACACCTGTACCTGCGAGCAGCGCTGCCGCCCCCCAAAGAATCAGTGGCAATGGCATTTTAAATATCCTCAAAAAGTTTAATAAAACATAGCAATTAGTTTATACATTACTAGCTTGCTACTCTGCATATTTCAAGCAACCTTCTTGAACTTCACGGAAAATACAGACACTTTCGGCATGGTTTATACATGGCATGCGAGGTGTTGATAATGAGATACGCTTAAAATTCTCGGTTACAACCCGAAAGCAATTCCAACTCACGGTTTCCGATCCGCGTTCAGCAAGGCACATTCAGTTACCGCTACGCAGACCGGAGTGGAAAAATCGAATCGTGAACTAACCAAGCGAGAACAGACAGCGAAGAGAAGGGAATGTAACAACCCAGCAATGCGCCCGTTTTCAACACACAACGAGCTTCACTGGGATCATCACTTTTGGGAGTCAAGAGAAACCACAGCCGACCAAACCTGCGGTGCAACTCGACCATCCTTCTGCATGATTACAGTTAGGACTCGTAGCTTTGCGTCCGAGGCTCTCGCCTCGTTTGCCAATGACGTAAGATTAGACCGAAAACTAAGAGCGCATGATTAATTTTTTCACGCAGAGGATGAATTTTCGATAATCAGAACACATTTAAACGGTAGCACTCATTGGGCAGAATGCTGAGACAACTGTAAGAGGCGTATCTCGTTGTTCGGTGGTACATCAAGACCGACGCGGACAGGGGATAGCGGGGGAAAGAATCAGACGTTGGCTCTCGCGGTCCTCGAGAGAGAACCGATTTGGGCGCGGCGCTTGTCCTTCCGTGGCTCCCCCGGTAACGTCTCCGTTTCTAGTCAATCTGGATGACCTGCGACACATCAGGTCACCCGTAAATCATGCGACGCCTTCAGCCTTACTTCGAAGTAACTCCCTACATCACCAAAGACGGCTCCAAAATCCGGGAGTTGATGCATCCGGCCGTGCATGGCAACACCGCGCAGAGCCTTGCCGAGGCCACGATCTCGGCGGGCAAGCGAACGCTCCTGCATCGGCACCACAAGGCTGAAGAAATTTATTACGTTATCAGTGGGCGTGGCCGCATGACGCTTGGCGACGACTTGTTTCCGATCAAGACCGGCGACACCGTCTGTATTCCACCGGGTACACCCCATCGCGTTGAGGCTACCGCACCGACGCCTTTGCGGCTCATGTGCTGCTGCTCGCCGGCTTATGCTCACGACGACACGGAACTCCTTGAGGCTGCGCCTATCGTCGCAGCTCAACCCATCCCAGTGATGTCTATTCGCGGGCCTGAACCGTCACCCACGTACAACCCGAATCACGAGCCTTTCGATGGACGAAATTTTAGGGTTTTGCGTAAGTCTCTGGGCTACAGCCAAGCTCGCTTCTGGAAGGTGATTCACGTCACGCAGTCGGGAGGGAGTCGGTACGAAGCGGAGCGGCATGCACCGGCACAGGTTAGGGCACTTGTCCAACTGGCCTATGGACCGGCTGAGGGGGCACTGACACTGCTGGCCGAACTCCGCCAGGGACTTCCCCAGGGCTACAAGCCGGACGCGAACACCCTTAAAGCTGCGGTCACTGGGGAAACAGCCCGTGCGCTACGTAAACGCATCGGGATGACACAGAGCGCGTTCTGGATGCGCGTTATGGTTACTCAGTCCGGAGGCAACAGTTACGAGGCTGGACGGGACATTCCACTCTACGTCCAAACGCTGCTGCAACTTGTTTTCGGGAAGGACGAGCAGGTAAAGACCTTGCTTGCCGAGCTGCGGCAACGCGCAGCCTGACTCTTTCGAGAATCGGCCATCACAATCATCAGCCGCAGACGGCCTTGAGCTTAGCGGGCTCTGTTACCCAGGGATTGCCCCTACCCTGCAAACGCACGATACGCGTGTTGCGCTCCCGCTCCCAGTCATCAACCGGGTAGGTCTTGGCCCACGCACACATTAACTGCTTGTCCTGCCTGCTCAAGTTCAGCTTGTACGTTTCGTGCATATAGAGGGTGATCCGCGCAGCCCGTCCGCGTACCTCTTCGCGGGGCTGTACTCGTTTGCCTTTAAAGTCGACGATGGTCTGACACGCCCCATACATGGGGGTGGGGTAGCGAGTCCAGACGCTGTAGGCGAAGTTGCTGCGGTCACCATTAACCTCGCCGATGGCAGGCACCAAATTGACTAGATCCCCTTCCGCCATCTGAAATACCGGATCGGTATCGGTGCAGTTTTTGCGTCCGCCTTGCTGCCAGCACTGGCGCTGATGCCCTAGTACCCAGGCCGGCACGACGTGTTCCCACTCGATACGCCCCGCTCGGATCGGATTCTTTCGGGGCTGGAAGTGACAGCTCGCAAAATTGACGACGGTCTTGACGTAGGGGCAGCCACAGTAAAAATCTTCCTCCATCCCGGCGTAGATGTCCGGCAAGACTTTCTTTGCGTTGCTGAAATCCCGATGTCCGACAGCTTTTTTGCCATAGACGAGCTCAACGGCGGAGCCTGCAGGTGGTCACGGGGACAGGACTCGGGATTCGGTGGGGTTGGGTGCAGGAGGGAACAGAGGGGCTGAGTGGCAGCCGGCCAGCAAACTGGCGATCAACAAGGGCAAGTAACGCATGGGGGCGCAGTTTACCCGTGCCCCCATGATCCGATGCTTTTTGTGACCGACGCGGCCGTGCGCAGCCGTGGCGCGGGGCTCAGGAGCTTTGGCGAGCCGATCCCAGCGTGAGAGAGGCGGAAGGGCAAGCGGTGAGCTTCTCTATGCCTTTCGGTAGATGTGTAAGTTTCTGTAAAGGTAGAAAATGCGGTTAGTTGCGCACTTCAGATGCGCGAACAACCGGGGAAATGCATTGTGAAGAAGAAGATGGCGTTAATTGTCCTGACTGTCGTTTCGTCTGTTGCCTCAGCCGACAACTACGTACGCGGCTACGCCCGCCACGATGGGACATACGTTCAGCCCCACTATCAAACGGCGCCAAATCAGTATCGTCATGACAACTACAGCGCCCAAGGCAATACGAACCCGTACAACGGCCGGGAGGGCACTCAACGCCATGAGTACTCGAATCCTCCTACGTACAACCAGAACTACGGCAATCCGAACTATGGACAGGCTCACCAGCGGGCCACCAAGGGTTTAGGTTTCTAAATCGTTTGCGGGTGATTACTTCGCACGCCGCAACGCTGAGCGTGCGCCTGTCCTTCCTGCTACTGGCCTGCTGTGCTCAGTCTGCAGCATATGCACACGGCGGCGGCCTTAATGCCGAAGGCTGTCACTTCAACCGCAAGACCGGCGACTATCACTGCCACCGAGCCGGATACTCTCCACCACCATCCGCGCCAGCGCAACGTCTCTTCGATACCGCTCCTCGCCACCGATCCGACTCTCGAGCCTCAACAGGTAGCGTTTCATCCTGTTTTTCTGACATTGCGTCAGAGCGTTCGTCCTGCCAGTTACAACGGAGAGCCTACAGGGAGCGAATCGCTGATCTGGAACAGCAGATTCGCTCACTCAACGATGATCTGCGCAACACCAGGGCCGACATCAGAAGGCTGGAGCGAGAACGGCAGGGGTACTTTCCGTAAGTGGTTTGCTCCAGATAGCGCCCAAAACTAAGGACTAGATGATGAGAAAAATGAGTGGCTGCATCCTTGCTGCACTGCTCCTTGTTGGATGTACTTCAGAAGACAAGAAGCTGACTGAGGTCAACTGCGGCGACGAGGTGGCCAAGTCAGCACTTCGCGACCTGATTCGAGAAGAACTTGAACAGCAGGTAAAAAAAGAACTGCAGACCGGCATCGATCGGCAAACGCTTCAATGGGATGCGGCAAAGTTCAGGGCGCTGGTCAGCAGCCTGACTATCGATTTCGTGAGTGTTCGTACATCCAAGAAAGATCCAAACAGCACCAAGCGATTCTGCGAGGCCGAGATGAAGGTCGTCGTTCCGATGGACGTTGCGGAGACCGCGAACAAAGTCAGGAAGTACTTTGGGTATCAAAATCTCCTGGCGCACGCGTCTGCACTGGACATCAAGTACGAAGCCGGCACGGCTACAGATGGAATCGAGTACTCAGCACAACCAACAGACGATGGCAAAGCCGTTTATGTAACGACTGAACGGCAAAGCAAGCAGCTAAGCTTTGCGACGGAGGTCATCGCTGGCAACCTCTTGAAGCCACTGGTCGATGCGGCTGAAACCAAAAAGGTGAAGGATCAGGAGGACGCTCAAGCCCGCCAGACTGTTCTAGAGCAACAACGCCAAGAGCTTGAGAACAATCAAAGTCGTCTCAAGCTTGAGACGGCACAAGCGAGCCTCAAACAGGCGAACGACGAGATCAATGTTGTTTGGAATGGCGCAACTGCCGATTTTAGAAAATCAATGTTGCCAGAGCAGCGAATCTGGCTGAAGGAACGTGAGCTTGATTGCAGAACGAAGTCCATTGCGGCCGGTGATGAGATCAACGCAACTGATCGCGAAGTCCTGCGACTCGACTGTGAAACAGAACTGACCAAGCTTAGAACGATTTACTTGAAGGCCAAAGTCACTACAGGCAATCCGTGATGATTGCATGAGGATGGCTGTCGTAGTTGAGAAAGCATTCAATTTGGCCAACATCTACTTCTTCGATTTTGACGGCAGCTCGTCGGCCGGGGACTAAACCGCTCTCGCGTCATCCCGCCTCGTCACGTGGAGGGCAGACGTCAAACAAACCTAAACCTTTGCTGACATTGATACCCGGCGCACGGAACGGCAAATTTGGTACAGTCAGCTGTCGCTCGGCGAGATCCAGGCCGAATGGCAGCGTTCCCCGCCGCCAGCCGGCGGGAACCGACACAAAACAGAAATTGCTTCCTGATGCGGTGCTCTCGGGTTTTCACGATTGGCTCTTGCTGTTGATTGGAGTCAGACTCTTGAACTCATAGCGACGGGCCGCTACCGGAAAGGATGCTGAGAGGGTACTCTCGGCCACGAGCAGACGGTGAGAGTTCGGACCTGGAAGCGGACATACATTGCCGTATGGGGTATGCTGATCGTGTTTCATGACCGCTGGATTCGCTGCTCTATTGTTGAGGGAAGAGGTGTCCCATGAGAAGGCGAAGTGCAGTTTAAGTGAGATTTTTGGTACGTAAGATTCTTTGTAATGGAGCTCCGTCGATGTTACGCAGCAACTCCATCACCCTAGAAGAGTTCGGTTGCTTACATTTCGACGCTTGCTTATCACTCATGCGATATTGATATGCCATAATTTTAAATGACAGGAGATTTTTCAATGAAAACATTTGGACTTGGAGTAAAGCTCCTAATCATTGACAAGGCTACCAATCGATTTCTGGCAATTGCAAGAAATGCTGACAAGAAGCTCCATGTACCTGAGAAATGGGATATCCCAGGAGGTAGGCTCGAAATTGGCGAAGAACCACTTGCAGCCCTTTCAAGAGAACTCTCAGAGGAGATTGGCTATACGTTGACGACCGAGCCATCGCTCATTGATGCCGCCAACATTGTAAACAACAATGAGCGCCAAATTGTACGCCTTACGTATGCAGTTGAGGACATTGCGGGAAATGTATCGATCGCTCTTGGTGATGAACATTCTGCAGCTACGTGGCTACCAATTCAGCAAAGCGATGAATTCCATCCTTGCCTAAACCAAGCCATATTTAAGTATGTGGCGCGACAAGGAGATTGAGAAAATGAAGGTGCTCTGCAAATCCGACTTAAATGCATCTCTTGCTTCTCCGCCTCCCGTTGGCCATCTTCAAATTCTCAACGGAGATACCTCTCGCGCCAAGATTGTTAGCTACAATCCGGTGTTGGATAAAGCAACATCTTTACTTAGAGGCGATTTGCCCACTGCCGAAACCCTTTTTATCAGCCCCAATGAAAGCATTGCATTACGTACAAAGGAGCGATTTCACGTCCCCCAGGACCACTTCGGCATATGCGTTAATCGAGTTCTGAACGCACACAACCAACTATCCATAGATTCTACATTCATTGATCCGGGATATGAGGGGCAGTTGCATTTTGTAATAAGGAATTGCGGCCTGAGTGACGTCCCAATTTCGGCAGAATTCCCAATTGCAAAGGTTGTATTCTTCAAGATTGATAACAATGGTGTAGCGAAAGCCGCCCAAGACCGCCACGACATTGCACAGATTTTGGCGCATGTGGACATGAGAGAAAAGAAACGACGAGAAGGAGTAAAGCTGCGACGAAAGATGCAGAAACGCCTTTTTTTTGGACTCTTCGTTGTTGCGACGTTAGCAATCTTCCTGATTCAGCTTGGGCTCAAATACTGGAAAGTCGTTGAAGGAGATCTTCTTACCTCGTCCGCCACATTACTTGCGGCTTTCGCCGCTGTGTATGTCGTGCACTTTTGGAATACCGACGCGTCAGAGGCTTGAAATGCCACAGTTACTAAAGGATATTGGTGAAAAGCGACTGATTCGTGAAGTTGTTCGGAAGGGATGGAAGGCCACAAAAGGCATACTCCCCTTAAACGATGACGCACAGATAATTACGCCGCCGCTATCTTTCAAGTACCCGCAGTTGATCTCTACCGATAGAACTCCTAGCAACCTTCGTCCGCTTGTTTGGGGAATCTACGATTACGAACAGTACGGGCAGTACCACGCCATCTCCAACCTGAGCGATATAGCCGCAATGGGGGCAAAACCATTTGGCTATCTACTTAACATCGCAGCTCCGGCCACTCTCGATCTCGAAATATTCAAGTCAGTATTTGACGGCGTAATTGCGACGCTGGCAAAGTATGAAACAGTGTTGTTGGGTGGGGATACCAAGGAAGGGGCGGAACTGAATCTTGTGGGGGTCGCCTTGGGTCAGTCTTGGAAGGAAACCGTACTAACAAGGTCCGATTGCAGGATAGGAGACAAATTGATCGTTAGCGGTGGGCAACTTGGAAGTATTCCGGCGGCTCACGCCCTGTTTGCCAGGCTCGGATGGCGGCAGGCAAACATTCATGAACAGAAGCTAACCGACGCGTTTCATCAGTTTGCTCCACAAATTGTTGAGGCTAAGCTATTGCAAGATAGCGGAGTTTGCACCTCGTGCATGGATAATTCCGATGGGTTGATGGCATCGCTGGATGAAATTGCGGACGCAAGTGGTGTTGGATTTAAGCTTAATTTAAACGCAATCGAAGTATCGGACCAAGTGGGCTATGTCGCTTCAATACTCCATCGTGACCCTGTAGAATTACTACTAGGTGCAGGTGGAGATTTTCGCTTAGTTGCCACGGTCCGCGAGTTTCTGCCAGAACTAAGTGGTCACTTTTATGAAATTGGCGAGGCTTGCGAGGCGGGCAGTTCCATGTCTGATCCCGGTGCTGCCAATTGGTCGGGGGTCTCTAGGTGGAATCACTTCAGTACGTGACCGCGAATGGCTGCGATTTCTGCGATGAGATTGCGGGCCGCCCTCCCAAGTTACTTGGGCTGCCTTCAATGCTCTCAACCAGAATTGTCAAAGCGACGCAAGCTGGCGACCTGTTTGCAATCCCAGATGCATCACCCATTTCGGATCGGCATGGGTTAATAATCCCTCGCGCGCACATTTCTCGCTTTTCTCAATTTGATTGTGACAGCTTAATACCTCTCGTTGAGAAGGCTGCGACTTGCCTTGCGACCTCCGAAACTCTCGTGTTTTTTGAGCATGGCGGCCATTCTTGTCTTCGAAATGGCGTGTGCTCAGAGCATGCCCATCTTCATCTCGTTGCGGTGGATCGCTTTAGCATGCCGCAGTTTATTAGTACGCTCATGCAATTGGAGGGAAAGGTATCTGATAGTTACGACAGTATCAAACGCGTATTTCATTCCGAGCTTCGTCCCGACAGCAGCGATTACTTGGTTTTTGGTATCGCAAGTCATGGTGTAATGGATATTCGAATTATTGATTTTGACTATATTCCATCTCAGATGCTCCGCTACGCATTAGCTGACTCGCTGGGTATCGCTCCGCACATTGAGTCAATGAAAAATAGAAGAGAAGCCTTCTTGAGTTCATATCGATGGTTGGTACAGTTACTTTCACTGTAAGCAAAGCGCCTAATTCAAGATGTCAGCAGCCCTTTGGCGCGCAGTGAATTCGACAAAAAAGAGGCCCCGTATTGCCTATTGCCAAGACCAAGAGCGCAGGTTGCTGAAATTCGGACAGATTGATAAGTGCTTTCAGCCGGAGAGCCGCAAGAACGGCGGGTTGTCACCGCAAGTTGGAGCTTCGGAGCAAACACTGGAGCTGCCGCAGGAGGACGCTTCAGAATGGCGCGACATATCCCTGCAACGAACGTTGCATACTTCTCCGAGCAACGAGTGCTGTAAAGGTATTGCCAGCAAAATGCGCGCAGATTGAAGCCCAAACGCTGCCGGTACTCCAGACTAGAAAACAGAAAAAAAGCCCGATTGCGAAAGAGTATGCAACCTGCCGAAACCCTTGCCGAGCGTGCTGCATGCCGAAAACGCCTGATGATAACAACGCCGCAAAAGTGTAGCCCCACCAGAGGCTTCCAAACAGCGCGTAAGGGACGTAGCGAAAGACCAGTTCTTCCCATACACTCGATGTGGCGTTGGAAAGTGTAAATCTCACCTTAGAAGAAAAACTGTTAAGTTCTGGCAGGCTTTGGACGTAGGCCTTAAGTAGCATTGGTTGCGCTATTCGGACAAGGAAAAGTAAGCAAATGCCGTCGACCAGCAACATCGAGACGACCCCAATGAATCCCGCCCAAATACTGTCAAATAGCGATGCCGGCAACTCATGACGTTGAATTTCGATCGCCATGACAATTGAAGCGAGCGCTAGCGATGGCGCACGAAACCGTGTGACGCATCGCTCTATGTGAGGATATCTGTGACCTAGCCAAACACCGATTGGATATGGTGCGAGGACGATAATCACCATCAAACTTCCGGCGAGAGCTATCAGGCCCACAGTGCGACCAGTTCAATTCAAGAAGATAGATGCTGGTTCGGGTTGACCTAGAAATCTAGATGCCATCGAGTCAGAGTAAGCCCCTGCGTGGGTGAAAACGAGAGAATCGCCGACTGCAATGTCTGAGGGAAGCAGGCCTGTAGCAAGAATGTCTTTGGAGTACGTAGTCCGGCCAGCGACTATGCTCTCTACTAACGAAATGCTGGTACTACCTACCCCATGCAAGAGAGCCCTGGTGGCGTAGACCCTATGTGGGGTTTCTGGATGATGCCATGGCCTCGGAAACTGCGCCACGCTGGCATTTACACCGACGAAGGTCCGCTCAGCAAGTCTCTTTACGTCGGTGACGCGACAGGTGAAATAGCCGCATGCAGCCACCATCGCTCTTCCTGGCTCCACCACCAATTGAATTGGCCGGTGGAGTTTACTTTTGAGCTCATCTAATCTTTCGCCAACTGATTTTGCATATGCGGAGATATCGAACTCGTTGCCCGTCAGGGTGTAGTCTACGCCCATTCCTCCCCCAATATTCACGTAGTCAAGGGTGGGAACACTTTCCGCCAATTTGAAAAACGCATTAAAGGCCGGCATCATTTCCGAATGGCTCTCGAAATTCGTTCCAACGTAGATATGCAAGCCGTTTAGTCGTGTGCCGCGCGCATGTGCCAGGGACACTAGGCTCGGGACGTCAGATGGTGACATTCCGAGTCGATCCTGTGCCGCAATGCACTCATTCACTAGAAGACGCTTGTTAATGCGTGCGCCGAATGCTGCTCCCGGCGATGCGTTCATGAAAATATCAGCCTGACCGGGCGAATCCACGTTGCATGGGGTTCGAGTCGCCGATATTTCGCAGAAGTCTTGTACCGAAAGCCCAGACGAAGTCACCTGGATGCGATCGGGGAGCATTCCAGCCCGGAGCGCGGCCTTGAGATGGAGAACAGAATTCACACAGGCTCCTACGCCCAATCCCGCAAGTGTCTCAAGGATCTCGGCCCTAGGGTTTGCCATCGTCGCAAAAAGGATCATAGCTGGCTGATTCTTGAAAGCGCTCTGAATCGTCTCCGCCGTGCACCTTAGTTGGCGGAGGTCGTAGATGTATGATGGCTGTTCGAGCGACACGCAGTTCTGCAACACTCGCAACGGGATCGAAAACTCAGGCATTTCAGACCTCCCCAACGATACGCACCAAGCCCGCGTTGCGGGCTGAAACTATTACGTCGACAACACCGTCAACACCCATTGAAGTTAAGGTCCCTTGTCTTCGGACGTGCTCCGCCCATAGCGAAGCGGCGTCGTGTGGTTTCTGTTGGAGCGATTGCAGCAATTCGGCAGCGTCCGGCGCAATCTGCAGAAGTCTTACTTCTTGCGAAGTAACTTGCTGGATTGCATAGGCGCTCCTCTTCGCTTGCGGTAAAGGCATGTCGTCGGGCGGCAGCCATGAGAGCAGCGGCTCCAAGTCCCAGTCGCTGATGATCAAATCGAGAAAATCACACGAAACTACTTCACAACCTTCCTGAATTCTTCGGCGAAATACTTCTGCGGTTGAGACCCCTGAACGGAAGGACGCCATAGAGATTGGTGCCAAATCGGTCGGTTTGGTGACCTTCAGCATGTGCTGAAACAACTCGAGTAAGGAGATGACGTCTCGCCTAAAGTCGCCTGTTGCGTGCGCACGCTGTAGCAGGTAGGTGGCGTACATCATCGGACTACCGTAGTATTTGCGGGCAGGAGACTTTCCAAGTTGCTGGTTCTTAGAGGCAATCCAGTAAAGCCAGCCAGTGTAGAGATCTAGAATTGATACGCGGAGTTGGACAAATGCGAGTGTTGGCAGCAGGCACGATTCGATCAGTGGCGTGAATTCGTCGATACCTTCGATGAAGCCTGCGGAAAGCGCCTTGACCTGATCGCTTGCAATTCGGCGGTACGAAGAGAACAATAGCGGGTCGCTCTGCACGAGTTGTCGGTTCTTAATATCAATCTTCTCTGGGGTCGGTATATCGAGGAAGTGACTATGCACACCATCGAGCTTCTCGGCATCGAATGAACTTGCTCCGTTGAATGGGCAGAACCCGAAAATGTGAACCGGCTTGGCCCCCATGCTTAGCAACTCGGAATAGGCGGCAAAGGTGTTCCTTACCGACTCCGCGTCATCCTCCGGGAACCCTACTATTAGGCCGGCATTCGGCTGAATTCCAGAATCTCGACTATTCTCAATTGCCTGCCGAGTAACGCTCCACGCGATGTCCTTCTTGATCGCCGAAAGCACTCGAACGGAACCACTTTCAATGCCGTAGTAGATGGCATTGCAGCCACCTTTGGCCATTCGACGCAAGAGGTCTCTATCGACTAGATCAGTACGAGCACTACAGGTCCACACCGGTACGCATTCCAGTTCGGCTAGTGCATCTGATACTGCTAGAGCCCAACGACGATCAGTTGTGAAGAGGTCGTGGGTGAAATGAAAGCGGCGCTTCCCGTAAAGTGTCGACACATGCTGAATCTCCGAGACAATTCGCGTCGGCGACTTTACCCTGTGTCGGCGCTTCCAATATGGAGCTGTTGAACAGAAAGTACAAGCAAACGGACACCCTCGACCCACTTCAAGAAATATCTCTTCCCCCGGCTGTGGGAGGTACATATCGAAAGCGGGAACTGGCAATAAATCTAGGTTATCTATGAGATTCGGCAAACCTCCGTTCTGAATATTTCCGATGCGATCTCGAATCACGGCACCTGGTATGCGAACATTCGCAGGCTGAGTGAGTTCATCGAGCAGAGGAAGTATCGTCCTTTCACCTTCTCCGATGCAGATCGCATCGATGGAGGACCAGCGCTGAAGAGTTTGGGGGGCAACCGTGGACGCATGAGGTCCACCCAAAACAATCGCAATATCAGGCTTGTGAATGCGAATTTGCTCGCAGATCTGAAGTACGTGATGGTAGGAATCGCACTCCGTCATGAAACCAACCACCTGCGGATCCAGTGCACAAATCAGACGGGCGGCGGAACCATAGAAATCGCCCTCCGGATCAATTTCTCGCCTATTAATCGCGGCGTTAGTGTCGAAGATGCCAACCTCGTAGCGGCTGCTTTGCCGCACTACGGCAGCTAAGGAAAGCAGTCCAACGGGTACAAAGCTATACATTAGTCCCGCACGGTCTTCGAAATCCGCATGTAGAACAGCTGGATGTCGAACATGTGGGCTTGTGCACAGTATGAGCTTGTTCATTTCCCTGCCTTCGTACCTTCCGATTTAGTCGCTGGAACAATATCGATAATTCGTCTTCCACTGCCTTGACCGGCCTCTGTTGTTCCTAACAGAGCCGTGCGAACCACAGTGCTGGCTATCTCGAACTCAGACGCCCCACACTTGAAGTATTCGCCGTGGCGAGCAAACGACATTGCTGGACAACGAGCGGCGCAGTAATAGTCCTCTACATTGATCGGGCAACTAGAGCAACTCGAAGCAAAGTTATCCCACGAGTAGTTTCGAATTTCCCATGGCGATCGCCAAAGTGATGAGAAGCCTGCGGGAAGGATGCTGCCTGGGGAAAGGAGTGACTCGCCTGCGGTCATCGTGCAAGGAAAGACTGTGCCGTCAGCTGCGATGTAGGCCAGATAACGTCCGCTTGAGCAGCGGCGTGTCATATAGCCCAAACTCAATCCATAGTTGAAGATCGAACCAACGCAGAGTCCTACATCCTTGTGGTATCGATGTTCAAGCGAACATTCTCGAATCCAAAAGGATGCAGCTGCGTCAACCTCAGAGACCGAAAGTTCAAGCTCCCCCTTGAACTGCTTGCCTCTCCCAAGTGGTGAGAATGGAACGCTTCGAATGGACACGCTCCTCTCCTCTGCCCATTCAATCAGCTTTCCAAGATCACCAAAGTTCTGTCGATTCGTATTCGTCATGATATTCGTTCTAAACCCGAACTCACGGCAACGATTTAAAGTTTCCGTGATGTGGCCGAACTCTTGGCCTGCCTTCTTCCCCGCGAAATGGAGGTTGTCTAGGCTGACACTAATGATCACTCCGTCCGTTGGAAGCTGCGCAAGCAATTCTCGCTTTAGTGTCAGACCATTAGTCGCAATACCGACCAGTAGGTCTCGAGCGCGCGCATGTTTGACTAGATCCACGAAGGACGGGTGAAGTGTGGGTTCGCCGCCGGTAAAGGCCACGGCCCATACGCCCATTTCGGCCAGTTCGTCTAATAGTGCGATGAATTGACTAGTCTCCATCTCCGCTGCACGTGCTTCGCCCGCACTGATATAGCAATGCTTGCACGTTAGGTTGCACCGTCGAGTTAGCTCAATCCATACCAAGGGAGGTGTATGTAGGTGGAAGCCTTCAGGAACGGTTAGATCTTCAAGTAGCAGTTGTTCCTGAAGCAGTTCGGCGTAGGTTGCGCCCTCTCGAAGTCTTGGCTCAGCAGACGGCTTTAGGAGTGCAACTGTTCCGTCGCTGAATCCGGCAATGAAGCCGAAATACTCTTTGTTGAATCGAAGCAGAACAGCCATCATGTTCGCGTCAGAAAGCCGCTGGACTCAAGCGAAGCAATCAGGTCATGGACCTCATTGATGCGAAGTTGGCAATTAGGCTGGGACGCCAAGCGCTCAACGATTTGGTCAGCAGTATGCGCCCCATCCAATTGAATCGCCCCGGATTTGGTGGAGGCTCTAACTCTTGAGAAGATAGAGCCATGAAGAAGTCAGTTAAGTTCTCCCCCGAAGTCCGTGAGC
>Ga0116181_1000268_pt1 | contig 46616 bp, 37 predicted proteins | sample AD_UKC075_MetaG_FD_89752 | JGI IMG/M metagenome (GOLD analysis project Ga0116181, IMG submission 89752) | Active sludge microbial communities of municipal wastewater-treating anaerobic digesters from USA - AD_UKC075_MetaG | ecosystem: Engineered > Bioreactor > Anaerobic > Digestate | place: USA... | reverse complement strand
GTTCGGCCTCAATCTCCTCGATCTTTTTGACCAGGGGGCGCACCTCTTTCAAGAGCGCCCGCTTCTCCCGGGCGGCGATTACCTCCCGGGCTTCCGCCAGCTCCCGGGCCAGGAGTTCCAGCCGCTCCCGGCTCTTGGCCAGCTCTTGCTCCAGGTGAGCCGCGCGCTCCTGGGCCCGGGGCCAGTCGGCCATAACTTTTTTAAACTGCTTCTCCAGCTCCAGAAGCGCCTCCCGGCGAGGCTCCAGGACGGAGCGCCGGCGCACCTCCTCCCCCTGGCGCTCCATGACCTCCAGCTGCCGGCGGAGCCGTTCCTGCTCGCCCAGGGCCTCCCGCAACTCCGCCGACAGACGCTCTACCCGCTCCTCGGCCTTCCGGGCCTGGTCCAGATCCCGCCGCAGGTTTTCCGCAGCGTAGTAAGCTCCCAGGACCTGCCCTACTCCCCGGCTATAGGGATTGTCCACATCCCGGCCCCGGGGAGGCGCCCACCGCTCCAAGTCCCAGTTTTCCAAGAGCTGCTTCTTCTCCTGGAGGATACGGGCCTCCAACTCCTCCAGGGACACGCCGCCGGCCTCGAAGAGGGCGGAGCGCAGGATTTCTCCCAGGGTTTGCGCCACCTCCGGGTTGTCTTTTAATCTCTCCACGGTAGCAGCCAGTTCATCCTGCCGGGTAAAAAGGACGCCCTGGTAAGTCCCGCGGCCCGGTCCCAGGTGCTGCTGCAGAATTTCCTGGATGCGCCCGGGATTGTTGATCTCCTCGCCGTTCTCCAGGACCAGGCGGGCCTCCTTCTCCTCGCCCCAGGCGCAGGTATAGCGGTAGCTGCGGCCGGCGTCGTCCTCAAAGCACAAGCTCACCCGGGCCGTATCCCCTTCCGGGTAAGGGAGGTAGCGGACCAGGAAATTTTTCCAGTCGGGAGAACTGCGGCGCAGGTCCGGGGGGAGAAAAAGGGCGGCAAAGATGGCGTTTACCAGGGTGCTCTTCCCGGCCTCGTTGGGACCCAGGATCACGTTGAGCCCCCGCTTAAAGCGGTATTCCCGGTCCCGGATGGCTCCAAAAGGGAACAGCCTTACCTCTTTAAGGATCAACTGTTCCTCACCTCGCTGATCAGGCGGTAAGCCAACTGCAGGGCTTCCCGCTCTCCCTTTTCGGAGAGGCGGGAGAGAAGGAGGTAGGGGAAGGAGTTGCGGGGGAAAAGGGATTCGATGGTGGCCGGGGTGATCTCCATGGCCAGCTCCCCGTCGTCTTCCTCCAGGTAGGCCAGGGATTCCCGCAGCTCCCGGAACCAGTCGCTCCGCTTCCGGTACTCGTCTTCGGGTAGGGTGCCTTCCAGGTAGAGCTTGACCAGGGACCGCTCCCCGTCGGCAGCCAGCTGTCGCTTTAACTCCTCCAGCTCCCCGGCACTGCTTACCGTTACCCGGAGCTCCTGGAAAAAGAATTGTCCCGTGGTCAGCCCTCGGCATTCCACCGCGCCGGAATCATCCAGGGTGGTTATCCAAGCCTGGCCCCGGTGGCGGCAGTCAAAGCCGTCGGGCTCGGGAGTGCCGCAATAGGTGAAGGGGCAGTTCCGGGCGTGATCCCGGTCCGGGTAGCGAACGTGGGTATGCCCCAAAAACCAGTGGTCCAAGCCCGCCTGGATCAACTCTTCTTCCTCCATGGGGAAATAGCTGCCCTCGAAATCGGGGGAGATGCCCCGCACCGAACCGTGAGCTACCCCCAAGTGCCAGCGGCCCGGGGGCCTCTGTGCCAGCTCCCGGATCCAGCCCAGCCGGTTTTGCGCCGAGTGCTTGCTGTGGCAGGGGGCGGGGTAAAGGACCGCCTCCAGGCCGTAATCCTGGAGGGCGTAGGGAGCCGTCTCCGTCAGCAGCAGCAGGTGGTCGAAGGAGCCGGCGCTCTCCCGCAGCTCTTTCCAGAGCCCCCCGTAAGGCTCGTAGTAATCGTGGTTGCCGGGAAGCACGGCTACGCAGTTGCCCTGAAAAGCGGAGAGGGCCCGCAACGCTTGAAGGACCGTCTCCCGGGGGACCCTGGTGCGGTGGAAAAGGTCCCCGGCAACAATGAAGAGCTGGCAGCCTTCCCCGTTGGCCGTCTCCACCAGCCGCTCCAGGACCTTCAGGCGGGCCTCCACCAGCCTCCGCCGCAGCGCCTCGGGGTAGCCGCGGCTGTTAAAAGTCATCCCCAGGTGCAGGTCGCCGGTATGCAATACTTTAAGGGGCAATGCTCTCACCTCCCGGCAGCAAGCCCGGTTTAAGCCCCGATTGTGATTCTTTGATAGATTTTGACAACGGGCCGGGCTTTTCCTCTCCCCCTGAAAAAGTTGACCAAGTTGCCGGGCCAGGCCAATGATTCAGAATTTTCTGCCAAGTTGACAAAGTTGACGTGCCAGGCACCGTTAAGGTTAAGGTTTTTGGAAGAGGACGATGCGGTTGGTGTTGGTGCCCCGGCGGTTGTTGCTGATGCCCCAGATGTTGGCCGTCTTGGTAAACTCCTGGGTGTTGATTAGCACCCCCGGGCAGTGGAAACCGGCCTGCAGCCCCAGGGGGACGACGTGCTCCTCCAGGCGGATGGTTCCTTTGCGCACTTCGCCCACTTCGAAGGCGACCCGGCCCCCCGGGCCGGTTACCCGGTAGAGCTCCCGGAATACCTCCGCCATGACGGCCCGCCACTCCTCCACCGTGCGGGCCATGGTAATCCTGGCGGCCACCGCTTCGGGGTCGATGCCGTTGAACCAGCAGCGGAGCCAGTTGTCCCGGGAATACTGGACCACGTCCAGAAATGGGGGTGAGGTTACGGTGAGCCGGATGGAGCCCGACGGGAGCTCCGGGGTGCTCCGGGCGTCGGCGCAGAGAAAGCGCCCTTTCTCCGCGGCCCGGTTCAGGTTTTGCCGCTGGAAGGGGGCAAGGTTCCGCAGCAGACTGCGGGATTTTTTCAGGATCAGGGCGCGGGTGTCCCGGTATTCCGGGACCTGGCGGCGCAGGCGGTTGATGCGCATCTGGCGTTCGGGGGAGACCGCCTGGTTGGGAGGCAGGGTATATACGGAGAAGAAGCCGGAGGAGTGTCCCGTCAGACGGTTGGTGGCTACCATGCGGATCCAGGAATCCAGGTCATCCTCGCGGCCTTCCCCGGCCCGCGCCTCCAGGTAGCGTTTCAGGGAGACGATCTCCCCTTCCGTGGCCGGATGGTAGAACATGGAGAGGTCCATCTCCGCCCGCAGGCTCCGGTCCAGGGGCAGGTTGTTCAGGCGCTCTTCCAAAAAATCCAGGCGGGGCGGCTTCAGCCGCGGCCGGGTTAGAATGGCGCTTAGGGGGTTGACATCGTTGGAGACGGGGCACCGGCCCAGCAGGGCGGCTTCGATGGCCGTGGTGCCCCGCCCCCCGAAAGGATCGTAAACCGCATCCCCGGCCTCGGTGCAGAGTTCGATGAAGAACCGGGGCAGCTGGGGTTTAAAACAGGCCCGGTAGGAGATTTCGTGGATGGACGACGCCTGCCGCTGGCGGGAAGTCCAGAATTCGTTGATGAAGAAAGGAAGGGCGTATCCGTCGATTTCGACAATTTCCACCCTGGTTTTCCGCCCTTGGGATTCGAACCTCCTCAGATAATCCAACAAGGGGTCACTGACGGAAGATCTGGGCATCTCCGCTCTCCTGAATAGACTATGCTTTACTTTAAGTGCTATTTTTTACGGCTAACATTAGGCTAAACTAAAGGAAAAACAATCTTGGTAACCAGTTCGCTCTCCGGAACTTCCATGGGAGAATTGTAGTAAAACTCGTAAGATACCCCGGTGGGGGTAAGGTTGTTCTCTTGAAGCCATTGGCCCATGGCACGATAAGCCTCTTCCAGCCCGCTGTACGGCCCCCGGTGGATATAGGAAAGCTGTTTCCCTGCGGGGATTTCTCCGGCCTGAATGTCATCTTTACCGGCCAGAGTCTCGGAGAGTAGAAAACCCATTTCTACCTCTAAATTGTTCATATCCATATTAAAGTAAGCGGCATAGGTGGCTTCCGGGGGCGACGCTCCGATTTCCTCCAAGTAGGCGGCAATGGCTCTGAAGGCCTCGCCCAGCTTTTGGGGCAGGTCAGCCACCGGGGTAACGGTTTTCATGTAAAGGGTGGGGCGGGCAGGCTGCTCAGTAACTTCAAAGGACTTTTCCACGTTTGGTTAAACCTCCAATAATTAGTTAACCACCAGGTACTAATGAGGAGGGAAAATGCTTATTTCTTCTGCACCTATCTTACACCGTTCCCGGCCGGAGCACAACACCCCGCAGCCTCTGCTTACATTTTACTCACAGTCATCCCCGTAAGCATTTTACGCGCAGGTTTATCAGGTTTATGTTAAGGCTATCTCTATCTCCTCCAGTACTTTGGCAGAGTCTTCCCGGCCTCGCCGGGACTCCAGGGCGGCCCGGGCGGCAGCCCCGCCGATACGCCCCAGCGCCCAGGCGGCGTAGGCGCGCACCATCTCTTCGGGATCCTCCAGGGCCCGCGCCAAGTGGGGGACGGCGGCATCGTCCCCGCTGTTGCCCAGGGCGATGGCGGCGTTGCGCTGTAAAAATTTTTTATGCCAGATATAGCCGTACAGGAACGGCTGGACCTGGGTCAAATAAAACTGTTCATCCATGTTGAGCAGGTTGGTGAGGGTTATCGTCTTCGCCTTCTCCAGGAGATAGGCATCGGGAGGCAGCTTCTCCTGCAGCTTCTTCCGGTTGCGGGGACAGGCCTCCTGGCAGAGATCGCAGCCGTATATCCAGCTGCCCATCTTCTCCCGGATCTCCCGGGGAATATCCTCGGGGACCAGGGGCCAGTTGCCGGGAGCATAGGTATTAAAGGCGATGCAGCGCCGGGGATTCATCCGGAACGGTTCATAGAGGGCCCCTGTCGGGCAGGCCCGGATGCAGGCGCCGCAATCGTCGGGGCAGCGGGAAATAGCTTCCCTGCTCTCCCCGCCCAGGTCCACGTCCACGGCCATGGTTACGATGGCGGCGAAACTGCCCATGCCGGGAACATAGATAAAGGTATTCCGCCCGAAGGTCCCCAACCCGGCCCGGGCGGCGGCCTGGCGATCCGGCAGGGCCGGCCGGGTGCCCAGGGCGATCCCGCGCTGCTTCAAAAAATCGCGAAACAGCTTCAGCCGGGCCCCGAAAATCCGGTCCTTGGGCAGAAAGAGGCGCGCCAGGTAAGCCCGGCCGATCTTTCCCGTCAGCTCCTGGGGAAAGGATTGCTTGTGATAATCCCAGATCAAGACGATGAGGGACCGGGCGGAAGGCAGAATGCTGCGGGGATCCACGGCCTTGTTCAACTGGAGCAGGCCCCGGCTGATCCAGGCGTAGTCCTCCGCCCGCTCTTCCAGGGCGGCGGCCAGCTGGGGAAAGGGCTCCGCCGAGGCAAAACCCACCCGGTCAAAGCCGATATCCAGGGCATACTCCCTGATCTCTTCCGCCAAGGACACCTTCCATCCCCCCCTTCCGGTGCCTGGCACGTCAACTTTGTCAACTTGATTGAATATTCTGAATTATCGTGTCTGGCCCGGCAATTTTGTCAACTTTGTCAACTTTATTATAGCTTACTCCTGCAGCTGGGGCAGATCCCGGTACAGCTCCAGGGCTTCGGGATTGGCCAGGGCTTCCTTGTTTTTTACTTCCTCCCCGTGAATTACCTTGCGGACGGCGATCTCCACCTTTTTACCGTTGATGGTATAGGGGATGTCCCCGATGGGCAAAATTTTGGCCGGAACGTGCCGGGGAGTGGTATTCTTCCGGATCAGGTCCCGAATTTTCTTTTCCAGTTCCAGGCTCAGCTGATTTTCATCCTTCATCTTCAGGAAGAGGATTACCCGCTGGTCATTTTTCCAGTCCTGGCCTACCACCAGGCTGTCCTCCACTTCCGGCAGGGTCTCCATCAGCCGGTAGATCTCCGCAGTGCCGATCCGCACCCCGCCGGGATTAAGGGTGGCATCGGAGCGGCCGTAAATGATTACGCCCCCCGTATCCGTTATCTCCATGTAATCGCCATGGTGCCAGGCTCCCGGGTAGACCTCGAAGTAAGCGGAGCGGTACTTCTTGTTGTCCGGGTCATTCCAGAAGTAGATGGGCATAGAGGGGAAGGGGGCGGTGCAGACCAGCTCTCCTTTTTGATTCACTACCGAACGGCCCTGTTCGTCAAAGACCTCCACCTTCATCCCCAGGCCCCGGCACTGGATCTCTCCGGGGTAAACGGGGAGGAGAGGGCTGCCCAGGACAAAGCAGGAGACGATATCGGTGCCCCCGGAAATGGAGGAGAGGCAAACGTCCTCCTTGATGTCCCGGTAAACATATTGAAAACTCTCCACCGACAGGGGCGAACCCGTGGAAAGGATTGTCTTCAGGCTTTCCAGCCGGAAGCGCCGGCCCGGCTTCTCTCCGGCCTGCTCCAGGGAGGCCAGGTAGCGGGCGCTGGTCCCGAAGATGCTGATGCCCACCTCCTCGGCCAGCCGGAACAGCTCTCCCGGTTCCGGGTAGAAGGGGGAGCCGTCGTAGAGCACCAGGGTGGAGCCTACCGCCAGGGCACTGACCAGCCAGTTCCACATCATCCAGCCGCAGGTAGTAAAGTAGAAGATGACGTCCTCTCGCTTCAAGTCGGTATGTAGCTTCAACTCTTTCAGGTGCTGCAGCAAGGTGCCTCCCGCCCCGTGGACTATGCACTTGGGCACTCCCGTTGTTCCCGAAGAATAAAGGATATAGACGGGATGGTCAAAGGGGAGCTGCTCAAATTGGATCTCTCCCTTTTCCTCCGCCAGGAAATCCTGGTAATGGACCGCCCGGGGCAGCCCGGCCAGGTCCGGCTTTTCCGTATAGGCAACCAGGATTACCTTTTCGATGGAGGGGATCCGCTCCAGCAGCCCTTTCATTTTCTCCAGGGAATCAAATCTTTTGCCGTTGTAATAGTAGCCGTCGGCGCTGAAGAGCAGGCGCGGCTCGATCTGCCCGAAGCGATCCAGCGCTCCCTGGACCCCGAAGTCCGGCGAGCAGGAAGACCAGATGGCCCCCAGGCTGGTGGCCGCCAGCATGGCCACGATGGTCTCCGGCATGTTGGGCATAAATCCGGCCACCCGATCCCCCGGTTTAATGCCTTCCGCCTTCATGGCCCGGCTTAACCGGAAGACTTCCCGGTACAGCTCCCCGTAGGTCATCTTCCTTAATTCCCGGCCTTCTCCCTTGAAGATTATGGCCGTCCGCTCATCCCTGAACCGGAGCAGGTTCTCGGCAAAATTAAGGCGGGCGCCCTCAAACCAGCGGCAGCCGGGCATCTTTCCCAGGTCATCCACTATCCGGTCATAGGACCGGGAATGGCGAACTTCGCCGTACTCCCAGATCAGCTCCCAAAAATCAGGAATCTGCTCTATGGACCAGCGGTAAAGTTCGTGATAATCGGCGACCTTCACTCCCTTGCGCCGGGCAACCAGTTCCATGAACGCGGTGAGATTGGCCTCCTGGCGGCGTTTTTCCCCGGGGACCCATAAAGGTTTTTTCATGCTGTCACTCTCCTTTGGAGTTTAGAAAATATTTATTTTTCAAAATTTTATTAACTAAAGTATAACAAAATTCAAGGGCGGCTACAATTTTGTTTACCGCCCATAATTAAGCAAAATTACCAGTTTGTCCCGGCTATCTGACCTGCCGCTTCCACCTGGAAGCTGTTTCGCCGTTTTCAGGCGGTGCCGGCGGGTCGACGGCAGCCTGATCCCGCTTTATCGCCGCTTTACCCCGAAGCAGCTTTGCCGCTTTTGCCCTTTTCAGAGCAAAAAAAACGGCGGGCACTATGCCCACCGCAGCCGCCGGCCACACCCGCAGAGGGGAGCTTTTCCTCCTCCCAAAAAGTTGACGAAGTTGCCGGGTCTGGCGCTATATTTAGAATTTTCCGCCAAGTTGACAAAGTTGACGTGCCAGGCACCGCTATTCGAAGGGGAAGCGGTAGTTTAGGCCCAGCTCGTCCCGCATGGCCATCATCTCCCGCTGGACGGAGGCCCCCACGGGGACGCCTTTTTCCCGCCGCTCCAGTTGGGCCAGGTACTCCTTCTCCCCGGGGGTATAGATGCGCTGCTTGCCCGGGGCCTTTTGGGAGTTCCGGAGAGCGCGCAGCAGCTCCCCCGTTCTCCGGCGAAAGTCTTCCGGGTCGGTAAAGGCGGAGATATCGATGGCCATAAAGAAGTGCCCCAGGCGGTAAGGTTCTTTTTGGCCCTTCCCCTTCTCCGGGAGGTTTTTTTGAAGGCCTTTCAGGAAAACGCCCCCCTGGAGGGCGGTGGAGAGTATCTCCACCACGGCGGCATAGCCGTAGCCCTTGTAGCCGGCGCCCTCCTCTCCCTTGCCGCCCAAGGGGGCCAGGGCCGCTCTTCCCCTCTCCAGGTCTTCCAAGGCCCGAAGGGGGTCGGTAACGTCGTTCCCCTGATTATCCATAACCCATCCTGCCGGCAGCGCCTTTCTCTCCCGGGCGTAGAGCTCGATTTTTCCCCGCTGGGTAACGGAGGTGGCGCCATCGAGGATAAAGGGGAACTCCTCGTCGGTAGGGAGGCCAAAGGCCAGGGGATTGGTCCCCAGCATGTTCTCCACCCCGAAGGTGGGCGCTATGGAGGGGCGGGCGTTGGTGCCGGTTATCCCGATCATCCCCGCTTTCGCCGCCATGGCCACATAGTAGCCGGCAATCCCGTAATGGGAGGAGTTGCGCACGGCCACCATTCCCATCCCGCAGCGCCTGGCCTTGGCCATGGCCAGCTCCATGGATTTCGCGGCGATAACCTGCCCCATGCCCAGATGGCCGTCCACCACCGCCGTAGTCGGCCCTTCCCGGATAATCTCAAAATTGGTCACCGGAAACTGGATGCCGGCCTTGATGCGGTCGTAGTAAAAGCTTTTTAGCCGGGCAATGCCGTGGGATTCAATGCCCAGCTCATCCGCCGCAACCACCACGTCGGCACAGATTTTAGCCTCCTCCTGGGGAACGCCGAGCCCCAAAAAGACGTCCACCACAAAACGGGTCAGCAGCGCCAAATCCAGCCAGGCCACCTTCTCTTCCATCTAGGGATGCACTTCCTTTCCCGCCGATGAACCGGCAATATTTCGGCACCCTATAGGGTGCCCGTTCTCCCGGTCCCAATTCCAACCTCCGCCGATGAGCGGCCATTTTTCCGCAGCCTAACGGGTTCTTCCGGTCCAGATTCAACCTCCCCGCCCATGAGCGGGCGAGGGCAGGCAATATTTTCGGCACCGGGCCGGCAAATCCCCTGCTTCAGTTTTGCTATTTTTTCTGTTATCATAGGTGAAGGGAAGAGCCGAAGGATAGACAGCGTACATAATTGAATTGCACAAGCATGTACCAGTTAAAGACGCCCTGTTTTCGGGAATAAGGTCCAACAATGTCTAAAGAAATAATGCCTAAGGGGAGAAAACTTTGCCGAAGAGAACAGATCTGAAAAAAATTCTGCTTATCGGTTCCGGCCCCATTATTATTGGCCAGGCGGTGGAATTTGACTACTCGGGCTCCCAGGCCTGCAAAGCGCTCAAGGAAGAGGGCTACCAGGTGGTCCTGGTAAACTCCAACCCGGCCACCATCATGACCGACCCGGAAATGGCTGACCGGACCTACATCGAGCCCCTCACCCTGGAGGTATTGAAAAAGATTGTTGCCGCCGAGCGGCCCGATGCCATCCTCCCCACCCTGGGAGGGCAAACGGCCCTTAACCTGACCACCTTCCTGCACCGGGAAGGCGTTCTTCAGGAATACGGCGTAGAGGTCCTGGGCGCCTCCCCCGAGGCCATCGCCCGGGCCGAGGACCGCGACCTGTTCCGCCAATCGATGACGGAGATCGGCATCGCCTACCCCCAGAGCGGGGTTGCCCACAGCGTGGAGGAAGCCATGGACATCGCCCGCCAGCTGGGCTTTCCCTTGATTTTGCGGCCTGCTTTTACCCTGGGCGGAACCGGCGGGGGCGTTGTCTACAACCTGGAAGAACTGAAGGAGCAGGCCCTGGCCGCTATCGAAGCCAGCCCCGTGGGCCAGGTCCTGGTGGAGGAATCGGTCCTGGGCTGGAAGGAGATCGAATTCGAAGTCATCCGCGACCACAAGGACAATGTCATCATCGTCACCTCCATGGAAAACATCGATCCCATGGGCGTCCACACCGGAGACAGCATGGTGGTGGCGCCGGCCCAAACCCTCTCCGCTCCCGAGCTGCAGCAGTTGAAGGAGATGTGCCACCGCATCATCAGGAAGATCGGGGTCACGGGAGGGGTTAACGTCCAGTTCGCCGTAAACCCGGAGAGCTTCCAGGTGCGCATTATCGAAGTGAACCCCCGGCTCTCCCGCAGCTCCGCCCTGGCCTCCAAGGCCACCGGCTACCCCATTGCCCGGGTAGCCACCAAGCTGGCCGTGGGCTACACCCTGGATGAAGTTACCAACCAGATCACCGGCGGAACCAGCTGTTTTTATGAACCGGCCCTGGACTACTGCGTCTTCAAGATCTCCCGCTTCACCTTCGAGAAATTTCCCGATGCCGATCCCACGCTGACCACATCGATGAAAGCCGTGGGCGAGGCCATGTCCATCGGCCGCAATTTTAAGGAAGCCCTGCAGAAAGCTTTGCGCTCCCTGGAAACGGGCCGGGGAGGGTTCGGAGCCGACGGCAAGGATCCCGATCTCGCTTCCCTTTCCCGCGAGCTAATCGAGGAAAAGCTGCGCTTCCCCAACGACCAGCGCATCTTCTATATCCGCTACGCCTTGCAAAAAGGCTTTACCGTGGAGGAGATCAACCGGTATACCCGGATCGACCCCTGGTTCCTTTACCAGATGCAGGAGATCCTGGAGCTGGAAGAAAAGCTGACCCTTTACCGGGGCAGCCTGGAGAAGCTGCCCCCGGTGCTGTTTCGGCAAGCCAAGGAAGCCGGCTTCTCCGACCACCAGCTGGCCTGCATCCTGGGCAGCGATGAGTTGACCGTCCGGCGGCGGCGCCAGGAGCTGCAGATCTACCCCTCCTACAAGCTGGTGGACACCTGCGCCGGCGAATTTTTTGCCGCCAGGCCCTACTTCTACTCCACCTACCAGCCCAGCCTGGACGAAAGCCGGGTTAGCAATAAAAAGAAGGTTATTATCCTGGGCGGCGGTCCCAACCGGATCGGCCAGGGGATCGAATTTGACTACTGCTGTGTACATGCCTCCTACTTCCTGAAGGAGCTGGGATACGAAAGCGTCATCATCAACAGCAACCCGGAAACAGTAAGTACCGATTTCGACACCTCCCACCGCCTCTACTTTGAACCTTTGACCAGGGAAGACGTGTTGAACATTATTGAGCGTGAGCAGCCCGAAGGGGTGATTGTCCAGTTCGGCGGGCAGACCCCCTTAAGCCTGGCCGTCCCCCTGGAGGAGGCGGGAGTAAAAATCCTGGGCACCACCCCCGACAGCATCGACCGGGCCGAGGACCGGGAACGCTTCAACGCCCTGCTCCAAAAGCTAAACCTGATCAAGCCGGAAAACGGCACCGCCACGTCAGCCGAGGGGGCCAAAGAGGTTGCCGCCCGCATCGGCTACCCCGTCCTGGTGCGGCCTTCGTACGTCCTGGGGGGAAGGGCCATGCAGATCTGCCACGATGAGAGCGAGCTGGCCCAGTACATCGGAAGCGCCGTGGACGCTTCCCAGGATCACCCCCTGCTGGTAGAGAAGTTCCTGGAGGACGCCATCGAGGTGGACGTGGATGCCGTCGCCGACGGGGAGACCGTCGTCATCGGCGGGATCATGGAGCATATCGAAGAGGCGGGCGTACACTCGGGAGACAGCGCCTCGGTGCTCCCGCCCCACACCCTCAGCGAAGAGCAGCTGGAGCGGATCAAGAACTACACCCGGGCCCTGGCCCTGGAGCTGAAAGTGCGGGGGCTGATGAACGTCCAGTATGCCATCCGGAATGACGTCATCTACGTTCTGGAGGTAAATCCCCGGGCCTCCCGCACCGTTCCCTTTGTTAGCAAGGCCATCGGCGCCCCCCTGGCCAAGATCGCCACGGGGGTAATCATGGGCCGGAGCCTGAAAGAACTGGGCTTTACCGAGGAAAGGCAGGTCAACCATTTTGCGGTAAAAGAATCGGTCTTCCCCTTCAACCGCTTCCCCGGCGTTGACGCCGTCCTGGGGCCGGAGATGAAATCCACGGGCGAGGTTATGGGCATCGATTACAGCTACGGCATGGCCTTTGCCAAATCCCAGTTGGCCGCCAACCAGCACCTGCCCCTGGGGGGAACCGCCTTTATCAGCGTGCGCAACCAGGACAAGCGGGCGGCCGTCCTCCTGGCCAAGCGCCTGGCGGACCTGGGCTTCAAGCTGGTGGCCACCCGGGGAACGGCGCGGGCCCTGCGCCAGAACGACCTGGAGGTAACGGAAGTGCACAAGGTGCACGAAGGCCGCCCCCACGTCATCGACCTGATCAAAAACGGCCAGATCCAGTTGATCATCAACACCACCAGCGGCAGCAAGACCAGCAAGGACCTGCGCACCATCCGCAGCTACGCCGTCACCCACGGGATCACCCTGATTACCACCATCTCGGGGGCCCAGGCCAGCGTAAACGGCATTGAGATACTGAAAAAAAGAAACCTGGAGGTGCGGGCTCTCCAGGACTTCCATGTCTAGGTGCTGCGGGCCGGGCAGCGGCAGCTGCCGGGCACCGGCACCGCCGCCAAAAGAAAAATTTTTGGGGCTGTCCCTTGCGGACAGCTCTTGGCATTTTTCAAGCCCTGGATTTGCACCACCGGCCCCTGAAGCAGGGTTCTCCAGTTTTCCTGCTATTTCAAACATAATCCCCGGCAAAAAGAAAAAAATATAGAAAGTCAATCGTCAATACAGGCACAGGAGGTGTTAAGATGCACTTGGACCACCGTATCTCCCTGGAACCGGGAACCCCCTCCCGGGGTGACACTGTCCGGCTGGAGTATCGCGGCCTGCTCAAGGAAAGCGGTGCGGATAGAGTCTGGCTGCATTACGGCTTTGACGGGTGGAAAAACCCCTGCTACCAGCAGATGGAGCGCACCCCCCAGGGCAATTTTGTCTGCACCACCAAAATCCAAGGCACCCGCGAAATGAACTTCTGCTTCAAGGACAGCGCCAACAATTGGGACAACAACAGCGGCTGGAACTGGACCTGCAAAATCAAATAACAATTCACCAGGGTAACGAACTGACTTTGCGGCCATCCCCGGAACGGGCAGACCGGAGGAATGGCCTTTTTTTAACTGGCCGCCCCCTTTAAAGAAAAATAAAGACAGGAAGTAATTGCACCGCTGAAGAATATGATAAATTAGCGCCTTTAGAAACGAACTCCGGGAAGAAACCGAAGCCCTTTAACCGCTTAACCTTTAAACCGTCTAGGAGGCCTGGCATGAAAAAAAACATCCTGGAGACTATCGGGAATACGCCCCTGGTCCGTTTAAACCACTTCCAGCTCCCTCCCAAAGTAACCCTCGCCCTAAAGCTGGAGGGAAACAACCCGGCAGGCAGTGTCAAGGACCGGGTGGCCAAATATATGATCGAAGGGGCCGAAAAGAGAGGCGAACTTGTTCGCGGGCGGACCATTATCGAGCCCACCAGCGGCAATACGGGGATCGGGCTGGCCCTGGTCGCCGCTTATAAAGGCTACCGCCTGGTGGTAACCATGCCGGAAAATATGAGCCTGGAGCGCAGGAGCATCCTTAAGGCCATGGGCGCCGAAGTGATCCTCACTCCCGCGGAGAAAGGGACTGACGGGGCCATCGAGAAGGCCCGGGCCCTCTGCGAGGCCCATCCGGAGATCTACTACATGCCCAACCAGTTCGACAATTGGGACAACGTGCGCGCCCACTATGAAACCACCGCTCCCGAGATATGGGAACAGACGGAAGGGAGGGTGACCCACTTTGTGGCCGGGATGGGGACCACGGGAACCTTGATGGGCGTCTCCCAAAAGCTGAGAGAACTAAACCCCGCCGTCAATATCATCGGCGTGGAACCCTTCCCGGGTCACAAGCTCCAGGGACTGAAAAACATGGAGGAGGCCATCATCCCCAAGATCTACAACCCTTCCCTCTTGAATCGGGTGGTCCGGGTGGCCGACGCCGACGCCTTCAACACCGTGGAGCTTCTGGCCAAACGGGAGGGGATCTTCGCCGGCTACAGCACCGGCGCCGCCCTTTTTGCCGCCCTCAACCTGGCCCGGGAACTGGAGGAAGGATTGGTGGTGGTCCTCTCTCCCGACCGGGGAGATCGCTACCTCTCCACGATAAATATCAGTAAATGAATTATAAAGGAACCATGTGGCGGTCGATGGTGCTCGCGGCTTGCGGCCATTTGCCGCGACAACGGCAGGGGTCGCAGCTTCGCGCTTATGGGCATAAATAAACCATGTCGTGGCGACATGGTCTGAATTTGGAGCGGGTGATGGGAATCGAACCCACGCTACTAGCTTGGAAGGCTAGGGCTCTACCATTGAGCTACACCCGCACAGTAGAGCGCACAGCCGAGTCGCTGCGCATTACATATTATATAGGGTTCCAGAAAAAATGTAAAGCTAGCGTCCTATTGGCCTAGCAAAAATATCGCTGCCCCTATTTGCGCCCCTATTTGCCTGCGAAAATTGTACACTTCCTCTTAGCTCATCGGCCCTTAGCTCATCCATCCAAACGAAAAACTTGCCCATGCTTGCCCTTACTTTATGCCTGCTCCTGGAAGTGCTCCGGCTGGCGGCTGCTTATCTCGTCAATCAATCCGCAATTCAAAGCCTCCTCCGGCGTTAAAGTATATTCCCCTTCCTGGTCCAAGGAAATAGTGTCCTCGGGGAAGCGGGCATGCAACCGCCAGAACTTTTTCATGCGCTGCCAGTATTTATCTTGAAAGGGCAGCCCGCCGTCGCCGGAGCTTTCTGCCTGAACTTCAACCACGATCAGGGAATTGGGCAGCGCCCGGCGCACCCCGGTGCCGGCAGCCAGGATCAGCGTCCCCGGGAAAGAGGTAATGCCGGCGCTCCAGGTGTCCACCGGGGCTTCGATCATGGCCATGACATCGCAAACCAGGAGGGCATCGTCGACAGCCCCTCCCCCGGTCTTTATAACTAAATTGATAGGTTCCTTGGGATCCAGGCGATCCAGGTAGATTAATTTGCTGCATATCTCCCCGGCTACTTTCTCGTTAATTTCCTGGGTAATAATAATGGTGCGGCTTTCCGTCAACACCGGGTCCTGGTAATCAATTTGGGCGGGAATAATTCCGCTTTCGATTAACCGGCCGGCCAGCGCCTCCGCCGCCGCATAAGATTGGCTGTCCCCTTGGCCCTGCTGCTCGATGAACTTAATGGCCAGGAACAGCAGGGCCAGCAGCACAATAAGGACCAAGCCCCACAGGAGGCAGCGGCGCAAAATTTGATTCTTGGAATCGCTTTCGGACAAGGCCTGGTTCACCGTTTTAATCTCTTCCGTCAAGTTCTCTCCGCTCCCTTGCCAGTGGTTCAAATGGGATTCAACGCATAATTAAACGGTCAACGCTCCAGCTGCAGCACGCATCCCTCTTCGGGACCCAGCTCCAGGGTGCCCTTCAGCGTCTCCTCCCCTCTCCGGTGATCCGTGGAAAGAAGCAGCTGCTTTGCGCCGGGCCAGGGGGAGAGATCCAGCTTTACGGAGCCGGAGCCGAAGTTCAGGGCCACGATCATTTTTTGATCTTCCCCCTCGCGAAGATAGACATAGCAGGATTCCGGCATGCCCTCCGCTACGCTCCGGTAGCTGCCTTCCTGAAGGGCGGGGCTGCTCTTGCGCAGGCGAATGGCGCTCTTGTAAAAATTCAACAGGGAGGCCGGGTCCTGTTCCTGAACTTCCACGTTGCGCTTTTCCCACTCCGGACCCAGGGGGAGCCAGGGTTCCCCCGGAGAAAACCCGGCATTTCGGCTCCGGTTCCACTGCATGGGAGTGCGCGACCCGTCCCGGCCGGGATGAAAAGGATACCACCTTAAACCTACGGGGTCCTGGCGCAGTTTCTTGGGCAGGGACAAAAACTTCATGCCGATCTCTTCCCCGTAATAGATAAAAGGAGTGCAGCGCAGGGTCAGCAGCATCAAGGCCAGCAGCCGGGCCCGCCGGTCCGCCTGCTCTCCCTTGCCGAAGCGGCTGATGGCTCTGACCACGTCGTGGTTGCTGAAGGTGTAAGCCGGCCAGGCCCACTCCGGCAAAATCTTCTCCCAGCGGTCCACGTACCGGCGAAAAGCTGCGGCCTTCCATTTATGGCAGTTGGTGAGATCAAAGTAAAAATTCATGTGCAGCTCATCGTTGTTTTGGCCGTAATAGGAAGCCACCACCGCCGGGTCGTCGCACTGGATTTCGCCAATGCTGGTCTTGGCCGGGTATTCGTTAAGAATATTGCGAATCTCCCTCAGGATCTGGTGGGTTTCCGGGAGGTGATATTTTGGTGCGCCCAGGATGTTGAGCATAACCATCTCCAGGGAACGCTCTCGGAGAGGAACCGTCCCTTTCAGCTTCAAGCGCTGATGATAAGGGGGGTTGTCCCGGAACTGTTGGTCCTTGCAGTAGGCGTGGGCCACGTCCAGGCGGAAGCCGTCGGCACCGCGTTCCAGCCAGAAACGGACCACTTGATAAATGGCTTTCCTGACCTCCGGGTTGAACCAGTTTAAATCGGGCTGCTCTTTTAAAAATGAGTGCAGGTAGTACTGACCGGTCTTTTCGTCCCAGGTCCAGGCCGGGCCGGAAAAATGGCTCTTCCAGTTGTTGGGGGGGCGTTTGCCGCCATCCCGCCCGTCCCGCCAGATGTACCAGTCCCGGTAGGGGTTGTCCCTGGAAGAACGGGATTGTTGAAACCAGGGGTGCCGGTCCGAGGTATGGTTGACCACCAGGTCCAGCATTACCCTGATTCCCCGCTTATGGCATTCTTCCACCAGCCGGTCGAAATCCTCCAGGGTGCCGAACCGCGGGTCTATGTCACAGTAATCGGCAACGTCGTAGCCGTGATCCTTATCCGGACTGACAAAGAAGGGGTTGAACCAGATGGCGTCAATGCCGAGAGAATCGGGGGTGCCGTTCAAATAGTCCAGCTTTTCAATAATGCCCGGGAGATCCCCGATCCCGTCTCCGTTGCTGTCCTTGAAACTGCGGGGATAGATCTGGTAAAAAACAGCCTTCTTCCACCAGTTGGGGTCGCTGCTGAGCTGCTCCTTGAGAATGGCCCTCACCCTTTCTTTAACAATTTCGGCAATGCTTGCATAATTACTCCTACCCTATTTTAATTAACTCCGGGAGCCCGGTCAACCTGAGCCTGGGCCGGTGGTATCGGCCCGGGAAATTGCTGCCCAGCAGCGGTCTGAAAGGGGTAACATTTCTCAGTCCAGATCAAGCTTTTTTTGGTGACATTTTCGCTGGCCGTTGACCCCTGAGCCTGAGCCGTAGAGGCAAAAGGCAGACACAAAAAAACAGTGCCAGGTATATCCGTACCCGTCTTAAACACGGCAGGCCCGGCCGGCACCGGCTTTTGCAAAAAAAAGAGGGTTTCTAGAGTTCTCCTCCTGGTCGGCGGGAAACCGCTTCCCTGCTTCCGACTACTTCACTGCTCCACTTTTGGTCTCACTGCTTCACTGAAATAGCGCTTTAAGGCCCAGCCGCTGACACCCCCGATAACAAAATGGGCCATCAGCAGAAGGAAGTCAGGCAGCGGGGTCACCAGGGTGGCCCTGGAAATATCCAGGGCCATGCCGATGCCAAAAGCAAGGATATAAAAGACGGCACCGAAGCCCATCCCTTTAAACACAGCATAGTCTGTTCCCGTGTAACGCAGTATGAAGAGGAGCATAACCCCGAAAGCTCCCGCAATAACCCAGTCGGTGATCGCCCCGGTTAACAGGCTAAGAGGCGCACCAAGGTTTTCCGCAGAATAGTAAAAACCGGAGGCAATGTGGACAAAAGTATACTTAATCCAGCCCAAAAAATGAAAGGACCAGGTCATTATCTCTTTCGGTACGTTTCCCAGCCACCCGGCCAAGGCTCCGGCAAGAATGCTGTCTCTTATCCTGTCCATTTTTTATCACCATGTTTTGCACAAAAAAATATAACTAACCACTAGGATTTATTTTTTTATAGTATTTATACCTGATTTATACCTGGCACCCCATGACGGGACCTTGGCGAAAAAATTTACCAGCTTAGTCATACACCGAGGGGGAAAAAAATTATCTTGATGAATTTGAGAAAAACAACCAAGCAGAAAAAACAGCAGGTTGGCCGGCAGCGGAAAGATTGTAAAATATAAACTATCAGTCGTGTTTTGAACACAACAAAACAGCGTTAACAGTTATAATTACAAAAACAGGGATATCCTGGAATAAAAAATATTGCCAACACTGTGAGTTAAAGTGTACGTCCCCAATCTCTTACTTTATTAGAATTACGAGAATTTTAGCGGTGCAAAAATTGTCATAAGCCAGTTGCGAGTCAAAGCCTGCCTCCCCTGGCTGATGACTATTCGACATAACTCGACATGTTTTTCATCAGGGTAGGGGAGAACAGGAGAGCCTAATAAAATGCAAGGGGGGCGGCTCATTCGGTTAATTTTAATATGCAACCATTGCCAGGCATATACCAGGGGGGCGGTTCTTCTGATTTATTCTAATATGCAGCTATATATAAGGGAGCAGTTCTTCTGCTTTTTTTCTAAACTATACAAACCATACCGAATCATAAGTACGAGTTGTGTCAGCGTATCAAGGGTGAGCCAAAGTCTTGGCTCAAAATTCACATTTCAAGACCTGACCCCAATCTCACAATCTCAAAATTCACATTTCAAGACCTGACCCCCAAAAAGACCCCATAAAAAAATGGTCGGGGCGGCCGGATTTGAACCGGCGACCCCTTGGTCCCAAACCAAGTGCGCTGCCAAGCTGCGCTACGCCCCGCCATATTCTGTGCCTTGTTATTGTAACACAACCTTTCCCGCCGGGCAACGCCGGCCGGCAAAAGGCCGAGAGAGGTCTCGTTCTTTGTTAACCCCGGTTCACCTACTAAAACTGGACACTGCCAAGAACCTTGTATACGGGAGCCGGTGCCCTGGGGCAAGGTTTTCGTGCGTTGACAGGCGCTGCCCTTTCGGCGATTTCCCTTTATAAAATTAATTACCCTTTCCTTCTACAGTTCCCCCCGAGAGAGCAGCTCTTCCAGAAGCTTGACCATCCGGCGCAGGGCCTTCCCCCGATGGCTGACCTCATTCTTGGCGGCGGGATCCATTTCGGCAAAGGTCATCCCCGTCGGCTCGTAAAAAAACAGGGGATCGTAGCCAAACCCCCCTTCGCCCCGGGGGGCGTCCAGGATCCGGCCCCGGCAAGTCTCCTCCACCAGGAAGGTGCGCCCGTCGGGAAAGGCCAGCACCATGGCACAGTGAAAAGCCGCCTGTCTCTTCTCCGGCGGCACGCCCGCCAGGCGCTTTAAAAGCAAGGCATTGTTGGCCCGATCATCGGCTCCGGGACCGGCAAAGCGAGCAGAATGGACGCCCGGCTCCCCTCCCAGCTCATCCACCACCAAGCCGGAATCGTCCGCCAGGGCCATCTCCCCGCTGAACCGGGCTACTGTCAACGCTTTTTTTTGGGCATTTTCCGCAAAAGTAGATCCCTCCTCCGCCACCGGGGGGAGGGAGGGGTATTCCTCCATGCCGGTCACTTTCAGGGGCAGGTGGTCCAGAATAGCGGAGATCTCCCGGATTTTCCCCCGGTTGCGGGTGGCCAAAACCAGCTTCCTCATTCTTCCAGCAGATCCTCAAAGGGGGTGGCGTAAAAACTCATGGCGTATTCCAACTCTTCGGCAATGTCCTGCAACACCTGTTTTTGCTGGTGAATCAGCATCTCCACGCCCAGGGCGGCCAGATCCAGGAGATGGTCGAGACGGGTCCGGCCAAAGGGATGCCCCTCGGCGGTCCCCTGGATCTCTACCAGCTTCCCGGAACCGGTCATCACTACGTTCATGTCCACCCCGGCCATGGAATCCTCGGCATAACAGAGATCCAGGCGGAGTTCTCCTTCTACTTCACCTACGCTGACGGCAGCCAGGTAATCCTTTATGGGGAGGCGTTCAATGACCCCCTCCCGCTTCAGATGGTAAAGAGCATCGACCAGAGCTACAAAGGAACCGGTAATGGCCGCCGACCGGGTGCCGCCGTCGGCTTGTATTACATCGCAGTCCAGCCAAATGGTTCTCTCTCCCAAAATTGCCAAGTCCACCACCGAGCGAAGGGAGCGCCCGATTAAACGCTGGATCTCCACGCTGCGACCGCTGATCTTGCCCCTGGATTCCCTTTGGGTGCGCACCTCCGTAGCCCGGGGCAGCATGGCATACTCGGAGGTAACCCAGCCCCTGCCCTCCCCTTTCAAGAAGGGGGGAACCGCATCCTGCACGGTAGCGGTGCAGATTACCATGGTATCCCCCATCCGTATCAGGGCGGAACCTTCCGGGTATTTCAGGTATGACCTGCTTATGTGTACCGGCCTTAACTCGTCATTGCTTTCTCTACCGTCTGGCCGCACGATAAAACCTCCCGTCTAATAGCTCCGGCAAAATAGCACCAAGCCGGGCCGGCCCCTCACCGGGTATAATCAATTATACCATAAATTCCTAAGCCGAGACGGTGAAGAAGGGTTGCGGCTAGCCCCGCTGCAGTTCCAAGCGGTCCAGGTAGCGGAGCGCCTCGCTGGCGCCCCTGACCGCACAGGTAAAGGGATCGTCCACCACATAAACCGGCAGGTTTATCTGGCGGCTGAGATAGAGATCCAGGTTCTTGAGCAGGGCCCCGCCTCCCGCCAGGAGGATCCCGTCGTTCATGACATCGGTGGCCAGTTGGGGCGGAATCTGCTCAAAAACCTGGCGTATCGCCGTGGCCAAGTTGCTGAGCACCGGCTCCATGGCTTCGGTAATCTCCTGGGCTTTGACCTCCAGGGTATCGGGAATCCGGGAGTAAAGGTTGATCCCGCGGAAGACATAAGTCAGCTCCGGAGGCGGGTCGGTGGCATAGCCGGCCAGGCGCTTGGCCTCCTCCGCCGTGGACAAGCCGATGTCCAGGCGGTAGCGCCGGTTAATGTAGCGCATGATGGTTTCGTCAATGGTTTCTCCGCCCTGCCTAAGAGACTGGGCCAGAACGATACCCCCCAGAGAGATGGCGGCAATCTCGGTAACGCCCCCCCCGAAGTTGACCACAAAGCTGCCCCGGGGCTCCGCCACGGGCAGGCCGCTGCCGATGGCGGCGGCGATGGGCTCCTCGATCAAGTAGGTCTCCTTGACTCCCGCCCGCTTCCCGGCGGTCAGCACGGCCCGGCGCTCCACCTGGGTAGTCCCGTAGGGTACGGTTACGATGGCCCGCAGCTTAAGCATGGGATAGACCTTTACCACCCGGCTAATAAAATGCTGCAGCATCTTCCGGGTCAGGTCGAAATCGGCGATTACCCCGCCCTGGATGGGGCGTTCCGCCTTGATGCCTACGGGAGTACGCCCCAGCATGCGGTAGGCTTCCTCCCCGGCGGCGATAACGGCCCCGTCCCGCAGGGCCACCACGGAAGGCTCCTGCAGAACAACACCTTTGCGGGGCACATAGATCAGCGTATTGGTAGTCCCCAGGTCGATGGCCATATGCTTCTGCCAGAAACGAAAATTAATGCGCCGGCTCTTTCTTTTCAAGGTTTTCTCCCACCTCTTCCCGCGGCATGTTCCAGCAGCATGGCTGCTTCTTTATTTTGCTTCAACGGAAGAAAGTTAACCGGGCCGGGCCGGAATAGATCGAAATAATTCTCCGGGGAGAGGAGGCGGCCGGCGGCGCCCGCAAGTTTAGTCCGGAATAACTCCTGGCAATAACCGCTGGCGATATGAATAATGATTAAAGGAATATTAATTTGGGAAGAGAATAAACTCAACAAGCACCGCTGGGGGAGCGGATCCGGGAAGCATGACCGCCTGGAGGATGATGCCAGAAGGATAAGGATTGAAGAAAAGCTCAACAAGCGCCGCTGCAGGTGATAAACCTGGAACCCTCAGCCCCCTAAAGGATGAGCACAAAGATTTAACCGGCGCCGCTGCGGGAGGCAAACCTGAAACCGCCGGCCTCCTGAAGATGAGCACAAAACGCAACAAGATTTGCTGTGGGAGGTAGCCCAATTACCATGGAAGCCTATATTCTGCCCGGGATAATTATAATTCTGGTTCTGCTGGTTATCGGGACTTACAACAGCCTGGTGGGAAAACGCAACATGGTGGAAGCCAGCTGGTCCAATATCGATACCCTGCTTCAAAAACGCTTCGACCTGGTTCCCAACCTGGTCAATACCGTCAAGGGATACATGCAGCACGAGCGGGAGCTGCTGGAAAAGATCACCGAGGCTCGCAGCGCCTGGATGAAGGCATCAACGGTCAAGGAAAACGCCGGCGCGGACAATATGTTTTCGGGAGCCCTGAAAACCTTGTTTGCCGTGTCTGAAAACTACCCGGAGCTGAAAGCCAACCAGAACTTTCTACTGCTGCAGGAAGAGTTGACCGGCCTGGAAAGCAAGATCGCCTATGCCCGGCAGCGCTACAACCGCACCGTAATGGCCTACAACACCGCCATTCAGCGCTTCCCCACCAATATCCTGGCCCGCTGGTTCAAATTCCTGCCCCGGGACTACTACGCCGTGGAGGAAGAAGAGGCCAGGAGGGCACCGGAAGTAAAATTTTAGAAGCGGGTTGAAGTGGAATGATCCCTGTTTACGGCCATATTGCCGCCAATAAAAGACGCACGATCCTGCTCTTTCTTTTATTTGGCCTGCTCTTTGTGGGTCTAGGCTACGGGATAGGCTACTGGCTGGGGGAGCCCTGGCTGGGGATCGCCCTGGCCGGGCTAGTATTCGTGGTTGTTTTGCTAACCACTTACTTCGGCGGCCAAAACGTGGTGGCCGCCATGGCCGGAGCCCATCCGGTCAGCAAGGAAGAGGAACCCTACCTCTATCACGTGGTGGAAGGCCTCAGCATCGCCGCGGGAAGGCCGATGCCCCGGATCTATATCATTGAAACCGACGTGCCCAATGCCTTCGCCGCCGGCAGGAACCCGCAGCAGTCCCTGATCGCCGTAACCCGGGGGCTGCTTAAGCGGCTTAACCGCCTGGAGCTGGAAGGGGTCATCGCCCACGAAATGGCCCATATCCATAACTACGATGTGCTTATCGCCACCGTGGCCATCGTCATGGCGGGGACCGTTATCTTTGTGACCGAAATGTTGAGGCGTTCCCTCTGGTGGAGCGGGCCCCGGCACCGGAGCAGCAGCAGCCGGGGCCGGGGACAGGGGCAGGGCCAGGGCCAGGTGCCGGCCCTGATCCTGGTCCTGGTGCTCTCCATTCTGGCCCCCCTGTTTGCCCAGCTGCTGCGCTTCGCCATTTCCCGGGAAAGGGAATTTCTGGCCGACAGCACCGCCGCCGAATTTACCGGCTATCCCGAGGGCCTGGCCAGCGCCCTGGAGAAGATCGCCGCGGAGCAGGTGCCCCAAAGCCCCATTGACCGCGAGCCTTTGCAGGGCCTCTACATCGTCTCCCCCTCCCTGGGGGTGCGGGCTGAAGACCGCCTAAGCGTCCTCTTCTCCACCCATCCCCCCATTGCCGAGCGGATCCGCCGCTTAAGGGAGATGTAGCTGCCGAAGCCGGCGGCTGCTTGCCGCCGGCAACCTGGGCAGTTTCATCCCTTGGGGGAGAGGCGCCCCCCTGGGAGGCATACCGGAGATCGTTTCCCGGTAGGGCGGCCCGCTGCTTAAGCTTAAAAGAAATGCGGCCCCCACCTTTTGGGTGGAAGCGGCGCAGGCTATGCCCGCGCCGCTTCCGGGCCGCAATCTGCACCCGTTTTCGGGTCGGAAGCCATGGTGGACACCATGCTGCGCCGCTTCCGGGCCGCGGTCTCCACCTGCTTCCCGGGCAAGAAGTAGTTACGAGAACTATTTAGAAGTAGTTGTAGACGGCGGGAGGCTCCAAGGGGCGGGTAAGGTCCACCCCGTCCTTCAATTGGGGCGCCTCCCCCTCCACCAGGATCTGGACCTGCTCCACTTCTTCCAGGGTCCCCAGGGTCAACAAGATCTGGTTGACCAGGTTTTCCGCTCCCGTTTTCCCTCCCTGGTACTCCAGAAGCTCCCGGGAAAAATCTACCTTGAGCAGCCCCTCCTCCAGGGAGACTCCCCGGACCGTTGTCCCGGCGGGGATCTCGCTGAAGAGGCCGCTCTCCCGGGGAGGCCCTTCCAGCAGCTCTTCCAGCAGCGCCTCAACAACCTTCTCCGTAGCGGGAATGATCCGGGTTACCGGGACATAGAAGATGACTCCCGCGGGCGCAAGGTAGCAGTAGTAGAGCTCCAGGGCGGTAAAATTGCGGTAGTCCTCCAGCTCCGACTCCACCTCCAGGTTGATCCAGCATTCCGGCCCCAGGGGCAGGCGGCCCGGAGTGCCCCCGGGAAACTCTTTCACATACTCCCCCTGGACCACGATCTCCACCTGCTCCACCGTGGGGAACTGGCGCAAGGTGCACAGCAGGCTGCCGAGAACCAGCCTTTCCCGTTCGGCGGGGTAGTCCAGGAATATTTCGTTTAAATCCACCCGGGCCAGCCCGTCGCGGATATTGATCCCCCTCACCTCCGTCTGCGCCGGCAAGGGAAAAGCCAGCCCGTAGCGCTGCAAGGATTCCTGCAGGGTGGAGTCGGGAATCAGCTGCTGGAGGGTGACCCGGGCGATGGCCTCCTGGTAAGGGATCTCGCGCTGGACCGGGACCAGGAAACGCCATTGGGAATCGGGGTAGTAGAGCCGCCCCAGGCGCACGGCATCGCCGGGGCGGGCCAAGGGCGGGGGCTCGGGGAACCGCAGCTCCGCGGGATCAACGGGAGAGCCCTGATCGCCCCGGGCAAACAGGTCGCAGCCGGCCAGGCCCGTCGCCAGAACCGCTGCCAGCAGCAGAGCAAAAACACCTTTAACAGCTTTCAGGCGCCGGTCGCCCAAGCCCATCAATCCTCCTTCCCCACGGCACCAAGCAGGGCCGGGGTGTACAGGTTCTATTTATCTTTATGGCCCGGGGGATCAAATTAGACATAAAAAAACCGGCCGCTTCCGGCCGGCCGGTTGGGCAAAGAGCTAACTGTCCAGGAGGACCTGGTACGGCTTGATGGGGAAGCCGGCAATCCTGGTGCCGATCTCCTGGAAAAAGGAGGCCTTCCCGCTTACAAAAAAGCGGTGGCTGGGCTTGTTGTCTTCCAGGGGATAAAGGAGGTTCCGGCGGGTCAGGATCTCCTTGACTTCGCGGGCCGTCTCCTGGGCGGAGCTGACCAGCTTCACCCCGGGGCCGACTACCGATTGGATCAGATCGCTCATCAGCGGGTAGTGGGTGCAGCCCAGGATCAGGGTGTCGATATCCGCCTCTTGGAAGGGAGAGAGATACTCCCGGGCCACCAGCTCCGCCTCGGGGGTATCGATGAGATCATTTTCCACCAGGAGTACAAAGAGGGGGCAGGCCTTGCTAATCACCGTTATGGAAGGATCGTAGCGCTTCAGGGTCCGTTCATAGGCGGAACTGTTGATGGTCCCCACCGTCCCGATTACCCCGATCCGCCGGTTGCGGGTATAGGCCAGGGCGGCCCTTACCCCCGGCTCGATCACCCCGACTACGGGAATGGAACAGCGTTCCTGGTAATGGCTCAAGCCGGCGGCGGTGGCGGAATTGCAGGCCACTACCAGGAGCTTGATCTCCTGGCTCTCCAGGAAATCGATAATCTCCAGGACATAGCGGCGGACTTCCTCCGGGCTCCTGGAACCGTAGGGAAAGCGGGCTGTATCCCCGAAAAAGACGGTGCTCTCCCGGGGCAGCTGTCGGTAAATCTCCTGGGCTACGGTCAGGCCGCCAACCCCGGAATCGATTATTCCAATCGCCTTGCAGGCATCAACGGTCAAAAGCGGGCGCCTCCTTCTAATTTATACGGCTCTACTTGTCTTTCATTCTGGCAAAATAACCGCCCATGATCTTCCTGGTATCAATGATGGATATAAAGGCCCGGCTGTCCTGCTCCCGGACCAGCTTCAAGAAAGCGGGGAGGTGGCGCCTTTTCATCAGGACATGCAGTATTTTATGCGGTCCGTCGCGCCCACAACCCTCCAGGCAGGTTACCCCGAAGCCCCGGTCCCGCAAAATTTGCTCCAGTTCCTCGGAGCCCTCGACGGTAATTACCTGGACGGTGACGTAACCTACCGCAATCTTCTCCTCGATCAGGCCGCCCACCAGGGTGCCCGCAGCAAAACCAAGCCCGTAGGCGACAATATTAATCGGTTTGTCCAGGTTGCCGACAACCAGCCCCAGGGCGGTCACATAAATCATTACCTCTACAAAACCGATGGCGGCGGCCAGTTTGCTCCTCCCCCGAGTCAGGTAGATGATCCGCAAAGTGGACAGACTGACATCGAGGATGCGGGCCAGGAATACATAGATATAAGAAGCTTCAACGGGCAACGGCAGGCCTCCACCCTTTGCATGATCAGACCTATTCTAACAACTTCCCCGAAAGGTGTCAATTAAGCTTCACGAGCCCGGAGCAGGAATCGGCTCCTTTATTCGGAATTAATATTACTTAAGATCATTATAGGTCAGAGGCCCTAAATCAATAAAAGAGGCAACGGGAGAGCGAGCATATTGAAAACCGTTAAAACTCTAAAAGGCGTACTCCGGCCCCTGCCTATCCTGGCCCTGGCCGTGCTCCTGGCGGGTGCACTGTTCGTCCTGTTTCAACAGTCCCGCCCCTGGGCCGGGGAGCCCTCGCCGGTGGAACAAAAAGATCCCCAAGAGTGGGATGTCTACGACAAAATTTTAATGGGGGCTCGAAATGAAGTTAAAAACCGGACCCGCTATGACGCCTCCTACCAGGCCATCGCCTACCCCAACGGGGATGTGGATCCGGATCGGGGAGCATGCACGGACGTGGTTATCCGCGCCTTGCGCCATGCCGGCTACGACCTGCAGCAGCTAATCCACGAGGATATGAAGGAGAACTTCTCCCTCTACCCGCAGCTGTGGGGGCTAAACGCCCCCGATCCCAATATTGATCACCGCCGGACCCAAAACCAGATCTGCTTCCTGGAGCGCTTTGGACAGGCTCTCCCCATAGAAGTAACGGAGGAAACCCTGCCCGCCTGGAAACACGGCGACCTGGTATACTGGCGGTTCCCCAACGGGCAGCAGCACACCGGGGTAATCTCGGATCGCACCAACAGCCGCGGGATACCCCTGGTCATCCACAATAACGGCCTGGCCAGGGAGGAGGACTGCCTGCTCCGCTGGCCCATCATCGGTCATTACCGCTTTCCGCCGGAAAGTCCTTAAATTCTTACGGAAAAACCCAACAAAAAATCCTTAAAAGCGAGTTTCCGACTCTTCATTCTGGGAACGCAGCCGGGGCAGGGAGCGAATCACTTCCTCCAGGGCGCTGCGGTTTTTTACCCGGATGAAGGTGCCTTTCATACCCAGGGAGCGGGACTCGATAATGCCGGCACTTTCAAATTTGCGCAGGGCGTTGACAATAACGGAGCGGGTGATGCCCAGCTCGCCGGCCACCTTGCTGGCCACTACCACTCCCTCATCACCTTTGAAGTTGCGGAAAACTTCTTCCACGGCTTCAACTTCGGAGTAGGAGAGGCTTTCAAAAGCTACGGAAGCCATATCCTTGCTGCGCTGCTCCTCCTGCCGGCTCTCCTCCCGGGCCCTGGTCAACAGCATGCCCACCAGGGTTGAACCCATCTCCGCCAGAATCAGGTCGTCAAAAGAGAATTGCCCGGTGGCGCGGTGCAGCAGCATGGTGCCCAGCCGTTCCCCGCCTCCGAAAATCGGCACCGTGACCAGGCCCGGATGGCCGTGGGAGCAATCCGCAGGCTCCTCCTTCTTCAATTTGCACTTGATTTTGGTTCGTTCAATATTCAACCGGGATTCAGCAGCGGTGAGCAGGGGCCCGGCATAATGGGGAGGAAGCTGCTTCCTGCTTTCCACGTACTGCTGCAGCAAGGAGCAGCTTGCTTCCGAGGGGAAGAAACTTCCCGCCACCTGGTCGTCAGGGACGGCCACCAGGACAGCCGCACCGACGACCAAGCCCAAGGCCCGAACCGCTTCTCTGAAATCCGGGGCCGGGTCGCCTTTTTGCAGGATCTGATTGATCTGCCTTACTTTGTTCAGTAAAGAACGTTCTTGCATATGTGACGCCTCCCTATTGTTATTATATTTACAAAATATTGTATAAGTCAATAATATTTTGATAATTTGTCTATTAATTTTAACCCTATGCAAAGTTAAGCTGCTCCAGGTTGGAAGGGCGGCAGCCTGGCGCAAGGGAATAGTGCGAAAGCAAAGAAGAAGGTGACCACACCGTCGGAGAGGGGTATTGGCCGCAAATCAGTGAGGAAACGCTAATGGGAAGGAGACATTGCTTAAAAATAGGGGTGGTGGCGCTAAGGAGCAAAAGGAGGGAGGGGTCCCTCGGCGATGGGCGCTTTAGTTGCTGGCTGGATAGAAGCTGGGACAACCGTCTAGGGACGGCCAAAACGGCTTCATCCAGTTAAATACCTAGGGGCAGCCCAAAACGGCTTCAGTTAAATGACAAAGGGCGCCGGCAAGGAGCAGGCAGCAGGCAAAAGCAAAAAGCCGCCCGCCTTCGTTATTCTTCGCCTTTAACCTGCCGGCGGAAAAGGTGTTCCACCAGGCGGTAAACCTCCTTCAGGGGCAGCCCCGAAAGCCGGGCCGCCTTTAAACAGTCTTCGTATTCGGGGGCGAAATCCAGCAGCGGTTCGCCTTCCCGGGGCGGGACGTATTTAACCCGGACCGGCCCCCATGGCGTCTCCACCGCTTCATGGCGCCGGGCGCGCATAATTTTGCGCATCTCCGCCACCCGCACCCCCAGGGTGGAGCTCTCCCGGAAGACCAGCTTCGCCAGGTCTGGGAGCAGGTGGAGCGGGGAGAGCACCGTCAGCTTTACCGCGGGCCGGTTCTTTTTCATCTGGATGGGGACAAAGTAGGCATCCAGGGCTCCGGCCTCCAGGAGCTGCTCCATCAGGTAGCCCAGGATCTCGGGATTGAGGTCGTCGATATTGGCTTCCAGAACCTGGACCCGCTCTTCGTAAAGGGGAAGCTCCCGGGAAGCCCGGCCCAAGATCACCCGAAGAAAGTTGGGATAACCCAGATCGGCGCTGCCGGCGCCGTAGCCAACGGCTTCTACGGCCATTTCCGGCAGGGGGCCAAACTCCCGGGCCAGGGCGGTGGCCAGGGCGGCGCCGGTGGGGGTAACCAGCTCCGCCTGCGTCTCCCGGCCGTAAACCGGCACCCGGCGGGATTTCAACAGCTCCAGGGTGGCCGGGGCCGGCAGGGGCAGGAGTCCATGGGCACACCGGACCATGCCGCTCCCCACCGGAAGAGGCGAGCAGCAAACCTCTTCCACGCCCAGCAGAAAAAGGGCGGCAACGGAACCGACAATATCGACGATGGCGTCCACGGCGCCAACTTCATGGAAGTGGACCTCTTCCTCCGCGATGCCGTGAACCGCCGCCTCGGCCCGGGCCAGGGCGGCAAAGACAGCCAGGCTTTTTTCTTTGACCGCCTCAGGGAGGGAGGAGCTGTCGATGAGCTCCCGGATCTCCGGCAAATGGCGGTGGCGCTCCTGTTCCTGGACCAGCACCGTCACCCTGGTCCCCGCCAGCCCGTAGCTCCTGGCGGGCTCCACCTGCAGTTGGTAGCCCGGGAGTTTAAGTCCCCCCAGCAGTTCCTGAAGGCGGTTCAATTCCAGCCCGCAATCCAGCAGGGCTCCCAGGACCATGTTGCCGCTAATGCCGCTGTAGCAGTCAAAATAGGCGATTTTCGGTCCGGCCATGCCTAATCTTTCCCTTCTCCCATCCGGTTGATTAAGGCCGCCGCATACCCGGCGCCAAAGCCGTTGTCGATGTTGACCACTGTCACACCGGTGGCGCAGCTGTTCAGCATGGCCAGCAGGGCGGCCAGCCCTCCGAAGCTGGCCCCGTACCCCACGCTGGTAGGAACGGCGATCACGGGGCAGCGGGCCAGGCCTCCCACGACGCTGGCCAGGGCCCCCTCCATCCCCGCCACCACTACCAGAACCCGCGCTTTCATGACCAGCTCCCAGTTGTCCAGGAGGCGGTGAATGCCGGCCACCCCCACGTCGAAAAGCCGGTGCACCCGGCTGCCCATGAGCTCGGCGGTAAGGGCCGCTTCCTCGGCTACGGGGTGGTCGGCGGTGCCCGCGGAGATAACGGTTACGTTGCCTACGGGCTCCGGATCTTCTCCGGATCGGATGACCACCATCCTGGCTGCGGGATAGTATTCCGCCCGGGGAATCTCCCGGGAGACGGCTTCAAAGACTTCCCTGCCGGCCCTGGTAGCCAGAACGGCAGCCCCGCTGCCGGCCAGCCGCCGGGCGATCTCCACAATCTGTTCGGTGGTTTTTCCGGGGCAGTAGATTACTTCGGGGAAGCCCTTGTTAAACTGGCGATAGTGGTCCACCTTGGCAAAATGCAAATCCTCATAGGGGAAGCGCCGGAGCCGCTCCAGGGCCTCCTCTACGCTTACCTGTCCTTGCTGAACCTGTTCCAGCAACTGGCGCAACTTAAGGTCGTTAATGGCGACCACCCCCTTCTGCATACCGGCCGGCCTTTATTATATCACTATATATCACTATACCACAGCATCAGGAGCCTTCCTGTTCCGGCTCCGGAGTCTGCTCCAGCAGGGGAAACATGGAGATGCGCAGGCGGGCGCAGCCGTAGGGAACCAGGGAGATCTCCTCCCAGGCGCTCCCGCCGGAAGAAGCGCCGGCGGAAAGCGGTACCGGCGGCGGCCCGGCATTGAGGCCGGCCCGTCCACCCGTACGCCCCCATTCCGGAAGCCGCCGGGCATGGGTGCGGAGGAAAAGGGGAGCCGCCTCCGGCGTCCAGGGAAAGGCCGAGGGATCCGGGTCCCGCCGGCAAATCTCCAGGGAAGCATCGGCGGGAAGAGCATAATTCCACGAGGGATCCGTCTCAAAGCGCCACTCCTTTCCACGCTTGGAGGGCTTCTCCGGGTCCGGCACCACTTCGTAGGTGGGGAAGGGGTCCCGGCTTGCAGGCACCCAGCGCTCGGCAGGATTGAAGGCAAAGACCAGGGGGCCGTACTCCACCGCCGCCACCCCGGGGTCCCAGGGGCGGAGGCTGGGAGACATGGGCAGCTCCAACTCCACCGTATCTCCCTCCCACCAGGTGCGGTGGATAGTTAAAAAGCTCCCGCTCCGGCCTTCATAGTGCTCTTCCCCAACGCGGGCCCTGGCCTGCGTACACCAGCCGGGGATCCGCAGAAGCAAGGAGAAGGGTGTGGGATCCGGACAAGAAACGGTCAGGGTGATCCGGCCGTCAAAAGGATAGGCCGTCTTCTCCTCCACCGCCACCGGGTTTCCGTAGATAGACGTCTCCACCCGGCAGGGGCCGTAAGCCACCGCCGCCAGCCCTCCCTCCCGGGCGGCCATCCACATGCTGGCCGCAAAGAGGGGCCAGCCCTGGTGAAAATTATACAGGCAGCACGGGTACCCGGAAGGAGCGCCGAAGGCCAGGGCATCGCGGTACCAGGGGCCGACGGGCCAGGGGGGATCCAGCTTGTTGGATTGGAAGCCGTGGGGGCCCAGGGTACAGTAGACCTGGTTCGGCTGGGAAAAATACTGGTGCGAGCGGAAGTCGGGAGCCACGGCCGCCGGCAGGGCGTTGTAAGCCAGACGCTCCAGGGCATCCCCGTAACCGGCCACCCCCAAAATGGCTATTAGGGTTTCGTAGGTACGCATCAACTCGACGATGGTACACAGTTCCGTTCCCTGGGTATAGCCGCGGCCGTGGGTATATTCATCGCCGGAGAAAGAGCCGCTCACCTGGCCGTGCGCCGCCATGGTCTTCCTTAAGCCTTCCCGCGTCGCCTTCAACAGCGACTCCCCGGGCCAGAGCTGGTACTGGACGGCAGGCTTGCGCAAGCCGTGAGCCAGGTTAACCCCGTGGCAGGAGGGGCTCTCCTTTAGCAGAAAGTAATCCTCCCAAGGGTAACTCTGCTGCCGGATCTCCTCCGCCAGCCTGGCAAGCTGCCGGTCGCCGGTATGGCGGTAGAGCCAGAGCACCAGGTCCAGGTTGTCTCCGGCCCGGTAGCCGGACCAGCTTACTCGGTCGGGGTAAGGCTTCAAGTTCTTGGCAAAGGGGTGCCGGGCCAGGTGCTTGAGCTGGAAATTAAAATAACGGGCGGCAAAAACCAGGGCTCTCTGGTCCCGGGTAGCCTCGTAATATAGGCGGACGGCATCCAGGATCAGCATGCGCGGCCACCATTCATAGTCGCTGACTCCGCGAGCCCGCAGCTGGCCGTCGCTGCCCTGGTGGGCAAACCAGTAGTCCAGCCAGACCTGGGCCTTTTCCATTAGGCTCCGGTCCCTTAAGACATAGGCCAGGGCCACCAGGCCGCGGACATAGTAAGGGGCTCTTTCGGAGCGGCAAAGGATAAAATCACCGCCCACCTCTCCTCCCAGCCAGACACTGTCCGAGCGCACCGGATTGGCCCCCGCCCCCCGGCGGGGAGGCACCTGATCCAGCAGCCCCGTCAGGCCGTCTTTCTGGGCGCATAGAGTCGCCCGAAGCCATCCCGTCGGCTTAACGGCCCCCAGGGGCAAGGGAGTGAGAGGGTTGGTTGTCAGGGGCATGCCACCCCCTCCTTTTTCCAAAGGGGAAATAAATTGTTAGCTAGTGCATTTAGACGTTGGAAGCCGGATCTCCTGCCTTGGTGCCAGGCACGTCAACTTTGTCAACTTTTTTGAACCCGAGGGACGGTGACTGTGGCTTGCCCTTAACGCACCGGCACACCTGGCCAGACGGCCCGGGGTTGCATGACTGAACAAATAAAAAGGCCCATCCCCCCGGAATAGATAATCAAAAAAACCGTCCCCAGGAGGTAATAAATGAAATGAATTAAAGCAGCATACGCCCCCGAGTTAGCTTTACTTGTTTTTCCGGGGAAAAAAGGGATTGGGGGGCCGGCATCCAAATTAAAGTTAAATATAGAGAATAGACAGTAAATTGATGCACTTGGAATTGCCAGCAGGAGTGGGCTGGGCAGAACAAACCCCAAGCAAAATAAAAAAAGGAGAGAGAAAAAAAGATGCTGATTGAGTTTAATGGGAAGAAACCCCAGGTGGCCCCGGGTGCCTTTATTGCCCCTACCGCCACCCTCATCGGCGACGTAGTGGTGGAGGAAGGAGCCAGCATCTGGTTCGGTGCCGTTTTAAGAGGCGATTTTGACCGAATTGTGGTGGGGAAAAACAGCAGTATCCAGGACAACGTGGTGATCCACGTAGCCCCCGGGGCGCCAACGCACGTCGGCAGCGGAGTCACCGTGGGCCACGGAGCCGTCCTGCACGGGTGCCAGGTGGAATCGGGGGCGGTCATCGGCGTAAGGGCGGTATTGATGGATTTTTGCCGGGTGGGGGAACAGGCCATGATAGCCGCCGGAAGCGTGGTAACCAATAACACTGAAATTCCGCCCCGCCACCTGGCGGCCGGGATCCCGGCTCAAGTAAAAAAAGAGATCGGCGGCACCTCCTTGGCCTGGGTGGTTCAGAGTTCCCAGTCCTACCGCAGCCTGGCCCAAAGCTACCTGGACCAGGGGATTGATCGCCTGGGAGAGGGTTAAATCATCGGTCCAGCTATCGGACCCGTGCCGGCGGCCCCGTTTTCCTGCAGGTGAGCGCTGCTGCTCCTTATATGCCAGGGCACTTCCCAGCGTGCCCGGAGGGAGCGGTAGGCCAGGCTACTTCAGCAATATTAAGGCGTCCGCCGCTACCGCCCGACCGTCGGGAGAGGGAAGAAGCGGGTTAATCTCCAGTTCCCGCACTTCCTCCCTCAAGTCGCTGCCCATAACGGAAAAGCGGGCCACCGCTTCCGCCAGAGAATCCAGGTCTAGGCCGGAACGGCCCCGGTACCCGCGCCAGAGGGCTCCCGTTTTCAACTCCCCCAGCATCTCCAGCACCTGGGCCGGGCTGACCGGAGCCGGCCGCAAGGAGATATCTTTAATTAGCTCCACCAGGATGCCCCCGGCACCCAGCATCAGCAGGGGCCCAAAAACGGGATCAATTTTTATGCCCACCACCAGTTCGCTCCCCCCCGGCACCATCTCCTCCACTAGAAAGCCTTCCGGAACCAGGTCCGGCACCTTCTCCCGAAGATTGTGCTCCATCTGCTCCCAGGCCCGCCTCAGCTCTTCATCGCCTTTAATCTCCAGGAAAACCGCTCCCGCCTCGGTTTTGTGGGCCAGCAGGGGAGAAACCGCTTTCAACACTATCGGGTAGCCGATCTGCCGGGCCGCCTCCACGGCTTCCCGCAGCTCCTGGACCACCGCTCCCCGGGGAGTATCGATGCCGTACAACCGCAACAGCTCCTTGGCGGCAACTTCGGAGAGGCGCCCCCGGCACTCCCGCAATCTATTCCGGGCGGAAGCAGAGACGGAAGCGGGCACTGGCGGCGGCCCGACGGGGTCCGGAACCTCCCTGTGCTTCTGGAAACGGGCATATTCCCATAAGGCCCCGGCGGCAAAGACGGCCTCCCGGATCTCGTCGTAAAGGGGAACTCCGTTCTCATAGAGCTCGTTTTTGACCTCTTTCGTCGCCGCCGGCCAGATTACCAGGAAGGGCTTTTCGGTGTGGCGGGCCACCTCCACCAGCATGCGGCTGGCAGCGGTGCCGAAGACCCGCCAGAAAGGAGTTACAAAAATGAAGATATCCACCCCTGGGTCTTCCAGGACTAGCTCTATGGAGCGCCTGATATCCTCCAGGTTTAGAGCCACGGCGGCCGTAGCATCCAGGGGATTTCTAACGGTGGCAATGGAGGGCATCAGCCTCTGCAATTGCTCCACGGTGGCGGGATGGAAGGAGGCCATCTCCAGGCCGTATTCGGGACAGAGCTCCGTGGTCAGGATCCCCATGCCCCCGGAGAGGGAGTAGACCGCCACCCGGTTCCCTTGCGGCAAGCGCCCCGGCTGGAAAGCCTTGAACATGGAGAGGAGCTCCGTCAGAGTGGAGGCGGAGAGCACTCCTTCCTCCTTGAAGACCGCCCGGTAGGCCTCGCTGGAACCGGCCATGGCTCCCGTGTGGGAGCGAATGGCTTCCGCCGCCTCGGAAGACGACCCCGCCTTAAGAATCAGGACCGGCTTCCGGGCGGCGGCAGCCTCGCGGAAAGCCCGGCGCAAGGCGTCACCGTCGTTGACCCCCTCCAGGTAACCGCCGATGGCCTTGACCCGGGGCTCCCGGGACAGAAAAGAGATCATGGAGGCAAAATCCAGGTCCACTTCGTTCCCGGTGCTGATTACGTAGGCGAAACCCATTTTTTCCCGGCTGGCCAGGAAGACGGCCAACATGCCCAGCGCCCCGCTCTGGGCTATAAATGCGGCGGAGCCGCTGCGCAGGCGCTCCCCTTCAACGTAGAGAACAAAGCTGGGGGTAGCCGGCTGCAAGGTATTGATAAAACCGACGCAATTGGGCCCCAGGACCGTCAGGTCATGCTCCAGCACCAGCTGCCGGAGGCGGTCCTGCAGGAGCCGGCCTTCCCGACCCAGCTCGCCAAAGCCCCCGCTGATGATCACCAGCCGCTTCAGGCCCAAGGCGGCGCATTGCTTCACCACCCCGGGCACCTGGGCGGCGGGCACGGAGACCACGACCAGGTCAACCCGCTCCTTTACTTCCTCCAGGGAAGGGTAGCAGGGCAGCCCCTGTATCTCCCGGCGGCCGGGGTTGATGGGAATTATCTCCCCGGGAAAGGAGAACTCCTTCAGCAGTTGGACAACGCGGCCGCCGGGTTTGCGCGGATCGGAAGATGCTCCCACTATGGCAATGGTCTGGGGCCAAAAAAACGCTCGTAGTGCCTCCATGTTTTTCTCTTTAGAAGCCATAACGCCTCCTAAACCTTTGTAAAGTCTATTTTTATAATTTTATAAATATATAATTATTCGTCCATTAAGCCCAAACATCCTTTGCCAAAAACCATCGCCGGCTTTTACTTGCTCCTTTCTTTCCAGTCTTCACAAACATGCCTCTTTGATGATATGCTGGTTAAGAAGCAGGTTTACAGAAGATCGGACCACTTTGGGCCCGCCTAGAAAGGGAGCCTGGCCGTGTTGAAGCGGCCGCCGCCTGAGGGGAAAGGCCGGGCCGGCAGAAAGGCGGCGGTAGGGCGAGTTTGACAGGGACGGAAAGCCCCCGGTGGGGGGAATCCTATGGCAATGCAGCAAAGATGTAGCAAACATTTTTTTGCAGGAATATAAAGATAGTATGTTGAATGATCAAAACGCAAAAAGCACGCCCAAAAAAAAGAGGACCTGAAGCCCCGGTCGCAAGCAGCAGGTCTCGCCAAGGAGGATGCCAATTTGCTCAAACCCCGGGATTTTTTTGATCTTGCTGGAAATCCCTTTGCCTCCCTTTTTGACGGTATCGACTATGTCTGGGAAGCCTTGAAGAAATTAAAGCCTTACATCGAGGCCAATCTCCGGGGCAATGTGGCTGACGTGCGCCGGGGCGGCTCTCTAATATTAAAAACCGTGGTCCTGGATAACGGCAAGGTCCTGGAATCAGGATTTACCATCGATACAACGGGGAAAAAACCGGTGGTTATAAAAAACGGCACCATCCTCGAGGGGGCCAGCATTATCTTTGCCGGTGCTTCCCTCATGGATGACCGGATCTACATCGGCAAAGGCACTGTGGTGGAGCCCGGCGCCCTGATCAAGGGCCCCACCATTATCGGCGACAACACGGAGATACGCCAAGGAGCCTACATCCGGGGCGAAACTCTGGTGGGGAACGATTGCGTGGTGGGGCATGCCACCGAAGTCAAATCATCGGTCCTGCTGGGCGGCAGCAAGGCCGGCCACTTCGCCTACATCGGAGACAGCATTCTGGGCCGGGTAAACCTGGGTGCCGGAACCAAGCTGGCCAACTTGAAGCTGGTGGATTCTCAAGTTGTCCTGGAGATCAACGGGATAAAGTATGAAACCAGGCTGAAAAAGTTTGGCGCCATCCTGGGGGACGGCGTGGAGACAGGATGCAACAGCGTCACCAGCCCGGGAACCCTCCTTAGCAAAAATGTGCTGCTGTATCCCAACTGCACCGCCCGGGGCTACTACCCGCCTCACAAGCTGATCAAGGTAAAACAGATCCAGGAACCATGCGATAAAAAATAAAAATATAAAAGTATAATAAAGTGCCATAAATCGCTCATTTCATCGCCAGCGATCACCAGTAGGGGGGCTTTCCATTGAAAAAGTTATTTGGAACCGACGGAGTTAGAGGTGTGGCCAACCTGGAACTTAGCCCGGAAATGGCTTTCCGCATAGGCCGCATTTGCGCCTATCTTTTGAAAAAAGAAGGAAAAGATTCGTTTATCGTTATCGGCAAAGATACCCGCAAGTCGGGAGACATGCTGCAGGGAGCCCTGGTAGCCGGCATCTGCTCCTCGGGGATGGAAGCCCGCACCCTGGGCATTCTCTCCACCCCGGCCCTGGCTTTTCTGACCAGGAAGCTGGAGGCTGCTGCCGGGATCATGATCTCCGCTTCCCACAACCCCATCGAAGACAACGGGCTAAAAATATTCGCTCCCACCGGCTACAAGATCTCCGATGAGCTGGAGGCCGAGCTGGAAAAACTCTACTTCGAAGAGGACCGGCTGCCCCGCCCCCAGGGGGGAGCCATCGGCCAGGTCAGAGAAGAGAACGGCGCCGTGGAGCTTTATACCGATTACTTGAAAGACCTCGCCCCCGATCTCAGCGGCATGCACATAGCCATGGACTGCGGGCACGGAGCCGTTTATAAGCTGGCTCCGGAAGTATTCCGGGCCCTGGGAGCGAAGATAACGGTTCTGAATGACAGCCCCAACGGCGTAAACATTAATGTCCAGTGCGGCTCCACGAACCCTTCGGCCCTGCAGGAGGTGGTCAAGAAAACAGGCGCCCAATTGGGCCTTGCCTTCGACGGAGACGCCGACCGCCTCATTGCCGTGGATGAAAAAGGAGAGGTGGTGGACGGGGATCTGTTGATGCTCATCTTCGCCCTCTACTTGCAGAAGAAGAAGATGCTGACGGACAACACCTTTGTAACCACGGTGATGAGCAACGGAGGGCTGGACGTTGCCGCCCAGGAAAACGGTTTGAACGTGATTCGCACCTCCGTTGGCGACCGGTATGTGCTGGAGAAGATGCTGGAAGGCGGCTACCGGCTGGGCGGCGAACAATCCGGGCACCTGATATTTTCCGATTTTTCCACAACGGGCGACGGGCTGTTGAGCGCCATAAAACTGGCGGAAGTGCTCCAGGAAGAAGGGCGGCCCCTCTCCTCCTACCGCTCCTTGATGACCCGGCTGCCCCAGGTTACGGTAAACTGCCGGGTTAGCCGGAAGGACGGCTGGGAAGAGAACCCCGCATTTCAAGAGGCGCTGCAGAATGTCCGCAAACAGATCGGCCCTTACGGGCGGGTGCTGGTCCGCCCCTCCGGGACCGAACCTTTAATGCGGGTAATGGTGGAAGGGCCGGCGGAGGAGAGCGCCCTGCACTCCCTGGCTTCGGAACTGGCTTCCATTCTTGCTCAAATCTTAAACTGACCGCCAAGGGGGAAAACTTATGGTAAAAGTGTACGTAATGGACAACTATGAGGGGCTAAGCAACAAGGCAGCCAGCATCATCGCCAGCCAGATAACTCTCAAAGAAAATTCGGTGCTGGGGTTTTCTACCGGTTCCACACCGGAAGGGATGTACAGCCGGCTGGTTCAAATGTACCGCCAGGGGCTGCTGGATTTCAACAAGGTGGTTACCTTTAACCTGGACGAATACGTGGGGCTGTCCCCGGATCATCCCCAAAGCTACCATTATTTCATGCATCAGCACCTGTTTAACCACGTCAACGTGCCGCCGGAGAACATCAATATCCCCCTGGGAACGGCGGAGAACCTGGAGGAGCACTGCCGCGCCTACGACAAAAAAATTGCCGCTGTGGGAGGCATCGACCTGCAGGTGCTGGGCATCGGCGTAAACGGGCATATCGGCTTCAACGAGCCCGACCGGTGCTTAAGCGCCTGGACCTGCGTGGTTGACCTGAGCGAAGCTACCATCAAGGCGAACAGCCGCTTTTTTAATTCCGAGGATGAAGTTCCCCGCCAGGCCATCACTATGGGCATGGCCTCCATCTTGCATGCCCGCCGGCTCATGCTTCTGGCCAGCGGAAAAAGCAAAGCCCGTGCCATAAGGGAGACCCTAAGCGGAAAAGTCTCCACCCAAGTGCCTGCTTCTTTCCTCCAGCTTCACCCCAATGCCATCATCGTCATGGATAAAGAGGCGGCCTCCTTGCTTTAAGAAACGACTTGCTCCCTTAAACCTCTCCTTTTAATCTTAAAAGGCCGGCTCTCGGAAGCGGCGCCAAACTGGCCTGTCCGGGAAACCGGCCATCTAGTCAGAGGGACGATTCTCCCCATATATATCCTTGCCTATATCAGGGAAGGTTCCAGTGATTTTTATATATTCCTATATGCAACCGTGCCAACCGTCCTAACCGGCGTGACGCCATATTAAAAAATGAGCCAAAGTCACCGTCCTATGGTTCAGAGAAAAAAGTTGACAAAGTTGACGTGCCTGGCACCTAGTATTCGGGAGGGAGTTGCCGGAGCTGGGCCAGGGTGAAGACGGGGCCGTCGCGGCAGACATAGAGGGAGCCGATGTTGCAGCGGCCGCATTTGCCCACGCCGCACTTCATGCGCATCTCCAGAGTAGTGATCACCTGCTCCGGGGCAAAGTTCAGCTCTTCCAGGGCTTTCAGAACAAATTTAATCATTGCCGGGGGGCCGCAGGTAATGGCGATCCGGTTCTCCGGGGAGAAAGCCAGCTCCGACAGGTAGGCGGGGACAAAAGCCACGTGCCCCTCCCAGCCGGGGTAGGGCGCATCCACGGTCAGGTAGACCCGGGTATCGGGGGCCGCCGGCCACCGCTCCATGATCTCCTCCCGCCGGATCAGGTCCTCGGGGGTGCGGGCCCCGTACAGGATATCGATCCCCCCGAAATCGCCGCGCCGCTCCAGGCAGTAGTTGATCAGGGAACGCAGGGGGGCCAGGCCGATCCCCCCGCCGATAAAGAGCAGGTCCTTGCCCCGCAGGGCCTCCAGGGGGAAGCCGTTGCCGTAGGGGCCGCGCAGGCCCAGTTGCTGGCCGGGCTCCAGCTCGTGCAGCGCCCGGGTAACCGCCCCCACCTTCTTGATGCTGAACTCCAGGTACTCCCGGCAGCCGGGAGAGGAGGTGATGGAGAAGAGGGCTTCTCCCACGGGGGGCAGGGAGATCATGGCGCACTGCCCCGGTATAAAATCGAAGGGGATCCCCTTTTCCGAGGCCAGGCGCAGGGTTTTGATCTCCGGCGTCTCCGCCACGATCTCCTGCAGGGTCACCTTTTGAGGCAGCAGAGGATTAACGGCGGTCACCGGCTTTCACCTCCCAGGGCGCGAATGACCTGGACGATATTCAAGTCCACGGGGCAGCTGCGCAGGCACCGCCCGCAGCCGGTGCAGGCAATCTCCCCGTACCGCTCCGGGTAGTACTGCAGCTTGTGCAGGAAGCGGTTGCGCACCCGTTCCTTGCGGGTGGGGCGGGGGTTGTGCCCCCCGGCCATCAGGGTAAACTCCCGGAACATGCAGCTGTCCCAGCAGCGATAGCGCTCCCCTTTTTCCTGGTGCCCGAAATCTTCCAGGTCAAAACAGTAGCAAGTGGGGCAGATATAGGTGCAGGCCCCGCAGCCCAGGCAGCTGCGGTAGAGTTCCTCCCAAACGGGGTCGTCAAAGCGTTCCCGCAGCCCTGCGGGGAGGCCTTCCAGCTTTAACCCGAAGTTGCCGGTCTCCACCCGGGGCGGCTCTTCGGCGCCGGCAGGCCCCTCATGGAGCAGCTCCCCGGCAGAACTCAAGAGTTCCTCCCCGGCAGCGGTTAGGGCTTTCAGGCAGAGCCCCTCTCCATGCCACCAGGCCTGCAGGTCCGCCCCGCCGGCCCGGGCGGGATCAATCCCAAAAAGGCTGCAGAAACAATAGGGCGCCGGCTCGGCGCAGGCCAGGGCCACAATGGCGGTCTGCTCCCGCCGGCGGAGATAAAGCCCGTCGGGGGGATCCTGGTCCTTGAAAACCCGGTCCAGCATCTCCAGGCCGCGCAGGTCGCAGGCGCGCAGGCCGAAGGCCACGGCATTGGCGGCTTCCTGCTCCAGGGGCTCCAGGGCCAGTTCCCGGCCGGCACGGCGATAGCAGAAGTAGGCCTCCTCCCGGGGGAGAAAGATCTCCTTGGCGGAAACGGTGCTGTTGACCGTCTTCAAGTCCACGGGCGCCCCTTCAGACCAGGGCCGGAAGGAGAGGGAGGGTCCCTCCGCCAGGGGCAGGTAGAGGGGGCCCCGGCGAGAAAGGATCCGGAACAGCTCCTCCAGCCGGCTCTCCTGGATATATCTGATCACCCTTACCACCTCACTTCTCCGGAAAAGCGGCCGGGTCCTCGGGGCGGTAGGTCAGCAGGGGGGGCGGCGCCTCGGGATCCATCCCCGCTTCATACGGCCCGTAGAGCTCTTCAATATCCTTGGCCAGCCGGCGGCTCAGCTCCAGGAGGGGGATCCCCACCGGACAGGCGCGCTGGCACTCGCCGCACTCGATGCAGCGCCCGGCACCGTGGTAAACCCGGATGATATGAAAAAGCATGTTCTCGTTCAATCCCGCCCCCTTGCCCAGCCAGCGGGGCTCCTGCTGTTCGGCAAAACATTCCCGGCAGCTGCAGGCGGGACAAACCTGGCGGCAGGCATAGCAGCTCAGGCAGCGCTGCAGTTCCCCGGACCAGTAGGCATAGCGCTCCGCGGGAGTGGGCCGTTCCCGCGCCTCCAGGTCTTGGAAACGGGAGGCGGGGTCCATCCGGGGCTCTCCGGGAGGCAACAGCAGCTGGTCGTATACCACGGGGTCCGGGTGGGAACATAGGCGGCACTTCTCCAGCAGGAAGTCGGTGCGGGGCCTTCTCTCCTCCCCGCCGCCCGTTTGAATTACCAGCTCTTCCCCCTCCTCCAGCATCTGCTCCGCCTCTTTGACCCCGGCTTCCGCCAGAAGGCGGTAGTCCAGCATTCCCGGGCAGGGGAGGCCGTAAAGGAGGACCCGCTCCCGGTCCAGCATCCGGTCCTGGAGCAGGCGGTGGAAGGCGCGGGCATCGCAGCCCTTGACCAGGATCCCCACCCGCTCTTCTATCGACAGCTCTTCCGGGAGGTAGCGGCTGAGGTTGACCGCGCAGAAGGAGTCCCATACCAGCCGCTCCAGGTCCTGCTGGCTGCGGGCAAAAAGAGGCCGCGACCGCCACCAGAAGAGGCCCTTCTGCCAGCCCAGGAGCAGGCTGATGCGGCCGCTCAAAAGGTCCTGGGTTACGGCGGCCCGGATCCTGGCGGTTGCCTGATCCCTGTTCAGGTTATCTTGAGCCACCGGGGATCCACCCACCTTTCGTTCGGCCCCAGGGCCTTGATGGTCTCGGTCATCTCCTGCATTACCTCGGCAAATCTATCTCCCTCGGAGCTGGATATCCAGCGCACCTGGAAGCGCTCCGGCTCCAGCCCGGCGTGCTCCAGCAGGCGGGCAAAGATGGAAAAGCGCCGCCGGGCATGGTAATTCCCGCTGGTGTAGTGGCAGTCGCCGGGATGGCAGCCGGCAATCAACACCCCGTCGGCGCCGCGCTGGAAAGCCCGCATTACGTGCAGGGGATTGACGCGGCTGGAGCAGGTTACCCGGATGACCCGGACATTGGCGGGGTAGCTCAGGCGGCTGGTGCCGGCCAGGTCCCCGCCGGCATAGCTGCACCAGTTGCAGCAGAAGGCCACGATCAGGGGCTGCCAGGCCCCGTTGCCGCTGCCGCTGCTTCTGCTGCCGCCGACGCCGGCGGCGGTGCCGCCGTTGTCGGCGCCCTTTCCCTTTAGCGCTTCAGACACAAGGCCTCCACCTCCGCGACAATTTGTTGGTCGGTAAATCCTTGCAGAGTGACGGCGCCCGGGCGGCAGACCACGGTACAGGAGCCGCAGCCCTGGCAGAGAGCCGGGTTCACCTGGGCCACGGTGCCCTCGCCCCCCTGGCCGGGACCCGCCTGCTCCGCCGGGACCGCGCTGATGGCCCCGTAGGGACAAACCTCCCGGCAGTAGAGGCAGCCCGCGCAGCGGGAAACGTCCACCAGGGCCACGCAGGCTTCGCCCTGGCGCTGATCCTGGGAGAGCAGGGCCGCCGCCTTGGCCGCCGCCGCCCCCGCCTGGGCCACGGTATCGGGGATATCCTTGGGAGCATGGCAGGCCCCGGCAATAAAGATACCCGCCGTGTGGGTATCCACCGGCTTCAGCTTGGGATGGGCCTCGTTAAAGAAGTGGTAGCGGTCGCTGTTGATCCCCACCAGGCGGCCCAACTCCGCGGCGTCATGGCGGGCTACGGCGGCGCCGGCCAGGACCACCAGGTCCGCTTTGATCTCCAGAAGCTCCCCGCTCAGGGTATCCACTCCCCGGGCCACCAGGCCGTCCTCCCCGGGGAATACCTTCCCCACGTTGCCGCGCAGGTAGATCACCCCATACTCCTCCACAGCCCGGCGGTGGAACTCCTCGTAGCCCTTGCCCGCCGTGCGCACGTCGATATAGAAGACGTAAGCGCGCACGTGGGGCAGCTTCTCCTTGAGCAGGATGGCCTGCTTGGCGGTATACATGCAGCAGATCCGGGAGCAGTAGTCCATTCCCCGGGCCTTATCCCGGGAACCGACGCACTGCACAAAGACCACCGTCTCCGGCGGGGCGCCGTTGGAGCGCCGGATAATCTTCCCCCCGGTAGGCCCCGAGGCGTTTAATAAGCGCTCGAACTCCAGGGCGGTAATGACGTCGGGGTGCCGGCCGTAGCCGTATTCCCCGTAGGGTTTTGGATTCAGCATATCGAAGCCCGTGGCTACCACGATGGCCCCGTATAGGGTTTCGGTAACTTGGTCCTCCTGCTCATAATCGATGGCCTCGGCGGGACAGTTTTTCTCGCAGTTGCGGCAGCGCCCCTTTTTAAAATAGAGGCAGTGCTCCCGGTCGATAACGGGAATATTGGGAACGGCCTGGGGAAAAGGCACGTAAATGGCCTTGCGCCGGCTGAGGCCCAGCTCGAACTCCGAGGGGACCTGGACGGGGCATTTCTCGAAGCAGGCGCCGCAGCCTGTGCAGCGAGCGGGATCCACGCTGCGGGCCCGGTGGCGGATCTTGACCTTAAACTGGCCGACGAAGCCTTCCACCGCCTCCACCCGGGCATAGGTGAAGAGGTTAATCCGCGGGTGCTGGGCCACCTCCACCATCTTCGGGGTCAAAATGCAGGCGGAGCAATCCAGGGTGGGGAAAGTCTTATCCAGCTGGGCCATCCGCCCGCCGATGCTGGGCTCCCTCTCCACCAGGTCCACGTCGAAGCCGGCTCCGGCAATATCCAGGGCCGCCTGAATTCCGGCGATCCCGCCCCCGATCACCAGGGCCCGCTTCTCCACAGGCAGCTGCGGCGCCGTGAGGGGGGTGTTCAACACCGCCTTGGCGGCGGCGGCGCGCACCAGGGCCGCCGCCTTGGCCGTGGCTTCTTCCCGGTCCCGGTGCACCCAGGAGCAGTGCTCCCGCAGGTTGGCCACTTCCAGAAGGTACGGGTTCAGCCCCGCCTCGGCCACTGCCTGGCGGAAGGTGGTCTCGTGCATACGCGGGGAGCAGGTCCCCACCACCACCCGATCCAGCTTCTCCTCCCGCACCTTCTCCTTGATCAAAGCCTGGCCGGCCTCGGAACAGAGGTAGCGGTAATCGCCGGCGTAAACCACCTGGGGGAAGGAGCGGGCCGCCTCCAGCAGCCGCTGGATATCCACCGTGGCGGAGATATTGGTCCCGCACCAGCATATAAAGATACCGACTCTGGGCATGCTCTTCCTCCCTTATCCCTTCCAAATCCATGCCGTGAACTCATGGACGCTCATTGAGCCGCACCAGTGCACCTGTTGCGCCTAAATACCTAACGATTGCCCTTTTTGCGCCTAACTTTGATGCGTCCCGTGGGACTGCCATAAGCTCAAATCTTAAATAAAGCCCTCTTATTGGCAGCCCGCTGGATAGGCCTATTACGCCCAACTATGTGCTGCCGATTGCGCCCGCTGCGCCCGGCCGCCGGCAGCAGCCCTTGCTCTTTGGCTAGCGGGAATGCTTGCGAAAAGCGCTGACCAGCGCCTGCTGGGGCAGCTTCTGCAGCAATTCCGGCGCTATGTCCCCGGGATCCAGGCGGGTGGCTCCCCGCCGGCGCAGGAAGCTCAGGCGCACCCCTTCCATGATCCGGGCCAGGTCCAGATCCCGGGGGCAGCGGGCGGCACAGGTGAAGCAGGTGGCGCAGATCCAGGGGGTGCTGCTGGCCTGCACCTTTTCGTTAAAGCCCAGCTGCAGCAGGCGAATCACCTGGTGGGGCAGCAGGTCCATCGCTTCCGTTACCGGGCAGGAGGCGCTGCACTTGGCGCACTGGTAGCAGCGGGCGGGATCCTGCCCGGTGTGCGCCTTCATCTCCTGCAGGAAGCGCCTGTGTTCCGCGCTGGGGATCATCCCGGCTTCACCTCCTCCCCCGGGGCCACGCCCAGGGCTTCGGCCAGCAGCTCGGTAAAATAGTAGACCGGCAGCCGGGGCCCGCCGCTGCCAACGCTGTTTTCCAGGTTGTAGCGGCAGAGGGGACAGGCGGCAACCAGGGCTTCCGCCCCCGCCTTGGCCGCCGCCTCCACAATGCGCCCGGCGGTAGAGGCGGCCACATCGCTGCGGGTTACCGAGAGATAGGCGCCGCAGCACTCGGTGCGGTACGCCGTGGAAACGGGATCCGCGCCCAGGGCAGCCAGGAATTCTTCCATGGTCTCCGGGTTCTCGGGATCGTCAAACTGCATCACCCCGCCGGGCCGCAGCAGCAGGCAGCCATAATAGGGGGCCAGCTTTTGCCCGGCCAGGGGACGGCGAACCTCTGCCGCCAGGCGGGAGAAGCCGTAATCATCCCGGAGCAGCTCCAGGAAATGGAGAACGCGGCCTTCCCCACCGTAGTCCACTTGAAGAAAATCGGTTACCTTCTCCCTAACCTCTTTGTTGCGCCTAACCGCCTCCTGGACCCGCTTCAGGACATGATGGCAGGCGGCACAAAGGGAGACCAGGGGCTCGCCGCCGGCGGCGGCCAGGGTCCGCACCGGGGAGAGGAGGGAGATGGCTTCATCTTCATAGAGGGGGAATACGGCGCCGCAGCATTGCCACCGGGGCAGCTCTTCCAGCTGGATACCCAGGGCCTCGGCGGAAGCCAGGGCGGTCTGCTCCATGATTTGCGCCTGGGTTTTTAATGTGCAACCGGGGAAATAGCGGTAGCGAATTCGGGCCACCCCCTAATTCACGTTTTTAGTTACATAATATTTATAAAAAATAAAACCCCTTCTGAAATTTTCGACGCCAGGGGTTTTATTCCTTGTAAAAATTAAAAGTTAATTATAAAAATTATATTTTTTCCTTCCAGAAGGAGG
>Ga0116181_1000262_pt1 | contig 47176 bp, 50 predicted proteins | sample AD_UKC075_MetaG_FD_89752 | JGI IMG/M metagenome (GOLD analysis project Ga0116181, IMG submission 89752) | Active sludge microbial communities of municipal wastewater-treating anaerobic digesters from USA - AD_UKC075_MetaG | ecosystem: Engineered > Bioreactor > Anaerobic > Digestate | place: USA... | reverse complement strand
GGTCGGATGCTCGCCGGGCGCCAGTTCGGAAACCAGCACGCCGCGCTCGGCGATGCGCTCGAACAACTGGTGGTGACCGGCCGGATACGCCTGATCCAGCCCGCCGGCGAGCACTGCGACCGTCGGACTGCGACCTGCCAGGCAACCGCGATGCGCGGCGGCGTCCACCCCGTAGGCCCCGCCGGAGATGACGCTCCGGCCCGCCTCCGAGAGCTCGGCTCCCAGATCGGCCGCCACGGTGTCGCCGTACGGCGTGGACGCGCGCGAGCCGACGATCGCGACGCTGGTGCCGGCCAACTCGGCCAGGTCACCCGCGCCGCGCAACCAGAGCCCCAGGGGTTCACCGGTGAGCTGGTTCACCGGCTCACAGCTGCGCAGATCCTCGGTGCCGCCGGGCCACTCCGCGTCGCCGGGAACCACGAACCGCATGCCGAGCGCTCTGGTCGCGGCGAGCAAGTCCTCGACCACCAGGACGCGTGCCCGACGACTCAGCGGCAGATCGGCACCAGGACGGGTGAGGCTCGCCCACACCGCAGCCGCCCCGTAGCTGAGCACGGCCTCCGCGATCGTGGGGTGCCCGGGCTCGACCACCGCGGCCAGGCACATCCGCGCGGTTCGTTCGTCCGTCACTTCGCCTCCAACGTCTCGCCCCGGCGCATCGCGAGGGCTGTGTGCAAATGCTCCCGACTCGGCTTCGCGCTCCCCTGCAGGTCGGCCACCGTCCAGGCGAGGCGAAGTACCTTGTCAACACCTCGCGCCGACAGCCGGCCCCGGGCGACCGCGGTGTCCAGCAGTTCTGCCCCGTCTGGCAGTGGCAGCCGCTTCCGCAGAGCTGGACCCGGGACTTCACCGTTGCTGCGCCATCCACTGGCGGCCAACCGATGGAGCTGTCGTTCCCGGGCCGCGGCCACTCGCGCCGCGATGGTCGTGCTGTTCTCGCCAACCACTTGGTTTCCCAGAAAGGACGCCCGGGCGGGCCGCAGCTGCTGGTGGATGTCGATCCGATCCAGGATCGGCCCGGACACCCTGGCTGCGTATCTTCGCACCGCCATCGGCGCACAGCGACAGTCGCCGCCCGGCGTGCCGGCCATGCCGCAGGGGCAGGGGTTCGCCGCCAGCACCAGTTGGAAGCTGGCCGGATAGGTGGCGGTCGCGGCCGCCCGGCCAAGCACGATGCGTCCGGATTCGAGCGGCACTCGAAGGGCCTCCATCACCCGGGGCGAGAACTCCGGGGCCTCATCCAGGAAGAGGACGCCCCGGTGCGCCCTGGACACCGCGCCCGGCATGGCGATCCGGGCCCCGCCGCCGACCAGGCTCGCCATGGATGCGGAGTGGTGTGGGTCGGAGTAGGGCGGCCGCCGGACCAGTCCTTCGTCGAGGGCCAGACCGGCAAGCGAGTGCACCGCGGAGACCTCCAACGCCTCCCAAAGCTCCAGGTCGGGAAGGATCGTGGGCAACCGCTCGGCCAGCAGCGTCTTCCCGACCCCGGGCGGCCCGTGGAAGTACAGGTGGTGCCGCCCGGCGGCGGCCACCTCCAGCGCCCATTTGCCCTCGACCTGGCCGGCCACATCGGCTAGGTCCCGCCCGGTGGGCACCGGATCTACGGTGGGTTCGGCAGGTGTGATGTCCGCGCCCGGGCCACCTTCCAGGATGTCGAAGAGGTCGTCGAGTCGGTTCGCCCCGTACGCAACCAGGCCGTCGACAAGCGCAGCCTCACGAAGCTGGGTCGCCGGCACCACGGCCCTGCCGAAGCCCTGGCCGATCGCCGCCAGCAGCGCCGGCAACAACCCCCGGACCCGCCGGATGCGGCCGTCCAGACCGAGTTCGCCGAACAGCACCAAACCCTCCAGCGCGTCGGGGTGGAACCTACGGCCGGCGGCGGCCACGGCAGCCGCGATCGCCAGATCGTAGTGGGAACCGGCCTTGGGCAGCGTCGCAGGCGAAAGGTTGATCGTCACCGGATCGGACGGCCAACCCGGCCCTACTGCGGCCATCGCCGCACGACAGCGGTCCCGTGCCTCGTAGAGCGCCGCGTCAGGCAAGCCGACCATGGTCGTGCGCGGCAGCCCACTGCTGATGGCCGCTTCCACCTCCACCATTCGGCCCTCGATGCCCACCAGCGCCACCGACCATGCTCTCGCCTGTCTCACGACCCGATGCCCCGGCAGTGCGTGATCACCGGTTGCGCGTCCCTTGGCAGCAGCACGCCGAGACCGTCGAAGCGGATGTGCGGCACCGGCACGGGCCGCGCACGTAGCCAGTGCAGCGCCACTTCACGCAGCTTCGCCACCTTCGCCGGTGTGATCGCCTCCAGCGGTGTGCCGAATCCCAGCCCACGCCTCGTCTTCACCTCACAGAAAACCACGACGGCTTCCGGACCCGGCTCGATCGCGACGATGTCGAGTTCGCCGACCGGACACGTCCAGTTGCGGTCGAGCACCTGCCAGCCCAGCCGCTGCAGGTGCGCGGCCGCGAGATCCTCCCCCGCATGCCACACCTCGGCTCGTCCCACACAGATCACCTCCAGCTACACCTTCGGCAAGTGCGCCGGAAATCTGTCAACGAATCAGTGGGTTGTGGATAGCAATTGCGTTATCCACAGGGCGCGGAGACTCTGGCCGCGGGAGATCCCGGCCTTCGCCGGGATGACTGAGCCCTCGCGGGATGGCCGAACCCTCGCCAGGACGAGCCCTCGCGGGATGGCCGAGCCCGAGCGTGATGACGGAACCGGCGCCGGGACGACCGAGCTTCGCCCCATTCAGAGGTTGTCGGGAACCTTCAACTCGCTGTGCGCGATCTCTTCGATCGACACGTCGCGGAAGGTGAGCACTTTGGCGCTCTTCACGAAACGGGCCGGGCGGTACATGTCCCAGACCCAGGCGTCACCCATGGACACCTCGTAGTAGACATCTCCACCCTCGGTACGCACCTTCAGGTCGACCGCGTTGCACAGATAGAACCGTCGCTCGGTCTCCACGGCGTAGGTGAAGATCCCCACGACGTCCTTGTACTCCTTGTACAACTGCAGTTCGAGTTCGGATTCGTACTGCTCAAGGTCTTCGGTGCTCATGTCGGATTCACTCTATATCGAGGAGTGGAGCCGCCGTGGTTGTGGCTTCCCGGACGACCGCCGCGTCCGGCGCGCTGCCATCGCCCGAGGTCTCGCAAGCGGACGCCGACGCTGTCCTGCGCACATTCTCGAAACACCAGCGGTGGATCGGGCTCGGGCCGTGCTGGTCGAGCCGCTCCTGATGCAGATCCGTGCAATATCCCTTGTGAACGTCGAATGCGTAATGCGGCAGCGACTCGTGCCACTGGGTCATGATCCGGTCGCGGGTCACTTTCGCCACCACGGACGCCGCTGCGATGCACGCCGCCACCCGGTCACCCTTCCAGATGGCCAGGTTCGGCACGCCCAGCCCGTCCACGCCGAACCCGTCGGTGAGCGCGAACGCCGGCGTCGGCTCGAGCCGCAGCAACGCCCGGCGCAGCGCGGTGAGGTTGGCGTGATGCATGCCGAGCAGGTCGCATTCGTCGGCCTCGACACAGACCACCGACCAACTCAGTGCGCGCGCAGTGACTTCGGCATACACCCGCTCGCGCTGGGCCGCGCTGAGCAGTTTCGAATCGGCCAGTCCGGGAATCTCGCCCGCGGCCCCCAGACGCAGGATCACGGCTCCGGCAACCAGTGGACCGGCACAGGCACCCCGTCCGGCCTCATCGGCGCCGGCGATCAGCCCGAAACCGGCTCGGGAAAGGGTTGCCTCGTAGGCATAGATGCCGGCGTCCCGGCGTACCACGACCGCCAACTCGACCTCAGCAGAGAACCTTGGGGCCGGTGATCACGGCTTCCGTCGGCGGCTCCTGTCCCGCAGGAATGCTCTCGAAGGTGAGCGGACGGCTGATCGTGTGCATCCGTGCGAACGGGTACACCACGGCCACTCCGGTACCCACGATGTTCTCGACCGGGATGAACGCGGCGCTGCCCGCTGGATCGGAATCGAGTTGCTCATCGAGATGACAGCGGGAGTCCTGCGAATCGTTGCGATGGTCGCCCATCATGAACACCCGACCGGCCGGCACCACCACATCGAAGGCCACCGAGGACGGATCGACCTGCTTGCCAGTGGCTGGATCCGTGTACAGGTACTCAGTCTCGTTCAGCGCCACGCCGTTGACGGTGACGCGTCCCCTGGCGTCGCAGCAGGCGACATGGTCTCCGGCCACGCCGATGACCCGCTTGATCAGGTGTCCAGTGCTCTCATCGGGCGCCAGCCCGAGGAACACGAGCGTCTTCACAACGGGGTCGTCCTTCACCGGCACCGGAATGAGCCAGTTCTGGGTGTCGCGGAACACCACGATATCGCCGCGCTCGAAGCCCACGATCTTCTGCACGGCCACCCGGTCGTGCTCCAGCAGGGTGTTCTCCATGGAGCCGGACGGGATCACGAACATCTGCACGACGAACAGACGTAGCAAAGTGGAAGCCACCAGCGCGCCGACCACCACGATGGCGATCTCGCGAAGCCAACTGCCGATCACCGACCAGGCTTTGCGCCCATTGCCGGCTGAAGTCGGTGCGCTCATCGCGGTCCCCTCTCGAACTCCAGTATCCCAGATGCGCGATAGAGGACGCCGACGACTCAGCGGTCGCGCTTCTCCTTGATCTTGGCTGCCTTGCCGCGCAGGCCGCGCAGGTAGTACAGCTTGGCGCGACGCACGTCGCCGCGACGCTCGACCTCGATCTTCTCGATGATCGGGCTGTGCAGCGGGAAGGTGCGCTCTACGCCGGTGCCGAAGCTCACCTTGCGGACGGTGAAGGACTCGGCGATACCCGAGCCGGTGCGCGAGATGACGGCGCCGGCGAAGACCTGAATCCGGGAGCGGTTGCCTTCAATGACTCGGACGTGCACCTTGACGCTGTCGCCGGGACGGAAGTCCGGCACGTCGTCGCGGAGCGCTGCCTTGCCGACCTGCTCAACCAACTGATTCATGATTTCCTCGCCAGTGCCACAGGTCACTTCGTCTAGATGCTTTCGGATGGTCGTGGCCGCCTTCCCCCTGTGGCAGGAGCGCCCACGGCACAACAGTCGTCCAGTCTGCCATAGCTGGCCGTCCGGCCGGAAATCGGCGCAGGGCCAGCGCGCCAGAACGCCAGCGGCGGCGCCACCGCAGAGGGTGACGCCGCCGCTGGAGTGGCTGTTACTTGCCGTCCTTCTTGAACAGCGAGGCGATCAGGTCGCGGTTGAGCTGGCTGATCGTGTCGAACGGGATCTGCTTGGGGCAGACCTCGGCGCACTCGCCGATGTTGGTGCAACCACCGAAGCCTTCGGCATCGTGGGTCGCGATCATCGACTTGATCCGGCTGTACCGCTCCGGCTGGCCCTGCGGGAGCATCGCCAGGTGGGTGATCTTGGCTGCCGTGAACAGCATGCCCGAGGAGTTCGGGCAGGCCGCCACACAGGCGCCACAGCCGATGCAGGTGGCCGCGTCGAAGGCGCGATCGGCCTTCAGCTTGCCAACCGGCGCGGCGTGCGCGTCCGGGGCTGCACCGGTGTTGGCCGAGATGAAGCCACCGGCCTGGATGATCCGGTCGAAGGCCGAGCGGTCAACGACCAGGTCCTTGATCACCGGGAAGGGACCGGCGCGCCACGGCTCCACGTCGATCGTGGCGCCGTCCGAGAACGACCGCATGTGCAGCTGGCAGGTGGTGGTGGGCACCGGCGAATCGCCGCGGCCGTGGGCCGTCCCGTTGATCACCACGCCACACATGCCGCAAATGCCCTCACGGCAGTCGTGGTCGAAGGCCACCGGCTCCTCACCCTTGATGGTGAGGTCCTCGTTGAGGAGGTCGAGCATCTCCAAGAACGACATGTCCGAAGAGACGTTCTGCACCTGGTAGGTAACCATCCGCCCTTCGGTCTGGGCGTTAGCTTGGCGCCATACGCGCAAGGTGATGTTCACTTGTAACTCCGTTGCTTTAGCTCGATGGCCTCGTAGACCAGTGGTTCCTTGTGCAGGACGGGTTTGGCCCCGGTGCCGGCGTACTCCCAGGCCGCCACGTAGAGGAACTCGTCGTCGTGGCGCAGGGCCTCGCCGTCCTCGGTCTGGCTCTCAGCTCGGAAGTGACCGCCGCAGGACTCGCGGCGATGCAACGCGTCCACGCACATCAACCGGCCCAGCTCGAAGAAGTCGAGCAGGCGCCCGGCCCGCTCGAGGGTCTGGTTGAAGTCCTCGTTGACGCCGGTCACCTTGACGTCGCGCCAGAACTCCTCCAGCAGCTCATCGATCTTCGTGATCGCGAGCTTCAGGCCCTCCTCCGAGCGCTCCATGCCGCAGTACTCCCACATGATGTGGCCCAGCTCCTTGTGGAAGGAGTCGACCGTGCGGGTGCCCTTGACCGCGAGCAGGCGCTCGATCCGCTCCGTAGTCTCGGCGACCGCCGCGACCACGGCCGGGTGGCTGTCGTCGACCTTGCCGAAGGACGCCGCACCGGCGAGGTAGTCGTTGATGGTGTTCGGCAGCACGAAATAGCCGTCGGCCAGACCCTGCATCAGAGCGGACGCGCCGAGGCGGTTCGCGCCGTGGTCGGAGAAGTTGGCCTCACCGGTGACGTACATGCCCGGGATCGACGACATCAGGTCGTAATCCACCCACAGGCCACCCATGGTGTAGTGCACCGCCGGGTAGATCCGCATCGGCACCTCATAGGGGTCCTCGCCGGTGATCTGGGCGTACATATCGAACAGGTTGCCGTAGCGGGCAGCCACGCCGTCCTTGCCGAGCCGGCCGATCGCGTCCGCGAAGTCCAGGTAGACACCACGCCGGGTGAACACCTCGTTGCCGTCGTGGTCGAACTCCTTGACCGCCGGACCGACACCGCGGCCTTCGTCGCACATGTTCTTGGCCTGCCGGGACGCGATGTCGCGCGGCACCAGGTTGCCGAACGCCGGGTAGATCCGCTCCAGGTAGTAGTCGCGGTCTTCCTCGGCGATCTGGCGGGGATCCTTGTCGCAATCCTCGGCGCGCTTCGGTACCCAGATCCGGCCGTCGTTGCGCAGCGACTCCGACATCAGGGTCAGCTTCGACTGGGTCTCGCCGTGCACCGGGATGCAGGTGGGGTGGATCTGCGTGTAGCAGGGGTTACCGAAGTAGGCACCCTTGCGATGCGCCCGCCAGTTGGCGGTGACATTGCAGCCCATCGCGTTGGTGGAAAGGAAGAACACGTTGCCGTAGCCACCGGTGGCCAGCACGACCGCGTCGGCCGTCCAGCTCTCGATCGCGCCGGTGACCATGTCGCGGGTCACGATGCCGCGCGCACGTCCGTCCACGACGATCAGGTCGAGCATTTCGTGGCGGGTGTACATCTTCACCGTCTGGGCCGCGACCTGGCGCTCCAGCGCCTGGTAGGCACCGATCAGCAGCTGCTGGCCGGTCTGGCCGCGGGCGTAGAAGGTGCGCTGCACCTGCACGCCGCCGAAGGAGCGGTTATCGAGCAGGCCGCCGTACTCGCGGGCAAACGGGACGCCCTGGGCGACGCACTGGTCAATGATGTTCGCGCTGACCTCGGCCAGGCGGTAGACGTTGGTCTCCCGGGCGCGGTAGTCGCCGCCCTTCACCGTGTCGTAGAACAGCCGGAAGGTCGAGTCGTTGTCGTTGCGGTAGTTCTTGGCCGCGTTGATGCCGCCCTGGGCGGCGATCGAGTGCGCCCGCCGCGGGCTGTCCTGGTAGCAGAAGTTGAGGACGTTGTAGCCGGCCTCACCCAGGGACGCCGCCGCGGCACCGCCGGCCAGGCCGGTGCCGACGATGATCACGGTCAGCTTGCGCCGGTTGGACGGGTTGACCAGCTTGGCCTCGAACTTGCGCTTGGCCCACTTGCCCTCGATCGGGCCGGCCGGGGCCTTCGTGTCGGCGATGTTGGCGCCGAGGGTGAAGTAGTCGGCGCCGGGCAGCGCGGCCGCGGGCGCTTTCGTAGTCGTAGTCATCAGTTGATCCATCCGAAGAGAACGGCCACCGGCATGATCATGAAGCCGATGTAGAGGATGAGGGCGACGGCCCAGGCGCAGCCGTTCAGCACCGCGCGAGCCTTCGCGCTGGTGTTGGCGCCCAGCGTCGCGAACGCACTCCAGAAGCCGTGCCGGATGTGCATGCACACCGCCACCATCCAGACCGCGTAGAGCAGCACCATCCACCACTGGCTGAACTCGCCGATCACCATCTTGTACGGCGAACTGGCGTAATCGGCGCCGTACTCACCACCGGTAAGCGCGGCGTGAACCGTGAACTGCGCCAAGTGGAAGATCAGCAGACCGGCCAGGATGATGCCACCCCAGCGCATGGTGCGCGCAGAGTAGGTACGGGCTAGGTCGCGCTTCGCCGCGTAGGTGGACGGGTTGGCCGCCAGCGCGCGATTCCACAGCGTCACAGCCGAGTAGATGTGCAGCACAACCGCGGCCAGCAGAACCACCCGGAAGATCCAGATGAACCAGCCGGCGGGCAGCAGCGGGTAAAGGATGCCACCGTCTTCGGTCTGGCCCTTCAGCCACTCTGCATAGTGGTTGAAGGAGTCCTCGCCGAGGAACATCTTGGAATTGCCGAACGCGTGCATCAGCAGGAAAGCGATCAGGAGCAGGCCGGTCACAGCCATGATTACCTTGAGAGTGACCGTGGATCGCAGAGCCCTCTGATGAGGAGTCAATGTTGTTGTTGCCACGGCGCCACCCTAGTAAGAAAACCGCCGCATTTCGTGCTGTCAGCGGGTTTTGAGTGTGGCAGGTCTCACAATCTGGACCCGCACTGGACGAACAGTCGAAAAAGCGCTTTTAGGCAAACCTAGCGTTGCCTAATTCGACCCCTCCAGGAGGTCCGGACGGCGTTGCGCGGTGCGTTCGCGCGACTGCGCCAGCCGCCATTCGGAGACCTGGCCATGGTGCCCCGAAAGCAGCACCGCGGGCACTTCCAGACCCCGCCAGTTGGCGGGTTTCGTGTACACCGGGTACTCCAGCAGGCCGTCCAGATCGTCGCCGTGGGACTCCTCCACCAGCGACTCCGGGTTGCCGAGGACACCGGGCAGCAGCCGGACCACCGCTTCGGTGATCGCAAGGGCAGCCACCTCGCCGCCGTTGAGCACATAGTCGCCGAGGCTGACCTCGAGCACCTCCATGCGGGACGTGGCGTGCGCCACCACCCGGGCGTCGATGCCCTCGTAGCGCCCGCAGGCGAACAGCAGCCAGTCGCGTCCGGCCAGTTCGTGGGCCAACGCCTGGGTGAACGGCACCCCGGACGGAGTGGGCACCACCAGTAGCGGCTTCGGTCCGTCTGGGGGCACCAGCTCGTCCAGCGCCTCGCCCCACGGCTCCGGCTTCATCACCATGCCGGCCCCGCCGCCGTACGGGGTGTCGTCGACGGTGCGGTGCCGGTCGTGCGTCCAGTCGCGCAGATCGTGGACGCCCAGCGTCACGATGCCGGAACTGATTGCCTTGCCGACCAGCGAAAGCTGCAGGGGCGCGAAATAGTCGCAGAAGATGCTGACCAGATCAATCCGCATCGCGCACCTCGACATCGCTCAGCAGGCCGGGGATCGGATTGATCACAACCTGCCCGGCTGCCGGGTCGACCTCGGGCACCAGTTCGGTGACGAACGGCACCAGGCGCTCACCAAGCGGCGTACGGATCACCAGCAGGTCCTGAGCGGGGTTGTGCAGTACCGCGACCACCTCACCGAGTTCGGCCCCGGCCGGGTCGCAGGCCCGCAGGCCAACGAGGGTGCTGTCGTGGAACTCGTCGTCATCGATGTCGGTCGGGGTGCCCTGGACCCACAGATCGACCCCGCGCAGGGCATCCGCTGCGGTGCGGTCGCGCACCTCGGCGAAGCTCACCACCAGCCGCCCGCCCTGCAGCCCGTGGCCGGTCACGGTGAGTTCCCGATCGCCGGCGCTGACCTTCGCCCCGGACGCGAACCGTTCGTCGATGCTGTCGGTGCGCGGACGGACGGTCACCTGGCCGCGCAGTCCGTGGGCACGGCCGACCGTCCCGACGATCAAATGGTCAGTCATTCTGGCTCCACGACGTGATTGTGCGCCAAACAGTTCCGCCCCACCACTGATGCGGTGGGGCGGAACCTGGCTTGGCTCAATGCGACGGCTCAACTGCGCCGGCGAGGGCGGCGGTCGACGTCGACGAAGTCGACCCGTACCTGCTCGCGTCCGGCCAGTGCGGCGATCACCGTGCGCAGGGCACCGGCGGTGCGTCCCTGGCGTCCGATGACCTTGCCGATGTCCTCGGGATGGACCCGCACCTCAAGTGTGCGCGTCCGGCCCCGATCCGACTCGCGAACCCGGACATCGTCCGGATTGGGGACCAGTCCCCGCACTAGGTGCTCGAGCGCTTCGGCCAGCATGCTCAGGCCTCTTCGGCCTCGGCCGGGGCTTCGGCATCAGCCTCGGCAGCCTTCTTCTTCGACTTCGAGATCGCGGCAGTGGCCGGCTCGCTGTCGGCCTCGGCAAGTGCGGCGTTGAACAGCGCGACCTTGTCCTTCGGCTCGGGCTGCGGGGTGACACCGGACGGGCTGGTGTCACCGCTGAACTTCTGCCAGTCACCGGTGCGCTTGAGCAGGGCGACGACGGCCTCGGTCGGCTGTGCGCCGACACCGAGCCAGTACTGCGCGCGCTCGGAGTCGATCCTGATCACCGACGGGTCGTTCTTCGGGTGGTAGAGGCCGATCTCCTCGATCGCCCGGCCGTCCCGCTTGGCGCGGGCATCCATGACGACGATGCGGTAGTGCGGGGAGCGGATCTTGCCGAGCCGCTTGAGACGAATCTTGACAGCCACGAGTGTGGGTTCTCCTGTGCAGAACTTGGGACGGTGACACCACCGGCCCGGACGGGTGAACTCCGCTATTCGTAGTGGGGCTACGGACGGCGAAGCTCGGCTGGATCCGGATCAGCCGGAGTTAGAGGGCGCCGACCGAGCCAGATGCGCCTACTAGTGTGCCAGAACGTGTCCTCACCGGGCCAACCGGCTAGCCTGCCCCCATCATGTTCCGCCCCGACTCGGCAGATCGGCCCCGCGACAAGGCGCGATTGGGTCTGTTGGGCATGCTCGGGCCCGCTTTCGTTGCCAGCGTCGCCTACGTCGATCCGGGCAATGTTGCCGCCAATCTGAGCGCGGGTGCCGACTACGGCTATGCGCTGGTGTGGGTGCTGGCGGTGGCGTCGCTGATGGCAATGGTGATCCAGTACCAGTCGGCGAAGCTGGGCCTGGTCACCGGCGCCACCCTGCCCCAGGCCATGGCCGATCGTTTCGCCGGCCATCGGTATCAGCGTCCGCTGACGGTCGGCTACGGGCTGCAGGCATTCGTCATCGCGATCGCGACCGACCTGGCCGAAGTGGTCGGCGGTGCGCTCGGCCTGTACCTGCTGTTCGGGCTGCCGCTGTGGGCGGGCAGCATCGTCGTCGGCGTCGTGGCGATGGTGCTGCTGTGGGTGCTGCGCTCGCGCGGCGAGGGCGTGTTCGAGGCCGGTGTTGGCGCACTGCTCGCAGTGGTCGCGCTCGGCTTCGTCGGCGCGCTGTTCTTCAAGGCACCTTCTTGGGACGCGACCCTGGCCGGGCTGTGGCCCTCCGTGCCCGACCGCGACGCGTGGCCGCTGATCGCGGCGATGCTCGGCGCGACCGTGATGCCGCACGCCATCTACCTGCACTCGGCGCTGGCGATCGATCGGCACCGTCCGGACGGACACCTGGACCGTCCGCTGCGCCGATTGCTGCGAGCACAGAAGCTGGACGTGGGCCTCGCGCTGGTGCTGTCCGGCTCGGTGAACATCTCGATGCTGCTGCTGGGCGCGGTGGCGCTGGCGGGCGTGGCCGGCGACCCGATCGAGGCCATACACGTGACGCTCGGCACCGACCTTGGCCCTTGGCCGGCGGCTGTGTTCGCGATCGGCCTGCTCGCGTCCGGCATCGGCTCGGCAGTGGTCGGCACGCATGCGGGGGCGCGGATCCTGAAGGACATGCACGTGTGGCAGGTGGAACCGACCCTGCGCCGGGCCATCACCATCGGACCGGCGGTGCTACTGCTGCTGACCGGCGTCTCCCCCACTTCGGTGTTGATCTGGAGTCAGATCGTGCTCAGCTTCGGCGTGGCCCTGGCGGCCGCCCCGTTGGCCTTGGTGACCGGAGACCGCCGGCTGATGGGCGAGTTCGTAGACCGTGCGTGGCAGCGGGCGCTCAACTGGCTGATCGTCACCCTGATCATCGGGCTCAACCTGGTGATGATCTGGTGGGCGCTGTCCCGCGGCAGCTGAGCCCCGGCGCCTACCCGCGTCCGATCCCGCCCCGCCTCAACTCGCATCGCGCCCCACGTCAACTCGCGTTTGCTACCGAAGTCGGCGTTCGCTGCCGAAATTTCGGTGGCAAGCGCCCAATTCGGTGGCAAACGCGAGTTGCGGGTGTGTTCGGCCGCTCAGTGTGCGGACGCGACAACACGTCCGCGGAGAATCACCAGGCTGGGGTGCCTGGTGGCCCCAGGATCGAGTCGTGGGTCGGCTGCGTAAACCACCAGGTCGGCCCAGGCGCCGTCGACCACCGGCGGGGCGCCCAACCATTCCCGGGCACGCCAGGACGCGGCACCCAGCGCGAACTCCGCGCCGCCAAGCTTGGCCAGCATGCCGATCTCGGTTCCGACCAGGCCGTGGCTGATGCTGCCCCCGGCGTCCGTCCCAGCGAACACCGGGACGCCAGCCTCGATCGCCGCGCCGATGGTCTCGAAACGGCGCGCGTGCAGCGTCCGCATGTGGGCCGCGTAGGCCGGGAACTTCGCCTCGCCGGCATCAGCGAAGGCAGGGAAGTTCTCCAGATTGACCAGCGTCGGCACCAGCGCTACCCGGCGTTCGGCCATCAACTCGATGGTGGCCGCGTCCAGGCCGGTGCCGTGCTCAATGCCATCGATGCCGGCGCGCACCAGTTGCTGCACCGACTCCTCGCCGAAGCAGTGGGCGGTGACCCGTGCGCCCAACTGATGCGCGCGTTCGATCGCAGCGGCGGCCACCTCCGCCGGCCACAATGGCGCGAGATCACCGCGGTCGCGGTCGATCCAGTCGCCGACCAGCTTCACCCAGCCATCACCGCGGACGGCCTGCCGCGCCACCTCGGCGATCAGCTCCTCGGGCTCTACTTCCGCGGCGTAGTTGCGGATGTACCGCTTGGGACGGGCGATGTGCCGGCCGGCCCGGATGATCCGGGGCAGGTCTTCGCGCTCGTCGATCCAGTGGGTGTCGATCGGCGAACCCGCGTCGCGGATCAGAAGAGTGCCGGCGTCCCGATCGGTGAGCGCCTGCGCCTCGGCCACCTCGTCCGGGACCGCGCCGTTCGCGCCGAGACCGATGTGACAATGCGCGTCGACCAGTCCAGGCAGGATCCAGGCGCCCTGGCAGACCGTCACCGCATCGGGCACCGGTTCGGTGCGGATCAGACCATCGGCCACCCACAGGTCGCGCGGCTCGCCTTCGGGGAGCAGTACCCCCTGTAGGTGCAGCGGGTATCCGGGGCGAGTCGACGGGGACTCGCGGCCACCGTGATCGTGTGCGAAGAACTCCGGCTCTCCCAATCCCGGCGGCGCGTGGTGGTGGCTCATCGAGTCATTATTGCGGTCGCGGGCTCGTCAACCGAGAGCGCGGCGGCACAGGTGTCGCAAAGTCGCAGCCAGCTCAGCCAGACACCGGAGAATCGGGCCAGCGCGCAGATCCGACTACGAGATCACGACATGTCGGCGGCCACGGGTGGTCTCGACTGTCTTTCGGCCTCTGGCGCATCCCTAGGTCAAGACGCCAACGCCACCATCGGCTGACCGCTCGTCGTCTAGCTCGACCAAGCCGAAGCGGGGGCCGAGTCAGATCAGGCGCGTGAAGCCGACCGGTGAAGTATGGACGCGACCAGCCGCGACTGCGAACGTCAGCGGGGGCCGGCGTTCTTCGGATTGAAGAGTTGCTGCAGTTCGGCCGGAAGCTGGAAGTCGCCGACCGCCTTCGCCAGGTCGGCCTCGGTCGGCTGCGTGGGCAGGCCGAACGCGGACGTGGGCGCCGACGCTGCTGGGGGCAGAGCCGCAGCGCCACCACCCGTCCGCTTGGCCGGGTTGCCGGAAACCTTGTGGTTGCCCTTCTTCTTCTTGGGCTGCTGCTTGGCCGCGGGCCGGCGTCCGCCCATTCCGGTCATCGCGCCACCCAGGCTCTGCATCATCTTGCGGGCCTCGAAGAAGCGGTTGACCAGGGAATTCACGTCCGAGACCTTGGTGCCCGAGCCGGTTGCGATCCGCGCGCGGCGGGAACCGTCCAGCAGCTTCGGGTTGGCCCGCTCAGCCGGGGTCATCGAGTAGATGATCGCCTCCAGGCGGTCGATCTCACGCTCGTCGATGTTGTTGATCTGGTCCTTCATCTGGCCCATCCCGGGCATCATGCCCAGGATCTTCGACAGCGGACCCATCCGCCGCACTGCCTGCATTTGCGACAGGAAGTCGTCCAGGCCGAACTCGCCGCCCTTACCCTGCAGGAGCTTCTGCGCGGCCTTCGCGGACTCCTCTGCGTCGAAGGTCTTCTCGGCCTGTTCGATCAGGCTGAGCAGGTCGCCCATGCCGAGGATTCGGCTGGCCATCCGGTCGGGGTGGAAGGCGTCGAAGTCGCCCAGGCCCTCGCCGTTGGACGCGAACATGATCGGCTTGCCGGTCACCCGGGCGATCGACAGCGCCGCGCCACCGCGAGCGTCGCCGTCGAGCTTGGAGAGCACGACCCCGTCGAAGCCGACCCCGTCGGCGAACGCCCGGGCGGTGTTGACCGCGTCCTGGCCGATCATGGCGTCGACGACGAACAGGATCTCGGTCGGGTTGACCGCGTCCCGGATGTCGGCAGCCTGCTGCATCAGTTCGGCGTCCACACCCAGCCGGCCGGCGGTGTCGACGATCACGACGTCGTAGAGCTTGCTCATCGCGTGCAGGATCGAGGTGCGCGCCACCCCTACCGGGTCACCGATGCCGTTGCCGGGCTCGGGCGCGAAGACATGAACTCCGGCCCGCTCGCCGACCACCTGCAGCTGGTTCACCGCGTTCGGACGCTGCAGGTCAGCCGCGACCAGCAGCGGCGAATGGCCCTGGTCCTTCAGCCACTTGCCGAGCTTTCCGGCCAGCGTGGTCTTGCCGGAGCCCTGCAGGCCCGCCAGCATGATCACCGTCGGCGGACGCTTGGCGAAGCGCAGCGGCCGAGCCTCGCCGCCGAGGATCGCGATCAGCTCCTCGTTGACGATCTTGACGATCTGCTGCGCCGGGTTCAACGCGGCATGAATCTCGGCGCCGTGAGCGCGCTCCTTGACTGCTGCGATGAAGTCCTTGACCACGCCCAGGTTGACGTCCGCCTCGAGCAGGGCGAGCCGGATCTCGCGCGCGGTCGCGTCGATGTCGGCATCGGACAGCCGCGTCTTGCCGCGCAGATTGCGGAACGCAGCTGAAAGCCGATCGGACAGGGTGTCGAACAAGGTGGTACCTCACGCGTGTCGGGAACTCCGACATCCTACCGGTAGCGTCATCGGCCTCGGAGAAGCGTCCCCATCACCCACCCGCAGCAAGGTGGACCGTTTCTCGCCGAGACGCCAGCAAACCGTCCACCTTGCTGCCGGTTGAGGTGAACGGATGGGGACGGATGGGTTCAGAGGGTTAGCTGCACGAACACCAGGTCGAGCCAGCGGTCGAACTTGCGGCCCACCTCGGGGAGCCGCCCGACCTCGACGAAGCCGAGCGAGCGGTGCAAGGCGAATGAAGCGTCGTTGTCGGCGCTCAGGCCGCCGATCAGGACGTGAACGCCGTTCTCACGCGCTGCCGCGATGATCGCCGTCATCAGCGCACGACCCAGACCCCGTCCCTGGAACGCCGGACGCAGGTACACGCTGTGCTCCATGCTCAGGGTGAAACCAGCTTTCGGCCGGAACTGCCCGTAGGTCGCGTAGCCGGCGACTTCGCCGTCCACTTCGGCGACCAGCACCGGCCAGCCGTGCTCGACCTTGGTCGCATACCACTCGGCGTGCTGCACCGGGCTCCAGGGCAACAAATCCCAGCTCGCGGTGTCGCGCACCACCGAGTCGTTGTAGATCTCCAGCAGCGCGGGCAGGTCTTCCGGTCGGGCCGGACGGATGGTCGTCACTGCGCCAGCAGCGCGTCGACGAAGCCTTCGGCCTCGAACGGAGCCAAGTCGTCGGCGCCCTCGCCGAGCCCGATCAGCTTCACCGGCACGCCCAGCTCCCGCTGGACCGGAACCACGATGCCGCCCTTGGCCGAGCCGTCCAGCTTCGAAAGCACGATGCCGGTGACGTCCACCACCTCGGCGAACACCCGCGCCTGGGCGAGCCCGTTCTGCCCGGTGGTGGCGTCGATCACCAGCAGCACCTCGGTCACCGGAGCCTTGCGCTCGATCACCCGCTTGATCTTGCCGAGCTCGTCCATCAGGCCGGTCTTGGTGTGCAGCCGGCCAGCGGTGTCGACCACCACCACGTCCGCGCCACTCGCGATGCCCTGGTCGACCGCGTCAAAAGCCACGGACGCCGGGTCGCCGCCCTCCGGACCGCGCACAACCGGGACGCCCACCCGGCTTCCCCAGGTCTGCAGCTGGTCGGCCGCGGCCGCCCGGAAGGTGTCGGCCGCGGCCAGCACCACCGAATGCCCCTCGGCCACCAGCACGCGGGAAAGCTTGCCGATCGTGGTCGTCTTGCCGGTGCCGTTGACGCCGACCACCAGCACCACACCGGGCAGGCCGTCCGCGCCAGTCACGTTGAGGCTTCGATCAGCGGTGGTGGCGACCAGCTTCAGCAGTTCGGTACGCAGCACCTGCTTGGCCTTGTCGGGGTCGGACACTGCGTCGAGTGACAACTCGCGGCGCAAGGCGGTGATCAACTCATCGGTCGGGCCCGCGCCGAGATCGGACGTGATCAGCGTGGCCTCCAAGTCGTCCCACGCGTCCGCGTCCAACTTGTCGACCGCGAGCAGACCAAGCAGGCCGCGGGCGAAGGGATTGTTGCTGGCCGACAGCTTGCGCCGCAGCCGGGACATCCGGGAAGCCGGCGGTTCGGGCGTCTCGAGCACCGGCGCCGAGGGCTCGGCCGGAGCAGCCGGAATCACTTCCGCTGGCGCCGGTTCAACCGGTTCGCCGAACTCCTCGCGCTCCGCCGAAGGCAGTTCCGGGGTGGGCTCGGCCGGCGGCAGGCCCTTGCGGTTACCAACGACGATAGTGAGGGCAGCGACGATCAGAACGGCCGCGACCGCAGCCAGGACGTACCAGAAGTAGTTCTCCACGCCGCTCATGGTAGGCAACACCAGGCCCACCACCCAGCCAAAGTCAGCGCTTGGGCGCCTCTGCGGCCGAATCCGCGCTCTTGGGCCGGATGTCCTCGATCTCCTCGAAGAACTCGACCAGCCCCTGTGGCGGGTCCGCGTCGCCGTTCAGGTGCTTCGCGGTGTTGGCCATCACGTTGGCGAATTCGGGGGCTTTGCTGGCGAGGCTGCCGTTCATGCCGACGGCGACCACCGCGATCACACACAGGGCGATCGCGACGAGCGCCACGGTGATGATCCAATAACTCAAGACACAGCCTTCCGATGGACTACGAACAGTATGCCGCACGCGGCGGAAGGCTCAGTTGAGCCTCCTCGAGTTCTCAGTCTCCTTGTGGCGAATTTTCAGAGATGCCGACCTGCGTCGGGATGACGTTGGCTGGGCTCAGGCATCCCGCAGTCGCTGGCTGATCACGGCCGAGACCCCGTCGGACCGCATGGTCACCCCGTACAGCGCGTCGGCGATCTCCATGGTGCGCTTCTGGTGGGTGATCACCAGCAGCTGGCTGTTCGCCCGGAGCTCTTCGTAGATCTCCAGCAGGCGGCCGAGGTTGGTGTCGTCGAGCGCGGCCTCGACCTCGTCGAGGATATAGAAGGGGCTGGGACGGGCTTTGAACAGCGCCACCAGGAAGGCCACCGCCACCAGTGAACGCTCGCCGCCGGAAAGCAGCGACAGCCGCTTCACCTTCTTCCCGGCGGGACGTGCCTCCACGTCCACACCGGTGGTCAGCCACTCCCCCGGCTCGGTGAGCACGAGGCGTCCCTCGCCGCCGGGGAACAGCCGGGCGAACGCGTCCTCGAAGGCCTGTTCGACGTCGGCGTAGGCGGCCGCGAACACTTCCTGCACGCGGGTGTCCACGTCGGCGATGATCCCGTTCAGGTCGTCGCGGGTCTTGCGCAGGTCAGCCAGCTGCTCGGCCAGGAAAGTGTGCCGCTCGCTGAGCGCGTCGAACTCTTCCAGCGCCAGCGGGTTCACCTTCCCCAGCACCGCGAGGTCACGCTCAGCCGCCCGCAGCCGCCGCTCCTGCTCGGCCCGCACGTACGGGACGGGATCTGGCTGCGGGTCGTCCTCGGTCAGCGGTTTGCCGTCGGCGTTGACCAGCACCGGCACCAGTTGTTCCGGCCCGTATTCGCCGACCAGCGCCTCCGGCTCCAGCCCGAGTTCGGCCAGCGCCTTCTCGGCCAGCGCGTCGATCTTCATCTGCTGTTGCGCGCGGGCGAGTTCGTCGGCGTGGACGGTGTCGACCAGGTTCTCGAACGCTTTCGCCAGTTCCCGCCCGCGCTGCCGGACGGCGGTCAGCTCGGTCTCGGCAACGCTGCGAGCCTCCTGCGCACGCATGCGTTCGGTCTCGGCAAGAGCCCTGGACGCGCTCACCTGTTCGGCCAGCCATTCGGCGGCCTTCAGGACGCCGGCGGCCACCTCCGCCTCCCGACGGAGAAGCTCCCGACGCGCGGCGGCCTTGGCCCGGGCCGAGCGCTCCGCATCGGCTGCCCGCAGCAGGCTGTCCGCCCGTCCGGCGAAGGCTCGTGCCCGCTCCTCGACCGTGCGCAACGCCAGCCGCGCCTCCATTTCGGCGGCGCGGGCCGCGCGGGCCAGGTCACCGAGATGGTCGCGTTCGGTCGGATCGGCCTCACCGGTCTCGGTCTGCTCGGAGGCCAGTTCCAGTCGCGTCTCAAGCTCGCTCAGGTTGGCCAGCGCGTGGTCGCGGGCCGTGGCCGCGTTGTCGGCCGCCTGCGCAAGGCGTCCGGCTTCGGCCTGGGCCGAGCGGACGATCTGGTTCAGCTCGCCCGCCTCCTCGGCCATCGCGGCATGCTCGGCGTCCGATTCGTGCAGGCGGGCCAGTGCCGCGTCCGACCGTTCGCGAGCGGACGCGAGCAACTGCTCGGCCTCGGCGATCGCGAACCGGGTCCGCTCGACCTCGGCCTGAGCGGCGCTGAGCTTTTCGTTGGTCTCATCCAGCGCGGCCTGCACCTCCAGCAGGGACGGCTTTGCCGACGATCCGCCGGCCGCGAACCAGGAGCTGAGCAGGTCGCCGCCGGTGGTCACAGCGGTCACATCCGGCAGCTTGGCCACGAGCTCGCGGCCCTGGGCCAGGTCGTCCACGACCGCCACCTTGAACAAGAGCCGTTCAATGGCCGGACGCAGGCTCGCCGCGCAGTCCACCAGCCCGGCCGCGTAGCAGGCGTTCGCCGGCAGCTTCGGCCAGCCGGACGTGTCCGCGGGCAGGTCAGCGCCCAGCAGCATGCCGGCCCGGCCCAGGTCCTCGGCTTTCAGGTGGTCGAAGGCGCGGACGGCGGCGTCCACCCCAGTCACCGCGATCGCGTCCGCAGCCGAACCCAGCGCGGCCGCGATGGCAACCTCCTTGCCGACCGGAACGCTGATCAGTGCCGCGACCGAGCCCAGCAGGCCGTCCAGCTGGTCACCGGCGGCGAGGAGGGCGGCGGTGCCGTCGCGTCGCTCCAGGCCGAGGGCCAGCGCTTCGGCGCGCGCCGCTGCGGCTCCCCGCTCCGCGGTGGCCGCCCGCTCGGCTGTCTGGAGCTCTTCCAGTGCGGTCAGCCGTGCAGCCACGTCAGCCTCAGCGGCTTCGTAGGCATCGTCCAGCCCGGACTCTCCGGCGCTCAACCCGGCGAGCCGGGTCTCCAACTGAGCGAATTGCCGCTTGGCGTTGGTGGCCCGGTCCTCAGCTTCGGCCTTGGCCGCCACCAGCCGCTCGATCTCCGCCCCGGCTGCCTCGGACCGGCTGCGCAGTGTGTTCACTTCACCGGCAAGCCGGGCCAGGCCCTCCCTGCGGTCGGCGATCGCTCGCAGTTGGGCCGAATACTGCTTCTCAGCTTCGGCGTGCGCTGTCTCGGCGGCGTTGCGGGCATCGGTCGCGGCCGCCAGCGCCGCGGTGCGTTCGGCCACCTCGGCCTGCACGGACGCCTCGGTTTTACGGATCTCGGCCGCCTCGCGCTCAATGGCCTCCGGATCGCGCCCCGGACGCTCGTCGGTGCCGATCGCTGCCGCGTTGCGCAGCCGTTCGGACGCGATCGTCGTCGTACTCGCCACCCGCTCGGCCAACCCGGCCAGCGCGTACCAGGTCTCCTGGGCTGCGGTCAGCGCGGGCAGGGCGTCTCGTGCGGCGACTTCGGCAGCCTGCTCGGCCTCACGGGCGGAGGTCAGCTCCGCCTCGATCCGCAGTCGGCGTTGCTTGAGTTCGGCCTCGGCGGCCAGATCGGTCGCCAGCGACGACGTGGCGGCGACCAGATCGTCGGCCAGCAGCCGGGCGCGCGCGTCACGCAGGTCGGCCTGGATGACCGCAGCCTTGCGGGCCACCTCGGCCTGCCGGCCTAGCGGCTTCAGCTGGCGGCGGATCTCGCCGAGCAGGTCGGAGAGCCGGTTCAAGTTGGCCGCGGTGGCTTCGAGCTTGCGCTGTGCCTTTTCCTTGCGCTTGCGGTGCTTGAGCACCCCGGCGGCCTCTTCGATGAAGCCGCGACGGGTCTCGGGCGTGGCCTGCAGGATCGAATCGAGCTGACCCTGGCCGACGATGACGTGCATCTCCCGGCCGATACCCGAGTCGCTGAGCAGGTCTTGGACGTCCAGCAGCCGCGCGGGCGAACCGTTGATGGCGTATTCGGACCCGCCGGTGCGGAACATCGTCCGGCTGATCGTGACCTCGGTGTAGTCGATCGGCAGCGAACCGTCCGAGTTGTCGATGGTCAGCACCACTTCGGCGCGCCCGAGCGGGGCGCGTCCGGAAGTGCCGGCGAAGATGACGTCCTCCATCTTGCCGCCACGCAGCGACTTGGCCCCCTGCTCGCCCATCACCCAGGCGAGCGCGTCGACGACGTTCGACTTGCCGGAGCCGTTGGGTCCGACCACGCAGGTGATTCCCGGCTCGAAGACCAGGTTGGTGGTGGACGCGAACGACTTGAAGCCGCGCAGGGTGAGGCTCTTCAGGTACATCGACTACACCGCCGCTTGGTGCTTGTTGCGCACGTGCGTGAATGTCCACAGCTTGTTGGCCACGAAGTTGATCGGCATCGTGATCACGATGGTGAACAGCTGCGCCCAGTACTCGCGGGAGGCGAACCCGGCGTTCTCATGGAACCAGGGCTCGGGCAGGTAGAACCACGAGGTCGGGTTGGTGAAGGCGACCTTGATGAAGATGCCCAGCAGCGCGGCGGCCGAACCGACCGCGAGGAACGGCCAGAACTCCTGCCACCACGGTGCCTTGCGGGTGTGCCGGAAGGTCCAGGAACGGTTCAGCTGGAAGTTGAAGACGTTGGCGACCAGGAAGGCGACCAGCCAGACCAGCACGGTGTAGCGGAAGTTGAAGTTGGTGCCAGGAATGGCGAACAGGATGCGCTGGGCGTTAATCGTGCCGCCGTTGGCCTTGTTCATGGCGATCGCGACCAGCATGTTCACTACCACGCCGGCGCCGCCCACGATGCCGAACTTCACGAACTGCCGCAGCACGCGCTGGAAGCGCTGGGTCGGTTCGGCTCCGGTCACATCTGCGAACAATACGCGAGAGGCTGCGTGCAGCGCGCGACGGCTCGACGTGGGGCGTCTTCCCGCTCAGCGCTGAACATCATCGAACGACCTGGGTGCGCGGACGCCGCTGACAGGCAGGGCAGCGATAACTGGAGCGGTTCATGAAGGGCTCGCGGACGATGGCGCGGCCGCAGCGCAGGCAGGGCAGGTCTTCCCTGCCGTAGGCCGACAGCGAGCGGCCGAAGTATCCGGAACTGCCGTTGACGTTCACATACAGGGCGTCGAAGGACGTGCCACCCTGAGCCAGCGATTCGCGCATCACCGCAACGGCCGCGTCCAGCAACTCGACGACCAACGCCGGGCTGAGCCGGTCGGCCGGAGTGTCGTAATGCACCCGCGCGCGCCACAGGGCTTCGTCGGCGTAGATGTTGCCGATCCCCGAGACGACCGTCTGGTTCAGCAGCACCCGCTTGATGCCACTGTGCCTGCGCCGGATGTCAGCCACCAACGCGTCCCGGTCGAGTTCGGGATCGAACAGGTCGCGGGCGATGTGGGCCACTTCCACCGGCAGCTCGGCGCCGCCCGGGCTGAGCCACAAGCCACCGAACATGCGCTGGTCGGCGAACCGGATCTCCGGTCCCCCATCGTCGAAGGCGAAGCGGACGCGGCACTGCGGCGGCAGCTCAGCTTCGGGAGCGTCGACCCGGAACTGGCCGCTCATGCCCAGATGCGCCATCAGCGCGTCCCCATCAGTGAACGGCAGCCAGATGAACTTGCCGCGCCGCTTGGGTTCGGCGAACCTCCGTCCGACCAATACGGACGCGAAGTCGTCCGGGCCACCGACGTGGCGGCGCACCGGACGCGGGTGGAGCACTGTAACGGCCGAGATCCGGCGGCCGGGAATCAGTTGGGCGAGGCCGGAGCGGACGACTTCGACCTCGGGTAGTTCAGGCATCAGGCGGAATCGCCGGAAAGCGCCGACTCCGACCTGGCAGCGGCAACATCGGACAGCGCGGCGAACGCGCTCTTGGCCGCGCCCTGCTCGGCCTGTTTCTTGGAGGTGCCGGAACCGGTGCCGAAAGCACGCGCGCCGATCACTGCGGCGGCTTCGAAGCGCTTCTCGTGGTCAGGGCCGGACTCGGTGACCCGGTAGACCGGCACCCCGAGCTCCAGCTCGGCGCTCAGTTCCTGCAGGCTGGTCTTCCAGTCCAGACCGGCACCGAGCACGGCCGCGTCCAGCACCAGCGGGTCGAAAAGGTGGTGCACCAGGCGGTCGGCGGCGTCCCGTCCGGAAGAAATCAGTACGGCGCCGAGGACAGCCTCCAACGAGTCCGCCAGGATCGAGGACTTGTCGGAGCCGCCGGTGGCGACCTCGCCCTTGCCCAGCAGGATCTCACTGCCGAGGTCGAGCGAACGAGCCACCCCGGCGAGGCTGTGCGCGTTCACCACCGCAGCCCGGAGCTTGGCCAGTCGGCCCTCGGGCAGGTCGGGAAAGCTTCGGTAGAGGAACTCGGTGACCACGATGCCAAGCACAGCGTCGCCGAGGAACTCGAGGCGCTCGTTGTGCGGCAGGCCACCGTTCTCGTAGGCGTAGGAACGGTGGGTTACGGCAAGGCGAAACAGCTGGGGATCCAGTTGGATCCCCAGCTCTTCGATCAGCTCGAGGCAGCGGCTCGTTGCCGCCGGATCACCGGACGTGGCCGGAGAGCCTTCAGGACTCGAGAATCTGCCGGCGGGCAGCGCGCGGGCCGTACTGGCCGCACTCCGGGCAGGCGGTGTGCGGCAGGTGCTTGGCACCACAAGCCGCGTTGGCGCAGGTCACCAGGGTCGGCGCGGAGGTCTTCCACTGGGAACGGCGGGCCCGCGTGTTGCTGCGGGACATTCTCCGCTTGGGAACGGCCACGGCGTTACTCCTTGTTCTTCGATTCGTTCGACGGAGCCGGCCACGCTTCCAGCTCAGCCCATCGAGGATCGATGGGTTCGGCATGGCTGTGCTGCGGATCCCGATTCAGGTTGGCCCCGCATTCGGGGCACAACCCGGCGCAATCCGGCTGGCACAAGGGCGTGAACGGCAGTTCGAGTACCACCGCGTCCCGCAGGACGGGCTCGAGGTCGATCAACTCGCCCTCGATGTGCAAGGCCTCGGCATCGTCGAGTTCCTTCCCCGGGTAGCAGTACAACTCCTGCAGGTCGACCTCGACTTGGGCGTCGATGTCGTCCAGACAGCGTGCACAGGTACCCCGGAGCCGGACCGTGGCGGTACCGGAGACCAGGACCCCCTCCACCACCGACTCCAACCGAAGGTCGAGGTCGACGGGTGAGCCGGGTGGCACCCCGATCATTTCGATGCCGAGATCCACAGGTGCTTCGGTGACCCGGGTGACTTCCCGTAACACTCCGGCCCGACGGGTCAACTCATGGGTGTCAAGGACAAGCCCAGAACGATGGTCAGGCAGGCGGGGAGTCACGACGTTTCCTTTCGCACATTGCGGTAATCGAGCAGCGTCATAACCAACGCAAGACTCTACCTTGAGCCGCGCTCCGTCTCCAAAACGTGCTGGTCAGGCCTTCGCCCTCGGCAACATCTGGGTGTTGCTGTCGTCGAGGCTCGAGCGGGACGCCAGCCGTTCACGCATGGTGCGCACCTGCCCCATGGTCTTCTGCAGGCTGGCTTCGAAGGTGGCGATCCGGGTGTCCACGTAGGCGTCGGCTTCGCGGCGCAGACCTTCCGCGTCCGCCAACGCCTTGGCTTCGAGAGCAGCGGCCTTTCGCTTGGCCGCCTCCATCACCGGGGTCTGGCTGGCAAGGTAGCTGGCCTTCTCCTCTGCGGACGCGATGATCTGGGCGGCCTCGGCCTGGGCGCGTTCCAGGGTCTCCAGCGAGGTCGCCGTGACCCGCTGAGCCTCGCCCACGTCGGTGGAAAGGGCCTGGGTGGCCTTCTCGATCAGGTCCAGGGCCTGGGCGCGGTTGACCATGCACGAGGCCGACATCGGCACGGCTTTGGCGTTGTTGACGAGTTCGCGGAGTTCGCGCAGCACCTCGGTGGTCCGCTCAACCATCAGCTTCTTCCTTTCTCCGCTTCTGGACGATCTGCCACGCGACCGGTTCGGGCACGAAGGCCGACACGTCGCCGCCGTATGCCGCGACTTCGCGGATCATCGTCGAGGAAAGCGTGGACCATTGGGCCGACGCGGGCAATACGACTGTCTCGATACCACCGACGATGCCGTTGATATGCGCCATCTGCAGTTCAAAATCGAAATCGGAGGCGAACCGGATGCCTTTTACCAGCACCTGCGCACCATGGGCCCTGGCGAAATCGACCAGCAGCCCCTCGAGAGCCGCCACGCGGACGTTGGCCAGGTCGGCCGTGGTCTGGCTGACCAGGGCGACGCGCTCAGCCGCGGTGAACAGGTAGTTCTTGGCCGAGTTCTGGCCGACGGCGACGATCACCTCGTCGAAGAGGTTGGCGGCGCGCGAGATCACGTCGAGGTGCCCGTAGGTGACGGGGTCGAACGACCCCGGGCAGATCGCAAGCATTCAGCGCCCCTTCGTGGCGAAGTACAACGTGGTCTCACCGTAACGCCGGTGCCAGCTATCGGTCACCTGTGCGGGCCACGCTGGCGGCGCATCCCTCGATGAGCGCTCTAGAACGATGAGCCCGTCTTCAGCCAGCCAACCGTTGCTCAGGGCGGCTTCGACGACTGCGGTGAGCCGATCGTTGGCGAGGGCGTAGGGCGGGTCGGCCCAGATCACGTCGTAGGCGGTAGTGGCCTGGGCCGCCACCGTGCGCTCAGCGCTGGCCGCCAGAACGGTGACCGCGAGACCGGTGTCGCTGGCGTTTCCCCTGGCCAGCCTCGCGGTGGCCGAATCGCTCTCGACCGCGAGGACGGGGGCCGCCCCACGGCTCGCCGCCTCGATCGCGACCGCGCCCGAGCCCGCGTAGAGGTCGAGGAAGCCCAGCCCGGTCAGCATGTTCTCGGCGGCCTCGCCCGCGGTTCCGGCCCAATCCGCGATCAGAGAGAACGTGGCCTCGCGCACCCGGTCGCTGGTCGGGCGCGTGGCCGAGTGCGCCGGCGTCCGCAGCCGGTGGCCCTTCTTCGTTCCCGCGATGATCCTGGTCACGGTGGTCAGGTTAACGGTGCCGACGGGTTGCGCCGGTTTCGGCGCCGTTCCGCGACAAGGTTCGCAAGCCCCGATCGACCCTTCGTCAAGCTCACGGATCGTTCGCCGGCCCAGGCCACTCCCCACTGTGATCCCGGCCCATTTCCCACTGTCATCCCGGCCCGCTTTCCACTGTCATCCCGGCCGGCTTTTTACTGTCATCCCGGCGCAGGCCGGGATCTCTCAGCGCGATCGGTGGAATCCGACTCGGGGCACGTCGTTCAGCACTGCCCTAGTTGCGTTCGAGCCAGTCGGGGGAAGCGAGCAGTTCGGTGGCGCGGATCGCGTCCGCGAAGCCTGGGGTGGTCAAACCGGGGTCGCGGGCCACACATTCGGCGGCCAGGTCGCGGGCGAGGGCGATCAGGTCGGCGTGCTCGAGCACCCGAAGTAGGCGCAGGCTAGATCGGGTGCCCGCCTGCGAGCTGCCCAGCACGTCCCCTTCACGGCGCTGCTCCAGGTCGAGTTCGGCGAGTTCGAACCCGTCCCGCGTGGACGCGATGGCGTCCAGTCGCGCGCGAGCTGGTTCGCCCGCGGGCACGCTGGTGATCAGCAGGCACACGCCGGGGTGGCTGCCCCGGCCGATCCGGCCGCGAAGCTGGTGCAACTGCGAGATGCCGAACCGGTCGGCGTCCCAGATCACCATCATGGAGGCGTTCGGCACGTCCACACCGACCTCGATCACGGTGGTCGCAACCAGCACGTCGAGCTGCCCGGACGCGAAGTCGCCCATCGCCTGGTCCTTGACGTCGCTCGGCAACTGCCCATGCAGCACGCCGACCCGGACCCCGGCCAGCGGGCCGGCGCGCAGCTCGTCAGCGAGCTCGGTGACGCCCTTGCCGTCGGCGCCCTGGCCGCCGATCCGCGGCGCAACGATGAAGACCTGCCGGCCGGTCGCGACCTCCTCCAGAACTCGGCTCCAGGCGCGCTCCACCCACTGCGGGCGGCTGGCTGCGTCCACCACGACCGTGGCCACGTCGGCGCGCCCGCCGGGCAGCTCGGCCAGCGTGGAGACGTCCAGGTCGCCGAAGATCGTCATCGCCACCGAGCGCGGGATCGGGGTTGCGGTGAGTACCAGCACATGCGGACGGGTGCTCGCCTTGTCGAGTAGCTGAGCCCGCTGTTCCACCCCAAAACGATGCTGCTCGTCGACCACGATCAATCCCAGATCGGCGAACTGCACCCGGTCGGCCAGCAGCGCGTGCGTGCCGATGACGATGCCCGCTTCCCCGCTCGCCGCGCGCAGCAGCGCTGACTTCTTCGCGGCCGCCGGCAGCGATCCGGACAGCAGCACCACGTCGGTAGCGACATCCGGCGCCCCGAGCATGCGGCCCTCGCCGAGGTCGCCCAGCAGGGAACGAATGGTCTGGTAGTGCTGTGCTGCCAGCACCTCGGTCGGCGCCAGCAGCGCGGCCTGACCGCCGTTGTCGACCACCGTCAGCATCGCCTGCAGCGCCACCACGGTCTTGCCGGAACCCACCTCGCCCTGCAGCAGCCGCTGCATCGGCCGATCACGAGCCAGGTCGGCGAGGATGGCGGCGCTGACCTCGGTCTGGCCCGCGGTGAGCTGGAACGGCAGCCGGTCATCGAAGGCGTCCAGCAGTCCGCCGGTGACCTGGGGACGGGGCTGCGCCGACTGCCTGGCCGCGTCCGCTCGCCGGTAGGCCATGGTCAGCTGGGTGGCCATGGCTTCGTCAAAACGCAGCCGATCGGCGCCACGCTCGGCCTCGCCGAGGCTGGCCGGCTGGTGGACGGCCGCGAACGCGTCCGCCAAGCCCAGCACGCCCGCACGCTCCCGCAACCACTCGGGCCACGGGTCGTCAGCACCGGAGATCGCGGACAGCGCCAGCCGCGCGCATTCGGCCACTTTCCAGGTGGGGAGCTTGGCCGTCGCCGGGTACATGCCCACCAGGCCGCCGCTGGAAAGAACGGCGATGCGTTCCTTCTCCTCCGAAGTGGAGACGATCCGTCCGCTCGCGTCCATCATCGCGAAGGTCGGGTGGCTCATCTGCAACTCGTTGCGGAAGCTGCCTACCTTGCCGACGAAGACTCCGGCCACGCCTTCGCGAAGCTGCTTCTCCCACCAGGTCAGCAGGTGGGTCTTGCCGAAGAAGGTCGCCGTCAGCCGGCCATGGCCGTCGCTGAGCAGCACCTCAAGTCGTCCCGGACGGGCGTTGCGGCCGGGTTGGCCGCGGCTCTCGTGACGGCGGATGTCCGCGACCCGAGCGATCACCGCGACCAGATCGCCCTCAGTGATCGTGGCCAAATCGGTGAGTTCAGTGCCGGAGAGGTAGCGCCTGGGGATGTGCCGGAGCAGGTCGCCGAGGGTGTGGACGCGCAGCGCCGCGAACTCCTTGCCGGTGCGCTCCCCCAGGACCGAACTCAACGGCGCGGCCAGTTCGGCGAACATCCGCGTCCGCCAACCACTCAGCCCGATCTCCACGATTGGTCAGCCTAGGCGGTCCGGCCGACAGTCGCGCACGGGCAGAGCCGGGAAGCCCCGCGTGATCGAGCAGCTCGGCGGCCGACCGCCTACGACCTGCGGCTTCGAACGAGCCACCCGACCACCGCGGCCGCGACCACGCCCAGGAACAGGAAGCCGCCAGGCAGGCCGCCGAACTGGAAGGCGCCGACAATCAACAGCAGCGCCAGCGGCATGGCGATCAGCAGCAGCACAACGATCAGGATCTCGCCCAGCCCGGCGTGGACGGCTGAAAGCACAGCACGCAGGCCGGGCAGTCGCATCGCCGCTGAGCGCAGGCGCCACAGCCAGCCCGACTGCGGGTCACGGTCAGCGGGTTCGGTGCCGGTTGGCTGGGTCACAGGTCAGATCGTCCCACGAGCGGTTGAGTACGGGTGAAGTCCGAGCCGTCCGCCGCAACGACGGCTCCGGACATGCGAAGAGACCCGCCGCAGCGGGTCTCTCGTCAGGGTTTCAGCGGGTGACGCGACCGGCCTTCAGGCAGGAGGTGCACACGTTGAGGCGCTTGGGGGTGCCTTCAACCACAGCGCGGACCCGCTGAATGTTCGGGTTCCAGCGCCGATTGGTCTTCTTCTTCGACCAGGGGACGTTGTGCCCGAAGCCGGGACCCTTGGCGCAGATGTCACAGACGGCAGCCACCGGAGTACTCCTCGTTGTCTAATCAAGTGCGGGCACGATTCGCACCCGGAAGTCGGTCCCCACGACAGGGACCTAGCTACGATACCTGAACCCCGCCCGCACCCGCCAATCGGCGGACGGGGTGCCGGTCGGGGAACGCAGCTTCGCTCCCGAATGGGACCCTCGCTCCCGATTGTTCGGGAGCGGGAGTCCCATTCGGGAGCGAAGTTGGGTTTGAGCCTGGTTCGGCTGGGCGGCAGCGGCTTACGTGGCCACCACCACCGGCAGGATCATCGGCCGGCGGCGGTAGTGGTTGCTGACCCAGCGTCCGACCGTCCGGCGCACCAACTGCTGCAGCTGGAAGGTGTCCTCGACCCCGTCCGCCAACGCCTTCTCCAGCACGGCGATCAGTTCTGGACGCACGTCGTCGAAGACCGAGTCGTCCTCAGCGAAGCCGCGCGCATGGATGTCGGGACCGCTGACCAACCGCTTGGCATGCAGGTTGACCACCGTGACCAGCGTGATGAAGCCCTCCTCGCCGAGGATCTTTCGATCGGTCAGTTCGGTGTCGCCCACCTCGCCTTCGGTGAGCCCGTCCACGAAGATGTAGCCGCAGTCCAGCTGGCCGGCCACGCGCGCCCGGCCCTTGGCCAGATCGATCACCGCGCCGTCCTCGACCACGATCGTGTTCGCCGCCGGCACGCCGGTCGCCTGGGCGAGCTTTGCGTTGGCGATCAGGTGCCGCACCTCACCGTGAACCGGCAGCACGTTCCTGGGCTGCAGCAGGTTGTAGCAGTACAGCAACTCGCCCGCGGAGGCGTGGCCGGAGACGTGCACCAGGGCGTTGCCCTTGTGGACGACCGTGACGCCGTTACCGGCCAGCCCGTTGATCACCCGGTAGACCGAATTCTCGTTGCCCGGGATCAGCGAGGACGCGAGCAGCACCACGTCGCCCTCCCCCGCGGTCACCACGGGATGTTCATGGTTCGAGATCCGCGACAGCGCCGAGAGCGGCTCGCCCTGGGAGCCGGTGGAGATGATCACCACCTGGTCATCGCGGAAATTCTCGATCTGCTTGAGGTCGATCAGCGTGTTTTCGGGCACGTGCAGGTAGCCGAGGTCACGCGCGACCCCCATGTTGCGGACCATCGAACGGCCGACGTAGACCACCTTGCGTCCATGCCGGACGGCCGCGTCCATCACCTGCTGCACCCGGTGCACATGGGAAGCGAAACAGGCCACGATCAGCTTCTGCTTGGCGGCCGCGAACACCCGCTCCATGGCCGGCTCGATGTCCCGCTCGTGCGTGGTGAAGCCCGGCGACTCGGCGTTGGTGGAGTCAACCATGAACAGGTCGAGCCCCTCGTCACCGAGCCGGGCGAAGCCCCGCAGGTCGGTGAGTCGGCCGTCGAGTGGCAACTGGTCCATCTTGAAGTCGCCGGTGTGCAGCACAGTGCCGCCAGCGGTCCGCATGACCACCGCGAGCGCGTCCGGGATGGAGTGGTTGACCGCCATGAACTCCAGGTCGTACTCGCCGATCCGGACGCGGTCACCCTCGCTCACCACCCGCAGGTCGACATTGCGGATGCGGTGCTCGCGCAGCTTCTCCCGCACGAGCGCGAGCGTCAGCTTCGAACCCAGGACGGGCAGGTTGCTGCGTCGTCGCAGCAGGTATGGGACGGCGCCGATGTGGTCCTCGTGCCCGTGGGTCAGCACCAGCGCGACGGCCTCGTCGAGGCGGTCCTCAACCAGGTGCAACCCGGGCAGGATGAGGTCGACACCCGGCTGGTCCTCGGACGGGAAGAGCACACCGCAGTCGACGAACAGCAACTCGCCGTTGATCTCGAACGAAGTCATGTTGCGGCCGACATCGCCGAGGCCGCCGAGCGGGGTGATCCGCAGCGTATCCGGCGACAGCTGGGGTGGGGTTTTCAAGCTATCTCGCACGGCCCCAACCTATCGGTTCTTGCGGCGGCGCAGCCTGAGGGCACGGCCTGCCAGCCTGCGCAGTTGCCTCAGTCTGTTCGACCACACTGCGACGGCGGCGCCGCATGCGACCCGATGGCGAGTCGGTACCGCGCGGTGGGGTGGGTACAGTGACGCCGTGATCGCCGACTCCGTCCGCCTTGCCCTTCCACGTGAAGCGGGCACCATCGCTGCGCTGCAACGCCGGTCGTGGGCGGCATCGGACGCGGACCTGGCAGCCCAGCTACTTGGTTCGGTGGACCTCGCCGCCATGACGGCCAGTTGGGAGGCCGCGATCCTGCGTCCGCCCCTGGCCCAGTTCCGCGTGCTGGTGGCGATCGGCCAGGAGCGGGTGGTGGGCTTCGCAGCGCTCGGCCCGTCCGACGATCCCGACGCTACCGAGGGCGAGGATGCGCTCGTGGCGGAGTTCGTGATCGACCCAGCAGCGATGCGTATGGGACACGGATCGCGCCTGCTGAACGCGGCCATGGACACCCTGCGCGCGGACGGCTTCAGCCGTGCCACCTGGTGGGTGCGCTCGACCGACGACGCGCTGCGTGAGTTCCTGATCTCGGCCGGCTGGGGCGCTGACGGTGCCCACACCGAGGTGGCGGTCAGCGAGACCGGTCCTCGGCTGCGGCTAGTGCGCCTGCACACCGCGCTGAGCTGAACACCCGGACGTCCCAACGTCCAGGACCGTCGAGACCGACCGCGCCCTCTTGCCTCAGGCTCGCGAAGCCGTCCAAGCAGCGATGATCTTGTCGTTCAGGTCGAACATGACCTTCTTCTCCGCCGGCTCGGCGTGGTCGTGGCCGAGCAGATGCAACAAGCCGTGGATCATCAGGTAGTCGGCCTCCTCCTCGGGCGTGCGGTTGCTGTCGGCCGCCTGGGCCGCGGTCACGGTTGGGCAGAGCACGATGTCGCCCAGCAACCCGAGTGGTGGTTCCTCGTCCGCCTCTGGTGCGCGCATTTCGTCCATCGGGAAGCTGAGCACATCGGTCGGGCCCGGCTCGTCCATGAACTTCTCGTGGTACGCGCTCATTGTGGCTTCATCCACCAGCAGGATCGACAGTTCGGCCTGGGGATGGATGCGCAGCGCGGCCAACGCGAACGTCGCCAGTTGCACGAGCCTCTCGGTGTCGACTTCAACGCCGGACTCGTTGTTCAGTTCGATCATCGGCTCTTCCTGGGTTTGGTCGCTTCGAAGCGGTCGTAGGCAGCAACGATCCGGCCGACCAGGCGGTGGCGGACGACATCATGGCTGGTCAGCCGGCAGAACGCGATGTCATGCACACCGTCCAGAATCTCCTCGACCGCGGTCAGGCCACTGCGGACGCCGCCCGGCAGGTCGATCTGGGTGACGTCACCGGTGACCACGATCTTCGACCCGAAGCCGAGCCGGGTCAGGAACATCTTCATCTGCTCCATCGAAGTGTTCTGGGCCTCATCGAGGATGATGAACGCGTCGTTCAGGCTGCGGCCGCGCATGAAGGCCAGCGGCGCCACCTCGATCGTGCCCGAGGTCAACAACCTCGGCACCGAGTCGGGGTCGATCATGTCGTGCAACGCGTCATAGAGCGGACGCAGGTACGGGTCGATCTTGTCGGTCAGGGTGCCCGGCAGGAAACCGAGCCGCTCGCCCGCCTCGATCGCCGGCCGGGTGAGGATGATCCGGTTCACTTCCTTAGCCTGCAGCGCCTGGACAGCCTTGGCGACGGCCAGGTACGTCTTGCCGGTTCCGGCCGGGCCGATGCCGAACACCACGGTGTGCGCGTCGATCGCGTCGACGTAGCGCTTCTGGTTCAGCGTCTTCGGCCGGATCGTTTTGCCGCGGCTGGACAGGATGTTCTGGGTGAGCACTTCGGCCGCGCTCACGTCCGGGTTGGCGGTCATGCCCAGCACCCGTTCCACCGTGTCTGACGCGAGTCCCTGGCCGGTGCGGACGATGGTGATCAGCTCGGTCAGCACATCGGCCGCGACGGTCACCGCGTCCGGTGTGCCGGTAAAGGTGATCTCGTTGCCGCGGACGTGGATGTCGGCGTCCAGCCCGGTCTCCAGGATGCGCAGGAACTCGTCGCGCGAACCCAGCACCGACACCATCGGGATGGAAGCGGGAATAGCGACCCGGCGTTCAGCGATTGCCGCGGTACTCGGTTGGTTCAGGGTTCCTCCTCAGGTATCGGGTTCATCGTACCCAGCAGCACTGACATCACTCCCCTGGCGGTGACGCGGGTGCGTCCGAGCGGAGACAATGTCGGACAACCATTTCCAGGGAGGCGTCGATGCCTGCTGCGGGCACGCCGATCACCCCGACCGGACGGGTCGGTGTCGTTGGCATGGCGCTGACCAGCGCGAGCGCTGTCCCGCTCATAGCGCTGCAGCAGTTCTGGCTGGGCGTGGTCGCCCTCGGCTTCGGACTTGGCCTCGCGCTTTGGGTCGACCGCGTCCTGGCCCGCACCCTCGCGGTGGTCGCAGTCGGGTTGCTGATCCTGTCGGCCACTTCGCTGGAGGCTGACTTGACCGATCTCGGGATGTTGCGGTTCACCCTGGTGCTCGGGGGTGCAGTCGTCCTGCCCACGCTGTTGTCGCGGTGGTTGGTGGCTGCGGACGCGGTGCGCTTCCCCGTCCGCGGACGGCGGTGGACCCGCACCCAGTGGTGGTACCTGGCGGCGGTGATCGTGATCGCCTATCTGCTGCTGCCGTTCTACTTCGTCGGCTCGGGCGCATACGCGAATTGGCCGGCGGTGGCGACGGCGAACGAGATCGGCCGGCTGTTCGTCGGTGTGAACGCGGTAGGCATCTGGGACGAACTCTTCTTCATCTGCATCGTGTTCACGCTCTTCCGGCGCCATGTCGGACTGCGGTCGGCCAACGTGCTGCAGGCGATCGTGTTCGTGTCGTTCCTGTGGGAACTGGGCTACCGATCCTGGGGACCGCTGCTGACGATTCCGTTCGCCCTGGTGCAGGGCTGGATCTTCGCCACCACCGCTTCGCTGGGCTATGTGGTGACCGTGCACCTGCTCTTCGACGCGATCGTCTTCGCCGTGCTGGTGCACGCGCACAACCCGCACCTGTTCGACGTGTTCGTGACGATCCCCGCCTGAGCAGGCTGTCCGCGCTGACCATTGAATGGGATTTCTGAGGGTTTGCTGAGAATCTGGGGATGATGTCTGCTTGGAGCTGTTCTGGACGAAAAGTGTCAGGTACTCGGTCAGGCCGCGGTCGCTGGAAAGGTGAGTACGGGTCAGGTGCGGGCGATCAACACCGTGCTCGCTGGGCTGGCCCCACAGCTGGATTCTGGGCAGCAGGCGCAGGCCGAGCAGTTGCTGGAGCATGGCTGACACGCATGATTCGGACGCGTTGGGCAAGGCCGCAACGCAGGTGTTGGCGAAGGTCGCCCCGGCAGACGCCATAGAGGGACTCGAAACCAAGTTGCAGCGTGAGGCCGAGGCCGCGCACCGGTCCCGTTCGTTGCGGTTCTGGCGGCAGGGTGGTTCGGTGCGGTTCGAGGGCTGCCTGCCGAGGTTGGTGGGTGAGCAGTTCATCACCCTGCTGGATGCGCACGCCGAGGCGCTGCGGCGGACGGCGGTGGAGGCCCGGGACGCGCTGTACGTGAACGCCACCCCAGAGCAGCGCCGAGCCGACGCGCTAACCCACCTGCTGCAGCATGCCGCGACCGCTAAGCCCACACCTGGTGTGGGTACCGCGAAGGTGATTGTGAAGCTCGACTACGACCGACTCCAAGCCGGTGCTGCTGGTGCCGGTGTGGTCGGGGACGGCATCCAACTGTCCGCAGGTGAACTGCGCCAGGTGTGTTGCGACGCTGAGGTCATCCCGGTCGTCCTTCGTGGTGGTAGCGAGGTGTTGGGCGTGGGCCGCTCCCGCCGGCTGGTGACCCCAGCGATACGGGCCGCGCTGATCGCCCGCGACGGTGGGTGCGTGTTCCCAGGCTGCACCGCACCACCATCAGCGTGCGAGGCCCATCACGTGGTGCCCTGCTGGCTGGGCGGTTCGACCGCCCTTTCGAATCTGGTCCTGATGTGTCACCACCACCACGGCCTGGTCGAACCAGCCAAGTACTACCAGCGCTACCAATGGCGAGTCCGGATCAGCCACGCTGATCGGCTACCGGAGTTCGCCGCACCTGCCCGGCATCCGCAGGCCGGAGTGTGGTTGCGACACGCCCGCCACCGGCACACCGAGCGAATAGCGGCTTGACCCGACTGGCCCGCAGTGTGGGCCGGCCACGGAGCCTGCCCACAACACCCAAGCGACGCCGGCCAAGCCTGCCGAAGCCTCGCCCAGACCTTCGTCAAGCTCAGTGATAGCAGTGGCTCGGCCGGAAGAACACCCGCAGCAAAGCCTTTGGCGGGCGCGTGTGACAACTAGCGTGCGAAACGATCGGTTGCAGCCACCAACTCGGTGGCGATCGCCGGCTCCATAGCTGCGTGGCCGGCCAGCACCAGACGGTAGTCCGCTTCCGGCCAGGCTCGGTGCAGGTCGTCGGCGGTCACCGCCGGGCACGGCAGGTCGTAGCGCCCCTGCACGATGACCGCCGGAATGTGCCGAATGCGTCCGACGTCTTCGATCAGCTGGCCCTCGCGGAACCAGCCCGCGTTCACGAAGTAGTGGTTCTCGATTCGTGCGAACGCCAGCGCGAAAGCTGGGTCGCTGAACTCGTCCACGTGTGCCTGGGAGAACTCAAGATTGGAGGTCGCGGCCTCCCACGTCGTCCAGGCCACACCAGCCGGCAAGTGCACTGCCGGATCAGGGTCAAAGAGCAGGTCGTGGTAGGCGGCAATCCGATCGCCGCTGAAACCGTCTCCAAGCGGGGCGCAGAACGCGCGCCACCAGACCGGATTGAGGTGTCCGGCGCCCCCGTTGTAGTACCAGTCCAGTTCGAAGCGCCGCAGCGTGAAGATGCCGCGCAGCACCAGCTCGGTAACCCGCTCCGGGTGCGCCTCGGCGTAGGCGAGGGCCAGTGCGCTCCCCCACGAACCACCGAAGACCTGCCAGCGCTCGACGCTGCGGTCCTCTCGAAGGGCCTCCAGGTCAGCCACCAGATGCCAGGTGGTGTTCTGGCTCAGGTCCGCGTCCGGAGTCGAGGCGTGCGGACGCGATCGTCCGCAGTTGCGCTGGTCAAACAGGATCACCCGATACCGCGACGGGTCGAAGAACCGGCGGTAGCCAGGTATGCAGCCCCCGCCCGGCCCACCATGGACGAACACCACCGGTTTTCCGTCCGGGTTGCCGCATTCCTCCCAGTACAACTGCTGGCCGTCGCCGACTTCCAGGAAGCCACTGGCGTACGGCTCGATCGGCGGATAGAGGACCTGTTCGGTTCGGGGATCAGTCGTCATCGTCGTCGTAGTCGTCGATGATGTGCATCGCCGCTTCCTCCGCGGACGCTGCCCCGCCATCGATGCCCACGTCGTGACCGATGCTCTCGGCTTCGTTGTCGATACCGGGAATCCCGCCGTTGGCGTCCACCAAGCGACCGGCGCGCTGGTGACCCACCTCGCGCGGCTCAGTGGGGTCGGGGTTCCACGGGGTGTCGTCGGGCACCGGCTCCGGCAACTCCTGCGCCATGCGCATCTCCAGGGTCTCGCCCTGGCGCATCTCAGCAGGGGTGTTGCCAAATCCCTGGCCCTGCGACCAGTTCTCGCTGGTCACGTAGCCCTCGTCCAGCACGTCGCCAACCCCACGATCGAGCAGGGTCTCGTCCGGCTGCAGCTGGTCGAGCTGCTCGGCCTCTTCCGGGACTGCTTCGTCGTAGTCGGTCATGGGCCTAGATTGCCACGTCCGGGCCCGGATTGGGTCGGCAACGCCGACAACTACGGGTGTGAACCTTCTCGCCCGGGTTGCACAGTTGCGAGGGCAATTGCCGGACGCGAGTGATCTAGGATTCGCTCTCGTGTCCCAACCGAATCCGGCCAGCAGTCGACCGCGTGGCAACTACGACTTGGTGCTGGCCGCGTTCGTCGGTCTGCTGCTGATCTCGAACATCGGTGCGACCAAGCTGATCGCCTTCGGGCCTCGGGTGGAAGTGGCGGGCCTGCCACTGCTGCCGATCATCACCGACGGCGGCGCGATCCTGTTCCCGCTCACCTACATCCTCGGCGATGTGCTTGCCGAGGTGTACGGACTGCGCAGGGCAAACCGCGCGATCCTGACCGGTTTCGTGCTGGCCGGCGTAATGTCGCTCACCTTCCTGCTGGTGGACGCGGCCCCGCCAGCCACCGACTGGCCCAATCAGGACGCCTGGCACGCCGTGCTCGGTTTCGTGCCGCGGATCGTGGTGGCCAGCCTGCTGGGCTTCCTTGCCGGGCAGTTCCTGAACGCCTGGGTGCTGGTCTGGATCAAGAATCGTTGGGGCAGCGGACGGCTCTGGGTGCGCCTGATCTCGTCGACCATCGTCGGCGAGTTCGCCGACACCCTGGTCTTCTGCCTGATCGCCTTCGGCCCCCTGGGGAACGTACTGGGCGGCGAGTCGATCCCCTGGCCCGTTCTGCTCAACTACATCGCTGTCGGCTGGCTGTACAAAGTGGGCGTCGAAGTGGTGTTGCTGCCGGTCACCTATCGCGTGATCGCGTGGGTGAAACGCAGGGAGTCAGCCTGACCGCCTGTCCAACCGGCGGCGCACGCTCAGGGCGGGACGTCAGCCGCGGGTCAACCGGATGGACCAGCCGCCCGTCCCCTCACCGGTGGATAGGTAATGCCCCCCCGAGAGCGCTGATCGAGTCAGCGAAGGCCGCGCAGGCCGAGCCGGGCTCGACTCTCGGCCACCCGGCGGCCCGCAGGTCGACATAGGCGGACGCGATCGCGCGGTCGTGATCAGGCACCGCACGCCTGAACTCCGGCAGTTCGGCAAGCCGCGGCCTCGTCCCGGCGAGTTCGTCGAGTGCGGCGGCGTCGTGGGACGCCACCAGCACGTCCCCTTCCACTTGGTGCCTCAAGCTGCCGTACTCCGTGCCGGCGATGACCGTGGCCAGCGTTGCTTCGGCCTGACCCGGATCGTCGGTGGTGACCCGAACGTCGTACTCCCGGTCGAAGAGGTCGCCGCCGTTGGTCGCGCTCCCCGATCCATTTCTTCAAGGTGGCCACGCCACGCTCGGTGTCGATCAATTCGATCGCAGTCATCCAGGTTGGCTCGTCAGGCGCCACCATGATCGCGAACCCAGCCCGATCCCCCAGCCAGGGCTGCACGTCGGCGGCGAAATCTGCGTCGTCGGCGCAGCCCAGCCGCGATCCAATCACCTGCCGCAACAGGAGTTTCGGCTCCGGGCGGCCGCCGGCGGACTGCACCTCCGGCAGGTCGTGGAGGAAGGACCACGCCTGCAACTGCTCCCAGGGCGCGGGCGCCAGGTCGAGCTCGAGGTAGGCGGAAACCTGAGCGGGCAGCACGTCAGCCGGACGCCTGCGCCTGTCGAACCAGCCGAACGCCCAGCTCGCCACCGCGACACCGACCCCGGCAAGCGGGACAAGCGTGACCATAACCGCGGAAATCCAGCGCCGCCGGTCCAGCTGGTCAGCAGCGGGTTGGGCAGCTACCTCAGAAAGTGGTGGTGGTGGGTTGGCTGCGGCCACCGTAGAAGCGTCCCAGAAACTCCGTCCGGAAAGCGAGGAAGTCGCCGCCGTCAATACTCGCGCGAATCCGGTCTACCAGGCGCACGGTGAATCGCTCGTTGTGGATCGTGGCCAGCGTGGCGCCGAGCATCTCCTTGGCCTTGAACAGGTGGTGCAGGTAGGCCCGGGAGTAGTTCGCGCAGGTATAGCAGTCGCATTCGGGATCCAGCGGGCCGAAGTCACGGCGGCTCTTCGCCGTGTTCACGTTGAACCGACCGGACGCGGTGTAGATCGCAGCGTTGCGGGCCACCCGCGAGGGCATCACGCAGTCAAAGGTGTCCGCACCAGCAGCCACCGCCGCGAACAGGTCATCGGGCTCGGAGATCCCGAGCAGGTGCCGGGGCTTGTCGTCCGGCAACTCGGAATTCACCCAGCCGACGATCGTGCCCAGGTTCTCCTTCTCCAGTGCGCCACCGATACCGAAGCCGTCGAACTGCGTCCCAGCTACTTCCAGCTCAGCCAGGTGCCGGGCTGCCCTGCGGCGAAGGTCCTCGAACTGCGCGCCTTGCACTACGCCGAACAGCGCCTGGTACGGCTTTCCCACCCGCTCGCCGGTCAGCTCGGCGTGCGCCACCAGGCACCGGGCCGCCCACGCCTCGGTGCGCGCCAGGGAACGCTCCTGATACTCGCGGGTATTCATCAAGGTGGTGCACTCGTCGAAAGCGAACATGATGTCGGCGCCGAGTTCGTGCTGGATCCGCATCGAGACCTCCGGGGTGAACCGGTGCCGGTCTCCGTTCAGGTGCGAGGTGAACGTGACCCCGTCATCGTCAACGTGCGCGAGCCGGTTCTTGCCTTCGGCGATCACGTCGTCGTTGGCCAGCCCGGTGGCGTCCATCGCCAGCACCTTCTTGAAGCCAACACCAAGACTCATCACCTGGAAGCCGCCGGAGTCGGTGAAGGTCGGGCCGGGCCAGTTCATGAACCTGCCGAGGCCGCCGGCCGCGTCCACGATGTCCGAACCGGGCTGCAGGTAGAGGTGGTAGGCGTTCGCCAGCACGGCCTGTGCCCCGAGTTCGCGGACGGTCTCAGGCAGGACGGCCTTGACCGTCGCCTTGGTGCCCACCGCGATGAACGCAGGCGTGCGGATCTCGCCGTGCGGGGTGCGGATGACGCCGCTGCGTCCCAGTCCGTTCTCCAGCACTGCGCCCGGAGTGAACCCGAAGCCCTCAGGCACTCGTCGCCGCCGAGTCTGGGAGTGCCACGTGCGGTTGGGCCAGTTCGTGTCGGGCCAGTTCGTGGCGTTGGGCCAGCGCGTGCAGTTGGGCCAGCGCCACCACGCCGGCCGTGCCGGTGCGCAGCACCGCGTCCGCCACCAGCGCAGCCCTGGCTCCGGCCTGGGTGAACGCGGCCACCTCGGCGTCGGTCAACCCGCCTTCTGGGCCCACGATGAACATGATCTCGCCCTCGGCGGGCAGTTCGAGAGCGGCCAGCGGTGCGTCCGCGCTCTCATGCAGCACAACCGTCAGATCGGTCTGGGCGATCCGCTGCACCAGTTCGCCGGTGGTCATCGGCACCGAAACGGTCGGCACCCGGAATCGGCGGGACTGCTTGGCCGCCTCCCGAGCAGTCGCCCGCCAGCGGGTGAGCCCGCGCTCGACGCGATCGGCCGCCCACCGCACCACTGAGCGCTCGGCCTGCCAAGGCACGATCTCGTCCACCCCGAGCTCGGTGAGCATCTCCACGGCCTGCTCAGCCCGGTCGCCCTTGGGCAGCGCTTGTACTGCGACGTACTTCACCGTGGGTCGTTGCTCGTGCAGCACGGCCTCAACCCGAACGGTGAGTTGGCTCTTGTCGACGGTGAGCACCGGCCCGCGCACCGCGGCACCGTTCCCGTCGCTGATCAGGACCACCTCGCCGACGCGGATGCGCTTCACCGTGGCGGCGTGCCGGCCATCATCACCGCCGAGGGTTACGGTCTGCCCGACCTCCGGCGCGTCCAGTAGTGCCAGGAACAGGGGTTCGGTCACGAAAAGGCTTCCTTGAGCCAGCCCAGCACCCCGCCCTTGCCATGCTTGGCCACCGAAACCTCAAGACGCGACTCGTCCCGCAGCGAGGCGAACTGGCGCAGCAACTCGCGCTGCTCGTCGTCCAGCTTGGTCGGGGTCTGCACCAACAGGGTCACTCCGAGCTCACCGCGGCCCTCGCCACGCAGCCGCGGCACCCCGCGTCCGGGGACGTTAAGTCGCGTACCGGACTGGGTTCCCGCCGGAATATCCAGCAACACCGACGCTGCGTCGGCGTCCAGGTCGTCCCGCTCAGCCTCCAACGTGGCCAGCGAGATCTGGGTGCCGAGCGCGGCTGCAGTCATCGGCACCTTGACCACCATCTCCAGGTTGTCGCCGTTGCGCTTGAAGGTGTCGTGGCTAGCCACGTTGAGTTCAACATAGAGGTCACCGGCGGGCCCGCCACCCGGTCCGACTTCTCCCTGCGACACCAAGTGCACCCGGTTCCCGGACGCGACGCCCGCAGGGATCTTCACGTTGATGGTTCGATTACTGCGGACGCGGCCCTCACCGGAGCACTCGCCGCAGGGGTTCGGGATCACCGTGCCGTAGCCCCTGCAGCTGGGGCAGGGCTGGCTGGTGCGGATCTCGCCGAGGAACGAGCGCTGCACCTGGGTGACGTCGCCCGCGCCGTGACAGGTCGAGCAGGTCACCGGCTCGCTGCCCTCATTGGCGCCGGTGCCGCTACACCTCGGGCAGATCACCGCGGTGTCGACCCGCAGCGGTTTGGTGATACCGAAAGCGGCCTCGGCCAAGGTGAGGTCCATGCGCACCAGGGCGTCCTGGCCGCGCCGGGTGCGCGAACGCGGGCCGCGGCTGGTCTGGGTGCCGAACATCGCGTCCACCAGGTTGGTGAAGTCGAACCCACCGCCGCCGGGGAAGCCGAAACCGGATGCACCGGCGCCGAACCCACCGCCCAGCGGATCGCCGCCGCGGTCGTACATCGCCCGCTTGTTCTGGTCGTGCAGCACCTCGTACGCCTCGCCGATCGCTTTGAACTTCTCGGCTGCGTCCGGCGCGTCGGCCACGTCAGGGTGGTACTTCATGGCCAACCGGCGGTAGGCCTTCTTGATCTGCTCGCTGGTGGCGTCCCGGGGCACCCCGAGCACCTCGTAGTAGTCAGAACTCACGCATCATCCTTCTAGGAACCGACCGACGTAGCGGGCAACCGCCCGCACCGCGGCCATCGTTGAGGGGTAGTCCATCCGGGTGGGGCCGACGACGCCCAACGTGGCCCAGGCGTCCGGGTTGGCACCATAGGCGCTGGCCACCACCGAAGTCGAGCGCAGCGGAGCGTACGAGTTCTCGTGCCCGATGCGGACGGAGACGTCGCCGGCGGCCGTCGCCTCGCCCAGCAGACGAAGCAGCACCACCTGCTCCTCCAGCGCCTCCAGCACCGGACGAACCGTGGTCTCGTACTGGTCGGAGAACCGGGTCAGGTTCGGCACACCGCCAACGACCACCCTGGTGGTCGGGTCGCTGGAGATCAGTTCCAGCAGGGCTGCGATCACCACGGTGCCCAGCGGACGCAGGTCAGCCGGCAACTCATCGAGCAGGGTGGACGTGCGCTCGATGGCCTGCGCCGGGGCCAGACCACTCAAGCATGCGTTCAACCGCCCCCGAAGGTCGGCCACTGCCGCCTCCGATTGGCCGCCTAGCTCAACCGGGTGCTGCTCCACGCGCCCGGACGAATTCACGACGATCAACACGCCCCGCTCAGGCGTGAGCGCGACGATCTCGACGTGCCGAATGGTCGCGGCGCCAAGGACCGGATACTGCACGATCGCCACCTGCTGGGTGATCTGGGCGAGCAGGCGGACGGTGCGCCGCACGACCTCGTCCACATCGAGGGCGCCGTCCATGAACGTCTCGATCGCCCGCCGCTCGGCCGACGACAGCGGCTTGACCGCGCCGAGCCGGTCGACGAACAGGCGGTACCCCTTGTCGGTGGGGATTCGGCCGGCACTGGTGTGGGGCTGGGTGATGTACCCCTCCTCCTCCAGCACAGCCATGTCATTGCGCACGGTGGCCGGGGAGACGTCGAGCTGGTAGCGCTCCACCAGCGCCCGCGAACCGATCGGCTCCCGCATCGAGACGTAGTCGGTGACAATGGCGCGCAGGATGCGCAGCTTGCGATCGTCGAGCACGGCAACCTCCCGTCCACGCTGGCACTCTCAGTAGTGGAGTGCCAGTCTAGCCCAGCATTCGGGTTAGGCTTCTCGGCATGGTGCAGTTCAACGTCGGCGAGTTCACCCCCGTCGCAGAAAAGATCCTGGTCGCTGTGGCGGAGCCCGCCGGCGTGAACATCGGTCTGGTGATCGGCAAGTCCGGCTGCCTGGTCATCGACACGGGCTCCTCGCCCGCCCAGGGTGCGGTGATCCGGCGAGCCGCCGAACGCGCGTCCGGGCTGCCGGTGGTCGGGGTGCTGGTCACCCACTGGCACTACGACCATCTCTTCGGGCTGGCCGGGTTCGCGGGCGTACCCAGCTACGGCCATGACACCGTCGCCGCTTGGCTCTCGCGTCCGGAGTGCCGGGAAGCCGCGACCGGGCTGGGCGTGGAGATGACCGACCTGGTCGCACCCAGCCAGTCGTTCTCGCTCGCTCGGGTCATCGATGTCGGCGGACGCCGCGTCGAGGTCGTCCACTTCGGTCGCGGCCATAGCGACGGCGACGTGGTCGCTATCGTCCCGGATGCGGGCGTGATCTTCGCCGGGGACCTGCTTGAGAGCGCCGGGCCGCCCGAGTTCGGATCCGACAGCTACGTGAGAGAGTGGCCGAGCGCGGTGGACGGCATCCTGGGCCTGGTTGCCGAGGAAACGGTGATCGTGCCCGGGCATGGCGCACCGATGGACCGGCTTGCCGCCTTCACCCAGCGGGCCGAGATCTCAGCGCTCTACGGACAGGTCGAGCACCTGATCTCGCGTGGCGTCCGGCTGCCAGATGCCTACGCCGAAGGTGAATGGCCGTTCGACGAGGCCACGGTGAAGTCCGTGCTTCCGCGTCTCTACGCCGACTTCGCCGCCACCGGGCTCACCCCGCGGACGCAGTTGCCGTTGCTCTGAGTGAGCGCAGCTTCGGCGCGGGTCTCGCCACGCTCGACCAGCCGAGGGTTCGGCTAGCCCCCGCCGCCGGCCTTGCGGCGGAACATGCCGGGGCCACCCTGCCGGCCGCGTTCGGCCGGGCCCTTCTCCTTGCCGTGGTGGCCGGTGTCGCCAGCACCCTCCGGCCCATGCTGCTTGCGGGCCAGCGCTTCACGCATCTTGGCTTTCAGGTCATCGTTGTCTTGCTCGGCCATGTCAGCTCCCGTCGTGTCTGGTGGCCACTCTGCCATCTCGGACGCAGGGCGTCGAGACGGAGTCAGCCGCCGACGAGGGCGTCCCGCGCGGTCTGCCACAACTGCGGGTTGGCCGCGGTCAGCAGCCGGCGTCCGATCACGCCGGCCTGGTAGTCGACACCGGCGTCAGTAGCCATCCGGCCGCCCAGTTCGGTTGCCATCAGGCCGCCGGCGAGATGGTCCCAGGGGAACATCGAGCGGTAGCTGAGGAAGTCGACCTCGCCCTCGATCAGCTTCGGGTAGTCGATGCCGCAGGATCCCCATGACCTGACCACCTTCACCTTGGCGTGGTCTTCGCCGGACACCGGCAGATAGGTAGCGCCTAGTGGGACGCTGCGCGGGCCGGGCGGCGGTGGTGGCAGTTGCTTTCCGTTGCAGGTGACGCCCGCCCCGCGCTCGGCCACGTACATCCGGGAATGGACGGGTTGCCAGATCCAGCCGCGGGTGGTCACACGGTCGCGAACCTCGGCGAGCATCACCGCGAAGTCGCCCCTGCCCCTGGCGAAGTTGCGGGTTCCGTCCACCGGATCGATGACCCAGGCGTGCCGGGCGTTGGGCAACTGGTCGAGGCTGCCGGGTTCGGCGAACACGCCCTCTTCGCCGACGATCAGCGCGTTGGGATCGTCCTGCAACAGGATCCGTCCGATCTCGACCTCGGCCTCGCGGTCGGCGACCGTCACCAGGTCGCCGGGGGCCTTCTCGTGGATGTCGGCACTGTGCAGCGAACCGAATCGCGGCAGGATCAGGCGAGCGGCCACATCGATGAGAACGTCGGACACCTGCTCGGTCTGCACTGCGATTCACCTGTTCTCTGGCCCGGGGAAGTAACCCGCCCCAGGCTAGCCATGCAAACGCTCACGATTCGTCGTCGTCCGCTCTGCAAACCAGGTTGCGGGGCCGGACGATCTCGACTAGTCCGTGGTCACGAAGTCGATCAGCCGCTCGACCTCGCGGGGCAGGGCTGGATCGAGGTCGTGCCAGTCGCGGACGCGTCCGAGAATCCACTGCCAGGTGGCTGCGATGTCGGCCTGGCTGCGTACCGGCCGGCCGAGCGCGGTGCTGATTCCGGTCTTCCAGTCCACCCGCCGGGACACCTGCGGCCAAGCGTCGAGCCCGACCCGTTGGGGCAACACGGCCTGCCAGATGTCGATGAATGGATGCCCGGTAACCAGCACGTGCGCCGAATCGAGACCGGCCACGATCCGGGACTCCTTGGTGCCGGCGACCAGGTGATCGACCAGGACGCCCAGTCGCCGGCCGGGACCCGGCTGGAACTCGGCGACGATGCTGACCAGATCGTCGATGCCGCCGAGGTACTCGACCACTACCCCGACATGGCGCAGATCGTCGCCCCAGATCTTCTCGACCAGCTCTGCGTCGTGCCGGCCCTCGACGTAGATCCGCGATTCCAGGGCCACTTTGGCAGCCGAGGGTACACCGATCCGCGAACCGGACGCGGTGTGCGTCGGCTGGTTGCGCGGCACCGGCTTGGGCGCCACCAGGCTGACCGGCTTGCCGTCCAGCCAGAAGCCCGGCCCGAACGGAAAGCTGCGGCGCTTACCGAGCCGGTCCTCCAGCACCACCAGCCCGTTCTCCCAGCGCACGATCGCGCCACAGAAGCCGGACGTGGGGTCTTCCACCACCAGGCCGACCGCGACCGGAGTCTCCGCCGAAACGGGCTTGCCCGCCCGCTGCCAGCCGGGCTGCAACACATCCTCGGAATAACGCACCCGGTCACCTTAGGCACCCGACTCCCGCGGACGGGTCAGCCGCGCCGACGACACCGCGTCCCCGCCGAACCCCCGACCATAAGTTGGCTCCTGAATGGAACTCCCGCTCCCGAATGTTCGGGAGCGCGGATCCCATTCGGGAGCGAAGTTGCGTGGTCGGTGGGCGCGAGCCGCCGGCGGGCCAGCGCGGACGGTGGCCCGGTGGGTCAGTCGACGCCCGGCTAGTCGACGCCCAGGTAGGTGCGCTTGACCCGGTCGTCGCCGAGCAGGTTACGGCCGGAGTCGGAGAACATGATCTGGCCGACTTCGAGCACGTAGCCGCGGTCGGCGAGCGAGAGCGCGGCCTGTGCGTTCTGCTCCACCAGCAGGATCGTCATGCCTTGCGACTGCAACTCCTTGATCGTCGCCATCACCCGCATGGTCATGATCGGCGACAACCCCATCGACGGCTCGTCGAGCATCAGCAGCTTGGGCTGGCTCATCAGCGCCCTGCCGATCGCCAGCATCTGCTGCTCGCCGCCAGAGAACAGCCCCGCGGCCTCATTGCGTCGCTCCCCCAGCACCTCGAACATCTCGTACACGCGGGCCAGGTCGCGCTTCACGCCGTCGGCGTCCTTGCGCGAGTAGGCGCCGAGCTTCAGGTTCTCCTCGACGGTCATCTGCCGGAACAACCGCCGGCCCTCCGGTGAATGCGCGATGCCGCGTTCCACCACCTTGTGCGCGGGAATCCCGTCCAGCCGCTTGCCCTCGAACCAGATCTCACCCGACACGAGGGGGATCAGTCCGGAGATCGTCCGCAGCGTGGTCGACTTGCCCGCACCGTTGGTGCCGAGCAGCGTGACCACCTGGCCCTGTTCGACCGTGAAAGAGATGCCCTTCACCGCCTTCACCCGGCCGTAGGCGACCACCAGGTCCTTCACCTCAAGCATCGACGGCTCCATTCCCGTGGTCCTGCGCTGGGCGCTCGGCTTCCGCGGCCCATTCCGAGGGTGGCGTCCCGATGTAGGCCTCGATCACCCGCGGGTCGTTCTGCACCACGCTGCCCGGGCCTTCCACCAGCACCCCGCCGCGAACCAGGCACGCGACCCGGTCGCAAAGGTTGAAGATGAACCGCATGTCGTGCTCGATCACCAGGATCGCCAGGCCGAGGTCACGGATCCGGAAGATCAGGTCCTCGGCCTGCCGGGTCTCCTGCGGGTTCATGCCGGCGGTGGGTTCGTCGAGCAGCAGCAGCTTCGGATCGGTCGCCAGCGCGCGAGCGATCTCCAGCCGGCGCTGGTCGCCGTAGGGCAGATTGCGCGACAGCACGTTCTCCGCAGCGGTCAGCCCCACGAAGGCCAGCAGTTCCCGAGCCCGCTCGGTGGACGCCAGCTCCTCCCGTCGGTGCCGGGGCAGCCGAAACACCGCATCGAT
>Ga0116181_1000258_pt1 | contig 47414 bp, 40 predicted proteins | sample AD_UKC075_MetaG_FD_89752 | JGI IMG/M metagenome (GOLD analysis project Ga0116181, IMG submission 89752) | Active sludge microbial communities of municipal wastewater-treating anaerobic digesters from USA - AD_UKC075_MetaG | ecosystem: Engineered > Bioreactor > Anaerobic > Digestate | place: USA... | reverse complement strand
TGGCTTCCATCTCGGACGGGAATTCCCTTGGAAAGGCAACCAGCCTTCCCGGCGGAAATTTCCGTCCGAGATGTTCGCCATTCCGCCGCCTCGAAGCTGCGGTTAATGGGTCCTGACCCTAGGCGGGCTTGCGGTAACGCGCGGAGAAATCCCCGGGAAACGGGGTGCTTCGCCTCAGGGCCCAAGTCCAGGCACTCGACGCGCGGGCAACGATGTGGCAGTCAGCCTGCTCAATCGGCAGGACGGTAACAAGATCGTGAACTCGGGCTCGAACCCGCTATCGGCAACTGAGGACTTCGAGCGCGGAGAGGATCGGGCCGAAGTCCCGGCAAGGCGCAGCCTGTTGCGGCAGCCACTGTTCCTCGTAACGGTCCTGCTGCCGACGCTGCTCGGAGTGCTCTATTTCGGCTTCTTCGCAAACGACGTCTACATTTCGGAATCGCGTTTCGTCGTGCGGACGCAGTCGCGCATGCAGGTCAGTCCGCTTGGCGCCTTGCTGAGTTCCGGCAGCCTGTCCGGCCCGGGCGAAGAAACCAGCGCCGTCATCGAATATGTCGAATCCCGCGATGCGCTGCTGGCGACCGACCGCGACGGGTTGGTGCGCAAGGCCTTCGGGCCGGACCGGGCGAACTGGTTCAGCCGGTTTGGCGGCCTGCTGGGCGGCTCCAGCCAGGAACACCTGTTCCGCTATTTCACCCGCAAGGTGACGATCGAGACCGATCCGGTCACTCAGGTCGCCAGGCTGACGGTTCGCGCCTTCGATCCGCGGGACGCCCGCACGATCAACCTGCGCCTGCTCGAGCAATCGGAAGGCCTGGTCAACCAGATGTCGGAACGCGCGCGCGGCGATGCGATTGCCGTTGCCCAGAAGGAAGTCGACGAAGCCAAGGACCGCGCCCGGCAGGCGGCCGTCGCGCTCGCCCTGTTCCGCCAGCAGAGCGGGATCGTCGACCCCAAGGAAGAGGCGCAGGTGCGCCTGCAGATGATTTCCAAGCTGCAGGACGAATTGATCGCCACGCGCACCCAGTTGCAGCAGATGCTGAGCTATACCCCGCGCGCCTCGCAGATTCCTTACCTCCGCACCCGGCAGGCCTCGCTCGAAAGGGAAATCGCCGACCAGACGCGGCGGATCACCGGTGGCGGCAATTCGCTGTCAGGGGCGGCAGTGCGCTATCAGGCGCTGTTTCTCGATTCACAGATGGCCGAAAAGCAGCTGGCGGCCACGGTCGTCTCGCTGGAAGAGGCGCGCGCCGATGCCCGCCGCAAGCGCGCCTATGTGGAACGCGTCGCCGCCCCCAGCCTGCCCGACTATGCGATGGAGCCGCAGCGCCTGCGCGGCATGATCGCCGTGCTGCTGCTGAGCCTGCTGGTCTGGGGTATCGTTTCCACCCTGCTGGTCGGCGTGCGCGAGCACCGCGACTGACGATGGAGCGCCCGTACCAGGCCCAGACCTTGCGCCACAGCTGGGCAATCCAGCTGCGCGTGGTGGGGGCGCTGCTGATCCGGGAAACCCTGACCCGCTATGGCCGGCACAACATCGGCTTCCTGTGGCTGTTCGCCGAACCGATGCTGTTCACGCTTGGCGTCACCGCGCTGTGGACCGCTACCAAGACCGTGCACGGCAGCGACCTGCCGATCGTCGCCTTCGCGCTGACCGGCTATTCCAGCGTGCTCCTGTGGCGCAACATGCCGGGGCGCTGCATCGGTGCGCTGTGGCAGAACTTGGCGCTGCTGTACCACCGCAACATCAAGGTGCTGGACATCTACCTGGCGCGCATCCTGCTGGAATTCGGCGGGGCGACCATGTCCTTCGCGGTGCTGGGCACGGTGCTGGTCGGCTTGCAACTGCTCGATCCGCCGCAGGACGTGACCAAGGTGATCGCCGGCTGGCTGCTGCTGGCCTGGTTCGGCGGCGCTCTGGCGATCGCGCTGGGCGCCTTGTCGCACCGCTACGAACTGGTCGATAAGCTGTGGCATCCCGCCGCCTATCTGCTGTTTCCGCTGTCGGGCGCGGCCTTCATGGTCTCGGCCCTGCCGCCCTTCGCGCAGGCGGTGGTGCTGTGGATCCCGACCGTTCACGGGGTCGAGATGGTGCGCGATGGCTGGTTCGGCGACCGCGCGCTGGCGATCTACGACCTTGGCTACCTGATCCCCGTCAATCTCGTGCTGACGCTCTACGGCCTGCTCCAGGCGCGGCGGGTGGCGGCGATCGTGGTGCCGGAATGATCCGCGTCCGCAAGGTCTGCAAGGATTACCAGACCAGCTTTGGCGCTAACCACGTCCTGCGCGATGTCTCGTTCGATTTGCGCAAGGGGGAGAAGCTGGGGATCCTGGGCCGCAACGGGGCCGGCAAGTCGACCCTGATGCGTCTGGTCAGCGGCGCGGAGATGCCCAGCAGCGGGACGATCGACCGCTCGATGTCGGTATCCTGGCCGCTGGCCTTTGGCGGCGCCTTCCAGACCATGCTGACGGGCCGCGACAACGTGCGCTTCATCAGCCGGATCTACGATCAGGATTTCGAGCGCAACCTGGCCTTCGTCGAGGATTTCGCGGAGCTTGGCCCCTACCTGCATGAGCCGGTGCGCACCTATTCCTCGGGCATGCGGGCGCGTCTGGCCTTCGCGATCTCGATGATCACCGAGTTTGACTGCTTCCTGATCGACGAGGTCGGCGCGGTCGGGGATGCGCGCTTCCACGAGCGGTGCAACCACGAACTGTTCGTGCGGCGGGCCGACCGGGCGATGATCATCATTTCCCACGATGCCGCCTACCTGCGCGATCATTGTACCCGGTTTGCCGTGCTGCACGATGCGCGGCTGCGGCAGATGACCGATTTCGACGAGGCTTATGGCGAGTTCCGCCGCCTCGTCGGCCTCGCGCCCGATCGCCAGCCGGTTGCCCGGGTGCCGATCGACCGGACCCGCCTGATCGAAGCCTCGCAGACCCGCGCCCTGCGCGACGAGCGCTTCACCTTGCTGGTGCAGGACGGCGACATGCACCGCGATGCGCGCCGCTGGCCGCAGGCCGAAGCGGCCTATGCCGAGGCGCTGGCGCTCTATCCCTATCAGCGCTCCTACTGGGTGCAGCACGCCCACGTGGCGAAGGAGCAGGGCCATTTCGCCCTGGCCGAGGTGTCCTACCGCAGCGCCTGCGCGCTGGGCGAGCCGCTGCCCGACGTGCGCGAGCATCTGGAATTCGTCGTCGCGCGGCAGGGGGACAGCCCCGCCGACTGGCCGCTGCGCGACTATGCAGCGGGCAGCGCCGCCGCCCAGACCCCTGCGCTCAGCGACCTCACGCTGTTTGCCGCGCTGCTGTGGGGCACGGGCGAGGTCGAGGCCGGGCCGGCGCGTGACCTGCTGCGCCTTCATGCCAGTTGCGATGCCCTGCTGGCGGCGATGATCGACGATCCGCGCTTTGCGGAAGCGCAAGCGCCGTGGATTGCCGCGCGGCGAGAGGGTGCGGACATGCAATCGTCGCCCGCCGGTGAGCGGCCTCCGCAAGGCTGGGCAGACGCCCTCGCCTGCATCGCCTGCCCTGCAACCGATGGGCACAATCCCGAGGCGGTCGCCAGATCGATCGCGGCGGCCGACCTGGCCTGGGCGCAGCTGATCGCGGCTGGCGGCTTTGCCGGGTGGACGCTATCGCAGGCCGCGCTGCAGCGGCACATCGCCGCTTGAGCTTCTGAACGGAAAGTCACGTCCCACCATGGCCAATGTCCTGATCGACGGTTTCAACCTGGGCCTGGAAAAGGGCACCGGCGTTGCGACTTATGCCCGCAATCTCAGTTACGAGATCAAGGCGCTCGGCCATGACGTGACGGTGCTCTACGGGAACCAATCGGCACCTTCGCGCGACAAGCTGCTGCGCGAGATTGCCTTTTTCGACAGCAACGCCGGCGATCGGCCCCGCGTGCTGGAAATCGCCGGGCAGGTCTATCATGCCATCCTGGGTCCGTTCGGGCATGTGGCGAAGGAAGTGCCGATTTCCGGCCAGGTCGTCTCGCGCACCTATGACGCGCGGATGCCGGCCTACGACACGATCCTCAACAGCACCGACGTGTTCAAGCGTGCCAACAGCGCCTTCATGCTGTGGGAGCGGCTGTCGACCGTTTCGGTCCCGCAAAAGCCGGACCTGGCCCACTGGACCTATCCGATCCCGGTGCGGATCAAGGGCGTGCCCAACATCTACACGCTGCACGACATCGTCCCGCTGCGGCTGCCCTATACCACGCTCGACAAGAAGAAGACCTACCTGAGCCTGATGCGTCAGCTGGACCGCAAGGCGGACCACCTGGTCACCGTGTCGGAATGTTCGCGCCGTGACCTGATCGAGGTGCTGGGCATTTCGCCCGACCGCGTGACCAACACCTACCAGTCGGTCTCGATCCCCGCCAAATACGCGGACAAGCCCGAAGACCAGGTCGCCCGCGAGGTCGAGGGCGCCACCGGGGTCGGCTACAAGGACTATTACCTGTTCTGGGGCTCGATCGAGCCCAAGAAGAACATCGGCCGGATGATCGAGGCCTACCTGGCCAGCAAGGTCGATGCGCCGCTGGTGATCGTCGGCGCGCGGGCCTGGAAATCGGAAGACGAACTGCGCCTGCTGAACGACGAGATCATCCGTTTCCTGCGGATCACCGACGGCGACGTGCGCACCCGCAAGCGGGTGATCCAGCTGAGCTATGCGCCGTTCAGCCTGCTGGTCAGCCTGATCCGGGGGGCGAAGGCGGCGCTGTTCCCATCGCTCTACGAAGGCTTCGGCCTGCCCGCGCTGGAGGCCATGCTGCTGGGCACGCCGGTGATCTGCGCCAACACCGCCTCGCTGCCCGAGGTGGTCGGCGATGCCGCGCTGATGGTCGATCCCTATGACAGCGCGGCCCTGGCCCAGGCGATCCGCCGGATCGACGGCGACGAAGGGCTGCGCGCGGACTATTCCGTCAGGGGCAGGGCGCAGGCGGCGGTCTATTCCCCTGAAAACTATCGCCAGCGGCTGAAGGACCTGTATCAACGCTTCACGTGATTCAGGCGCGCGGGTGGCCGGCCCGATCCCGGCGCAGAGTGAAAAGGCCCGAGTGATGAGCGATTGCCAAGGTTCGATCCCTGCCCAGCGCGGCGCTGCGCCGCGCCTGGGCCGCGCGGCGGTGGCCGGATTGCTGGCCGCGCTGCTGGCAGGCTGCTCCTCGTTCGGCGCCGCCGGACCGACCGCGTCGGCTGTCAGGAAATCGGCGGGCACCTCCGTGGCCGGTCAGGCGATTACCCTGGTGACGCTTGACCCTGCGGCCTCGGCGCGGGTCGCGGGATTCGAAACCGGGCGCAGCTTCGTCGAACTGATCGGCGACAGCGAGGCTCAGGGCAGTCTGGTCGGGGCGGGAGACCTGCTCGACATCACCATCTGGGAGGCGCCGCCGGCCGTCTTGTTCGGGGCGGCGGGCGCCGGGACAGCGGCCATGGTCGGTGCCTCGGGTGCGCAGAACCGCGCGGTGCTGCAACAGACCGTAACCACCGAAGGTACGCTGAGCGTGCCCTTCGTCGGCACGATCCGGGCGGCCGGCAAAAGCCCCGCCGCGATCGAGCGAGAGATCGCCTCGCGGCTGGCAGGCCGGGCCAACGATCCGCAGGCGACCGTGCGGCTGGCGCAGAACGACGCCCGCAACGTCACCGTGATCGGCGAAGTTGCGGCCAGCCGCCGCGTGCCGCTGGGTCCGCGCGGCGAACGCCTGCTGGACGTGCTGGCCAGCGCGGGCGGGCCGCGCCACCCGGTCGGCCAGACCACGGTGCAGCTGACCCGCGGGAGCACGACCGCGACCATGCCGCTCGACAGGGTGATCACGGACCAGCGGCAGAACATCCGCCTGCGCGCCGACGATGTGGTGACCGTGCTGCATCAGCCGTTCACCTTCACCGCGCTGGGAGCGGTGGCCCGCAATGCGGAGATCCCGTTCGAGGGCAAGGGCATCACCCTGGCCCAGGCCTTGGGCCGCGTGGGAGGCCTGCGCGATGACCGCGCCGATATCCGCGGCGTGTTCATCTTCCGCCTGGAAGACCCCGCCGCGCTCGACCCTGCGGTGGCCGGCGCCGCACCGCGCACCGCCCAGGGCCGCGTGCCCGTGGTCTACCGGCTCGACCTGTCGGATGCCGCCAGCTTCTTCGTCGCCCAGGACTTCGCGATCCGCGACAAGGATCTCGTCTATGTGTCGACCGCCCCGGGGGCAGACCTCGCCCGTTTCCTCAGCACGGTTTCAAACCTCGCCTTCTCGGTGGTTTCGGTCGGCAACGCGGTGACCAACTGAGCGCGCCTAGCTGAACCAGCCGTCGTAAGTCGAACTGGCCCAGCCGTTCTGGGAGAGGAAGTCGATCACCTGCTGCTGGCTCTGGTAATTGGCGTAACGGATGTTGCCGTCCGCGTGCATGTAGGCATGGAGATAGGCGGTGCCATCGGTCAGCTTGAAGTAGACCTCCTGCAAGCCATCCTTGTCATAGTCGCCCGCCCCCAGCACGCCCTTGATGTTGCCGATGAACAGGTCGTTCTGGAACCGGCGCTGGCTGTCGTTCGGCCCGCCCGCGACGACATCGCCCGATTGCACCAGCGGATCGATGTAGATGCCCACCACCCGGGATTCGCCGGCCCAGCCGTGATCGCTGAAATAAACCTTGCCGTCAGGTGCCGTGCCAACCTCGGCAAACCGGCTGTTGGTGCGGTTGACGAAGATCTGGTCCACGTCCCCGTCGCCGTTGACGTCAGCGCTGCCGATCCGCTTCCAGTCCGCCGCCGCGCCCACGTCGTTGCCATCGAAATCGCGGATCGCGGTCATGTAGGTGGCGGGATCGTCGGTTGCGAAGTTCACGGTGGTGCCGGTGCCGGGGTAGAGCTTGACCTTCTGGTCCGCGAACTGGAGGAACTCGACATTGCTGAGCTTGTCGGTGCCGTCGGGCCCCGTCACCGTGAACTTGCCGGTCGCCGTCTGGGTGATCGTGTAGAGGCTGCGGTTTCCGGTGAACACCGCCGTGTCGACGTTGGCGCCGCCGTTCAGGGTGTCGTCCCCTCCGCCGCCGGTCAGGAGATCGGGTGCGGCGCCTCCGTTCAGGGTGTCGTTGCCCGCCAGCCCGTCGATGAGATGCTGCCCCCCCGCTCCGCCCGGCAGGTTGGCGGCATCCAGCAGGTCGTTGCCCGGTGTTGCCCGAGGAGAGAGGCGGACGAAGTCCGTGGCGGCCAGGGCTGCCGTGCCGGGCAGGTCGATCCGGATATCGGCGGCGCCATTGCCGTCCGCATCGACTTCCACGAAACTCTGGCTGCCGGCAGTACCGACCCGCACCTGGCCGGTGATCCCGGTGAAGGCCGCTGTTCCGATGAAATGCTGCGCCTCGTCGACGTCGAGCTTGTCGGTTCCCGCCGCGAAGTCCGTGATGGTGACCTGGATGGTGCCCGCACCGCTGCCGAATGCACCGGCAGCGAATGCGAACGTGTCTGCGCCGCCCATGCCACTGACGGTCACTTGCCTGAGCCCCGGGGCGAACTCGAACCTGTCGTTCCGGCTGGTGCCCTTCCAGGTCATGGCCGAGCCGTTGGGAACGATCCCGTCGGACGAGAAGCTGAAGGACACCTTCGCGTCGGCAGCGAAAGTGTATGACGACAGATCGAAGCTGACCGGCGCCGCGCCCAGGCCGACTTCGACCACGCCGACGCCCCTGATGGCAAGATTGGCGGGGAACATCAGAAGTCTGGAAATATCCATGACAAGATGCGTCGGCGGTACATAGCCGACAATGCCGGGCGTACCTTCGGTTTCCCAAAGGTATAGCCCTTCGATATTCGAGATCGTGCCCTGGAACGCGACGTATCCGCCGACGCCCAGCAGGTCGGTGCCGCTGCCGCCATCGAAGATACTGCCAAGGCCGTTGTATTGGGTGTCGGTCGGAACTCCGGCCACGATCTGCAAACCATTCCAGATCAACAGCAGATCGTCCCCGGCGTTCCCGCGCAGTTCGTTCACACCGCCCCGGCCGTTCAGCAGATCCATGCCATTGGATCCGTTCAGCTTGTCGTTGCCGGGGCCACCCAGCAGGCGTTGTTCCGAAGCCAGTCCGTCCCGCCCGTTGATGACGTAGTCACCGCTGTTGCCCGCAACCATGACGACGTAATCGTCTTCCAACTGCTGGCCCCAGTTCCAGAGGGTAAGCGAGGGCTTCCAGTTCGCCAGCGTGAATGTCGGCATGGTAAAGGTTCCGCCGCCATTCGGCAGACCGATGGTAAAGATGTCGACACCGGGGCTGCCCAGCAGATGCGTGATATTGGCACCGGCTATCTGACCGTATGCGACAACCATCTGCTGGTATTCGCCCGCAGCGGCGGAAAACCTCATCTGCTCGATGCTGCTGAGCGACTGTCGTGAAAGATTGACGTATCCTGTCTGGACATGAAGCGTGTCGAAGCCGGCGCCTCCGTCGAACAGTTCCCCGGTGACATCTTCGGCCAGGACCAGGGTGTCGTTGCCATCTCCGCCATAAAGCTTGTCGATGCCGGCCCCGCCGCCGATCGTGTCATTCCCGGCGTTACCCCGGATGGTATCGTCGCCTCCCCCGCCAGAGATCAGGTCAAGTTTGTCGCCGCCGTTGATTGTTTCAGCCAGCACCCCGCCCACCAGCGCATTGTCGTGCCCGTTGGGCAGGGTCAGCGTATAGGCCGCATCGTTGTTGGCGAACCGCACGCCCGCCGAAACGTCGCTGTGCTTGATGTAGGTGACAATGCGATCGACCAGGCCTTTGAACTTGTTCTCGGTGGCATCGTTGAGGTTGTCCGCCGCAGCATCGCCCAGATCGTCCCTGAACTGCTCGGTGCGCTCGTCGGCCCGCTTGAACCAGCTGGAATTGTCGAAGTTGGGATTGGAGACGCCGGCGATGCCATCTTCCAGCAACTGGAAGGTGTCCTTGAAGAAATTGACGACCAGGTCCTGCACTTTCTGGTCACGCTCGATCGCGTCCTGTATTTCTTGATAGGGTTCCACCTCGTCAGCCACGGCTTCCGCCGCCTGGCTCCAGACGAATCCGGCCAGGGCATCGGTCACCTGTTTTGCAACTTCCTCGACAAATGCGGTCTGTCCTTGTCCCGGCTCGCCCAGATCGACTTCCGGCGCGGTCCCGGTGGCCGGCAGGGACCATTCGGCGGCGTTGGAATCGTAATGCCAGGGACGGGTTTCAACCTGCAGCGTCTGGTCGCTTTTTGCGACCTCGGCCAGCGCCGCTTCGGGCGGCAGTTCCGAGATCGGCTCGGGCGGCGGCTTGGGGATCACCAGTTTGGCCAGGTTTACCCAGTCATTGCCCCACTGGTTTGCGCGCAGTCCGGTCGACAGATCGACGCCCACGACATAACGGTTGGTGAAGGCATAAGACCCAAGCGGCCCCATGTTGAAATCGGGCTGGACGTATGTTTCAACCTTGACGTAATAACGCCCGGTGAAATGATCATGCAGCCAGACGCCCAAGTATAACTCCGGCGGACTATCGCGTGGCCCCGTGAAGTTGTATTCTATGGTCTTGAATGCGGCTGGTTCACTGAACGTATGCCCCGGATAAATACTTTGCAGTATTGTATCCGCAGATGATGAAAGTTCGGCAACCTGCTTGACAAAGGTTCCCGAGCTGACACCCGCACTGTTTACCCGCTGGTATTCCTCCCAGATCGTAACCCGCGTGACTGAGGCTTCGGCCAGCATGTAGAGCACACCTGGCGCGGGCTCCAGACGAGCCCAGTCCGGCAGGACATTGACCTTGTGGGTGCCGCGCAACGAGCCGAGTTCGAAGACATCAATGTCGTGCTCGGGCACGACATCGGGGTACTCGCCGCCGCCCATGTCGGCCGTGCCGACGATAGCCCGGCCAGTTTCGGTGATGGTGGTGTCATCCGTCCCGGGCCGTGTGAAGGTGAGGCTGGGGACCAGGGTGGCTTTGGTAAAGTCCTTGGTTTCGTCCGCCATCGCCTGCGCCCCCCCGGCCGCGACTTGAACCACTGGCCAGCCGCAGCCCCGAACCTTGCGCGATGGTCGATCATCGACAAGGCGACGCTCCCATGCGGATCCGTCAAGTCAGGCTAATGAAAATCGAAGAAATGTCAAAGCGGCCACGCGCAGCACCCGTCCCGGCATGCGATCCGGCCAGCAACGCAGCCCATGCCCCGCCATCCTGCAAGATCCGCCTTGCCATGGGCGCCGGCCGGCAGCAGGGGTTCAGGCACCGCCGGACCAGTCTCCGCAGATCGACGTCATCTACCGAAAGTTGCCCAACGATGAAGTTCTACAGGTGCCTGGAACCGGCCGTCCCCGCTTGCTTTGGCAGCGCCCGATGACCGGCGCTGGTCCCGCTGCGCGGCTGGCCCAGCTTGATGGACTGCGCGGTTTCGCGGCGCTGGTCATCATGCTCTACCACCTCGAGATGGTCTTCCACAGCCAGGGGCCGTTCGTGCGCGGCTACCTGATGGTCGACCTGTTCTATCTGCTGAGCGGTTTCGTCCTTGCGGTTGCAACCGAGCGGAAGCTGGCAAACGGGATTGGCGCCATTGCCTTTGCCCGGGCGCGGTTCGTGCGCCTTTGGCCGCTGGTTGCAGTCGGCGCCGGTGCGGCCTTCATCCGCGCCTGCTTCATCGGCATGGCCGATGGGGCAACCTTGCTGCTGTGGCTGGCGCTGGATCTTGCGATGATCCCGGTGCTTACTGGCGCGGGCCCGTTCTACCGCTTCAACGGGCCGCAATGGACCCTGTTCTGGGAACTGGCTGCCAACTTCCTCCACGCCTTGCTGCTGCGCCGCGTGCCCACGCGATGGCTGCCGCTGCTTGCGGTCGGTTTCGGCATCGCTCTGGTGGCGATCGTCCAGGACCACGGTGCCGACAATGTCGGGGTAAGCGCGCTGACCTGGGATACCTGGTACAGGCCGATTGCGCGGGTGGGCTGGTCCTATGTCCTGGGCGTCTGGCTGGGGCGGCTCTACCGGGACGGCTTGCGCACCTCAGGACTGCCCTGGCACCTGGCCCTGCTGCTGAGCGTTGCCGCGATCATGGCCGTGCCCTACCTGCCGTTTTCGCGGGCCAGTGGCGACCTGCTGTTCGTGATGCTGGTGATGCCGCTGCTGATGTGGAACGTGGCCATGAGCCGCCCTCCCCAGGCCGCCGCGCCCTGGCTGGAATGGCTCGGCAACTATTCGCTGCCGCTGTACTGCATCCATCTGACAGTCCTGGTCTGGACCTCGGAACTGCTGGGGCAGGCGATCTGGGTGCGGGCGGTGGCACTGGGCGCGGCCCTGGGGCTGTCCTACCTCGCGTCGCGGCTGGTTTCCTTCAAGGGCAAGCCCCTTGCTGCCGGGTCCGCCCCGAAGGCAGGGTAGCGCACCCGTTCATTCGCCCCGCTCCAGCGCCGCCACGATGTGCTGCGCAAGGCGGCGGGCGGTATGCGACAGGCCGGCCGCCTCGATCAGGGCAATTTCGGTGTCGTGCAGCAAGGGCAGCTCCGGATCGTCGCTGATGGCGGTCAGGTAGGGCGGAACCATCTCGCGCGGGAGCACCGTGATGCCCAGGCCCGCGTTGACCGCGGACTGGCTGCCCGCCAGGCTGGTCGAGGTATAGGCCAGCCGCCACTTGCGGCCCACCGCTTCCAGCGCGTCGATCGCCCGCTTGCGATAGACGCAGGGTTCGGGCGACACCACCAGCGGCACGGTTTCCAGGCCCGAGACGGCCAGCTGATCGCGCGCAACCCATACCAATGGCTCACGCCAGACCCGCACGCCTTCCAGTGGGGCCGAAGGCTCGCGCTTCACCAGGACCAGGTCGAACGCGCCCTCGTGGAATCGGTCCAGCAGGTTGAGCGTCAGGTCGCAGGTCACTTCCAGCTCCACCAGCGGATGGGCCTTGGCAAAGGCGGACAGCACCCCCGGCAGATGCGCGGTGGCAAAATCCTCCGGCACGCCGATCCGCACCCGCCCGGTCATGTCCGGCTCGAACAGTTCGGCGATGACGGCATCGTTCAGCCGCAGCAGTTGCCGGGCCGGGCCAAGCAGGCGCTCCCCGTGTGGCGTCAGGCTGAGCGAGCGCGGCGTGCGCGCCAGCACCACCCGGCCCAGCTGGTCCTCAAGCCGCTTGACCTGCAGGCTGATCGTCGACTGCGTCCGGCCCAGCCGCTCGCCCGCGCGGGTGAAGCTGCCGGTCTCCGCGATGGTGACGAAGCAGCGCAGCAGGTCGAGGTCGAGCGTTCTGGTTCCAGGCATGGCCCGGATTGACCGCAAGCCATTTGTTTTGTCAATGATTGGTATTTCCATAACTCGTTTCAGCAATGCGAAACGCGATCGCATAGGGCGCCCCGAAAGGGGCTTTCGATGCGGTTTTTGGCAGTTCAATCCACCATCACGCCGGGGCGGGCGGTGGCCGGCCTGCTATGGCTCGGGCTGGGCGCGGCGGGCACCGCCGCTCTGGCCGGACCTGTCCTGGCCGCCGGTTCGGACCTGTCGCTGGCGCTCGGACTGCTGACCCTGTTCGTCGCGGCGATCGTCGCGACCTTCTCGCTGCGCTACATGCGGGCCGATGCGGGCTCCGACCGCTTCTTCCTGACGCTGGGCGCGTTGGTCGTAGCGGTCCTGGCCTTTCTGTTCACGGGCCACCTGGTCGTCCTGGGCGCCGCCTGGTGCGCCAGCGGCGCCCTGCTGGCGCGGCTGATCGGCCATGACCGCAAGTGGCACGAGGCGGGCGCTGCCGCGCGGCGCGCGCGCCGGGCGTTCGCGGTGGGCGATGCGGCCTTGCTGGCCGCACTGGGCCTGCTCGGCTGGCAGACGGGGGCCTGGCAGGTCGATGCGGTCCTGGCCGGGGCATCCGCCCTGCCGCCGCCGCTGATCAATGGTGCGGCGCTGCTGCTGGTGGTGGCCGCCGCGGCGCGCTGCGCGCTGGCGCCATTTTCCGGCTGGCTGCTTTCATCGATGACCGCGCCCACGCCGGTCTCTGCCCTGATGCACGCCGGGCTGGTCAATGCCGGCGGCTTCCTGCTGATCCGCTTCGCCCCGGTACTGGAAGCGGCGCCCGCCGCCCGGATCGCGGCCGTGGCGCTGGGCCTGTGCAGCGCGCTCTACGGCATCGGCATCATGCTGGTCCGGCCCGACGTGAAGCGCGCGCTGGCCGGCTCCACCGTCTCGCAGATGGGCTTCATGATCATGAGCTGCGGCCTGGGCGCCTATGCGGCGGCGCTGTGGCACATCATCGCCCACGGCCTGTTCAAGGCCTGGCTGTTCCTTGGCTCGGGCTCGGCGATCGGCATGAGGGCCGGAAAGCCGGTGGCGGCGCTGCCCGGCGGGGCCACCCTGTTCATCGCCGCCGGCACGGCCGGGGTCGCGCTCGGGGTCGTCTGGTTCGGGGATGGCGATGGCGGCCTGGTGCCGCTGCTGCTGGGAGCCGCGACGGCGGCCTCGGCGCTGGTCGCCGCGCTGGGCGGCAAGACGCCGACGCGCGCGAAAATGACCGCGCTGCTGGCCCTGGCGGCCCTGATCGCCTTCCACGCCGCCGGCCTGACGCTCGCCGCAATGGCGGTCGGCGCGGATGCGGCGCCCCTGCTGCCTGGCTGGGGTCTGCTGGCCCTGCTGCTGGCCTTCCTGAGCGCCTGGACCTGGCAGCAGCACCGCCTTGCGAGCGGGCGGGGACTGCCCCTGCCGCTCTACGTCCGCCTCATCAACGCAGGCGCCCTGCCTGCGACCGGCACGGGAGAAGCAAAGTGAACATGATGGTCCAATTGACCGCCGCCGACCCGGTTCTCACCCGGACCGAGGTGGCGGGACTGGTCGCACTGGCCGCTCGCACCGCCGCCCCGCTCTGGCCGCTGGAAAGCGCCATCGCCGTCAATCCGCTCGCCGGGTTCGAGGGCTTGCCGTTCGAGGCGGCGGTTCGGCTGGCGGCGCAGCGGTTCGGCGCGCGCCGGAGCCTGCCGCTTGGCCAGTGGCGCAAGCTGCTTGCGGCCGGAAAGCTTGACGAGCGGAGCCTGCGCGATGCGGCGATCCGGAAGCTGGGCGGCCTGAACGCGGCCTTCGAGCTGGTCGGGCCGAACATCTCGCGGCTCGACCTGCTGATGGCCCGGCTGCTGCACCTGCCCGTGCAGGAACCCGGTGCCGGACCGGCGCCCCTCCCAGCCGGTGCGGCCTTCATCGCGAAGTGGTGCGCGGCCTTCTTCGATCAGGGGCAAGCCTCCAGCCCGATGCCCAACCGCGAGCTGGGGCTTTACCGCGCGGTGCTGGCCGCCATCGGCCACGATCCCGACTTCCGCGCCCTGACCGGCGAGAGCGGACGGCACCTGCTGCTCAGCGTGCCGCGCGATCCGCTGGAAGCCATCGCCGAAGGGCTGCCGGCACTCGGCATTCCTGCCGGGCAGGAAGGGCCGAAGCTGGAAGAGCTGGTGGCCCGCCTGCCCGGCTGGGCGGGCCATATCCGCTGGCGCAATGAACACGCCGATCCCGAAATCGCTGCCGCCTCGCCCGCCGGAATGGCCGATCTGCTGGCGCTGTGGCTGCTGCTTGAGCGGGGCGGCGCGGTTTCCGCTCCCGCGCGGCCGCAGTCCGCAGGCGGCGGCGCAGACCTGCTGGCACACCATTTCGGCCTTGCCGAAGCGGTTGATGACGCCCGCCTGGCCGACATTGCCGCGATGGATGAAGACGACCTGGGCGCGCTGTTCCAGACCGCAGCGGAGTGGACCTATCGCAACACCCTTGCAGCCAGGCTCCAGACGGCCGCGACCGGGCGTGCCCCGCCGGAAAGTCCGGACGCGCAGCTGGTCTTCTGCATCGATGTCCGTTCAGAGCCGTTCCGCCGGGCGCTGGAGGGTCAGGGCCGATACGAGACCTTCGGCTACGCCGGCTTCTTCGGCCTGCCCATCGCACTGCACCGGCACGGCGAGGCGCGGCGGACCCGGCTGTTGCCGGTCCTGCTTGCACCGCAGCACGATCTGCGCGAGGCGCCGGTCCCTGGCCGGGAGCAGGAGGCCGAGGCCCTGGCCGCGAGCATGGCGCAGGCTAGCCAGGCCTCTGCCCTGCTGGATGCCGCCAAGCAGGGGACCGCGACGGCCTTTGCCACCGCCGAGGCGACGGGGCCGCTCGCCGGCCTGTTGATGGCGGCGCGCACACTTGCGCCGGGACTGGCCAGGCGCATCGGCTCGGCCCTCTCGCCCGGGCGCGACGATGTCCTTGCGCCGGACCTGGGCGGGCACGGGACGCGCGCGCCGTTCACCCTGGAAGAGAAGGTCGGCTTTGCCCTGGCCCTGTTCCGCCTGACCGGCCTGCCGCAGCGGACTGCCGGGCTGGTCGCGCTGGTCGGGCACGGCGGCAGCGCGGTAAATAATCCCTATGCTGCGGCGCTGGACTGCGGGGCCTGCGGCGGTCACGCAGGAGGATCGAACGCCCGGATCCTGGCCGCCATCCTCAACGAACCCGCAGTGCGCACGGGGCTGGCGGCCCGGGGCATCGCCATCCCCCGGGCGACCTGGTTCATCGCCGCCGAGCACGACACCACGACCGACGAGATCAAGATTTTCGACCGCTGCTCGGTCCCCGCCAGCCACCGCGATGACCTCGCCGCGCTGGCAGCCAGCCTGGCCCGGGCGGGTGAAGCCAACCGGCAGCGCCGGGCAGCCCTGCTGGGGCGGTCTGCCGATGACCTGCTGACCGGCGCGGCGCACTGGGGCGAAGTCAGGCCGGAATGGGGGTTGGCCGGCAATGCGTCCTTCATCGTCGGCCCGCGCTGGCTGACCCGCGAGATCGACCTGGAGGGCCGCGCCTTCCTGCACAGCTATGACTGGCAGGCGGACGCCGATGGAACCGCACTGGCCACGATCCTCACCGCGCCGATGGTCGTCGCCCAGTGGATCAACTGCCAGTACCTGTTCTCGACCATCGACAACGATCGCTACGGCTCCGGCGACAAGGCCACCCAGAACGTCGTCGGCGGAATCGGCGTGCTGCAGGGCAATGGCGGCGACCTGAGGGTCGGCCTGCCGCGCCAGTCGCTGTTCACCGATGACGGCACCCCGTTCCACGTTCCGCAACGCCTGCTGACGGTTGTCCTCGCCCCGTTCGAGCAGGTCGAACGGGTGGTCGCATCGAACACGATCCTGGGCCGGCTGTTCGGCAAGGGCTGGGTCACCCTGGCGGTGATCGATCCGCGCAGCGGCAAGGCGCTGCGCTGGCGCCGGGACGCCGAGATCGCACCGGATGCGCCCGCAAACCACGAAACGGAGATTTGACAATGACCATTGCTGCGTTCGGCGACCTGCGCCTGCACCGCCTGAAGAAGATCGAGATCGTGGTGCTGGCCGAGGACCACGGGCTCGTCGAAGACCTGCTGAAGGCCGCAGGGGTGGGCGGCTGGACCATGATCCGCGACGTGGCCGGCATGGGCCACAGCGGCTTTCACCAGGGCAAGACCATCTTCAACGACCAGAGCGGCCTCGTCATGTTCGTCGGGGTCGCAGAAGACGGGATTATTGCCGGTGTGGCACGCGGTCTGGCGCGCCTGTTCGAGAGGCGACCGGGCGTGACCTTCCTCTCGGACGTGGAGGTCATGCGCTCGGACTACTTCGGCCCGGCCGCGACCTGAATCAGCCGCGCAGGGCCCGCTCGAGCGCTTGCCGGTCGTCGATGTCGATCAGCAGGCCGGGTGCGCACTCGACTGGTTCGGCCTGCCGCAGCAACGCCCGCGCGCCGACATCGCCAGTCAGCGCCGCCAGTGCCTCAAGCCGTTCGCGGCCAAATGCGGCCGGCGGCAGGCGCAGGTTGCCCGCAGCTGAAGCAGCGATTGCGGCCGGGCCAAGCGCGGCGGCGCGGGCTACCAGCGCCCGGTAGTGGTCCTGCGCAACCAGGGGCATGTCCGCCAGGGCGATCAGCAGGCCATCCGCCTTCGCCTCCAGCGCCAGGGTGGCCGCCAGCGCGACGGAAGAGCCCATGCCCGATGCGGCGCGGGGGTTGACGGCGATCGTGAAGCCATCGGCTTTCCAGCTGCCAGCGCAGGGGTGATCGGCCTGTGCGGCGATGACCCAGCGCTGCGCAAAGTCCAGCCCGGCCAGGGCGCGGCATGCCAGCTCGCCCAGACGCCCGCCCCGGAACCGGGCCGCCAGTTTGTCCTCCAGCCCGAACCGGCGCGATTGCCCCGCCGCGAGAACCGCCACGCCATAGCGCGGCGGATCAGCCATGGGCGGCCCCGAAATCGGTATCCTGGTAGGCCTTCACGATCTCGGCCAGGGCCGACAAGGCCAGAGTTTGGGGATCGCGCGAGGAATGGAACAGCCCGATGGGCGCGTGCAGCGCGGCAAGGGCGGCGGCGGGCACCCCGGCGGCCAGCAGTGCTTCGCAGCGGGCGGCATGGGCCCGCCGTCCGCCCATTGCCCCGATGTAGAAACGGGGCAACTCGAACGCCCGTCGCAGCAGGGCGGTCTCCCAGTCGTGATCGTGGAACAGGAAGACGATCGCCGTCCACAGATCGCTGTACAGCAGCTGGGTATCGGTGGTGCGGGCAAGCCTGGCGACCGGAATGCCGAGTTCCTGCAGCAGGCCCCGCGCGCGCTCGTCCGGGGTGAGCGCCTCGACGTCCAGCGCCATCGTCCGCGCCAGCAAGGCCAGCGCGCCCAGCCCTTCGCCGTGTCCGACCAGCATCAGCCGCGCACGGGGGAAATGGCCGAAGCTGGCCGTGCCGGCATGGGCGTCAAACGGCGCCGGATGCCAGCCCGCGATGCATTGAGCGCCATGGGGCCGGATTGCCACCGTGTAGGGTCGCCGCGCCTCGATCGCCGCCAGGCATTCGCGCGCGAAAAGCGCGTCGGCCAGCGGCTGGAAATGAATGTCCAGACCGCCCCCGCATGGCAGCCGGATGTCAAGATAGAGCGAACCCGCCCCGAACCGGACGATCCGGGCCGCACCGGCCCGCAGCGCATCGCAGGCCTCTGCCACCACCGCCTGCTCGATGCAGCCGCCCGACAGCGAACCGACGAAGCTGCCATCCTCCGAGACGGCCATGTGCGCGCCGGGACCGCGCATCGCGCTGCCTTCCACGGCCAGCACGGTCACCAGCACGCAGCGCCGGCCCACTTCGATCTGTTCGGTCAGGAAGCGGAAGATCGGGCGTTGATCCATGCCGGCGAAGGATCAGGTCTTCAGGCTGGCAAGATAGGCGATGATCGCGGCGCGGCGCTGGGCATCTCCAACCTGCCCCGCCGCCATCGCCGTGCCGGGGATCTTGGCGGCAGGATTGGCGAGAAACGCCTCCAGTTCGGCCTCGGTCCAGGTGATGCCGGATTTTGCCATGGCCTCGGAATAGCCGAACCTGGCCACCGATCCGGCGGGGCGGCCAACCACGCCGTGCAGGTTGGGGCCGATGCCCGATGCCCCCCCGCCTCGACCGAATGGCAGGCGGCGCAGGCGGCAAAGGCGGCCTGGCCATTGGCCACCAGCCCCCCGGCGGCAGGTGCGGCAGGTGCCGCTTCCTTGCCGGGCTGGCGCACCACGATCTGTTCGACTGGCGCTTCGGCCTTCGACCCGCAGCCGGTCAGGGCCAGGGCCAGGGCGGTGGCGGCAAGGGCGGCGGATCGGGTCATGGCGGTGCGCTCCCGCATCAGGCGAAGTGCTTGGCGAGCGGCAGGGCGCGGATGCGCTGGCCGCTGGCGGCGAACACGGCGTTGGCGAGCGCGGGGGCGGCGGGCGGCAGACCCGGTTCGCCCGCCCCGCCCAGCTTCTCGTGATTGCCGTTGATGATCTCCACAGCGATGGAGGGGCATTCGTCCATCCGCAGCATCCGGTAGTCGTGGAAGTTGCTCTGCTCGACCGCGCCGTCCTTCAGCGAAATCTCGCCGTAGAGGGCGGCAGTCAGCCCGAACACGATCCCGCCTTCCATCTGGTTGCGGAACCCGTCCGGGTTCATCGCGTAGCCGGGGTCGGCGGCGCACCACACGTTGGCAAGGCGCGGCTTTCCGCTGGTCATGTCGACCTCGATCACCTCGGCGACGATCGTGCCGAAGGATTCGATCAGCGCAATGCCCCGGCCATGCCCGGCGGCGGTCGGAGTGCCCCAGCCCGCCATGGCCGCGGCCTTTTCCAGCACCGCCTTGTGGCGCGGCGCCTTGCCGAGCAAGCCCAGGCGAAACTCCAGCGGGTCGCGGCCAGCGGCGTGGGCGGCCTCATCAATGAAGCTCTCGATGAAGAAGGCCTGCTGGCTGTGATCGACCGAGCGGAACGCGGCGAACGGCAGGTGCAGCTCCGCCTCGGCCACGCGGATCGACTTGTTGGGAATGTCGTAGAAAGCGCAGTCGCAGGCATCGGCCGGATCGTGACGCTGAGTGAAGACGTTGCTGTAGGCCACCAGCCTGCCCTGCGCGTCGAGCCCGCCGGCAAAGCGGCTCAGGTCGGCGCAGCGGAACAGGCCCTTCTGGGTGTCTTCCTCGCGCGACCAGATCATCTTGACCGGATAGCCGGTGGCCTGCCCGATCCGGACGGCCATGATCACGTAGTCGGTCTCCAGCCGCCGCCCGAACCCGCCGCCCAGGATCGGGTGATGCAGGGTCACGTCTTCAGCCGAAAGCCCCAGCGCCTTGGCAGCCGCGCTGCGGGCGAATAGCGGCACCTGGGTGCCGGTCCAGATATCGCACTTGCCATCGCGGACCCAGACGGTCGCGTTCATCGGCTCCATCGGCGCGTGGGCCAGGTAGGGCGCCTGATATTCGGCGCTGATCCGCTTTGCCGCCCCGCCCATCGCGGCCTTGGCATCGCCCCGCGCGACCACTTCCTTGCCGCCGCTTTCGCCCGCTTCATCAAGCGCGGCGGCAAAGCGGGCGAACTGGTCGGCGCTGGAGCGGATGGTGCTTTCAGGCCTGGTATATTCGGCGGAAATCGCGTTCAGCGCCTGCTGGGCCTGCCAGTAGCTATCGGCCACGACCGCGATGAAATCCCCCATGTTGAGGATCTGCAGCACGCCAGGCATGCCCTTGGCCGCCCCCGCATCCATTTTCGCCACGCGGGTGCCGGGCACGGGTACGCGGCGCACGGCGGCATAGGACATGGTCTGGCCGGGCACCACGGCATCGATCCCGAAGCTGGCCGTGCCGTCGACCTTGGCCGGAATGTCGGTGCGCGGGGCATCCGTGCCCATCAGGCGGTAATCCTTCGGCGCTTTCAGCACCGGGGTCTGCGGCATGTCCTGCTCGGCCGCAGCGGCGGCGAACTGCGCATAGGGGGCCGAGCGGCCCGAGGGCTTGTGGCTCAGCACGCTGTTCGCCGTGGTGATTTCCGACGCGGGCACACCCCAGGCCTTCGCCGCCGCACCGACCAGCATCTCGCGCGCCGCCGCGCCGGCGATCCGCATCGTATGCTGCCCCGTGGTGCGCACCGTGGAACTGCCGCCGGTGATCATGCCGTCGGCCAGCTCGCAAATCTTGGTGAACAGCCCGTTCCAGGTCGGCTCCAGCCAGTCCGGCGCGTCCAGCGTGCCGGGGGCCATGAAGCCCCGGATCGCGTCGGGCACCACGTAGTTGCCGTCCGCCGGGGCCTGCATCACCTTGACCAGCGACCAGTCGGCATCAAGCTCGTCCGCCAGCATCTGCGCCAGCACCGAATGCACACCCTGCCCCATCTCGCAGTGCGGGACGATCGCGGTGACGATATTGTCGGTATCGATCTTGAGCCAGGAGTTGATCAGCTGCTCGCCCTCGCCCCCGGCAACCACCGGGCCAAGCCTGTCCACCGGATTACCCGGGCGCACGCCGACGCCGATCAGCAGGGCGCCGCCAGCCAGCACCCCGGCGCCGATGAAGCCCCGGCGGGTCCACTTGGCAGCGCGGCTGCGCGGGGCTTTCGCCATCTCGTTCATGCCTGCGCGCCCCCGGTCTGGACCGCGCCCTTGGCCGGTTCGATTCCGGCCGCCACCTTGATCGCCCGGCGGATGCGGACATAGGTGCCGCAGCGGCAGATATTGCCCGCCATGGCCGCGTCGATCTGGGCATCGCTGGGCCGGGGATTATCGCGCAGCAGGGCGGTCGCGGCCATGATCTGGCCGGACTGGCAGTACCCGCACTGCGGCACCTGCTCGCTGATCCAGGCTTGCTGGACCTTGCTGAGTTCGCCGTCCGGCCCGGCCACGCCCTCGATCGTGGTGATTGCCTTGCCTTCGGCCTCGCCAATCGGGGTGGAGCAACTGCGCACCGGCTGGCCGTCGAGATGGACGGTGCAGGCGCCGCACTGGGCCACGCCGCAGCCGAACTTGGTGCCGGTCAGCCCCAGCCGTTCGCGCACCACCCACAGGATCGGCATGGCCGGATCGGCCTCGACCGCTGCAGCTTCGCCATTGATCGTGAACTTCACCATGTTCGCCGTGCCCCCAAGTGCGCCGCTTCGTAGCCTTGAATTGGCGGCGCACTCAAGCACCAACCGCTGTCACCACGGCACATGGGCGGGAGATTCGCACCCGGCGCGGTTCATCCGCCGTGCTGATCAGCCCCTGCCTGCCCGCGCATCGCCGGCAAAGCTGCCAAGGCCGCGATCGGTGCCGCAAAGCCGGTCCCAGAACCGGAAGTAGAGTCCGTAGTTGCAGGCGTACAGCTCGTGATGGAGCTGGTGGTGGGTGGCGGTGATGAGGAATTTTCCGCCCGCCCCCCGGACAAGCCAGGACGGAAACATTTCCCAGCCCATGTGGTTCGTGGTGCCCATCAGCGTCATCACCAGAAGCACGGCAAGCACCACGCCGACGTGCAGCGGAAGAACGCACACCAGCGCGGGAATCACGAAGGCGCCGGTCAGCGCTTCCCACGGATGAAAACTCATGGCGGCCCAGGCCGTCGGCGGCCTGCTGGCGTGGTGCACGGCATGGACCGGCCTGAACAGGGCCGGGTGGTGCATCAGCCGGTGGGTCCAGTAGAACCAGGTGTCGTGAATGGCCAGGCAGAGCAGGAACGACACGGGCAGCCACCACAGCGGCCACTCGGCCACGTCGACATAGATCCGCGTCCAGCCAAGCCTCTGCCAGGCAAAGGCTGCCAGCCCCGCCGGCAAGCCGTAGATTCCCGCACTGAGCAGCGACCAGCCAATTTCCCGCCGGATCTGCTGCTTCAGGCCGCTGTACAAGGCGGGGTGCCGCCGCTGCCCCAACCACGCGAAGCCGCCGCTGACCACGAGGTAGCGCACCGCAACGATGGCGGTCATCGCCGCCACGGCGACCAGCGCCGGAATCCCATAGTGCATCTGCATCGCCCCCGCCTATCAAAGCGCGGGGAGCAAGGCGAGTGGCGATATCGGTGCGGGCGCGCCTGTCCGCGCTCACCGGCTCAGGCAGTCTAAACGGGGGCGAAGGCCGGCAGGGCCTGCCCGTTCTCGCTGCTCACCGAAGCAAGCCGCACGGGCTGGCCGATCGCCAGGTCATCGGGCCGGCATTGGACGATGTTGGTCAGCAGCGACACGCCTTCGTCCAGGGTCACATAGGCCAGCACATAAGGCGCCCCGGGGCCGCGCCGGGTCACCGACAGGCTGTAGATCACCCCCTTGCCGCCAGACTGTTCCCAGCGGGTATCGGCCGAGCCCGGTCTCGGTCAGGTGCGACAGCGCCGGGTAGGTTCGGAACCTGTCGGTGTTCCGGTCCTACTTGCCCTCCACCTTCTTCACATCGGTGCGGTATTTGTCGAACCAGGCGAGGATTGCCGAGGCCTTGGCCGCCGCCTGCGAGGGGCGCGCGGCGATGGTGCCGTGGGCGGCGCCCGGCACCTTGACGAAGGCGGTCGGCACGCCCCTGATCTGCAGGGCGGCGTAGTACTGCTCCGCCTCGCTGACGGGGGTGCGGTAATCCTCCGCCCCTACCACGACCAGCGTCGGCGTCTTGACGTTGCCGACCAGGCTGAGCGGCGAGCGCGCCCAGTATTCCATCGGATCTTCCCACGGCTTCTTGTTGAACCAGTAGCGCGAGGTGAAGGTGGTGGAATCCATCGTCAGCGCCTCGCTCACCCAGTTGATGACGGGCTTTTGCGTCGCCGCCGCCTTGAAGCGGTCGGTCTTGCCGACGATCCACGCGGTCAGCACGCCGCCGCCCGAACCGCCGGTGACGAACAGGTTGTCCGGATCGGCCACCCCTTCCGCAATGGCCGCATCCACGGCCGCGATCAGGTCGTCATAGTCCCGGCTGGGATAGGCCCGGTCGATCAGGTTGGCGAATTCCTCGCCATAGGATGTCGAGCCGCGCGGGTTTGTGTAGAGCACCGCATAGCCGTGCGCCGCGTAAAGCTGCACGTCGCTGGCGAAGCTGGGGCCATAGGCGGTGTTCGGCCCGCCGTGGATTTCCAGGATCAGCGGCGCGCGCTGGCCCGGGGCAAGGCCGGGCGGCAGCGCCAGCCAGGCGTCGATTGGCCGCCCGTCAGGCGCAGTGACGGCCAGCTTGCGGACCGGAGCCATCGCCTTGCCCGCCATCCAGGTGCCGTTGAGGTCGGTCAGGCGCTTGCCCGGCCCGCCGCTGGTCACCCACAGATCCGCCGGACGGTCCGTGCCATTGGCGGTATAGGCCACCTTGCCCCCGTCAGAGACGCTGAATTCGCCGCCGGTATAGGGCCGGTCGACGTGCGATCCGGCGGTCAATCCGTCGACCACCATCCGCACCGATCCATCCAGCCCGACCCGCGCCACCCGCTTCTTCGCGCGATCGTCGTAAGAGACATAGAGCGCGGAATTGCCGACCCATTCGATCCCGTCGATCGACTGGTCCAGCCCCGCCGTCAGTGCACGCACGCCGCTGCCATCGCCGTTCATCACGTAGAGTTCGGCATTCTCGTAGGAGCGGTTGACATCGTCAAAGCCGAGGTAGGCGATATGCTTGCCATCGGGCGACCAGGCCGGCGCGAAATCAGGACCATTGCGGCTGGTCAGCGCCGTAACCGCGCCGCTGGCCACGTCCACCGAGTAGACCTCGGTGTTCATCACTTCGCGTTCCCAATCCGCGCGGCGGTTGCCGGTAAACAGGATGCGGCGGCCATCCGGGCTCCACGAAAGCGGCCCGCCATCGTCCCAGTTGCCGAACGTCAGCTGCCGCGCCGCGCCGCCATCGGCGGAAACCACGAACAGATGATCATAGCCCGGCCGGGCATAGCCGCCACCATCGAAGCGGTAGGTCACGCGGTCGATAACCTCGAGCGGCTCGGCCCACTTGGCCCCTTCCGGTCGGTTCGCCGGCTGGGCGCCAAGCTTCATCCCCTCGCCCGGCACGCGCAGGGTATAGGCGATCTGCCGTCCGTCAGGCGACCAGGCGAGGCTGCCCGGGCTATCGGGCAGGCCGGTAATCTTCACGCTCTTGCCGCTTGCCAGCCACATGACGTGAAGCTGCGGCCCGCCTTCCCCGCCGCCGGAGATATAGGCAACGCGCTTGCCATCGGGCGACCAGCGGGGAGAGGCGTGCGCCCCCGGCCCCGTCACCAACGGCTGCTCGCTGCCGGTGGCGGCATCGACCAGCCAGAGCGAGGGCACGACCTTGTCGGCCATCACATCGGCGCTGGAGCGAACGTAGACGATCTTCGATCCATCGGGGCTGATCTGCGGATCGGTCGCGCCCGCCAGGTTGAACATGTCATCGGGGGTGAAGCCGCGCTCCGGGCCATCCGCCGCCAGAACCACCGTCGGCGCAAGCATTGCCGCCAGAGGCGCCGCCGCCAGGGCGGTCGCTGCCGTCAGATTGCAGAGAAAGGTTCGCATCACATCAATCCCCCCGAAACGCCGATGGGTCATTCTGCCGGAATTGCAGGGCAATTGCACGGCATGAGCAAGTCGTTCACCGAACCCCATGGCACGTTCGTCAGTGCCAGGGGCAAGGCAACTTGTGTTCCCTCACATCTCAGATCGCGCAGCCTTTCCAGTCCGGGGCGGGCGGCAAGCGCGAAGCTCGCCAGCCGGAACCGGAAATACACATATGAGATAGTGCCCCGGCCAGACTTGCGGGGCTTTTCTCGGCGTCTGCAAACATCGATGCCGGGGGCAACAAGAAGCGTCGATGGGAGAATACCATGCCGAATGGATCGCAGGCCTGGCGGCGGGTCCTGATCACTGGTGCAGCGGGCGAAACCGGCCGGGCCACGGCGCGCGCCTTTGTCGACGCCGGCGACAGGCTGATACTCACCGACCGCGATGCGGCAGCCGCACTGCAGCTTGCGCAGGCCCTTGGCCCGCATCACTCCTCGATCACCCTGCCGACGGACGGCGAGGGCCTGACAGCCGAGACAATCTGCCAGTGCATCGCGGATCACGGGCCGATCGACGTCCTTGTGTTCTGCCACGACCTCAGCGTTCCGGACCACCACGGCTCCTTCACCAAGCCTCTCTCCGAATTTCGCGCCCTCACCACGTCCCGGCTCGACAGTCGCTTCGTGATCGCCCGCGAAATCGGCAGGGCGATGCTCAGCCAGGGGTCCGGTTCGATCATCCATGTCCTTGCGCACCCCGCACTGGCAGACAGCGCGGCAGACCGAACGGCTGCAGCCGCAGTGCTGGGCTTCATGCGCGCCCAGGCATGCGAATGGGCGCTCGGCGGTGTCCGCGTCAACGCCTTGATCACCGGCACTGTCGGAGGAGAACAGGCGGGAAGTTGCTCGATTCCGCTGGGCCGCGCCGCCAGGGCTGCCGAAGTCGCCAGTGCCGTCCTTCACCTCGCCGCCGCCAGCTACACGACAGGCGCCACCATCCATGTCGACGGCGGCCTCGATGCCTACGGAGACTGCGCGCTGGGCACGGAGTGCGCCCCGGCGTTCGACCTGCCCCAGGTCCACTCCCCGGTCGCGCTGGTCACGGGCGGTGCATCGGGGATCGGCGCCGCCATTGCCAAGCGCCTGATCGCCCAAGGCGCGCGGGTCGCCATTTTCGACCGCGATCTGGATTCAATCGAAACACGGTCTGCAGACATCCTCGCGATCGCCGGGGACGTTCTGGACGAACAGGCCGTCAAGGCTGCCGTCGGGACGATCGAGCGGGAACTGGGCCCGATCAACTGGCTCGCCAACAATGCCGGGATCGCTGACGTGTGGTCCCCCACGGTCGATCAGAATCTGGCCGATTTCCGCCACGTTCACGAAGTGAACATGTTGGGGGCCTTCACGGTCGCGCGCACTGTCGCCGCCCGGATGGCCGCGAATGGCACGGGCGGTTCGATCGTGAACCTGTCCTCGGTCGTGGCGACCGGCGGCATGCCGCGGCGCAATGCCTATTGCGGAGCAAAAGCCGGAATCTCGATGATGACCAAGGCCCTGGCCTGCGAATGGGCGCCCCTGGGCATCCGGGTCAACGCGGTTGCGCCCGGCACCATCGCCATGCCCGGCGTGCAGGCGCTCGAACAGGGCGGACGCGCCAACTTCCGCGAAATGCGGCGCCGCGTTCCCATGGGACGTTTCGGCATGCCCGCCGAGATTGCCGACGTGGCCGGCTTCCTCCTTTCCGACGCTTCCTCCTACATGACCGGCACGATCTACGTGGCGGACGGCGGCTATTCGGTCTTCGGCGCGGCAGGCCCCGCCGCCGAAGTCGATTGACAGACACCGCCTATCTAACCGGCGATAACGGAATACCCGTTCGCCACCCCACACCAGGAAAGGTCAAGCAAATGCAGGATTGGCAGGATTATCGCAGCGCCCTGATGGGCCGCATTGGCGAACTCGGGCAACTTTCGCCGGGAACCGTGGCGGGCTATGTCACCGCAAGCGGAGCCGGCGCCCAGACCGGCTACCTCGACGCCAAGACCCGCGAGCTGATCGCGCTCGCCGTGGCGGTCACCACCCGCTGCGATGGCTGCCTGGCCGTTCATTCGGAGAAGGCCGTTGCCGAAGGCGCCACGCGCGAGGAAATTGCCGAAGCGCTGGGCGTGGCGGTTGCGCTGAACGCCGGGGCGGCGCTGGTCTATTCAGCGCGCGCTCTGGATGCCGTTGCCGCCGCTCAGAAATAGCGCGGCCATGAAGCTGACCGCTGCTGCACCGCACGGAGCAGCGGCGGTCATTCGTCCAGCAGCCGCATCACAAGCGATTGCGAACCGACGCCCATCAGGGTGCCATCCTCGGCAAACATGCGGATCTCGCCGTGCGCAAATCCGCGCCTCACGGCCAAGACCGAGACTTCGCAAAGCACCCAGCGCGTCGGGACCAGTTCCGCGATGCGCAGGGTGTTGTCGAGGCTGTTGCCGCCAGCCTTGCGACCGAATGCAGAGGCAACGCCCGCAGGCACCAGGTCGGCAAATATGGCGAGCTGCGAGGCATCGACCGGCAGATCCTCCAGCGCCCTCGCCCAGAGCAGCAATTTTCCTGTCGGATCGGGCCCGTCTCCAAGGTCCACCGGGCCTGCCCCTCCGATCAGCCGGAGGTCCAGGCGCTTGTGAAAGGCGCCATCCTGCCGGGGCCAGATCGGCGCGGCCGCGCAGGCATCCGGCTGCGGGGCGCGGGGCAGTTCAGGCCACTGGTGGATGGGCTGGCCGGGACGCTCGCCCAGCGCCGCAAGCACGGTGAACACGACCGCGCCTTCACAGGTCGCGACGACTTGCGCCTGGGTGGTATTGTATCCGGCAGTCTTGACCTCGACCTCAAGATCCAGGCAGGCGCCGCGCCGCGCAAACGAACTGAACTGCGCGGTCGACCAGATGATCTCGCGCCCCGTAACCTGCTTCAGCGCCTTGATCGCCGCAGCGTGGCCAACCCCGCCGAACAGGAAGACATTGCCCGGCGGCCCGACCGAGAGTTCGTCCGTCACCTGCAGATGCAGGCGGTTGGCATGATCTGTCAGCTGCAAGTCGAACAAGGAAAGCTCCGTCGTTGAGACTGGGTGATGCGGCGGCGCTGCTCAGTTGGTGAACACGAAGTCGCCGAACGCCTCGATCGCCCGGTCGCAAGCCTCGCGGTAACGGGGAAGGCCGCCAAGATAGAAGGGAATGCCGCGCGGCTTCCCCTCGATATTGGATCCGGTGTACCAGGTGTTGGCGCGCGGATAGAGCGACCGTGCCGCCAGCACCTTGAGCTGCGCCATCCAGCGATCCTCGCCCGTCTGGGTCGGCTCGATCGTCGACAGCCGCTTGTCCCGCAAATGCGTGATGCAGCGGGCGATCCAGTCGACGTTCTGCTCGTTGAGCAAAACGAAATTGGCCAGCGCGGATGGCCCGTTCGCCCCGGCAACCATGAACAGGTTGGGGAAGCCGGGCATCATCAGCCCCAGGTGCGATCTGGGGCCCTCGCGCCAATGCTCGCTCAGCCGCGCGCCATCCCGGCCAGTGATGTCGATCGCCAGCATGGCGCCGGTCAGCGCGTCATAACCGTTGGCGGCAATGATCACGTCCAGTTCGAAATGCCGCTCGCGAGTCCGGATGCCGTCCGGGGTGATCTCCGCGATCGGATCGCTGATGCAATCGGCCAGATCGACATTCGGCCGGTTGAACGTCTCGTAATAGTTCGTGTCCAGGCACGGCCTGCGGGCGAAGATGGGATAGCCGCGCGGCTTCAGCAGTTCCGCAGTGGCCTTGTCGTTAACAACCTCGTCGATCTTGGCGCGCACATATTCGGCCACGCATTCGTTGGCTTCGGCATCGAACAGGAGGTCGGCAAACAGACCCAGAAACTGCAGCGCGCCTTCTTCCCACGCCTGGTCCATCAGCTTCCTGCGTTCCTCGGGCGAGACGCTGAAGAATGGCCGGGTCGAAACGGGCCGGATACCGCCGGTGAACGTGGTCTTCGCCATGTCGCGCAGGTGCGGGTAATGGGCCTTGATCTGGCCGATGAACTCCGGATCGAGTTTCCGGTTACGGGCGGGCAGGGTGAAGCTGGGCGTGCGCTGGAACACCGTCAGATGCCCGCACTGCTCGGCGACAACGGGAGCGATCTGGATTCCGCTGGATCCGGTCCCGATCAGGCCGACACGCTTGCCGGCGAAGTCGACCGGCTCGTGCGGCCAGGTCTGGGCCTGCAGCAACTTGCCCGAGAAGCGCTCGCTCCCCGGAATGTCGAGCGCCTTCGGCATCGACAGCGGACCGGTCGCCATCACGAGATATTTCACCTCGTAGACAGCGCCGGTATCGGTGCTGACCGACCAGATTTCCCGCGCGTCGTCGAAGACAATCGCTTCCGCGCAGGTATCGAAGCTGTAGCTGCGCCGCAGATCAAGCTTGTCCGCCACCCAGTTGGCATAGGCGAGGATTTCGGGCTGGGCCGCGAAGACCTCGCTCCAGGTCCATTCCTGCATGATCTCGTTCGAGAAGGAATAGGAATAGTCGATGCTCATCACATCGCAGCGCGCGCCGGGATAGCGGTTCCAGTACCAGGTTCCGCCAACGTCGCCGCCCTGCTCGATAGCATGAAGCGAAAGCCCCATGCCGCGCAGGCGATGGACCGCGTACATCCCGCCAAAGCCCGCACCGATGACGAGGCAATCGAGCGCGATGGGGCCGGCGCCAGTTGCGTTTACCGAGTTCATGATCTTCCGTTTCCGTGGACTAGGCAGCCTGGCCAAGCAGCGCGCGGTTGGCCGCTTCGAACAGGCCGATGTGCATGTCGCTGGTGCCGTGGGTGAATTCGAGCATCATCTGGCGGCGCAGGTGGTGGCTCACCAGCAGCTCCTCGCAGACCCCGATGCCGCCGTGCAGTTGCACCGCATCGCGGGTGACATGGAGGCCCGCCTGGCCGACCCGGACCTTCGCAGCGGATACCGCGCGGCGCCGTTCGAGCCGGGGATGATCGAGCGAAAGCGTTGCCCAATAGGTGATCGAGCGCGCTTCCTCGCAGAAGACCGTCATGTCGACCGCGCGGTGCTGCAGGACCTGGAACGAGCCGATCGGCACGCCGAACTGCTGGCGCGTGCGCAGGTATTCCAGCGTGGCATCAGTCGCTGCCTCCATCGATCCAACCGCTTCGGCCAGATGGGCGCAGATCGCCCGGTCGACGGCCGCCTCGATGGTCGGCAGGGCCTGATCCAGCGGAGCGACCAGGGTGGCGGGAACGTCCGTGAGCGCCAGTCTGGCATGGCGGTGCTGGTCGACCGAACGGAACCGCTCGACAGTAAGCCCCGGTGCATCCCGGGCGACGAGGAACAGCGAAATGCCTTCTCGATCAGCCGCGCTGCCGCCGGTCCGGGCGGAAACCACGAACCAGTCGGCATCGCCGCCATCCTCGACGTGGGCCTTGGCCCCGGTCAGCCGGTAAGCGCCGTCCGCCAGCGTAGCCACGGTGGCAACGCTGGCCGCGTTGTATCCCGCATCGGGTTCGATCAAGCCTGCGGCGGCCTGGGCAGTTCCGGCCATGATCGCGGCCAGCACTTCGTCGCCCGCTTCGCCAGCGTCAGCCAGCAGGGCGGGAACCAGCACGGCGTTGGTGACGAAGGGGCTGGCGACGAGATTGCGCCCCAGTCCCTCGGCCAGGGCCATGACATCGGCCGGGCTCCCGCCCAGCCCGCCCCGCGCCTCGGGCACTGCCAGCATCAGCCAGCCCATCTCGGCCATCTCGGCCCAGCGCTGGCGCGGCCATTGCTCATTCGTGCCAAGATTCGAGGTCCGGGCCGTCACCGACCAGGTATCGCCGCCATAGCGGATCGCGGCATCGCGGAGCATCTGCTGCTCGTCGCTGTAGACGAAGTCCATGCTGGAAGCCCCTCTCAGATACCAAGCGCGCGGCGCGCGATGATGTTGTGCTGGATCTCACTGGAACCGCCGTAGATCGTCGTGACCCGCGAATAGAGCGCACCCTGCAGGGCGTAGGGCATGTCGAAATGCCCGGGCCCGCCGTCCAGCGCTTCGAAATGCGCCGCCTCCGGTCCGATCGCCCCCAGCCAGAGCGACATGCCCGACTGCATCAGCTGCGACCAGCGCAGCTTGACCATCGACCCGCGCGGACCGGAATCGGCCCCGCGCGCGGCTTCGTCCATCAGCCGCAGGACCATCGCCTGTAGCGCCTGGACCTCGATCTCGAACTGCGCGATCTTCGCGGCCACGATCGGCCGATCGATCAGCGCCACCCCGCCCAGCTTGCGCTCGGCCGCGCGGCGGATGCCGCGCGCCATCTGGGTCAGGAAGATCGCGTTGCAGGCCGCGACCATGCGCTCGCGATCGAGCAGGACCTTGCCGTAGGTCCAGCCGCGCCCTTCCTCGCCCACGAGATTGCCCAGCGGGATCCGGACATCGTCAAGGAACACCTCGTTGGTATGGTGCTTCTCGTCCATCGTCGCGATCGGGCGGACCCGCAGCCCCTGGGCATCCATCGGCACCAGCAGCAGCGAAATCCCGTCCTGCCGGCGCGTTTCGGCGGAAGTGCGCGCCAGGACGAACATCTGCTGGGCAACATGGGCATAGCTGGTCCAGGTCTTCTGGCCATTGAGGACGTAGTGATCGCCGACGCGTTCCGCCCGGGTGCGCAGCGAGGCAAGGTCCGACCCGGCGCCCGGTTCCGAATAGCCCTGGCACCACCAGTCATCGGACTGGATGATGCGCGGCAGGTAATGCGCCTTCTGCTCGGGCGAGCCATAGGTGTAGATGATCGGCCCGATCAGTTCGAGGCCCTGGTGGAACTGCATCGGCGCGTCGGCGCGCGCGGCCTCGGACCAGAAGATGAACTGCTGGGTGGGATTCCAGCCGGTGCCGCCGAACTCCTTCGGCCAGGTCGGCGCACCCCAGCCCCGCGCGGCGAGCCGCTTCTGGTAGGCGATCAGGTCCGCCGGATCGAGCCGCAGCCCGGCGCGAACGCGGGTCTTCCACTCTTCCGGAATGCTGCCCGCGAAGAATTCGCGAACCTCGTCGCGGAATGCGAGATCGGCCTTGTCAAAATCGAGATTCATGATCGTCTGTTCCGGATGGGGCAGGCCCGTTGCATCATGCCTCGGCGGCGATCGCGGCAGCGCGGCGATAGTCGCCCTTGCCGCTGGCGTGGCGCGGCACTTCGTCCAGGCGGATGAAGCACTTGGGCAGCTTGTAGGGAGCCAGTTCGCGCAGCAGGCAGGTCCTGACCTCTGCTTCGTCGAAGGCGGCGGCAGTCTCGACCAGCGCGACGATGACCTTGCCCCACTTGTCGTCAGGCGCGCCGACCACGATGGCATCGACAATGCCGGGAGCCCGCTTCAGCGCCTCTTCCACCTCTTCGACGAACACCTTTTCGCCGCCGGTGTTGATCACCATGCTGTCGCGTCCGATCAGACGCAGCCGGCCATCCTCGGTCCGCTCGGCCATGTCGCCCGGCACCGCCAGCAGCACGCCGTCGATCTCGCGGTAGGTGGCCGCCGTCTTCTCGGGGTCGTCGTGATAGCCCACCGCGAAGGGAGCCTTGCGCGCCAGCAGTCCCGGCCCCGGATCGTCGCTGTCCAGGATGCGCGAGTAGTCCGGCGCAACCAACACCGTCGTCGGCGCGGCCTCGAACAGGCCGGTCGGGGTCGCAGCGGTGGCAGTGGTGAAGGAATAGGCAAAGTTGCTGGCTTCCGACGCACCCAGGATGTCCATCAGGGTAACCGCCGGAAGCGCCTCGACCAGCGCGGCCTTGACCTCGCGGCTCCACATCAGCCCGGCGGAGGAAATCAGCCGCAGCGGAGAAAGATTCCAGCGCCCCGGATGGGCCGCAAGCGCCTCGGCCATCGGCCGCGCGAAGACGTCGCCGACGATCAGGATCCGGGTCGCACCCCACCGCGACGCCGCATCCCACAGTTCTGCTGCGTCAAAGCCCCGGTTTTCCAGCAGGATCACGGTTCCGCCGCTCATCAGTTCGGCGATCGAGCTGTTGGTGCCCGCCCCGTGCATCAGCGGGCAGGCCGGAATGATCCGCCCCGGCGCGGGATTGGCCGCGACTGCGGCGAGGTGCTCTGCCATCGTCGCGGGCGGTGCCTTGACCGTCGGGGACTCCAGCTGCACCGCGCGGGCATCGCCCATGCGCCAGACCACGCCCTTGGGCTTGCCGGTCGTCCCGCCGGTATAGAGCAGGTAGCAGTCCTCGGGCGAGCGCTCGATCCCCAGCGGGGAGCCATCCCCCTGCCCTGCCACGGCTTCATAGGCGCCGTCCGCGCCGATCGGCACGACCAGCGCCAGCTGCGGCAGGGCCTGCTCCACCGGGCCGACGATTTCGGCGAATTCTTCCTGGTAGAACAGAGCGCGAGACTGGCTGTCAGCCAGGACGTATTCAACCTCGCTGCTGGTGTAGCGATAGTTGATGTTCACCCAGCTCATCCGCGCCTTGTAGGTCGCGGCAACAATCTCGATGAATTCGATCGCGTTCCGGGCCAGGATCGCGACCCGGTCGCCCGGCTGCAGCCCGGCCGCGAACAGCGCCCGGGCCAGGCGGTTGGAGCGCGCATCCAGATCCTGCCAGGTCAGGACCCGGTTCCCCTGGACCACGGCGGGACGGTCGCCCGGAACGGTCCGGGCCACGCCGTCGAGAATGTCCCCGAAGTTCCAGTTCGAGGCGACCGGCCGCTGCTGGGTCATGGTCAGCGCCCCTGGAACACGGGTGCGCGCTTCTCCATGAAGGCCTTCACGGCCTCGGCGGCGTCGTGCGAAGTGGACAGCTTGGCGGTGTTGCTCTGCTCGTAGATATAGCCATCGCGCAGGGTCATGTTTTCGATGGTCCGCATCGAATCCTTGGCAAGGCGCGTCGCCAGCGGGCTCTTCGAGGCGATCTGCGCGGCCAGGTCCATCGCCCAAGGCATCAGTTCGTCATGCGGCAGGGCCGCCTCGATCAGGCCGCGGCGATAGGCTTCTTCGGCCGGAACCCGGTAGCCGGTGAGCATCATCCGGCGCACCAGCGAATGCGGGAACACCCGCGCCGCGTGCTTGCCGCCGCCCATCAGGCCCACGTCGACCTCGGGCAGGCCGAACGAGGCGCGTTCGGATGCGACGATGATGTCGCAGCTGATGGCCAGGCCCAGTCCAGCGCCGAGCGCCGGGCCGTTGACCGCCGCGATAGTCGGCTTGGCATTGTCCATGATCGCATTGGCGACTTCGCGCACGATCCGGTTGCGGCGGGCGCGGGTGCCGGGAATGGAGAAGTCAGGCCGCTGCTTGAGATCGGCACCGGCCGAGAACATCTTGCCCGCGCCGGTCAGGACCGCGACCCGGACATCGTCCCGGTCGTTGAGGCTGTCGAACACCTCGGTCATTTGCTGCATGAATTCCATCGGCTGCGAATTGACCGGCGGATTGTCCATGGTGACCACGGCAATGAAATCACGAACTTCCAGCTTCACCAGCGACATAGACCTTCTCCACTATCTGTTTGGTTTTGTTCGATTCCATGGGCATTCCGGGGGCGATGGCGGACACTTCGGCAGTGCCCGCCATCTGCCGGTCCCGGCGGATCAGTTGAAGCGATAGCTGAACGTCACGCCGTACCGCGCCGGCTGGCCCATGTTGCGCGCATCGGAATCGAAATTGCGCGCGGCGGTCATCCAGTAGTATTCATTGAATACGTTGGTGCCCCAGGCGAACAGGCGATAGCGGCCCGAGTCGGATTCAACGCCCGCGCGCAGGTCGACCAAGGTGTAATCCTTGATTTCATAGGACTTGATCTGCCCGAACGCGCCATTGGTCTTGCCGTGATAGGCGATGTTGCCGCCCACGAACGCCGACCAGTCCGAACTGACGTTCCACTTGTATTCGATGTTCGCGTTGGCCTGCCACTCGGGCGAATAGGGGAAGGCTTCGCCCACGAAGCTCTTGAGCACGCCGGTCGGGGTGTAGTTGGAGAACGTCCCCTGGATGCGCGAATTGACGTAGCTGACCGAGGGATTGATCGTCAGCCCCTGGATCGGGCGCCAGTCCAGCGTGGCCTCGAAGCCGTAGACGCGCGATTCCGGAACCGTGACCAGCTTGGTCAGGCGGCCGAACACCGGATCGATGTAGATCCCGCCGATCTGCTTGTCGGTGTAATCATAGTAGAACGCCGAGGCATTGAACTGGACGTTCGGCGTGAGGCGCGATTTCACGCCCGCTTCGAAGGCCAGCAGGCTCTCCTGCGGCACCGGGGTGTACTGGACGTAGGACGTCGCCGCGACCAGCGGATAGCTGCCCGCCTTGCAGCCCTTGCTGGCGTTCACGTAGAACAGCGTTCCAGGAGCGGCGGTCCAGTTGAGGCCCACCCTCCACGAGACGTTGTCCTCGTTCAGCTCACCCTTGAACAGGCCGGGCGTGGCCGTCGCGTCGAGCGTGACGCAGCCGCCCGGCGGAGGGGTGACGATCGGGGTCTTCTTGACGCCGGCATTGACCAGGTTGGTCTGGATCACCGTGAAGATCGCGGCCAGGCCGCCGTCATCCAGCGAGCAGCCCTGCGTCTTGCGGTCAGCCTTGGTATAGCGGGCCCCGGCCTGGAGGCTGAGGTTCTCGGCGATCGGATATTCGACATTGCCGAAGATCCCGTAGGTCTTCATCTGGTTGTTGGAGAGCGAACCCGATGACAGGTTCGGCAGGCCGAACAGCAGCCGCGAGGTGGCAAGCGGGTTGTAGGTGTGGAACAGCTCCTCCGTCTTGTCGTCCTCGTAGTTGGCGCCGACCAGCCAGCTGCCTTGTCCGCCGAAGGTGCCTCCGGCGCGCAGTTCCTGGTAGAACGTCTCGACATCGCCGCGATAGCCATAGCGCAGCGCCGGATAGGGCGTGGCATCGTGTTCGCGCGCGGGGGCATTGCGCTTGTAGCGCTGGTATGCGGTCAGCGAGGTGATGGTCGCGGCGCCCGCGTCATATTCGATCCGCGCCGAGGCTTCGGTCCAGCGGTTGTTCTGGGCATAGTCGATGCCCGGATCCCAGGCAGCGGCCCGGTTGTCTTGCGGAGGCAGCGGGAAGGCGAGGATTTCCGGCACGACCGGCTGCGACGAGGACGGACGCAGGCCGTTGAACTGCGGCACCTGGGTATCCGAACGGTCGCGGCGGGTGTTGAGGTTCAGCAGTACCTTGAAGTCGCTGGTGGGCCGCCATTCGAGCAGGATGCGTCCTGCCAGCTGGTTCTGCCGGCCAATGGTATCGTCGGCCGGTCCCTGCAGCTGGTTGGGCACCGGACCATAGCGCTTCTGCCAGCCATCGCCCTGGATCGAGCGGACCGCCACGCGCGCGCGCAGCGTATCGCTGAGCGGACCGCTGACGAAGCCGCTGATGTCGGTCGTGTTGAAGCGGCCATAGGTGAGGTTGAGGCCGTACTCCAGGTTGGCGGTCGGCTTGGCCATCACGTAGTTGATCGCGCCGCCGGTGGAGTTCTGGCCGAACAGGGTGCCCTGCGGCCCCTTCAGAACCTCGACCCGCGCCACGTCGAAATCGACGCCGATGGTTTCATAACCGAAGGGAATCGGGGTTTCGTCGGCATAGACCGCCACGGCCTGACCCGAAGCCAGGCTTAGGTCATGGAAGCCCACGCCGCGGATCGAATAGATCGGGGCATTGCCCGCCGCACCCTCGAAAGTGAAGCCCGGCACGACCTTGGCAAGGTCGGCTACGCTGACGATGCCCTTGGACAGCAGTTCGTCACCGCTTTGCGCGGTAATCGCCATGCCGACCTTGTTGATGTTCTGTTCGCGCTTCTGCGCGGTCACGATGATATCGTTGATACCGCCCGCGTCGGCAGCCTCGTCAGCAGGAGCGGTCTGCGCCTGCGCGGCAGTGGCGCTGACGAATGCAATGGCCGTGCTCAGCAGCAGACCACGAAAATTCCGGTTCATGTTACCATTCTCCCCGTCTGGATCTTGTCCGGCGTCCACGCGCCGATTGGTGGGCTAAGACCAGCGGCAAGCGGGGAAGAAAAGGTTCCGCCCGGCTACTCCGCTCGTTATCTCATGTGGGATATGCGGGAAGCGCCGCGCGCGCCGCCCCCCTGCGCAGAGGGCGGTGCGCGCCGCGTCCCAATTCTCAGTGCCGGGCTTCGGGAGCGCGCTGCCCGGCAAAGGCCAGGTCCGTGCTGCCTGCCGCGAACGCGCGATTGCAAGCCTCGCTATACCGCGAAAACCCGCCGGTATAAATCGTCAGCCCCTGGGGCTTGCCGGCCACGTTGGCGCCGACGTACCAGGTCTTGGCCTGGGACACGAGCGTCTGGGTGGCCAGCGAGCGGACCTCTTCCATCCACTGCGCTTCGGCCTCGGCAGTGGGCTCAACCGCGGCGAGTCCCGCGCCATGCATCCGCTCGATGACCGCGCAGATCCAGTCGACGTTCTGTTCGTTGAGCGTGACGATATTGGCCAGGGCGGAGGGTCCGTTGGGGCCGCAGATCATGAACAGGTTGGGGAACCCCTCCATCATCAGGCCAAGGTAGGACGAGGCGCCTTCCTTCCACTTGTCGTTGATCAGGCGGCCATCGCGCCCCTCGACCTCGAAGGCCAGCAGCGCGCCGGTCAGGCCATCGTAGCCGGTGGCGAGGATCAGGGCGTCCAGCTCCACCTCGCGCGTGGCCGTCTTGATGCCCTTCTCCGTCACCCGCTCGATCGGATCGGCCAGACAGTCGATCAGGTGGACGTGCGGCAGGTTGTAAGTTTCGTAGTAATGGGTGTCGAGGCAGGGCCGCCGCGCGAAGATCGGATAGCCGCGCGGCTTGAGCCGCTCGGCCGTATCGGGATCCTTGACCACTTCGCCGATCTTGCCGCGCACGAATTCCGCAACCTGTTCGTTCGCTTCGGGGTTGGAAAGCAGGTCGGAGAACACGCCAAGGAACATCAGGCCGCCCTGTTTCCAGGCATCTTCCATCAGGCTGAGCCGCTGCGCCGCCGTGACACTGAAGAACGGGCGCGACGTGGCCGGACGGACCCCGCCCAGGTTGCTGGCCTTGGCTGCGGCACGAATGGCCCGGTAATTGCGCTTCAGCTCGGCCGTGTATTCGGCGTCCAGCGCAGTGTTGCGCATCGGCATGGAGAAGCTGGGCGTGCGCTGGAAGACGTTCAGTTCGGCCGCCGTTTCGGCAACCACGGGGACGATCTGGATGCCGGTAGAGCCGGTGCCGACCAGCCCCACCCGCTTGCCCGCGAAGCTGACCTCTTCATGCGGCCACTTCGCCGCCCGGTAGATTTCGCCCTTGAAGTCTTCCAGGCCTGGGAATTCGGGATCCTTGGGAACGGACAGCGGGCCGGTGGCCATCACGCACCAGGTGGCCTCGATGGTTTCGCCCTTGTCGGTGGTGACGATCCACAGATTCCGTGCGGCGTTCCAGCGGGCGGCCGTCACCCGCGTTTCGAACTGGAAATGCTTGCGCAGGTCCAGCTTGTCGGCCACGAAATTGGCATAGGCCAGGATTTCCGGCTGGGCGGCGAACTGCTCGCTCCAGGTCCATTCCTGCTCGATCTCAGCAGAGAAGCCATAGCTGTAATCGACGCACATCAGGTCGCAGCGCGCGCCGGGATAGCGGTTCCAGTACCACACCCCGCCCACGTCGCCGCCCGCTTCGATACCCAGCATCGAAAGGCCCATCTCGCGCAGGCGATGGACCATGTACATGCCGCCGAAACCGGCCCCGACCACCACGGCATCGACACGCCGGACCGGGCCATCCTTCTCCACCAGGGTGCTGATATCGTTCATCTTGCCTCTTAGCCTTTCTTGAGCTTGCCGGGATCGGTCTACCGCGCTGGGCGCATGGGGCCGGACCGGAACCGCAATGGGAAGCGCACAATCACATTCGTGAGGATCTCACCGGCACACTCGTGGGGATCGCGCCGGTACTGGGGGACGGATTCAGCGGTAGAAGGCGTGGCCAATCCCGCCATCGACCGCCAGCGACTGGCCGGTCACGAAGGTCGCCCGCTCGCCCGCCAGCCACAGCGCCGCCTGGGCGATGTCGCTTTCTTCGCCAAGCCGGCCAAGCGGGCTCTTGGCCACGCGGTCCGCGAACATTTCCGGGGTTAGGATCGCCTTTACCCCCTCGGTCGCCACGGTCGAAGGGGCGATCGCATTGACCCTGATCCGGCGCGGGCCAAGCTCGATCGAGGCGGCGCGGGTCAGTCCGTCCACACCGGCTTTCACGCCCGAATAAAGCAGCGCCGAGGGGCTGCCGAGCCGGCCCGCCATCGAACCGATGTTGATGATCGATCCGCCGTCCGTCATGTGCGGGACGGCCGCCTGGATGCCCCAGACGATCCCGCCCATGCCGACCCCGGTCATCCGCTGAAAGGTTTCCGGCGTGATCTCGTCAATCGGATCGTAGCGGTTCCACATGGCATTGTTGACCAGGATGTCGATCCGGTCAAACTGCCGGCCCGCCTCGTCCAGCGCCCCGCGCAGCGCGGCCTGATCCGAAACGTCGGCGGCCAGGGCGATCGCCTTCGCTCCCTTGGCGGCCAGATCGTCGGCCACGGCCTGGACCCAATGCTGCTTGAGATCGATCAGCGCCAGCTGCGCGCCTTCGGCGGCGAACAGTTCGGCAATCGCCCGTCCAAGCCCGCGCGAGGCTCCGGTGACGACAGCCACCTTGCCTTCGAGTTCCCTTGCCATCACCCCTCCATATATCGCTGTGTAGACCTATCGTTGCCCCAAGGCTTAGAGCGCGCGCCCCCGGGTTCCACACCAGGAGGGCGCCGAGCCGCGATTATCCGATGGGTGATGGCACGGCCCCGGTCCGGGTGCGCAGGCCGCGGCAGGTAAAATCACATATGTGATTCGACTTGCAGGGCATGCATCTGCACGCGCCGGACCGCCAGCACCCGAATAGACTGCAAGGCGGAGAGCAAAGGGGGCGCCCCCTTGGGTCTACGGGCAAAACCGGGTAAAGGTCAGCGTGAACCGCAAGGACCGCAAGAGCAGGCATGCAACAAAGACGTGGCGTGAAATCAGCGATGCGCACTTTCGAAGTGCTTGAACTGTTCGCTGAGCGGCGCACGCCACTGCACCTGAATGAAATCTACACCGCCCTGCAATATCCGCAGTCCAGCACCACGAACCTGCTGAAAAGCATGGTGATGATGGGCTATCTCAATTACAACCGCGCCAAGCGGACCTATCTGCCCACCACCCGGATCAGCATGCTGGGCAACTGGCTGCCGGGCTATATTCAAGCCTCGGGCGGATACCGCCAACTGGCCGAGGAATTGCAGCGCCGCACCGACGAGACGGTGGGACTGGTTTCGCAGAACGACCTCTACGTTCAATACATCATCATGCTGGCCCCCGAACACGAATACAAGGCGCCGCCGAACCCGGGCGCCATGCGCCTGATGATCGATTCCAGCACCGGCCTGACCCTGATGGCGCGCATGAAGGATCGCGAGATCGAGAAGATCTGGCGATACACCTATTACTACAAGCTCGACGAAGGGAACCCGATCTCGCTGGCCGACCTGATGCGCGAGGTGAACTGGGTGCGGCAGGTGGGATACGCCTATGTGCCCAAGCGGCCGACGCCGCAGGTGTCCTCGATCGCGATGGCGCTTGATGGCGACCTGTTCGGCATGCCGATGGCAATCGGCGTCGGCGGCATGGTCGACCGGATCGCCGCCAACCACCAAAGCATCATCGAAACCATGCGGGAACTCATCCAGGATTTCGCCGCCGGGAAGTTCCAGCCCGAGGCGTCCCTCCCGCCGCCCGAAACGGCGATCTGGGAATAGCCGCCCCTGCCCCGCGATCAGCCCCGTTCGGCGTAGAAGTGCTCATATTCGGCGCGCAGTGTGGTCTTCAGCAGCTTGCCGGTGCCGGTGTGCGGCAGGTCTGCCACGAACAGAACCTCGTCAGGCAGCCACCAGCGCGCCACGCGCGCCGTCAGGTGCTCCAGCAGTTCGGCGCTTTCGCAGGATGCCCCGGAATGGAGCCGTACCAGCATCAGCGGGCGCTCCTGCCATTTGGGATGCGGCACCCCGATCACGGCCGCTTCCGCGACGGCAGCGTGGGCCTGGGCGGCATCCTCCAGATCGATCGATGAAATCCATTCGCCGCCGGACTTGATCACGTCCTTGGCCCGGTCGGTGATCTGCAGGAACCCGTCCGGGGTGATCCGCGCGATGTCGCCGGTATCGAACCAGCCATCCGGGTCCAGCGCAGAGCCGGGTTCCTGGCCGAAATAGGCGCTGAGCACCCACAGGCCGCGCACCTGGAGATGGCCGGAAGCACCGGCGGCAGCCTCCCCCTCGCCCTCCAGCGCGCGCACCCGGATCTCCACGCCGAACATCGGCCGCCCCTGCATTGCCTTGAGGTCGAGCAGGTCCTCGCGCGGCAGGTCAAGCTGGTGCACCAGCGGGCGGCAGACCGTCGCCACCGGGCTGGTCTCGGTCATCCCCCAGGCCTGCAGGACATCGACGCCAAGTGCCGCATCGAACCAGTCAATCAGCGATCGCGGGGTGGCCGCCCCGCCCATGAACACCCGTTGCAGCGCCAGCCGCGGCCGCTCCACCGCAGGCAGCGCGTCGTAATGGGCGGCAAATCCCAGCCAGACGGTCGGCACGCCCAGCGAAAAGGTGATGCACTCCTCTTCCAGCAGGGCCAGGATCGATGCGGGATCAAGCTGCGATCCGGGCAGGACCAGCTTGGCCCCGGCCATGGCCGCCGCAAACGGCACGCCCCAGGCATTGACGTGGAACAGCGGAGTCACCAGCAGGGCATTGTCGCGCGCGGCCATCGCCATCGAATCCGCGCTGCAGGCGGACATGGCGTGCAGCAGGGTCGACCGGTGACTGTAGAGCACGCCCTTGGGATTGCCGGTCGTTCCCGAAGTATAGCACAGGATCGCCGCCGCTTTCTCGTCCAGCTCTGGCCAGTCCGCCAGCGGCTGCGTGGCCGCGATCCAGTCTTCGTAGGCGACGAGGCTGCGCAAGCCGCTTTCCGGAATGTCCTTCGCTGCCGACAGGACCACGATGGTCTCGATTGCGGCAAGCTGGTCGGCGATCCCTTCCAGAATGCCCAGCAGGTCGGGATCGACGCAGACCACCTTCGCGCCGCCGTGGTTGAGGATATAGACCAGCTGTTCCGGATAGAGGCGCGGATTGACCGTGTGCAGGACAAGCCCTGCCGCAGTCACTCCGAAATAGAGCTCGAGATGAGGAATGCGGTTCCAGGCCAGGGTCGCCACGCGGTCCCCCTGTTCGAGCCCCAGGCCGCCAAGCGCAGCTGCGACCTTGCGGGCGCGGGCAGCGACCTCGCCCCAGCTGGAACGGACCAGCGCGCCGGCGGCATTGCGCCCGATCACTTCGCGCGCGCCGTGGTTGCGCGCCGCGTGATCCATCAGGGCGCCCATGGTCAGGGCGCGATCCTGCATCAGTCCGGTCAGTGCCATCGGCTTTCCCTCATTCTCCCATGCGCGGGGGAGGCAGTCCGCCACCGCGCGCAGCCCGGTCCACCCGGGCCTGTTGCCTGCGCGGCCATGTCACGGCGCAAAGGGAGGATTTAAGCTCTATCCGGCGAGGCCGGGCGATCATCACATTTCTGATTCTCGCTCAGCCGGGCCGCGCGCCCGTGCGCGCGCGGCCCGGTTGCGGCAGCCAGTGCAGAGTTGATGCCCGAGCGTGACCGGGCACGTCGGGAGAGCGGACCGGGCCATGCAGGTGGATATTTCATTCCTGGGCGATCATCGCGCGCGGCTGGGCGAAAGCCCGCTGTGGGATGACGCCAACGATTGCCTCTGGTGGGTCGATGCCATCGGCCAGCGGATCCGGGCATCGGACCTGGCCGGCAACCTCCTGACCGACATCGCCACCGATCAGCCGGTCGGCAGCATAGGACTGGCAGCGGGCGGCCTGATCGTTGCCCTGACCGATGAATTTCACCTTCTGGACGCCGCCAGTGGCCGGATGGAATGCCTGGCCCGCCTGCCCGGGAACCGCACCGGCAAGCGCCTGAACGATGGCAAGGTCGATCCGGCGGGCCGCTACATCTGCGGCGATTTCGCGGCGGATTGCGCGGATGGCGGCACGGTCTGGCAGCTCGATCCGTCTGGTGCCGTGCGCGCGATCGAACAGGGCGTCAGGATCGCCAACGCCATCTGCTTCGCCCCCGATGGCAGGACGATGTACCTTGCGGACAGCCTTGAAGGCGTGCTGCGCAGCTATCCCTATGATCCATCCACCGGCGAGCTTGGCCAGCGCCTCGACCTGGCCGACTGCAATGCGTTGGGCAGCGGCCCGGACGGGGCGACGACCGACTCTGCGGGCGATGTGTGGACCACGCTGGTCCTTGCCCAGGCGCTGGCCTGCTTCTCCCCCGCTGGCGAACTGCTGCGCCGGTTCGACCTGCCCGTTCCCTATCCCTCGTGCCCGGCCTTTGGCGGCCCCGCGCGCGACACCCTGTTCGTCACCAGCATTTCCGATTCAGGCCATCGCATCAAGGTCGACGATCCCGACGGCGGGCGGATCCTCGTCATCCGCGGCCTCGGCGCGACCGGCCTGCCCGAACCCCGCTTTGGAGTGAACCGCCATGGATGACAGCAGCCAGATCGGCGCAATCGAGGAACTGATCGCGCGCGAGGCCATCCGCGACTGCATTTATCGCTATTGCCGGGGCATCGACCGCGTGGACGAAGCAATGTTGCGGTCGGCCTACTGGCCCGACGGGACCGACAATCACGGCGCCTACAGCGGCAGCGCAGCCGGATTCGTCGACTGGGCGATGAAAGTGCTGCCGTTCATCGAACGCGGCATCCACCACGTCCACAACGTCCTGATCGAGTTTCGCGCTGGCGGCGCGGCGGTCGAATCCGCCTTCACCGCCATCCAGCGCCAGCCCGATCCGGATGGAACCATCCGGCAATGGGACATGCGCGGGCGATACCTCGACTGGTTCGTCGAGCGCGGCGGGGAATGGCGCGTGCTGAACCGCCTGGTCGTGTTCGATTTCGTCGCCGAGTTGCCGATCCCCGAGGGCAGCGAGGCCGAACGCTTCGGAACCCGCCAGCCGATCGGGTCACGCTGGCCGGATGACCCGGTCTACTCCTTCTTCGACAACCGCTGAGCGTCAGGCCAGTTCCTGCTCAGCCTCCTTGGTGTAGGCGACGAGTTCGGCTGCGCGCCCTTCGCGCATCAACTGGCCCCAGGCCGGATTGACGATCAGCGCGCGCCCGACCGCCACGAGGTCGACCTCACCGCTGGCCAGCATCTCGTCCAGCAATGCAAAGCGGCTCTGGTCGGACCCGGCCTTCGCTCCGCCGGTGCGGGTGGCGAGGAATTCCTCGTCGAGGCCGACCGAGCCGGCGGTGATGACCGGCTTGCCGGAAAGCTTCCTGGTCCAGCCCGCGAGGTTCATGCGCGAACCGGCGAACTCCGGCTCCCAGAACCGGCGCGAGGAGCAGTGGAAGATGTCCACCCCGGCATCCACCGTCACCCGCAGGAATGCCTCCAGCTCGGCCGGCGTGTCGAACAGCCGGGCATCATAATCCTGCTGCTTCCACTGCGAGAAGCGCATGCCGATCGGGAAGTCCGGGGCCGTTCGCGCGCGGCATTCGGCAATCACCTGTTCGGCAAACAGGGTGCGGCGCAGCCCGTACTCGTCGGTCCGGCGATTGGTCGGCGCCCAAAGGAACTGGTCGGCCAGATAACCGTGCGCGAAGTGCAGCTCGATCCCGTCAAACCCCAATCGCATCGCATCTGCCGCAGCCTGGCCAAAGGCTGAAACGATCGCGGCAATGCGCCGCTTGGTCAGTTCCTCGCCATGCGGCACGCCGGGGGCGAACAGGCCCGACGGGGACAATGCCGGGACATCGGGGCGTCCGCTCTGTTCAGGGCGCCGCGCCGCGCCGACGTGCCAGAGCTGCGGAAAAATGCGCCCGCCAGCGGCGTGAACCTCTTCGCGGACGCGGAGCCACCCGGCAAGGGCCTCCTCGCCATGAAAGCGCGGTATGGCATCGTGCGAAACCGCCGCCGGATCGTTGATCGCGGTGCCTTCGGTAATGATGAGACCCGTGCCGCCCTCGGCCCGGCGCCGGTAATATCGCGCCACATCGGCGCCGGGCACTCCGCCCGGGCTAAAGCAGCGGGTCATCGGCGCCATCACGAGACGGTTGGCAAGCTGCAGCTGCCCAAGGCGGACTGGATCGAACAGGGTATCTAGCGGCATGGCTGGTATTGCTCCCGGAAGGTCAATGGGGCTGCAGTTCGGCAAGGATCGTACGCCGTCCGCGCCAGAAGCAGGCGGCGGCGATCAGATTGGCCGGGGCGGTCAGCAGCAGCGCCCAGCGCAGCCCTTCAGCGGCGCCCATGGTCCGGGCAAAGAGATCCGAACAGACGCCGATCAGCAATGGCCCGAGGCCAAGTCCGACGATGGTCAGGATGAAGATCTCCAGCGCCGATGCCGTGGCCCTGGTCCCCGGCCGGACCAGCGACTGGATCGCCGCAAACGAAGGGCCGTAAATGATCCCGCTCAGGAACACCGGAACGATCAGGAGCAGCGCCGCCATAACGAAACCCGGCGCAAACAGCACCGCGACGAAAGTGGGCGAGGCCAGGGCGAGCGCGATGGCCGGAACGGTGCAAAAGGCCCGCATGTCGCTGTGCGAAAGCCGGTCGGTGACGAGACCGCCCAGCCAGACCCCCAGCATCCCGGCGAGGCCCTGGACCAGGCCCAGCATCAGGCCGACCACGGCCAGCGGCCCCATCCCGGGGAAACTGGCCGCGATTTCGGCACCGTGGACACGCAGGAAGAACGATCCCCAGAACGCCGCCTGACCATAGCCGGCAAGCGAGGTGGCCGCGGCCGCGCCGCAGATCCACCAGAACGTGCGCTTGCCGCGCAGCTCCTGCCACGCCTCGCCCAGGGTGATGCCCGGCGTGGCCCGGGCCGGCGAAAGGCGGCGGGGTTCCCTTACGGTCAGCAGGATGACCAGGGCCAGAACGATGCCGGGCGCGGCGGCGATCAGGAAAGCGGCGCGCCAGCCGAACGCCTGCGCCAGCCAGGCCCCGCTGGCAAGCGCGATCAGAGTGCCCAGCGGGCTGCCCAGCGAAACAAAGGCCAGCGCCGAAGCCCGGTTCCGGGGCGTGGTAAAGTCCGCGATCAGCGAATGCATCGGCGGAGTTCCGCCCGCCTCGCCGCACCCGACCCCGATCCGCGCCAGCAGGAGCTGAACGTAGGAGCCGGCAAGGCCGCACAGCGCGGTGAAGCCGCTCCACATCATCAGCGAAACACCGATGATCACCGGCCGGTTCGCCCGGTCGGCCAGGCGGGCGATCGGCAGGCCCAGCAGCGAATAGAAGACCGCAAAGCTGAGCCCGGTCATGGCGCCCAGCTGCCAGTCGGCAAGGCGAAGATCCTGCTTGATCGGCTCGGCCAGGATATTGACGATCTGCCGATCCAGGTAGTTGAGCGTCGATACCGCCAGGAACAGCCACAGCACGTAGCGGGGCTGCGCAAGGGTCCGCTCCCCCTCCCGCGCGACTGGACAGGGGGAGGCTTCGGCAGAGCCGGGCACGTCGATGGCCATTGCCGCTGACCGTCAGCCGGCGCTTGCCGGACGATCTTCGAGCGGCACGGCTTCCAGGCCGATCAGCCGCGTGAGATTCCGCTCGACGATCTTCCAGCCGTCCTCGAACCGGCGATACCGGTCCCGGTATTCGGCGATCAGTTCGATGCCGCCCATCGGCACCGGCAGGTCGGCCTTGGGGCCGAACACGCACAGGTTGATGCAGAAACCCTCGGCCTCGTCGGCGGAGACGACGGTCACGCGGGCGTTCGTGAGCAGATGCCTGCGCAGGCGCGGTGACTGGCGGATCACGGTGTCGATCGAGGCGCGCAGCGCATCGTGACCGGTCCACTCGATGACCGGCAGCGGGATGGCGCGCCGCCAGACCGCATCGGGCGAGAAGATGGAGACGAACTTGTCGTCATCGGCGTTATCAAGGTGAATGTTGTAATCGGTCATCAGGCGCAGGCACGCGCTCTCGATCAGAAGCCGCTCGATCTCAGTCATCTCCCACTCCGCTCTCGTGGCGCCGCGTCTCGCGCTTTGCGCTTTATCCGGCGCAGGCCTACCATCAAGCCCCTGGCTCGACGTCGGCTTTCATCCAGCACCGGGGAAATTTACAAATGTGATTTTGAGTGCCGCTGCGCCCCCTGCGGTGCAACGGGGAAACCGGCTGGCTAGCAAGCCGGAACAACAGACTGGAGGATGTCCAAGCCATGAGCGGAATCGAAACCCTTGCCCATGCCCCGCTTTTCGTCATGCGGCTTGATGTCGCTTATGATCAGGCCCAGCAGATCGGCGGCGAAGGCAATCTGGGAATCTATCCGGTGCGCGGCGGCACCTTCGAAGGCGAACGGCTGCGCGGCGAAGTGCTGGGCGGCGGGGCCGACTGGGTGACCTGGCACGCGAATGGCACCATGCACATCGACGTGCGCACTTCGCTTCGCACTCATGATGGCGCAATGATCGCGATGGTCTATCAAGGCTACGCCGCCGCGACATCGGAAGCCGCTGCGGAAAAGCTGCGCTGACCGGCCCCCACTGAGTGGTCCGCTTTGATTGTTAGTACAAGTTTGCCTCTGCCACCATGGCTGTCCGTAGGTGGAGCGAAGCGGAACCGGAGGGCAGCCATGGCGGCGTCACCGTCTCG